>Ga0179591_1289318_pt1 | contig 16883 bp, 31 predicted proteins | sample CZOMad2_1_08_16f_FD_182891 | JGI IMG/M metagenome (GOLD analysis project Ga0179591, IMG submission 182891) | Vadose zone soil fungal communities from Angelo Coast Range Reserve, California, USA - CZOMad2_1_08_16fungal (PacBio error correction) | ecosystem: Environmental > Terrestrial > Soil >... | reverse complement strand
CCCTTCCCCCCCCCTCCCCCCCCCTCGTTTTCCATTCTGCAGACCCTTCCCATCAGGTGACTTTCCACAGATTTAAGGATTTTTTCGTCCTTTTTTTGCCTTTTTATGGACGCATTCGTCCCTATGTGAAGCCCCCCATAATTTCAACGCTTGCCCTTTTTTCCCACCTCTTTTTGCAGGTGGTCTTGTCTCCCCTTAATTTTGCTATCCTTCCCTTGTAATTCCCTCACCCCAGGAGTTTTTTAGTTATTTCGTTTTGTTTTTTGTGTACCACGTTTAACCCACCAGTGGAACGTTTACCACCTTTCCCCCAATTATGTTTTACTTCTTTCCTTCCCCAAACCCACCCGGTATCGAATTTGGGACACGTTTAGGACGTTTTGCTATGCGCCTGTTTTCTTTTTGTCCGCCGGTCCTCCGGTGTTTTTTGTCTTTTAAGACATCACCCCATGTTATTCTGTCCCCCTGGGCAATTCCAGTATTTTTGCGTTCCCGAGAGTTTCCCTTGTTATAATTTTTTTTCCCGAGGTTATTTTACTCGAATTCGGCGCCTGGTACTGTCCGGGCCTTTGGCTCTAGACGTTCCGGTTCTGTTCATCTTTTTCGCACTTGCCCAGCCTTTTGGGCCCCCGCGACCATCCAAGTTGTGGGGAAAAAACCCCCTTTGTTTCCCCCCAGTTTAAAAAATTGGTTTCTCCCTGTTGTCTCCATTTTCTCCCTTTCCCGGGATCTCCCCTGTCCTCCCGAAGCGTTATTTGTCCCCCGCCCGTATATTCCACTTTGGTTCTCACCCTTGCCCTTGTCTTTGCGTTTGCATACTACAGCGTCCTTCTTTTTGCCGAGATTCTGTCGCGTCTTTTTGACCCCCGTGTTCTTTTTTATACCTTCCGCGACAAGGTTCCCCCTTCTGTTTTTTTTACCCCCCCTCGGAATTCGTCCCCCCAACGCAACAGGTTTTTTTTTTTTTTTTTTTTGAACGCAACATCGCGTCCCTTCCCCCTTGCCTGGTCAGTTGTGTCGCTTTTCCCCGGCGGGCGTTTTTTATCAATTCACCCCCCCAAAGTTTTTTCCCTTTCGACAAGGGGGGTTGACTTTTCCTCCCCCCTTTACATCCCGGTCGCACTATTGATTGTCGTCAGTTCCTTTCCAGATGATTCGGTGACCACGACGAACACCCATCTTTTCTTTTCATCTTTGAAGGACAGTCTCCTGTCAGTTGTCCCTTTCCCCTTCTTACTTTCGATAGAAGCGGCCCAAACAACCACCCGCCCAGGTGTGTCTTGAAGTGTTTGAGGAACCCAGGTAATTGCTGAAACCTGCTGTTGGAGTTCACGAAACTCTGCCATGACGCAATTCCGACGGAAACATGGAGAACGAATTTTCAGTTTCATTTGAATTCAGTCTGGGTTTCCTTCCCCCCAACCCCTTTTTTCATCCGACTTTCTCCCGGAAGTCAGGCTCGTTTTGCCGGCCCTGTCTTCAACCCTTACCTGTTGGCCGTGTCTTCTTTGCAACAGGGCCCTGCTCACTTTGCCGTGCAACAGGCATCCTTCAAATACCCCTCTTGATAGTCGATAGCGGCCCCTTTTTTTTTTTTCTTTCACCTCGGACTCACCCACCTTGTCCGTACGACACATAGAAGGACACAACCTTTTTCACCCTTCAACGACCCCCACCTTTTACTTTATGCTTATCCGTCCTTCAGATCCTTGTCCGCGTAATGGCCCCCCCCCCCCTGGCAACCGGGGACCCTCTCCCACAAAGGTGTTGACCACTCCCCCCTTGTTCCAACACATCTATTTTTCGTCTCCGTGGCCGACTTTCGTTTTTGCAGAAACGTCTAGAGCCAAATTTTTGACAACTGTCTCTCCCCTCCCCCCCAAAACACACCCCGTGATCAGGTTGCCCTTTTGCATTTTTCTGGGCCAAAGCTTTAGGACCTTTCTTTGCTGTCCTCCGTTTCTTTGTTCCCTCACTTTCTTACATTTCCCCAATACTTATTTCCTGTTCACCCTAAACGCGCACTCCAAACGACTTTCTTTTTCCCTTCCAGTTTTGTGCCTTTTTTCTGGCATTGCCCCCAACCCCCGTTGTCCTTGACCGAAAGGGGAAAACCGATTTCCCGACGCCACGGGCTTTTGTCCGACCCTCGTCTTGATGCATGTTTGTGCGGTCCCTCTTTGTTTTTTACGGTGACTGTCCGTGTGTGGCGTATATTTTTGGGAATTTTTTTCCTATCCTTCTTCGACCCCCCTTCGGTTCAAACTTTCCCCGTTACCTCCCTGATTTTGTTTTTTTTTTTTTTCTTGACCTTACAGGAAGCCCCGTTTCTGTGGCCCGGGCCCTGCTTTGGTTTTTGTCTTTTTTGTTTCTGTTTCCCCTTCAACTCTGGTGTCATGAGTCCGCAATTAGTTTTTAAAGGTCTGAACAACTTCCCCCTCCTTTTCTTTTTTTCATCTTAACTTCGTTCTTGTAACAACATCGTTGTGAAGGGGGGAATAATTGCTTTTCCCCATAACTTTCCGCCCCCCCCCTTAACCCCCAAATATTCACCCACTCTAAGTCCGTTTACCGGTAAGAGACCGGGTTTCCCTTTTGCTTCCCTGCTCCCCTCGGCCTCGCCTGCCCCGCGCCGGGTTTCCCCTGTGACGACTATTAGATTTCAGGCGGGGAGACCCAATCAAGAACGCATGTTCAGTCCCCCCACCCTCAGCAACGACTTAGACAACCCTTACCCGGTAGCCGGCCTTTTAATTCTTCTCTGCGTTTGTCTGACGGAAATTGTTTTCCCCCCCTTTACTTTTACTTTGCCGCAGTTATATGTGGTTTTGGCACAACGTGTTTGCTGTTTCGACTAGCACGCCGTTTTTGTGCTTTTTGCTGTGCAACGACCCACCGACTGGGGCCTGTTTCCTCTTTCGTCCCCCATTCCCCCGCTTTCTTTTCATAATTTTTCGTTGTTTCGGCCCCCTGCCGCGAGTTTCCCATGCCCAGGCCCTGGACCCGGTGAGCGATCTGGCCGGCTTTTCCCCGCCTTAGCGTCCTCCGATCTCTCGCAGCTCTATTGTTACTAAATTATATATCCATTGTCATATCCTTAGGTGTTGTTTTTTCTTCTTTGGTCCTTCGATTCCCCTTCTACAAAGAGCTGGTCTAGTGATCGTTCCACGACTGCCGAGGATGCCGTTAATCCTCCTCCTCCTCTGTTTCATTTTGATTTATGGGCCAACCTTGGGCGGCTTCGTGCCTCCTTTTTGGGATCCCCCCAAACTTACCTTTACTTTCTTTCCTCTTTCGTCCGTGTTTTCTGAAATCGGCCAATTCCCCCCTCCCGGGTCTCCGGGGTGTGTTTTCACCCGCCACCTTCACACCCCCCACTTTTTTCCCCCAGTCCGCCCTGTTTTCGGGGCCACAGCAGGACCGTTGCCCCAGAGACCGCATTTTTCCTTCTGTCTATACGTTGACCGGGAAGTGGCCACGGACCAAGCCCTCGTAAACTTCACCTTTCCCCTTCCTTTAACCGTGTATTTGTTCCAGGTGCCCATTTTTTCTCTCCTTCTTTTTGTCCCCCTCACTTGGTCGTCTTTCTTGTGAGACAGGAGTGCTCTCTGATTGTAGATTTTTTGGTTTTTTTCAACGTGCCTCCCTTTTTTTTTGTAACGGGCATTCCCCACTCGCTGTTTGTTTCAGTTTTCAAGGGGTTTTTTTTTTGGGAGTCCCCCGCTGTTTTCATTTTCCACATAGGGATTCACCGCCTTTTCAAATTGTCAGGTGACCACCGATTTCCGATTTCCCCTTTTTTTCCCTCCGAACCTTTCTATTTTAATTCCGATCCCTCTCGTCCACCGTCACCCTACCCCCGGACGCTCTCCTGTCCCCCCCCCATGTAGTGCGGTTAATCTTTTGTTTTTGGTGGTACTTTTTTGAAAATGACCAACCTTGTTCCCCCTGTTTCCGAAGACGATTCGGTCTTCCCCCGTGATACCCCCCCTCCCCCCTTGAAGACAGGGGCGTTTTCTGCATGGAATCTGGTTCGATTTTGTCGTTCCCTGGGGCCCCCGGTCGCCATCTCATCGTGAGTCCTTTTTCCGTCTTCCCCTTTGGTAGGTGCATTTTTTCCCCTTTCCCCTTCGGTTTCCAACTCAAAGTTGTTAATTTCCTTGTCTTTCCCGACCACGTGGTCTTTGTGCTGGGTACGACCCGATAAACCAGTCTTTTCGAGGCTTTTCGGGTGGCCCTCCCTGCATTCTTTGCAAGCCTTGCATTTATTTCCTCCGGGACTCTGAGCGCTCTGTGTTGCTTTTCTTGGAGGTCTTTTCTGGTGGCGTTTCATACCCCCTTGTCAACATCTTGGTTTGGGTCGCCTCGTTTCTTTCTTTTTTTTATGCCCGTTTCTCTCCCAGCTCTCACTTGCCCGTTTTTGTTTACGATTTTGACCCACCCCACTTTTGTCCCCACCCCAGTGTTTTTTTCCGGTGTCCACCCACACCCGGTTGTGTTCCAACTCCCTGGTCCTTGTTTTGCCCTAGTGATTTGCTAATCAAGTCTCCCCCAGGCCACATGGGGTTGTTCGCGGTCAGATGGTTGACTGCGATTCTTCCGAGTTTTTGTTGTTAATGAAGGACAATAAATTGACCAAGTATCTTTCCCTGGCTTTGGGCCCTACGCCCCAGCCTCTTTTTTCATTCCTTTTTCACGTTGCCCTTCCGGATTTTGGCTTTTTTTTTCCATTTCATACTAGTTTTTTCCAGTTTTTTTTTTGTTTTGCCCCTTCCTTTTGTTTGCCCCAAAAAGCGGTTTCGACTACCCCATTGGTGTCATAATAACCCGGCGTCTTTGGCCCCAGATTTTTTTCTTCTTTTTTTTCCCCCGTTTTTACCCCTTTGGGTAAGTTTTTTTCTGGTTTCCGTCCAAACAACCCCCCCTTTTCCCCCCATTTTCTCGACTCGTTAACGGACCCGGTTTCAAATGCGTTAACGCTTCTTTTGTCGTTCAACAATTATCCGTTCGCCGTTTAAGACCTTCCTTTTCAAACAGGACCATCCTGTAGGTTTTCTTTCTTTGAGTTCTTTTTGGGTGGAGCCTCCGAGCCGCCTCTCGGCTTGAGGCTGAACCTCCCCTTGGCCGTGCCCCCCTCCCTCACTACGCACTCTATTTTCGTGGCTTATCTTGATCCGGGTTGGTTGTACCCTCATCGCCGGGCTTTTCCCCCTTCGTCGCGGGTTGGTCTTTTTAGTGAGGTTGTTTTTTCGTTTTTGTATGGTTTTTTTTTCCTCTTGAAATTTTTTTCGGCTGGCTCTTGGGGCGGGACCCTTCCCTTTAACCCCAAGGCCCATCGTTTCTTCCCAACCTTTGTGCCCTTTACGTCGTTTTCGATTTTCGCCGAACTTTGGAGCTTCCCAAACTGCCCGCAAACAGTTTTTTTGTTTTCCCTTGTTTTAACCCCGTTGCCGTTTGGGTTGCGTAGCACCAGCCTGAAAGATAATTCCTCACGACCTATACCTTGAGAGACATTTTCTCCCGACGGATCGTGTCGGGAACAATACATTATTTGCCTCGATGCGGTGGTGGGACCATCATTCGAGAAGAATCGCCAACACGGTCCATCGTCAACAGGCTTCGATTTGGGAAATCGTACGGTTCCCCTTTTTTATTGTTTTTCACCCCTTAAGGTTTGTATTCAAACAGTCCAACCTTTGGAGCTGTCTTTCCCTTGCAGATTACATTTCGTCGGATAGGGGGTGCCTAGACAGACGTTTTCGTACAAGGTCGTTCACTTCGCGAGCACGTGAAACCACCCCCACAATTTTCCGAATTTCACCGCTTCCTTAGTAGCCTTTTCCGAGTGATGGCGGTGGTTTTGGTTGACTTTCTTCCTGGTTGTTCGGTTGTTTTGTGTTGTGGTGTTTTTGTTTGTAGGTTGTCTGATTTTGTGTATGCTTTCTTTTGCTTTTTCTGTTGCGTGGTACTATCCTTCTTTTCCTTTAAGGCGATTTCGTTAGGATATCGTCCTGCTTTCTACTTGACTTTTCTCTTGGTGAGCACCCTCTGGCTGACTTTGTTTTTCTCTTTTAACCTTCTTTTTACACTGTGAGGCGTCTTTTTATAGGTTGTGCCCTGGTTCCTTTTTTTCACTCCCTCTTTCCTGATTGCCTTGCGTTTTCCTGTTTTGCTGACTTTTTTCTGTTGACCACAGCGTTTTGTAGGCGACACAGATCAATATTTGGCAAGTTGTTTGTCCTTTGCGTGTGTAGTAGTCCGGTATTCCCCTTTTTCCCCCTTTACTTTGAAACCCGGACTTCTTGAACGTTTCCTCTTTTTATCCTTTTGCATTTGCCGTCCCCGACATCCTTTTTTTTTCTTTTTGTTGGTTTAGGTCTTCTTTTTTTTTTCGATCAACATTCGGTCTTCCCCGTTCCTGACCAGTCTTCCCCCAACTGTCCACCCTGGCGTCAATTTGCGCCCGGTTTCTGGTGGGGCTCCTGTGCCCCCCCCTTTCCCTCTCCTGGGGTTCCAACCAAGTGGTCTTTTTTTTTTCATTTTTTGAGTGGGGGCGTGGGCCAAGGTTCCTGGGTTTTTACGTTGCCCCCCCCAGGGAAATCGCCCAACCACGGGTGCTCTGGTCTTTTCACGTGCCATTCTTCCCTCGCTGCCCTTTTCTTTTGACCCCCCTTTTTTTTAAACAAATCTTTTTGACGTTTTCCTTGTCCCGGGGACATGCTTTCTTGCTCCCCTCAGGACGTTGCATTTCCCGTGAGCATGGTCACACCGCAACCTCCGCTAATTGTGTTGGTTTCCCCCGTCGCCTGACCTTTTTTCCCCAGTGCTTCCTACCCTTTTTCCCTCCTACGGAGTGTATCATTCCTGTGTTTCCATATACTCTCTCTTTTTCCTTATTCGTTGTTTGTTTTTGCTCCTTGGTCGTCACCCCCCGATATAGTCCATGTTGGTCTCTTTTTGGTTTTTTTTCTTGATTTAAGGACTTTTTCCCACAGAACATTCGCGTGTCCCTTCCCTCCTTGTTCGGTTTTTTCCCTTCTCCTTGGTTTCTTTTGCCTTTTTCTTTGGGACTCCCATAGTTCGTTTCCTTTTGTACCCATTCAATTTTGGGCGCACTGTCACCCCCCAGCTTCCTGCCCCTTTTTTTTTCCCCTTGTCCGGCTTACGACGATCCAGGAAGTTCTTAATTGTCCCCTCCCCCGTGTGTTAGTCGGTGCACGTAAAACGTCCGCCTGGTTTTTTTTTCTTTTTCCCCGCCATACTGCTACAAATTGGCTTGGTCATCTCTCCGCCATCTTTGATTTTTTTACCCAACACCACCGAGTCCGTGTTGTGGATCGTTTGTTCACCGGAGCATTCATGATTGTGCTGCTGGCCTTTGACGTTTTTTTTTCCCCAGTGCCTTTGTGTCGGCCTACGCACGTTTATTGGACACTTTGATTGTACAACGCCCTTTTTGCTACACCACCCCCCCCACTTTTTTTTCCCTATTTTGATCTTTTTTTCGCCTGCACAATGTCAGATCCGCGTTCCCGCAGTGAGCCCCGTCTTTTAGTAAATGGTTTTGCAGAGATTTTTTGGCTTTCTTCGAAACATTCGGCTCCCCTGGACTGCCTTCCCCTTTTTTTTTTTCTTTGGGGTACCTGTATCGTGGTACCCCAGCATCGTCGTCCCCCCAATCGACTCCCTACTCGTCCCTCCACGTCAAATTCCACGTGTGTCAAATTTGTATTTCCTCCCCGTATGACGGAGTCATTGCTCTTGCCCACTTCTTCACATCTTTACGACCCCTTCTACCATCGTATCTCGCCCCTTGACCCAGCCCCTGTACTCTTACTTTTCCCTTTCACCCCTCCCCCTACCTTGTTGTTCATCCACTCGGCCCCCCCCTTACTTCCTTTCAAATTGTGTTTTCCCCCTTTTTTTCCTCATCCCTACACTCCCCGTCGTCCCGCTCCGCTTTTTTTGTGTCTTCTCCCTTCGTTTTTTTGGTCCCTTCTGTTTTTTTTCGCCAAACGGTTTTAGTGTTGACCTATTCTGCGCTAGATCTCCTGCGTGGCTTCCGGTTGTGACATAACACCCCTCTTTTTCCATTCCCTGTCCCCCATTCCTTGCACTCCTTTTTTCACAATGAACTGATTTCTTCTCTGCACTCATTTCTTTTTTTCACCACTGGGTTTAGAACAGTACATGCTTCGGGGGTCTCCTTCTCTCGATCCGTGCTCTTTATACCCTCGTCTCCCCCCCCCCCCCCCCCCCCACTTTAGTCCACGTTTTTAAGACGTGTCGAGGTTTTGACCAGTTAACCAACCAGTTCCTCTCCCCCTTACCTTTTTCCACTCTTTCCTCCCCCCTTCCCTTGTATTTTCGGCGTTCTCCCCCCCGTCTCCTCTGATTTTGGCGCTTTTTTCCCTTTTTTCTTTTTCCCCTCTTCCTCTCCTCTTTTTCCCCTCCCTCCCACCCTTCTTGTACACTTCCTTCCCCTTTTTTTCCCCCTCTTTTTTCCCCCCCTTTTTTCTCTCTTCTCGGTTTCTCCGCCTTCTTTTTTTCTCAGCCGTGTGTCTTTTCCTCCGCTCCTTTTTTTCCACCTCAATCTCGTTTCGTTCTTCCCCTTTTCCACTGCCTCTTTCGCACCCACTGTTCTCTCTGTTCCTCTCCGTTGCCTTCCCCCTACCCTTTCTGTGGCCCCTGTTTTCTTTCGTCACTTTCATAATTTTTCTGTCCCCCAGTTCCCCATCTCTTGACTCTCCACTTTGATGTTCCTGCCTTTCCTCTATCCCATCTTATACGACGACTTCTTTCCGCTCTCCGAACCCCTTTTTTTTCTTTCATGCCACTTTTCAGGAGGTGGAATTTGAGGGTTCTCCCCCACAAACGGGCCCAGGTTCGGTTGGGACCTTTTTTCATCAGTTTACCCCTGGGTATGTACACACCTTCCCCCTGGCCTATTTCATTACGGAACCCCACCAGACTGTCTACTTATTCTTGTGCCGGCAAACCTGTCACAATCCGGTTCCCACATTATACACTCCGCGAGGTCGATAGCCGTGACTGCTCTCGTTCCCGGGTGCCCGCACGTTTGGTTAAAAACCCATCACCCCACTCCTGTCACCTTTTCACGACCAAAGGGTTGTGTTTTCCCCCCGGCCCCCGAGTACCTCCCTTTCCACCCACTGTTGGTACCCCAGTGAGGACCTCCCCTGAGTATCCTTTCGCTCTCTTCCCCTCTCTACCGGCCTTGATTTCTGTTTGAAAACCTTTTGGGATCCAACGTGCCTCCACTGTTTGTGCCTTCTCGTGTCCCCCTACCCTGCTCCTAGCGTCTGCATCCTGTTGTTCGCGGATCACGAGGTGGAACCCAAGATTTTAGGTTTTCCCTGTGCCCCCCCGCATAAACCCCCCCCCGGACGTGAGCTTGTTTTTCGCCCCCCCCCCGTGCCGTTTCTTGCACAAACAAGCCCACTACCCCGACCCCCGTTTGATGTACATGACACTTTTTCCGGGACCCACTTTTTCCTGCCTCCGTTTCCCTCCTCCCCCGGTTTTATGTGTTTCCCTCTGTTTTGCACCCGACCCCACCCCCCTCCAACACATTCATCTTTCGTGTGTTACGCCCCCCTTTTTGATCTCACCCACTTTTCATTTTATTCCCGAATTGGCATATGCCTGGGGCGTTTTGATTGACCGATCCACTCCCGGTGTGCTGCACCTCTATTTCCCACCTTCGACCCCTTCACGCCCCACCCCGATGTGTACCGACTTCCCCCTTCTCCTTAATGCCGTTTTTTTCGGAAAATTCCTTTGTTCCTTTTATGGTCCATTGGTCGTCCCTTCTCTTTTTTTCACGGCAAAATTGTTGTCTTTTGGAGCATGATTTCGACGGGTATTCACCCCACCCCATAACCACCCTAGTTTTTACTGACACGGATACGTTCTTGCATTTCTGTTCTCTTATCTTCTCCCATTTAGCCCCCTAACAACTTCATTTACTCATACCTCGTTCATCCCCCTTCCCGTTTCACTGGTTTCTTCCCCCAGTTTTACCAGTACACCCCCCAAGACTGGTTTTCCTTCCCCTCATGGCTTTTTTTACTGCATGTCGGTCTCCCGTTGCCGGCCTTTCCCTTTCCTGGCTTAGGTTTTGGGTCCTCTTCCCTTTCATCCGTTTTTTTCCTTCCTCATCCTCTTCATAAAGGACCCCCCGGTTTCGCTCCGCTCTTGGATTCCCCCCACTTCCTTTCTTTTGACCTTTCCCCTTCCTCTCTGCTTTCTTCCTTCGTGTCGTTCTTTGCCATTTTTCCAACATCCTTTTTTGAAGGTCATGCCGTTTTGTTGCAGAATCGGCTTCTTTACCTCCTGCAAACCCTTGCTTCTATGTGCCCCCCTCCTTTTGATGGACCTCCACTTCCCAGCGTCCCCGTGTCCGCATCTGATAGGGCCCACTCTTCTTTTTTCCCCCAAAATTCTTCTCCGCCCTTCGGGACCACGCTGGCCGATAGTTGATCCAGTAAAGAAGAAATCCGACACACAAGGACGAAACTCCAAAAGCTGCCCACGGCGACCATCAACGGTTTTTACCTTTTTTGGTTACCGGTCCTTTTGAATTCGTTCCTTTTTTTTTTTTTTTCCCCTTCTCCTTGCCCCCCCCTTTATAGGAGCCCGCACCCTGCGGCTCTTTGAAACTTGGCGGCGATCCATACTTTGTCCCTTGGTTGCGGGCGATTTTTTTTTGCAACGACCGCGGTGTGTGCCTTTTGTTTAATCCTTTTATTTGAAACACCCAATTCCTACCAGGGGATTTGAACTATTATCACCGGTTTCCGAACCTCGCCCTTTGCCCCTGCCAGTTTTGACACAATTGCCAGTCCCATGAAAAGGTTGTCGTTTGCGATCTCCCTCCAAGGGCTTTTCCTGAGGTCGCCCGAGAGATGACGCCCATCGCGACAAGACCCATCATCCTCTTTCTCTCTTTTTCCCCCCCCCCCCAAGGTTGTTGTTTGAGTCGTCTATAATTTTTTTTTTCTCCCGAGCTCTGGGCTGTCTGATTTTGTCGGAAGAATCTAGGCTGCGAGCTTCCGCCTTTTCAATTTTTTTTGCCTCAATTGCATTACTCCGGTGTCCCTTGGCGGGCTTACGACCCACCTAGAACATGATGTTTTCCCCCCCCCCCCCCTTTCTGGGAAGTCCCCATGGTGGCTCGTTGATTTAAAACAAGGCTTCGGCTCGGTTCTGTTTGCCCAATCGCCCCCCCGCACCCACCCAGGGGCAAAAGTCGTCTTTTTCCTTCGGCCCCACACCGTTGTGGCCCCACCTCATTTTTTTCCCCTTTCCAGTTTCCACTCGCCCACCTCAACGGACCACCACCTACGAGACTTCACCTGCCCCTTCTCCTTCTGTCTCTTTTCCTTTTCACTGATGATTCTCACCCATCTTTGTCCCCATATTTTTTACGGAGTGGCTTTTGTCTTAGGCTTTTTTCACCTTTTGCTCGTTGCCCCTGTCGTCCGGTAACGGGACCATGCCTCCGGGGTTGTGTCCAGGTTCACCGTGTTTTGCTTTCCACGACGGTTCGACACATCCTGATTGCCCCCCCCACCGCTGTTTTTCAAGACGCCGGGCCCGGAACCATCGTTCCTCTCATGTTTCCTCGCACCCCCCCTTTAAGGAACGTTGCCCTGTTGTCTACTGGGGATGAGTCCTTTCTTTCTCATCTTTTTTCCCGACAGGAACAAGTCACGACGCTAACTTTTCAAGGTGTTCCGTCCCCTATTTTCCCTTCATTTGAACCCCCCGTTCGTAGGGGCCCTGTAGTCACCCTGTTTTCCTTTCCAGTGGTATTGAAGAGCACGTCTTTTCCTTTCGTCCGACTCACCCCCCATCCACGGTTTGTGCCTCAATTGTTATTCGGTTCCTCCCCCCTTTGAATACCCCACTTCAGGCTTCCCCTCTTTTTTCCGCTCTTTAGGCTGGCCGCGTCGACTCCTGTTTTCCATTCAGCCACTGGGGTCGGTGCCCCCTCGATCTTTCATCATATCCCTTCCTGGTAATCCCCAGATATCGGTGTCTTCCCCCACGCGCGGTCTTCCTCACACTGTTGATTGTCGCTTGTAGAATTTTTCACCCCTTTCTGGTTTTCTGTTGAGCCTTTTCCCTTTAATTGCTTTGGTCCGCAGAGGACCGTGCACCTCCAGCTGAGGGTTTGTTGGAGTTGTGCTGAGGATCCTTTTAAATATTGTTTTTTTATCCGTCCTCGCTTTCCCCGAAAGCTGCCCTTCCGAACAAGCTGATTTCCACCCCATTTTGGGAAGCAAAAAGTTTTTTCCTGTCCCCCGGGTGCCAATAAAGGTCCATGAAGTTCAGTAGATCAGTCCGTCCAACTTTTCCCCAATTGTTGTCTTGATGTACTTTTGGTGGTCTTTTGCCGCTTTAGAGGTTGTTGTATTTCCCCTTGCCACGTCTTTTTGAATCTTCCCCGTGTATCGACCCTCGCTGTTTATACCCTGTACCTTTTTCAGGGCCCCCTTCTGAACGGCTTTTTTGGGTAGTTCAAAAACTTGGACTTTGCCATTTTGACTCCACCCATTTCGGTCAAGGCTATCTCCCCGAGCGCTTCTTTTTTTGTGAGTCCACCCGCATGAACCCCCAACCCTCTGCTTTTTCCCTGACTTTTTGCTGGCCTGTTCGGGCGCCGCCCTTTCTTCTTTATTGATTTCCTTTCCCCAATAAAAGTCCCCCGAGTTACCTGCCCTTTCCTTTGTCCCCCGTCCACCCCTCCTCTGGTTTTTTTTTTGTTGCCCCCCCCGGGATCTGTCTTTCCGGATCATCTTGACTGGCGTCCCAGAGATAGCTGGCCTGTCCTGTCGGATGCCCTTTTCTGCAGACTTCGACAGCCCCTTCTGACATACTTTGGCGTCCAGAAACTGCCCTGAGCGTTTTTTCACCTGGTTTGCCTTGTTAACCTGTCCTCGGGGGCGAACCCCAAAGATTTGGTACCGTGCCTTCTTTTCCCCCGCTTTTTCGTTCCACCACAGGCCTTTTTTTCGCGTTGTCCGACATTTTCGATTTCCCATAACCCTTTACAGGTTCGCTTCCGATTTTTAGGCTTCGTTTTTTGCCTTCCAGGGTTTTAGCCTTCTTCCCCCTTACCCCCCCCCTCGGTTCCTCCATGCTAGGAGTCGAGGGCGTTTTTTTTATTTGGTGCCTTTTTTCCTTCTAGTGTCCCCCATTTCCTGTTGTTTGGCCCTGTCTTTTACGTTCCTAAGTTGCCGCCTTGTTTTTTCCATCCGGTCATGTACGGATTTCACGATTATTGAAGGCCCCCAGTCCTTATTACTCCATCCTTTCCCGGCCTTTTATTTTTTTTTTTTTCGTTACTGCGTTCCCTGTGCCGTTTTCTCAGATGGCTGCTGACCCCCCCAAAACGTTTGATTTTCGTTCCCTCCTTTAAGTTTTGAGCAAACTTCCCGCCGTCCAGTGGTGCCAGACGGTTTTAACCCATTTAGATCCCTCTGGACCCCCCAAAAAAACCATTACCTCCCCAACTGGACGGGAAAAGATGATAGTCATTTCCCCGTATACCAGTGTTCCCCAATGACCATTTTTTTTGATTAATCGTGCAGGGTAGCCCCACACTTCAATACCGCCAGGGCGCTTACCATGATGCGTTGCAAGGTTTGCACCATCTACCCCCCTTTGGTCTTCAATTTTTTTGGTTTTACCTTGCCTTGTTCCCAGGGCGGGTTTTGACCCCATTGGCAATTTTTTTTTGCTGGTCCCCCCTGTTTCCCCCGTTTTTTGTTTCCCTTGTTGATTTTCCTCCTACAACCCCCCCCCCCCTGCTCTCTGAATTTTTTCTTTTTATTTCACACCCTTTCTTCTGTCTCGCGGGGTCACCACTGGCGCCAAGGACAACACCCACTTTTTGCTGACTCTTTTTTTTCCCCCACCTTCCCCCCGGGTCTTTTCCCCAAAATTCGGGGGCGACTGGTGACCGTCCCATAACGGCAGCAACTCCACCGCGGAATCTGTTTTTTGTGGGAAGGGCGACCTGCAAATTCCCCAGTTCGACCACCCCCCCCTTTTTGTATTTTTTCTTATGTGTATCTCTTTTTGATATCCTCTTATCTACTCTTATATCACTTTTTTTCTGTTCTTTTTTGTCTCCAACTTCCCTGCATGTGTCACTACTTTTCTTTCCCCCCCTATAGCCCCCCTCCTGACTGTGTCCCTCCTCCCAGGAGCTGTTTTTTTTTCCCCTATTTTGTTTTCGTCCGCTTTTCGCCCCCCGTTTTCGCACTTCCACCTATCGCGGTTTCGGTTTTTTGCCCTGCGGTCCCCTCTCTTTTTTTTTCCATTTTTTTTATCCCCTTTTCTTTTTTTCTTCTCGTTTTACAGCGGGACCTCAATGCGTCCCCCCGATTGTAGGCTTAAGAACCTTCCCTTTACCTGCCCTACCCCTTTCACCCCTTTTTTTCCTTCCCTCCCTCATATCTGGTCCCGATTTTACCCAACTCCGCTTCCTTTGTATCACTTTCCCCCCAAGCCACCCCATGTTGTTGACCTTCGTTCCTTCCCCCCCCGTTTCACGGCCTTTTTTCCCTTTCCCAGCCCACAACCCCTTTTCTCTTCATGAGTTCCAATCCCTCTGTATTATGACCCCCCCAGGATCGGATGTGGCATCGGACAATTCTTTCCTTGCCTTTTTTTTTTTTTTTCAGTTTTTCGAATCAGGGACTGATGATTGTCAGACCTCCACACCACTACCTGGTAATTTTGTGTCACGTCCCTGCCTTTCTCTTCTTTCCGAGTACCTATTTTGTCAGTTTGTTCGGTTGTAAAATGGTTTGGGCCCAGATTTTTTCTCTTACTTCTTCCCCCCCATCGGCCTGCCCAATGGGACTTAGTGCCTTCTTGATTGCGCGCTCTTTTGGTTCCCCCCCGCATCGTCGCAACCACGAATTTTGCCCCGCGGACCTCCACCTGTTGAAAAATTTTTCTCAACCACTGTCGTCTCGTCTGGGGTCCATCCTCGTTCTCCTCTTGAACTGCCCGCGAGTTTTTCCCCTCGTAGGCCCTTTTTCATTCCCTTTCTCTTTTTGTTTACCAATCCATGTGTAAGCTCCGTGTCTTTACATACTAAAACCCCCCCCTGCGGACGCTTCCCTTTGACGAAGAGATCTTGTCATCCGTCACCTGTTTTCTCTGTCCCTCTATCTTTGTCCGCGTAAACTTTGTTTCATTCTTTTTTTGTTGAAAATCTGAGAATTTTCTAACGGACTTTTTTCCGTTTTTCCTACCTCGTGGCAGCTTTCTTTGGTTTCCGGCCCCCCCGAACAAGGCGATGGTTAATCGGTTTCACCCCCCCCCCCCTTTCCCCTTCTTAAGTTTCCCTCCCAAGTTCTGTTTATTTTTCTGCCACGGCTCCCCCTCAGCTACCTTCCTTTTTTTTTTTTTCCTTTTTGCTTTTCTAAGAGGGAGTCGAACGTGCTCATTCACGATTCGTTCTGAGGGCGACCGTTTTCCCTCCGCTTTTCGTTTCCTGGGCCCACTTAAATTACCCCCCTCCCCACCGGCTTTGTTTGCCGTTGACTCACCCTGGACTCTGACCGTTATGGGTCACGACCTCTTAGCCCCAGCTTTTCTGCCCCCTCCAAAGCCTCATTTGCACGATCGTGTGACTGATCCACCTGATTGGCGCCTGAGTCATTTGATCTTCTTTTCTTCCCCCTACACCTTGTACCTCGCCTTGTTGCCGCTGCTAGTTGAGCCTTTTCGTGTGTGACCCTGAAGTAGGGCCCTGTTGCGGCCAATTTTCCCCACCTGTTTGCCGTTACGTTAGTTCTTGATTGAGAGAACTAATAGCCGAGTATCCTGTCCACCCTCTTCCTCCCCTCCTTGTCGCTGCCTTGTTCTAGTATTTATCGTTTTTCACGCCGTCCCTTGCAACCAACATTTCTCGGGACCTCGTTCGTTGCACTTGGCACACGATCTTAATCTTCCTGCTCTACTACCCCCCTTTCCCTTTTTTCGTCTGCTGATTGTTTTCTTTCTCCCCGGTGCTTTGCGTGTTTTCTCTGACCCCCTTAGGCGTGGATTAGAGCCCACGGTGTACCCATCCCCCCGTCTCTTTCATCTTCACCCCCAAGAGTCGCTTAGTTTTTCCCGAGCTCTTCCTGCTTTTTCCGTGACCAACCGCTTTTTGCCCATGAGCTCTACGCCCCCATTGCATCAGGACTTGGGCTGCACTTTGCGCATTTCTTTCAAAGCCTTCTTTTTCCGCGCCGCCAGGGATTTGACGCGGTTCTTTTCTACCCCCCCCCCGTCCCCCAACCACCGTGTTTTCCTTGCACTGCTTTCTCAACGATCTTTTCCAGTCAATGGCCTTTCTTTCTTTCGCCGACCACCCTTCTTTTTCCTCCATGTTTGAAGCACCGAGTTTTTCATTTCGCCCGTGTCGGGCCCCCCTTTCTGACCCCCCGATGCAGGCTTTTTCTTTTGTGCACGTTTGTCTTACCCCTTTTTTGACTTAGAGAGTGCACGTGCCCCCCCCATTTTTTTTTTCCAATTTCATGCCGTTTGACTTTCACGTTACAATCCGTTCAAAACCTCTGCATGGCCGCCAAAAAACTTCCCTTTTGGTTACGTTCTTTTTTCCGAACGGGATTTTTCCTCTCCTTTTATTCTCCAGTCCCTGTTCGTGAGTCGGTTCGCCTTTTGCCATCGCTATCTTTCTCCCCGTCCCGTTCCGTCTTGGAACCACAAAATTTTGTGAACGGTTCCCGCCGGATGTGTCCTGCAAAAACCAAACCCTGAGGCCCGCCCTACAAACGGTCCCTTTTTACCAAGCCGTCGGCGCCCGGGTTCCCGGTCCCTCAGTTTTGCAG
>Ga0179591_1374817_pt1 | contig 16884 bp, 13 predicted proteins | sample CZOMad2_1_08_16f_FD_182891 | JGI IMG/M metagenome (GOLD analysis project Ga0179591, IMG submission 182891) | Vadose zone soil fungal communities from Angelo Coast Range Reserve, California, USA - CZOMad2_1_08_16fungal (PacBio error correction) | ecosystem: Environmental > Terrestrial > Soil >... | reverse complement strand
AAGAAACCCTTCCATTTGCCGGTCAAACGTATTGAATCATTCCCCTTTTCGTCCCTCTTCTATTGTTATTCCCTGCTTGACTTATGTGATACGGCAACGGTGTTGCTTACGTCCTTAGTTTCTTCTTTATTCTGACGATATTACGCCGCTTTCTTTAGTGTTTTGCCGAGAGACTTTGTCATGTTTTTTCTATTAAATTTGTTACTTTACTGTAGTATTTCCTATGTGATTTGTGGAGGAGTATCTATGTGTTTTCTCCTGTTTCGTACCAGTCACCTGTGTAGTTCACTGTCCCTATTGATTTCTTATGGAATCTGCCGACCAATTGTATTCGTTCACCAGACCGCTCCCTAATAAGACACCCCTTCACTCTTATTGAATTACGCAGTATGGTTCTCGATTTAAACGGCAGAGACCCCCCTTGCTGGAGTGGTGATTATTGCCAATGTTCGTCTGGCATTTTTATCTTTTGAGATTTGTCTTTTGTTGTTTATTTTCTCCCGTTCTGCGTACGCCCCCCTCTAGCCCGCTTCCTTCATTCGCGCCCTGGAGCCTCCCTCCAAAACCATCCAGACTAGGTTTGCAAGAACTAGCCTGCCTAATCTCAGTTTATTATTTGGATTACCTTGTGCTCCGCGTATGCCCACCCCCCCCTTGACTGCACTTTTCTTCTTTCGTGCGGTCGTTACGAACTTCATTCCCTAGGTATTTCTTACCTGCAATGATTGTCTTCACCTTTTTAGCTTTTCTTTTGACGCCACCGCAATTTGATTCGCGGCAGCTGCCTCTTTGAGATGTGTTCGTTTCTCTTATCTGCCTTTCCTCCGATGCTAACTCGGTTTCCCCCCCCTTCCGGAATGCAATTTAATCTACCGCTTATTAGTCTTCTCGTTCGCTGTGCCCGTATCCCCTCTGCCTGTAGTTTGACTTCCTCACCCGGACTGGACCCTAGGCTTTGACTCGCACAAATGCCTCCTGATGTTGATTTTTTTCTGCCGATCAGCGCTTCTTCTTCCTTCCAGCTGCAGTGTGAATTGAATGGACTAAGGCTTTCTTATCCCGCGGTTTTTGACTTTTGACGTTCGATTTGGATTTACTTTCCTTAATGCGTTTGGCGCGCGTCGAGATTGCTTTCCAGCTGATGTTGAATTGGTCTAGACCCCCCCCGATGTTTTCCCGATTTGTCTGACTCCTCTTTCGACTCGCCTGTGTGTTAAGTTTCTCATCTTGGTGACGTGTTATTAAAGCCTCGATGACCTGTTTGTTTTCCCTGTTCTAGGCGACCTGACCTTGACCTCTCTTCCTACCAGCGGCGCTTGGTTTGCTTCCTGAGTCTCTGAGAACGCTTCACAGAGGATTGAGCCATCCACTATTTTCCGTGAGTTTTTCCTTCTGCTTTCATGGTGATCCCGCTCGCCTGTCTTTGCTTGCTCGGTTGTTCCGTTGTAGGATCTGATACGCTGACCTTCTTTTGTCGGAATTTTTTGATGACTCCCCGCCCGGTCAAGAGCTGTATTTCAGGTGTATCCCTTCCTGACCTGCTCCACGTGATCTATGCTGCTTTTGATCTGGTTCTTGTCGTTTGTGCGTCAGTTCACCGTGATCCTCGCTTTTCTTTTTCTCCGTAGCTGCACCCATTCGTCTGAGATCGTCTGGCTTCTTTTTTACTTGGCAGTTCGTTCACTTTTGTGACCCTGCCAACGGACGGCGGTGGGAAGTAGTTCTTCTGACTTTCATTGATCTCAAAGCCCGTTCTCCGTCGTGACGTGTCCCTTCTCTTATTCTTCTGAATACTCTCCGCTTATTTTGCCCCATTCGCAATCCTCTCGGCCGTTAGATCCTTTCTTCCCAGAGCTATGACCCCCGTCCCTTTGTTGTGCTTCTCCTGTCCCAATTCTAATTATTTGCCTTCTAAAGTGAACGTCTTTCCTTGTGATTCTCCCGAGCCCTTGCCATTGCAGTGTTTCACTTAAGTCCTTGAGTGATTTTGTAGTGATTATCTGAGTTCCCTTTTTTGCACCTATACCTTTTGTTGCGTTTCCCTTTGTTTACCCAACTTGTTTTCTTGTTTGCAGTTATCTTCTTCCCTCAGATCTTGATAAGTCTGATTATTTATATATAGAATTGACTTTTCTTGGAATTAATAAACTTCCTCATCTTCAGTCACTCTCCTATCCACCCGTTACTGATCATGTTTGCACATATTCGTCTTCGTCTTTCTCCATTTTGACTATTGTATTTGGATTCTGTTGGATTCGGACAACTTACCAACTTCTTTGTTTTTGCATCTCCCCATTCTGACTGTTTGTTTTTTTTGAATCAGGGATGTCGAACTCTTTGCCTGTGGCCGCTCTTTTTTTAATTGATTGAACACATTTTTGACTCTTTTTGTTCCCCCCCTCCCCGTTTTTGTCAATTTTTGTGTTTGACCTTTTGATGCTCTTTTTGACCCAGGTTTTTATCCCCCTGAGGCCAGTCTGACCGGGGCCTTGCGTGCAACGGTAGAGGCGGCCCCAGAGGAGACCTTTTCCCTTCCGAAGGTTTGAATTCTGTTACTTTATTTTTTCCCCGAGGTGATCCGTGAACTTTTTTAATTTATCTTCGCTCTTTTTTTGCGATCGGTTTTTTTCTTAAACCCTCGTGGCTGGAATGATTTCTTGATGTGGGTGTGTCCTTGTACCGCCTTCTGTTTTTCGTTCAACCTTCTGTCCCTTTATTCTCCGTGTTATTACTGTGCTACCCCCCTTCACAACCCTGACCGACCATTTTCACACCGCCCAGTTGTATAAAACCAGTTTTTCTTAACGGGTGTATTTTCGGGCGGGAAAAAATCTCCTTTTGACATAGTTTTGACTTTATGACCGAACCTTTCGCCCCTGCCTGTTGCTGTGTGTAGTGACGGGAACGTCTGTTCCGCTCTTTTCTGTGATTTTTTAATTTGACCTTCATTTTCACTCCAGTTTGTTTTTCTAGCAGCATGATTTTTTTTGTTTTTATCCCGTGACGCATTTCTTTACCGGCTTTCGCCTCTGTGTGTTATTCTGATTCCGCTCGGTTGTTTGCTTCGTTTGAGCTTTCTTACGGACTTTTGTGGCCTTGACGTGTCCCGCCATTTTGTGACGTTTCTCCCACGCGTGCTATTCAGGCAGGACATCTTTTTGATCTCCCTCTCATTCCCTTTCGCTTGAGCGCGGGTGAGGGTACCTTTCCTTCTGCCGCTGCAGTGGAAAGTCACCCTTTTCTATGCACTGCAGCAGAGCCGTTGTACAATCCGAGGTTATCCATTGACACTTGTCCCATTCAGACCCAGCCATGAGCCCCCCCCTTTCCATCGCTCAGTCGCCTGGTCTCTTCTGATTCAACTTCTCGTTTTAGGTTTTGTTTGTCTTATTGCTTAGTCCATCCCTCCCTGGTTTACTCTCACGTGAGGCTGAATATTGATTTCCCATGCACATTCTGGTATCTTCCCTCGCATGGACCGGTATCAGATGATCTTCAGCCCTCCAGACGCCTTACGATTTCTGGCATCGATAGTCTCTTCCCTCGGTCTGCGGTCTTCACACCGTGCGTCGATTTACCTGCTTTTTTTCTTTTTCGTCCAACGAGTCCTCCCTTAAGTCTGAGGTTTTCCTTTACCTAAAAACAGGTTATGATTTATGTCCACTGCGGCGACGTTCTTATTCTTCCGCCATCTTTACTTCTTTGAGTCCTCCTTGTTACCAATTCCAACTGAAACACATCTCGTTCCTGGACCCCACCCCGATCGATGCCATCACTTCCGCTATAAGGCTTTTGGTATCGCTCCCTGCCCGTCTCACTCCCCCTCTTGATTTAAAGATATGCTATGTCTCTGAGCCTTTTTTCCTTTTATGACCTGACATTTGTGACCTCAAATTTTTTCGCGTTTGTATATCGGCTCATCTGAACACTTGTGCTTGACTCCATCCCCTGATCGGTTGCATTACAGTTGCGACTTTTTCTTATCGCCAGTCCTGGGTCATCCCACGTGTTGCATGATCGTTCACCTGGTCAAGCCAACACCGAAGAGAAGCGTCCGTAAGCGCAATTGGGTCTAAGGTTGGTCAGGGTCCCAGTCTTATACGAGACCCTTAACACTATAGCCGCACTACACCACGCCGCATGCACTGGGAGTGCTTCTAAGCTAAACTACTGTCTGTTTGCGCATTTGATTTTGTCTTTTAAACCTTGTTGTTGGGCTATTACTTTCATCAATTGTTTTTGAGAGGCTTTTTTGTTTGAAGAACAACTCCCCTCTTCTGATTCTGAATGAGCTTTTGCACTTTCTCGGCTTTCGGCTTCCATCTTTTTGTCTGTTGAGCTTTTTGTTTTCAGACTCAGTGGCTTGTGTGATTCTTTCTTTGCGCGTCGCCTTAATTTTCCTAACAAACGTACACTGCATCTCATCCGATATGTCTGATCTTCCTCTCCACGTTTGCTTGCCTTGATACGACCTTGCCCCCATTGTTTTGAGGATTTCGGTGGACAGCCTCCTTCTTTATCCGGACCGAAGTGGACGCATTTCTGTTTTTTTTTGCATCTGTGACATTCTCTGTTCTTGTATTTATTACCTAATCTTTTTGTCTCGCGCCTTTTAGGCACCGAGTCGCTCTTGCGTGAGACACCCCTTCTTTTTAGGTCGTTTACATCAAGGGCCATATTTATGTCCCCCCGGTTTCCTCTCCCCGATCTTTTTTGAGTTTGTTGCGCACGCTACAACCCTTCGTCTCAATTTCTATGCCTTGAAACTGTATTTTGTTCCTCCCCTTTTTTTTAGGTATGGATGTCCGTTACGACCCCTTGCTTTCCGGCTCCAGTTCTCCTTTTGACCCTTCGATCCGGCTTTTTTCTCGAGCACATGATTCGGTCTTTAGTCTTTTCAAGGACTTCATTTGGCTTCCCCCCCTCCCAAAGATGGATTCTTAGCTGCAGTTTCTTAATGGTGCCCTTCTTTCCGCTATAGGCAGCGGTCTCCTGACCCCTTCCCCCGCGCTCGCCTGGCGCTTGTATTTTAGGCGGCGCTTGTTTGCACTGGTTTTTCTCTTTTTTTTCTTTTGGAGTTTCCTTCTGCAACCCACCACCCATACACGCAGTACGTACACACGAGACGGCCCCACCTCCCTCTTCCCTTTTTCGCGGTTCATCTTTTTTTTCCACTGTATTGGGTTACACCTCCCTCCGTCGGTGATCCGATACGATCATGATTCGGCGGCCGTTTCTTGCTTTTGGAAATCTTTTTTCCCCTGAGCATTTGCTTTGGCTTTGGTGGATTGTCTCAAGTCCTGTATTTTTTTCCATTTCCCCCTTGAACAGGGACGTCCCTTTGATCTGGACTTGGCCAAAGTTCCCTCTTTACGTCCGAACCCCTTTCCTATGCAACCTTAGCAGAGTTTTTCGCGTTTTTGAGTCCCAAAATGAAGACAGCTTCCCCTCAAGAAGAACTCTCGAGGAGTTCCGCCCCGTCGGACTCTAATTCCAGGAGTTACTAAGCTCCCGAACCCTTCCTTTGAGCGTGAGATGTGTGGACCCGTGCGCTCTTCTAGGACTCCGGTCGTGTGCCCTCTTGCGTTCCTCTCATGATTCTTTCTACGCCTGTCATCGTGGGGCCGCTTGCCCCCCTGCCCCTTTCTCGCCCCGGCGGGACCCACCCCATCGAACAGACGCTTCGAACACGGCTACGGCCGACTCTTACCTAGTACCTTCTAGTGGGTGACCTCGCTTGTGCACCTAGCCCTTGCGGTCGATCCTGCCCATTTGACCCAGGTGCTTGGCTGCGCACGCGATTTTCCCGTCGCCCCTCTCGCGTGACCGTGGGCCACTGGGCCCCCCCCGCTGTCGGCGATTTAGCGCCCTTGTCTCCGCCCCCCTTGTGCCGTTTTGTGCTTGTTTTGGTTTCGGCGGATTGTTTGAATTTCTGCGAGGTTGACTTGTGTTTTCTTTTTTGGGGGGCGCTCCGGTTCTTTGCTTTTTCTTTGTTACAATTCTTGAATTAAAGCCTACCTCAGCGTCCCCGAAGTCAATGTTTTCGGGATCTCATGGGTTAAATCTTTCCCCCGACGTTCCCTGATTCCGGTGCCAGCGTTTTCTTTTCGTCTAGTATTGCGGGTTCCGGAAGGTTTCTCCCGCTTTTTGCCGGGCGGGATTTTGCGAACCACTGCATACCTACTTCACGGCCTATAAGTCGGAGACGGGCATGGTTTCTTGAAGGGTCTCTGTCCCTGCAAGGATCGCGTATATTTTCCCGGCGCTTTTTTTCCCTTTTACTCTCTCTCTTCATTCCTCGTTTGTGTTTTTTTTTTTCTCGAGATGACCCCATTTTCCACTTGATAGTCCAGCTTTCTCCCAGTAGTTTCCCGAGCCGCACGAACCTCCGAGCTCTTTATTCTCCGTCCGTATTGCTTCCCTAGTGGTGCGTTGGTCTTGGACCTTCCCCTATATCCTACGCCTCCGTCCCCCCCAGCTCTACCCCCCTGAACTCTCTCCCCGACTCCCCCCCCCCCTTTATGATTCGAAGGCAGTACTCCCAGTGTCACCCCCCAAGCAATGCCTTTTTTGGAGGGAATTTCTCTGCTGTCTTTTTTCTTATGACTTGATTCATGATCTCCCCCCTGTGTACTTTCTGATGCCTTCTTGATTTGCGAAGAGGTATGATACGCCTTTTGGCTGACCGATCCCGGCTTTTCAAAGCGTTTTTGAATGCTTTTTTCGCCGGCCGCTTGCTGGTTTCCATTCTCCCTTTTTTGGCTGCCCTACAACCCTTCAGCCTCCTCCTTGAGGTGTTTTTCTGCTGGGCATGCTGAATTTCTTCGGATTGTTTTTTTGGCTCCGCTATCCAAGGCCCGACTGCACGCTTCCTTGAGTTCTTTCTGTCTGCTTAGACTTCATTTCAGTCCATGCTGAGCCGCTCTATTCGACTTCTCCCTATTTCGTCTAGTTGTGTTGTTCCCATCGTTTCCCTTGAGGTACTCAACCTTTGATTCCCTTCCTCCCCAAATGTTACCGCCCGGTATTTCAGTTTTTTCTATGCCATGGCGTATTTTTTTTTTTTGTGTTGAAAGCGCTCTTGTTTTTCTCTCCTCTCATTGTTGTTGACACCTAAACCCATTACGACTATATCCCGACGAGGCCCCCCATTCTGCATTGAATCCAATAGCCTCTAAGTTGCTCCTCCCTTGAGTGAGGTGAGCTTGTTACGCCTTCTCAGTGGTCCGCTACGTTTTGCCCCCGTGGACGTTCACACCCCTTTAGTCTTGATCCTCGCTGTTGTTCAACGGTTCTCCTTCGACGACTATATGCCTTTTTCCTTCATGTTGATCTTTCTCGAAAATCCTGCTCCATATGTCGGCCGTTCGCTGATTTTTCCCGAATTGAGTCGACAGCCGATCATTTTTTCCTTGCGAGTAACTTCATCTTACTGATCTTTTTTTTTGTGATGAAGATCAGTCTGGATGTTGTCAAGTCTTTCGCTTTTCAGTTTTTCGGGTTCGGTAGGAATTGTCCGTATGCTTTTCTTTCCTCGTTAGTATCCTTCTTTTCCCTTCTTTGTTTTTTGTTCGCACTTTTGAATTTAAGCACATGGTCTGCGTCAACCGTAAGTGACCCCCAACAGCCGAAGCGATGTCGTTCCCTTCTTTCTCCCGAGTTCAGCGCAATAGGTACGTATTTCGCCTGTATTTTGATTCTGTCTTTTAATTTTTTGTTTTTTTTTAGACTCTAGATTGAAGTCTGTCCGTAGACCTGACTTACTCGTCCTTTTCAAACTATTATTCGTTGTTTTCTCATTGTCGTTTTAGTTTCTCTCCTAAGCCCATTACGAGATTTTCTTTTTCTTTTCGCAATGTTCACTTGACTTTGTGTTGTTATTGCATTTTTCCTGACCCTTTTGTTTTATTGCTGTCTCTCCTTCGACGCCGCATCCTCTATGAGTGATATTCCTGTCCTTTTCCCTTCATCATTCCTTGTGAATATCATCTTTGAGTTAACTTTTTTGTATTTCCATTTGCTCCGTCTTTCTATGTCCATTGTTTCGATTAAATGTAGAATTCCAGCCTTTATTTTTCCCCCCACCCAATTTTCCCCCTTTTTCATTCACCCCTGTTGCATTACCCGCAGTCAGGGCCCTGTGGCTTAGTCAGTGGCAGTGGTAGGAGTTTTGTGTATGAATTGAAGCGGAGTGATTTCTACGTCCGATATGTTTTTAACCGGTCCTGATTACTCATGCATCTGCTTGCTCCATTTATTCCCTCTTTCTGGTATTTTTCAGTAGTCCCTTGCGATTTTTTTTCATCCCCCCTGACCTTGGGGCCCTTGGTTTCTTTTTCTTTTTTGTAGGACTCTTGGTTGCAATCGTTTCGCTCCGATGATTCGCCCATATTGTGGAGTTGGGATGGGCTTGATTACCTTGCTAATTCGGACTTGTGACGTCTGCTCTTACGGCGAGAATTTTGTTATGGGTCCTAGGGTCCTGTTTATTCCGGACCCTGATCCCTCCAGATGGTCTGTGATCTTTCCTTTCCTCTTTTATGTCGGTTGATCGTACTGATAAGCTGTGTGGTCCCCTGAGGACTGTTTTCCCCCCCGCCGGATGTTGTTTTTTTTTTTCTTTATTGGTACTAATCCTTCCTTCTCCTGATTTGCGGTCATTCTGATCTACATTGTTAAGTTGATAATTGATTCGTTTTTGTTTACGACTTTTTCCCCCCGTGCTTTGTTGCTTTCCTGAAGAATGACTCCCCCATTGAGACCTCAGTTTTTTCTCCCTTTTAGATTCCCTTTTTTTCCCGCAAGATTCCTATGCCATGTACGTGAGTTTAAAGTGTGCCTGAAATGCTTGTCTTTCCCTCTCTGTACATCTGAGTTTTCCCAGAGTCCTTTCTTATTTTATATCTTACCCGACTGAAGGTCCCCAGGCTCACCTGTTCATTCTTCCTGACTTGAGTGATTTTGCTGGTTTTCTCATTGTGACTCGCCATCGTGCATGCGCACTTCCTTTGACATTGCGTCCGTCCTTCGGCATATTGAACAGAAGTCGTTTCCTATTTTTTCACTCCGTTTTTTTTCTGTTTCTTGACCCAAGCTGATATGCCCTGATTGAATTGTACTCCCTGCGTAGTACGCCCATTTTTTTGTTCGCTTGGCTTGCAGTTTCTTCTGCCCTTATTGTTTTGCCAATTGCCTCTCATTCTGAACTGTTCTCGTTTGTTATTGCGTTAACGCCGACTTGAGGCCCTTATAGATTTGTCCTCGGTTTCTACCCACGCTTTGCTTGGTAATTTGTGATGTTCTTTTGGAGGCTTCCTGACTCTGTCGGCATGCTACTAGAGGGTGGTTCTCGACTTTAGTGTTATTTTCCTTGTCTTTTCCGTAGACATGTGACTCAACCGTTTCCGGGCGAACTCTCGAAATGTGGCCCCCGACCCAGTCTGTGCAGGACTGAAATGACTTTTTTTCCTGTCTTAGTTTTTTTTTTTGTTTACCCCCCACCAGTTCCCTTCCAGGCTAACGAAGACTTTCACAAGACTGTTTTTCTGATCTTGCTCCGCGTCGATTGTGATTCCCTGACGAGCTTTGTTCTGCTGTCGATATCCTCGCTTTGTGGTCGGCCCTAGATGAGTGTGAACTCCTGATCTATCCTTATTACTTTACCTTTTTTGCTTCAGTGATTTTTTGGGGTCCGCCCCGATTTATCTAGTCGGAGTATTTGAACTTTTTGTCCTTTTTGAGCTATCTTTTGCTGCTTCTTTTTTTTCCCCCATTGATTCTGCTGTTTTCTTCTGATATGATCTTATACTTTTGAAGCTTCCTCGCGAGTCGTCTTGTACGCTTGTCCGACCCTCTTTCCCTCCTCGCGTTGATTTTGTCCCCCCCTTAGAAAACCTACTCCTGCACTCGATGGTCGTCTCTTTTGTTCCAGATGTTTCCCCTTTCTGACTGACGTTACGCTTTTGTGATGATGACTCTTTTCCCTGACATCTCTTTCTTCAAGTAATCTTTGTTTTTCGCTTGGCTTAGCGAGATATGGCAAACCTTCCGCAATGGTCCCACTTATTTCATGTTTCATTTTTTAAACGTTCTGTGATCAAAATCGTACCAGTCTTATCGATTCCTCGTGACTGACAGTGATTTGCTTTGCTGTATGACTGTCCCCGTCCTTGGTTGCCCGGTCCGTGTCATTGCTTCCAATTGAACTTTTCTCTTTCGCTGGATTTCATGGGTTGGAGTTCGGTTGGACTCCGATTCCAGTCAAAAATTCCTTGTAATTGTCACGGGCTCCTGTATTCTTGATGCCTTCCTTCCCCCCTTCACCATACCACATTTCCTCTTCTTTTGTATTAAAGTTACTTTCTTGATCGGTGCGTTTTGAAAATTTTTATTCTGATGTCTGATGATCTGTTGGGTCTGTGACCCCCCAGTGTGACGACGGGGCTCATTGTCTTTTTTTCGGTTTCCCCGTCTCTTTCTTCGACTGTAGTAACCAGCCTTTGACAACCCTGTATTTAGTTGTCGGAATGCATCTCTGGATTTTGACTTGTTAAAGTACCCCGTCCGTTTTGATCCGTCTGTAGCTTGCCATGAGGTTGTCCTTCGTCAACCCTTGCTGTGTGAGATCTGTGTCGGCTTCCTTCCCGACTCCGTCGGGATCTACGTCATCTTAATGTGAGATCCTCTGCGTTCTTTAATGGAAATCGACCTTCCACTTGCAGATTGCACGTTTTTGCTCTCCTTGTTGTGGTGAAATAAACCTGTCAACTTGCGCCTATGCAATTGTCCCCCCCCCTAGGAGTTTCAGTCCAGAGAACTCATTTATCGATCTTAATGCGTTTTGACCTTCCCCCCCCCTCTTATTTTTTAGGATTTATAAGCGCACATTGAGTTTCGCCGTTCATGTTCTGCTCGGATCAGATCTTCTTGTTTGAGCGTCTGCCTCCAGCCTACCCCGTCTGCGCTCTTTATTCCTATTCCGGGCGTGAATGACTCCTCTCTTTCTTCTATCTGTCAGGTACCATTTCTCGGTTTGATTTAATCCCTGTCATACAGACCCTCATGATTTCTTGAAGCCCCGTTTTTTGCTTAAGATTTCGTATGACTCAGTCCGATTTCGTCGTTCTTTGTTTGCTACTTTCCTGCTCTTCCCTGCTTTCTAGGATTTTTCACCCCCGTTCGCTCGTTGCCTTTCGCCGATTTTGGACTGGAATTCCTTTCTCCATTCGTCCATTTCATTGGCAGCAGATTTGATAGTTCTTGGCTTTTAGGAAGGTAACTTGTTTACAACTCTTGTTTATCCCCCCAGCGTCTGCGCTTGGATCACATTTCCTCCCTTCTTCAGTCGCTTCTTCGGTCAGCCTGACTGTTGGCACCTGAGATCCATATTACGCAACTTGATTGACATTTCCCCGTAATCCTACATCCTCAGATGCTGTCAAGCGGTATTCATGCATCCGTTACAAGATCCCCAGCATTTTCCCTATCCAGTACAGTCACGAATTCTGTCATGCTGTCTTTTCCCTGTCGGACTATGGTACTTTTTACCAGCTGTCTCGGCTTAGCAAATCACATGACACTGGTTATTTCACATACTATGTTTGTCCTCATCAACAAGGATTATTCCCTTTTGTCCAACAGCTTGCGATTTGGTACACCGCGCGCGCTCCCGGTGTTACGAAACAGTCTCTCCACGACTTAGGGATGCTTCCTGTAGCACCGGCCGGCTCCGTGCTATTGACTGAAATGCCATCTTGTGTACTTTTCCATGGTGCAATTTGTGGGATTACTATCCTTTTGTACTGCCGATTGACCCTTGCCCTCATATTCTCCCCTTGCCTTGCCCCTGGACAACCCCTTTTTTGACCTGGGGCTCGTTCTGGGAACTAAGCTCTAGGTGTATCCGATGACGTCTTTTACCTCCCGTTCGTTCCTGAGATGGAACTATTTGTCTTTCGTATTGTGGTCCTTTAATTTACTTGGGACTGCTTTAGCGTGTCTTCCGTTGACCTGCCTTAAACTTTCTCCCATAGACACTTACTACCTATTATGTCATCTGCCTGTTCTCTTTGGAGACTTCTCTCCCTCCCCCCACGCGCCCTTCTCCGTGGTTGATTGTTTTGAGGCGGAACGTGAGTTTATGACTTTCTTTCAGTGGCTGTTTGTCTAATTTTTGGTCGCGCACCCGTCTTCACCCCATCGTCTAATCCTTAATTTGATGCATTCCGCACGATCAGAAGTTGTCCTGACCCCCCCTTGTTTTCGTTTTGACGTTTCAACTAGACGAGCCTTGGCCCATCTCTTTTGATGTTTTGACCATGCGAAGTTCGTTTCGTTCCCTTTCCGTCCGAGTCTTTTCCGAGTGAGAAAGTGACGTTTGGTTGTGCTTCCACCTTCCTCCTTTTTTTTTTCTAACGCATCTTTTTTCTGTTCCGACCCGAGGATTCTTCCGGCACATATGTGCAGGCCTTCCCCATTAGGACCCCATCTTTGATAGTCTTCCTTGCATGTCCCATCCCAGGTGGCGTCTTCTTTTTCAACAATGCCATTAACCTAGAACGGGTGTCTTTTTATCTTTGGCTCTTTTGCACATCTCCCTGGTTGGCTGTCGACACTGTTCATTCTCCCCTTCTTACATGCTTGAATTCAGGTCCGTCTGGCCTCTTGTGGATTTTTTAGCCTGAATTTCTGAGTCGCGAATATTTCTTATTATTCACTCCTCTTTTCTTTCACTTCGACGGGCGCCCGTCCGCGACTAAAGGGATTTGTTTTTCTTTCTTCTTTTATGCGTCGGTCCCTCTTATGATCTTGTTACACTGTACCCCATCTTACTTGCTGTGAACCGACCCTTGGAGTGATGGTTCTCTATGTGCTCTTTGAGGTCGGTCCTTCGCTTGTTTAATAGGTCCTTTTTTAACTTGTGCACGGGCTCTGTATTCTGTTTTCTAGTTTTTGCTGTTGTTTTGTTTGATCTAGTCGCACCCCCCATTCTTGCCCGCGACTCAGATTTTCTATTTATGTCCAATTGCTCTTTTTTGTTGCAATTTTTCCACCCTCCTCTTTCATTTGCCGTCAATGGGGTTCTGAGGTTGAATTCTTTGGAATTTTTTTTACCTCCCTCTCACCTTCCTCCCTGGCTGCCCCATTTTCTAAGGGCTTTTTCAAAGGACTCAAGCTTCCCAAGCCATGAAATTGAGGCAGGTTCCTTTTTGTTTCTGTTAGATTCCTTTTGACTGCTTTTCCTTTTCCGGATGCGGAAATTTTCTTACTGTTACCTAAATCCCTTTGCTCTGACTGTCCCCCCTTCCAGTGTCTCTTTGTTCTTCTGTAAAGCATTCGATCGGTGGTAGAGTTGTAATTGCACAATTCCTATCGCTAAATCCCATGCGCTCCCTTGTATCCTGTCGTTCTCTTTGACCCAGCAGTCGATTTCTGCTGCGGCAGGAGCCTTGTGCCTTTTGGCCACCCTACCCCCTTGCCGTCTCCCTTATCTACATCGCTCACTTGTGATCCCCGTTCTCTATCTGAGTCGTTTATCTTGATTGACTGAACCCCTCCTCGTGGACTCCCTCCTTCTAACAAGGCTTGTGTTGCGTCATTATTGTCCGGACGTTTCGTCAGCGTTGTCCTTTTCCCCCATTTTTTTTCCTTCAGCTTTTTTTTTCTATTGTGTCTTGACGGGAGCGTGGTGCTTGGGGCTTTCCGACACAGGTTCCAACGTGTGTTCTATTACAACTCTGGTAAGGTCTCTATTCTTTCGGTATTGTTATTAGTGTCGGCCTCACCGGTTTGGCTAACCGTAAGGATTTAGAAGTATTTGTCTGTGAGTTGACATCGGTGTCTCTCTTTTTCTTCCCCATCTCTTGTACCTTGTTTTTTCTATCTAGGACTTCCCATCTTAACGCCATTGACCGGTGACACGTTCAGCTTTTCTCTTAGCGTCTTAAAGAGAAGTCTTAGCCCGACTTATCCGTCTCTTGCTAGTTAGGCATTCCCTTTGTAATGACTGTGCTGTGTTTTATTACTTCCATCTCTTCCCCTCCCTTTTTACCCATGCAGTACTTTAAAAGATCGAAAATAATTTCACGGTTAAGACGGACTTTCCCAAAGTACAGTACTCACAAGAAGGTCGTTTGTAGTATCATGATTTTGTCCTTCAGCTTCCCGGTTAGCTTGCGACTCGATAGACCTTAAGTTTCTCGCGCTCGTCGGTCGCCGTCATGGCCAGGCCGTCCGCCCCCCTTCCCAAGAGTTCGTAGCCCTTCCTTTCTTCCCTTAAGCATTTTTGTGGCTGGGTTTTTGCATTGTGGATATCAAAAGACTATTCTTCTTTTTTGATCAACCTGCCTGTGTTCTACCTGTTTTGTGGTAGGGCGTCTGCCTATGTCACGTTTTCCGCATCCCCTGCGTCTCCATGTCCAGTCACTCTCTTCAATCCGGAATTCTGATTTGACTTTTTTTTTTTGTTGCCGCTGCGTGTGACGAATTTCTTAGCATGTTTACTGACCTCGGCCGTACCCCCTACCTACGCCACCAGTTTAATTTTTTTGTCCTTATTCTATTCCCCGACATTTGGTTGAATGTCCCCGTCCGAGGAGGTGATGTTTGGTTTTACCTTAGCATGATCCCCCCAAACCAGGAAATCCCCGTTGCCACTGATTTTTCCGACTACAACCTGCTTTGCTGCTTGCGTTGATGTGTTTTTGTGTCGCGGACCCACCCCGGTCACCTACCCGTGGCCGATGCCCTTTCTTTATCCCCTCACGGGCGATGCTCGCTCTTACGGCCCCTAACATCCTGTGTACTCTTGGTCGCGGCCAACACGGATCCGGCCCCCCCCTTATCGGAACTGTGCCTCGACCCGCCGGTCCACGACCACATCCACGCATTCGCATTTTATGGTCTCGATAGCTTTTAGGGATTGGAAGGTTACCCCTTTTCCCCGTTGCCCCTTGGTCTTTCTGCCCTGTTACTCTTAGCTCTTTAGTCGTGAGTCCAGCCTATGTTTTTTGTCTGGATCTCTTTAGATGGATTTCCGTACCCCTTGAGGTCTCCCTGACCCACGACCCCGACGGCCCGAAGCGCACTGTCACTAAGTCGCGAGGCTCCGTGCTTTTCGTCCCCAATCTGTACCAATGTCGGAGCTGGATTTTGCTTAATTTTATCCTGTTCGTTTTGTGGTAGTACGTTCTGCTGGCCGCCCTTGTTCGTCTACTCTTCCGGGCTCCTGATATACACACGCCGCTGGTTCAAGATCCCTATCACTTCTATGCCTTGCCTGCATTTTCTTTGCTTTACAGTGAGACGCCGGAAACAATCTCCCTAGCTCTTGGAACCCGCCCGAAACTTGACATTACGCCCCCTTTTAGATGGAGATTCAGACTTTTTAGTTTTGACCTGCCGGCTGATGGAGGCTTTAGGTTGTGTTTGCTGATATAGTCTGGGTTTGTTTTTCATTTATCCTTTGCCTCTGTCGGAACCCCCCCGGCCTGAATGCCACCGTGTCCCGAGGGTGTTTGAGCTTTTCCCTTTAACTGACCTCGAGAATTTGTTTTCTAGCCACCGGTACTTCCGGCCCTCTTAGAGTTGAGCCCCCCCCTCTTTCTTCCCGCTTTGCTGTATCGCTGTTTTATCACGTTTTTTTTTGGTTTGCCTGTTCCCCTACTGGGTTTAGACCTCGTTTTATGCCTCTCCGCGCGTTCGACCACGTTTTTTTGATGGTATTCGTCGTTGCTTTTGGTTGTCTTGTAACTCTATTGATAGTTGCGCTGGCGTTATTCATGCTTATGCCTTGTAGACTTGGCATAGACGGAATTTTCGGTCGACGCTCTACCGCTTTGGTCGGCGTTCCTGATTGACCAGTTGATAGTCGTTATGACATAGTTTGACCCTTGTCCCGACCTCGTCTTCCCTCCTGCTCCTTTGGTGACCCCTATCTCCTAGAGAAGAGGCAGCTCCTCTGACCCCATTCGGCGCGTAATAGTCCCCAGGAGCCCGCTGAGGTGCCGCGCTATTCTTTCTGGCATTCTCCTGTTGCTGTATGAGTTTTGTTGTCTTCTGCCTCTCCGCTTCAGCGAGTATTTGATTCGTCCCTTTTGTACCACTTCGAGACTGCTGCCCACAGGACTTGAGCTGGTAGATCTGGTGAGTTGGGTCCAGTTCCCGTTAATCCGTAACAAGCTTCGTTTGATGCCTTCTTGGCATGCAGTGTCCGTTTTCTTTGACCCCCCCTTTCCTCCACGCACTCTTTTCCTCGGTTTTTTTTCCATTGTCGTCGATTTTGGACTAACAGCAGTGTTGGTTGAGCGCCGGTGGGTAGGTGTGCCTTCCTGATTAGTTGAGACATCGCCCGTTGTGATGACCATAGAATTCTTCACATTTTTCCGGCTAGCCGCTCGTCGTTACTAATCTATCTCTTGTACCCCCCCCGCCCCACATCATTTCCTTTTGGTTTTTGATAGTTCTGCTGTCTCCTCGTCGACTGTATCTAACGACGCTCTGCCTTGGTCGAATTTTGGCCCTGTTTTTTCATATTGATTTTGTGCTTTATCCCCACAAGTAGGAATTTTATCCTTTACTTGGCCGGTGGTCAGTGATGTGGTTTTCTTTTTTTTCCGTTTATTCGTTCTTCCGTAGTGACCTGAGTTTGCGTGATCGGCTTCTTCCTTCCCTACCCCACTTACCCAATCGCTTTCCAATCCAGACCATCGTGGAAGCCTGACCTTTTGACCTTCCCAGTTCGGCTTTACCCCGATTTTCTTCTGTCTGAGGCACGCTCTTTCCCCCCAACTGTAGCATCCTCCTTCAGGTTGTGAGTCTACGATGTTTCTCTCTTTTCCCTCGGTGCCAAGATTGTCCTGGCTCTGAACTCTTTGTCTGCGCGGG
>Ga0179591_1316335_pt1 | contig 16884 bp, 18 predicted proteins | sample CZOMad2_1_08_16f_FD_182891 | JGI IMG/M metagenome (GOLD analysis project Ga0179591, IMG submission 182891) | Vadose zone soil fungal communities from Angelo Coast Range Reserve, California, USA - CZOMad2_1_08_16fungal (PacBio error correction) | ecosystem: Environmental > Terrestrial > Soil >... | reverse complement strand
AGCATCCATTCTCTTTCCCTCTTTTTTTCACCGAGGACCAGACCTGGAATAGAGTATCCCTCCTTTTTCGGTTAGACTTCGCTTTTTCACCTCCCGCCCAGGAACTCGACAACCTCTTGTGCTGCCTCTCTTTTCCCTCTACCTGTTCCTCGAACAGAATGTTCCTTCCCCCCTCGAGATTCCGCGTTCTTTTTTGGAAGAGGAGCTTCCGACTTCGAACTGGGTGGCCCTTCTGAAGGAGCTCGTCCACCTTCGTCAGAGACTCAGCGACGATACGCCTAGACTTACCTCTTTTTTTTATGCATACATCACCTGTTCTAGGAACCTCGGGAAAGAAGTCTTTTTTCCCGCTCCTCTACATTCTCTCCCTTCCTCAAGGAAAGGTTGAGATTGCTTTACTATTTACCCCTCGTTTGCGGCAGATCCGAAGAAATAATCGAAGATTCTCCCCGAGGACACCGCTTTTCCGTCCACCTTGAAAGACGACCACTCATTTCTTTTTCACCCTTCATCCAGAACCTAAATTGGCGAGCTAAAATGCACCCTTCCCCCCCCCCCTGGTGGGAAGCCGACTTGCTCCCCCCCTCTCCTTCTATACGAAATTGGCATCCCCGCCCCATTCCCCTCGCCAATTAAGTTTTTCCGAATACACTCAACGTCTATTTTCAGCGATAACCTGCACCCCCTTCCCCCATTTAGGGTGGGGGGCGTCGATCTTGCACGTCCTTCCCTGCCGCGTCGTTTCTCAAATAAGGAGTTCGGGCTTCCGCTTCCCTTAGAAGAGACCCCTTCTCTTCTGCAGCAGGCCGCATCGGGTTCCTTTTCCCTTTGACGGTCCGAGCACTTTTGCAGGAAGGCCCTCTTACAAGTACAGCAGTAATTTACTCTCTGGCGGTGAGCCCTCCGCCACACTCAAATCCTTTCTCTTTTTTCGTGTCCCCGGAGGACATTCCTGGCCACCGGGATCCTCTCAAGCGGCTGATTATTTTCCCCCGGAGATAGCCAACGCGATCCCCTTTTTTTCCTCGTGTTGTCCGGATGGATAGACGTTTTTTTTTCTGCATGGTCGTGCTAGACTCGAGGCCAGCCTGGCTCAGTCCTTCCCCCGCCCCGCGCGCTTACAGATTCGAACGTGACGTTTTTTTTTCCCTCCCACCAATGCCATCCCTGCCTCTCCTCTCTCAGTGAAGGTCTTTTGAATCAGGATTTCTCTTCGAAATAGGAAGCTTTTCCCCTGGAAGGCTCCCACGTTACCCCTGCGCCAACCTGATAGGAGTCTCTTTTTTTACACAGGCTCTTTTGGAGAGCCTAATCCCTCGGTTTCAATAGGGAAGCAGATGCCTTTTTTACTACAAGACTCTTCTCAATGATTAGTGAAAATTGCCATCCCTCCTTTTGGAGTTACGCGCCGCCATCCTCCTCTTTCCTTTTCCCGGGGAATCTTCCCCCCTCAGATGACAGAAGAAGACCTTTTTTTCTTCTAGCTCAAACCGACTTTCCCTCTACCCCTCTTGCGGGTCCGAAGTCCACCCGTGCGTTTTCCTCCCCGCGACCCTTGGAATGATCTCCCTTATCCACGCGGATATCTCTTGTCAGAACTTGATTCTCCTTTTGCGACGAATCTTTTTCACTTCCCCTCAGTGCCGTCTTCTCGCAAGTAGAGACCCTCCCGTCGTCGATTGGGGCCCCCTCGAGGTTGGTGGGATGTTCTTTTCGCGAATTTCCCCCCGACAGAGGTTTTAACAATCCCCTCTCGCTGGAGTTACCCCAGTTAATTTGAGGGTCTTTGACGCCTCCCCGCAGGTGGCCCCGCCCTTCCCCTCCTGGGGATTGTCCAGAAGGCTCTGGCCTTTTAACCCCTCTGGGAAGTTACCTTCGGAGGCCCCTCCGGTGGAAGGGGAATTCTTTCCATTATCACTAAGGAGAGGGCCTTAAGAAAAAAGATGCTCTTTTCCTTTTTACTAGGTGTTGGAGGTTCTCTCTGATCTAGAAGTTTTCCCCCGAATAGACCTTCTCCCACGAGGTCGTCTTTCCGTCGGCCCCCCCGTGGCTCCTGCTAGGAAGCCACTCTTCCCCCTTGATAGTAGTCCTTTTCTTTCCTTAAGTTAGAGAACAAGGTATGCGGAAAGGTCTTTCCTTTTTTTCGAGGTCTTTTTTGCACGCTATTTCCTTTCATATATAGTTTGTTGTGAGAGAGATGATCCCTCGGGAAACCCCCCCTCTTCCCTAAAGTTGGAGACTCGCTATCCCCTTCTTGTGCGAGAAATTTCCCAAGAAAGGCCGCTACTAGACGAGGTGTCGTTCTCGCCCTCTTTCCTTCCTTTTCGCAAAGGCCTTCCCGGGCACCTTTCCCCCTTTGGAAGCCGCCTCCTCGAACCACGAGGGCCGCCTGCCACACCCTCAACCCCCGCTCAATCCCAGAAACTTTGATGGAAGCTTTTTCGAGAATTGCCCGGAAAATTCACCTTCCTTTTTCTGATTTCCTTTTCCAAACCCGTAAGAAAGTACGTTTCCCCCCCCCTGCCTCGACGAATGGACCCACCCCCGGATTTTCCTTGATTCCTCAGGCAGGTCTGTTTCTTGTTTTACGACCCCCCACGCCCCCGGCAACTTTCTCTTTGTCAGGAAACGAGCGAGGGGAGTGTCGGAGGACGTACGGTCTGTCCCCTGTATTATGACCTTGCCCTGCCACAATCCACAAAACTTGGAAAAGCCCTTTTTTGGGGAAGGCGTTAGATTAATGCATTTCCCCTGCTGACGGAAATTTGTAAGTTCCTTCCTCGGCGCCTTTAGGGATCCTTCTGATCGTTTCCCCAGTTGGATGTTCAGGCTACGCATTCCCGGTTTCTGGTCGTCTTTACGCACTGAAGTAGGGACCGCCCTTTTGAGGTAACCCGCTCTTTTCTTTCTCCAGTTCACACCACCTCTGCAGTAGGTAAGAGGTTCTTTCTTTCTTGAAATTAAGAGTGCGAAGTCCTTATTTGTCATCGTAGTAGGCTCTTCTGGCTTCTCTTCAATTTTTTTGCAGGTTTACCCCTTTCGGTAATTGCCCTCCCTCGCCGAGAGCTGTCTTCTCCGAAAAGGACCTCCCTCTTCCCCTCTGAAATCGATTTTGGGTAGTTTTAACTGCCCCTCTTTTCTTTCTTTTTTCAAGCAGATAAGTTCCTTGTAGTGGTAGACCCCCCCCTCATCCGTAGACGTATAATGTGCCCTCTTGGAAGAAACTTTTTTTTTTCGGCACAGATGTGGACATTCCCCCCTGAGCGGTTTCTCTTTTTTCCGTTGGTGATTCCAAGGCCTTCCCTCCCTTCTGTCGTAAAAGGTTCCTTGAAAAAAAGAACGCATTCTTGTGTAGAGAAGATGGCTCTCTGAACGCAACGAAAATTTGGACCACCTTTTCTTTCTTTCCGCTCCTCTATCTCCTCTCAACACGAGTAACACTCCGGGTAGAGAGTGGACCCAATTGGACCTCGGTAGACTCACCTTCTGTTGAGGATTAATGATAAAGGCTGGTGGAAACGAGGACCTTATATAAGAGGATAGGGGCTGCTCGGTATATCCCTCTTCCCTCTTCTTCTGTCCCCTTACTCGTAGAAGGCTCTCTTTTCTAGACCTTCCCCCCCCCCTCTCTAAAAAGCTTCCCGCCCCCTTGGACTTTAGAAGGCTGTCCTTTTCGAAGGACAGGCCTTTCCCCTCCAGCCTATCCTAATTTATTTGATGCCTTCCCTAAAGAAAGGCTTTTCGTTCCGGGCCGCAAGCTCCTCCACCACTCCCTCTTCGAGGTGGCTTGAAGTGGTGTCGGTCTATCCATTTCTGAGGATTCGGAGTGGAGGAGGTTCCCTTTTTACCAGTAATTTGACAGGTTATTGGATTGAAGTGGTAATTTATCTCTCACTCCCTTATGTCTTCTTAAAGTAGGATTGCGCTGTGGCTGCATTTGGTGCGTTGAGAGCCCCCCCACCCCCCATCCCCTTATTTCTTCCTTCAGGGGACCTTTTTCAGTCGAGAGTTTCCTTTTGTGCCTTCGGGGCAGCGGGCACCGGTTGCCGATGGCCATAGAACCTTTCTTCCCCCGGCGTCGGCGCCTTCTCCTCAACGCCTTGTTTCCCTCCCGCATATAACGCAGGGCCGGCCGGCCTGCCTCTCTCCTGTTTCAGGGCTGATTTTTACGTAGTGCCGGAGTAGGTGGCGGTGCAGAATCACGTGCTTCTCGAGCATCTTTAGCCACTTTCTTCGTCTTTTTTTGTATCGTCGTGCGGATGGTTCTCAATAGACGTTACGCCGAGGTAGAAGTCGTTCCCCTTCTTTCCTCGGCAGGAGAACACTGGTTTCCTCTGGACTTTCCCTTTCTTCCGCGGCGATTCCATTTTCCCCCCGGTCTCGAGGGTGGAATCGATTTTGGCGAGGGCATGGGGCGCGATTTTCCCTTCCCCTTCCGCCGGAGAAGGGGTTTTTTGAGTTTTAGAGTCGTTCGTCTCCTTTCTGTTCTCTTTGTACGGGATCCTCCTTCAAGCACGGTTTCCCCCTTTGGCAGGCTAGCCTCCTTTGTCCTGGCGTGGCCTCGTAAGTACTCTCTTTTGGCCTTGCAATCGGTTAGAAGACGGTATTACGTAACTTGCCTGACCTTTTCCTTCTTTGGAGCCCGAAACCTTCCCTCCACGCGTAAGATTTTCCTCCGGTTGGCGATCAGTAGGCTGGCTTCCTACCTTTTAGGCCGCTTGGCAGTTTTCAGCTTTCCTTCTTGATGTAGGGGAATTCCTCGGTGGATGTTTTTGCCATTCATTGATGGAACGGAAGAACTTGCTCGGGATGTCTATGATTGCCGAGATCTCTTTTCTTTTTTAGAGAAGATCAGGCCTTCCCGCACGAAGCCTTTTTTCATTCCCTTGCCGGCAGACCCTTCCCCCCTCGGAAAGAACCTTCCCGAGAGACACCTTCTTTTTTCTGTATAAAAGTCAGCCCCATTCCTCCTCGCCAAAAGGCTCTTTAAGGTCAGCACAGAAGCTGTCTCCAGTAGAAGGGTTCTCTCCCCCTCGGACCACCTCCGATTTTTTCCCGCCTTTCGTCTAAGAATTTTTCCCCTCCTTTTCCCCCTAGCCAAACTCGACCGTGTTTTTTCCCCCCAAAGACCCTACGCCCCTTCTTTCTTCAGACGCCGTCCTCCACCTTTTCTGTTTGTTTCGCATTTGAGAGAAATTTCTCCAGGCCCTTTTCTTCCGGTAAAAATGATAGAGCGACCTTTTTTTCGGCTTCCCGGCGGCGAGGTCTCCTCCTCTTCAAGAGCCCAGGTCCCCAACTCTCGTGATGCAAGAAGAAAACCTTCCCTCTGAGACCGTTTTCCTCCGAATCGTCATAATAGAGATTTCAGTGGTTAGATGGTCCTCCCTCTCCGAGACCTGGTGGACCTGCCCCCTCTTCTTCCACTTTCCGCGCCATCTAAGATCCTTTTTCTAGAATAAATCCGACACCTTCAGATGAGCGAAGAATCTCCTTCACCCGGGAAGAACATAATCAGGTCTCCGTCGCTTCCTTTCCCGCCAGAGAACGAGAAACCTTTCATGCAAGGATGGAGATGGACGTTTCCCCTTTTTTGGAAGGAAGCTCCCCTCCTCCTCCCCCCCTCTCAGAGTTCGATGCTAGTTCACCTTCCGACGGAACTGTCTCCGAATAGGTAAAATGCACCTCCCCCTCCCCATTGGAAGCTCCCCCCTCACCTGCCACCGCGAAAAGTACCTTTTACTTAGACTTTCTCCTCCCCCCCGCTACATACGATAGAATGCACTCAACGTGCACCCCAACCGCAATTACTTTTTTTTCCTCCCGCTACCCAAATTGTGCCCTCTTCACCCTTACCCCCTTGCTAAGACCACCGCCAATTGTGCTTGTCCTTCTGCATGCTTCCCAGGAAAGTTTAAGTGTATGTATTCTTAAAGTTAGGCGATAGATTTCTCCCCCCCCCTCCTCCTCTCCTTAGACAAAGAAGTAGGACTCTTATAGTCTTCCTCCCCCCCTCTCTTTTTTCGAGTCGCCTTTGGAAGGTTCATGCAGGATAAGATTAGACACCTTTTCCCGGGAAGGAGAAGGGCGTTTACTCCCTCCCCCTCCCCTATCGCTGATCTGGCTGGAATACTACCGTTCCCCACGTCCTTCTTTTCCACGGGACGGGATAATGATCCTATTAGTTTAGTGGACAAGTCTCCCTTCTCGGAAGAGTTTCTTGGGTGAGCCGCTCTTTTTTCTCTTTTTTCGTAGTTTCTTCGGATGGATCTCCTCCCCCTCTCTGATGGGAGTGAAGTTCGTCCCTCTTCCAGAGTATAGAAGACATCCTCCCCTCCCCTTCTTCTTTCTGTTTTTGGACAGATTTTTTTTTTTTTTTCAGTGGAAGACTTTTTTTCCACCAAATGAATCAGCCCTTTCCTCCCCCCTCTCAGGGATACCTCGTCCCCCCCCCTTTCCTTTCTTCCGTGGCGGAAAAGTTTCAGGAGAAGGCTTTTAAGGGAGACCCTACCATTTCGCAAAATGTCTCGGTCTTTCTCTCTCGTCGTCCGAGTATGAAGGGAAGACCCTATCCGAGAGGGAAGCGTTCCCCTCCCCTTTAAGAATCTCTTCTTCGGTCTAGGCACTGAACTTTTTTCATAATACAGAAGTTTTTCCGAGTCTCCCCCCTCTTCATACGGGTTTTCTCTTAGGTCATAGAGCCCCTTTTTGAAAGACGACTCTTCGTCGGTGGCTTCTCTAAAACTAATCTTTTTTACCCGAAAGCCTCTCAAACGTGAGTAGTAGACAATTTTCCCTCTTCGAGAGCTTTATCCTTCTTCCCATATCAGAAAATGCTTAATCCTTTCCTACGCCCGCGCCCGGCCGTGTCCCTTTCCAAGCACGTCTTTACCTTAATTTTACTCGGTGGTCCTCCCCCAACCGAGCTGTTGTTGTGTAAGCTTAATTCCTCTCCGAACACAGAATCTTTTACGTTCCGCCGCGATAGGAGGCGGACATTCTTCGTTAGTGATTTGGTCCCTCCTCCCTAAGGGAAGGAAGCTTTTTTTTCTAAGAAGGTCGTAGAGATTGGACAAGTAATTCTTCTCTGGCGTACCTGAGACCCTTCTTCCAGGTGGAATGGTAGAGGCTTCCCCCTCCAGGAGAGGGGGTTTCCCCTCTGTATTTCCTTAAGTTCTATTTTGTCGGTCTAGGAAGAGTCCTAGAAAAGAGTAGGAGGTGAGGAGGCCCCCCTTCTAGGAAGAAACCGATTCCTCTTTACTCTTCATGTTGGGTGGAAAGTGAGGTATTCACTTGTCCATTAGTCTCACTTCTCATAGGGGAGTGTGTGGCAAGAACCCCCGCTCCTCCTCCCTCCTCCTCCCTTTTTTGTTGTTGATCTTTTTTTTTTGTGAGGGCAACCACGCCCTTTCCTACTACCCGGTGCTCTCTTCCCTTTCCCCCCGAAAAATGACTATACGGTCGGTGGCGGCCGCTCTTTTTCCTTGGACGTGGCCGCCACGGCACCTTTTTGCCGCAAGTTTTTCCCCCTTGCGAGGACCATGGGTTCGACCGGGACCACCGACGTCCAAGAACTCGGTGGCGGAACGCACCCTTGTTGCGAGGAGTTCCCCGGACACATCTTGGCTTTTCGCCCAGGACTTTAGTAAGGTCCCTCTAGAAGAATCTCCCCAGAAAACCGCTACCGCTCTTGATTTTCCCATTTTTTCGCTGATCGGAACTCCTCCCAAAAAAGGAAATGAGCTTTTTCTCGGATTCTCTTCTTACGTACGAGGATTACGCGCGATAGCCATGAAAGAGACCATAACCCCCCCCGCTAGGTTTTTCAGAAGCCTTCCGGTGGGCCGGATTCCGGATATGGAAACCTTCTCCTTCCGTACAACCGGTTCTTCCTTTCTTCGTCGAACGGGGGATTCGGGGGAAGAATGTGGTGTCTGCTGCTAGGGCCCCAGTGGAGATGGTCCTGGACAAAAGTCTCTTTTTTCCGACGCCAGGTTTTCCTTTGACCGCACAGGCTGTAGAGGTCCCCCTTTTTTTGAGATAGAAGGAAACCTTTCCCCCTGAGTAGGTCAGCTTTCCCCCCCCTTAATTCGAGGAGACCCTGCCTCTTTCCCTTCCTTCGTCGAATTTTCCTTCTTAGGGCCACGGTGCACCCTTCAAGTTCCTCGACCCCCTTCCCTTCCTCGTCGTCGAAGAAAGCGTTTCTCTTCCCTCCCTCTCTTTCTTTCGGGGTTTGTCGAGAAAGCCTCCTTTCTTTAATAAGAAGATCATTTTTTGTCCACCTTTTCCGTGGACCTTTCCCTTTTACTCCTTCCTCCGACTTTCGACCGGAAAGCTTTCGTCGGAGTGACGCCGATGTTTCCTGAGAACTGCTTCCTTCATGGATGCAGTTGTTTATTGCCCACTAACTCCTCTTCCCCTGCGACCTGAAACTTTCAGAAGAGAGGAGATCTTTAATAGCTTCATCGCCCCTTTTCCACTCCCCCTACCCTACTTGACACTCCCTTCTTCTCTCCCTCCTCCTCCCGCCCTCCCCCAACAGAAACGGCGAGAGTCCGACGACCTGTTTTCTCTTCTTGCTGATAAGGATACGTGCCCATTTGATCGTGTTTTTGCTTCCCCCGTCGGCAAGCAAAGATTTTTTTTTTGATTTTTTCCCCCCTTGCATCTTTAAAGATTCTGCCCTTTGTCTGCCTAATTAGTAGCAGTTTAACTCGAACGTTTTTCTTTTAACATCGCTCTCACCAGGAACTTTTTCTTAGGCCGAAGGATGTTAAGGATAGGCTCTTTTTTTACCGAAAGAGATCCGAAATTTCATTTTTCCTCTCCACTAAAAGACCGGTCGCTTCTTTTTCCCTCCCTCCGCAAAACCCCCTCGATAGTGGGGAAGGTGAGCGCTCCCCCTTTCCGCGGATGTAGATGAGGAGGCGGGCCTTTTTACAACCCCCCCTTGGTTTTTTCTTCTCGACAATTCGGAGAGGCTGGAGCTTTTTCGTGTAGTCTGCCGTTTCTTCCCCACCCCTTAATTGGATCTTTGGTGAAGGTGATATAGCGGTTTACGAGGCGTAAGTAGAGGTCTTTTTCTTCATTTCCCTTTTCTCCGGTGAGATCCCACGAAAAATAGGAGAGGAGGCTTTTCGGAAAACAGCTTTCCCCCCCCCTTCCCCCCCCCTCCGGACTTGAGGAGGCTACTTATTGTGCGAGGGCTCCCCAGTGTCCAAGCCCTTCGACTACTTAGTAGGGGAGGCCTCACGGTGCGGTCCTATTCATCTCCCACTTTTCTTCTTTAGTCGATTTTTTTTCTAGTAGATGAGGGATGGAGATGACTTAAGTCGCCGGCACACATCTCTTCTTATCTACTCAGGACCAAGTCCGCAGTCCCACACTTTAACGATTCTTATCTCTATGAGTACTCGGAGGATCAAGGCGGCTTTTTTCTTCTCCCTTCGATGTAGTCGGGAAGAAATTTTTTCGAGGAGTTATCGAAGTCTCCCTCCTTCTCTTCTTTAGACGCAGAGAAGTTAGAGCACTTACTTCTTTCCTTTTTTTCCCTCCCTCGATGTCGCGCCTGTGGAAGGAAAGACGTCGACTCTTTTCTTTTCTTTTGTAGAGGACACTTTCTTTCCTGGCCCTTGCTTCCTTTTTCTTCGTCCGTAGGGCAGGGGTCTATGGTGGAGCCGACCCCCGCCTTCTCCCTCGTAAGATAGGTGGACTGAGGGTCCTCCTCTTCTAGTTTGATTTTTTTCAGCGGAGCACGTGTCGAGCTGGACGACCTCCTTTTTGCCTGGTGATGGGTATCTGCCATGCCCTCTTTTTTCTTTCTTTGCGGGGCGAGATGTAGGTGCTCTATACTCTATTCCTCCCCCTTTTCATATCTTCCCCCTACATCAGAAAAGAAACCCTTTTTTTTCCAGACACCAGCACCAGCCACCCCTTCCTCTCGACAAGTGGCCGCGGCCCCCCTTTTCCCCCTTCCCCCGCCTACTGATCGCCAACGGCTGTCTGGGCCTTTTTCATCCCACTAGCTATCTGACACCTTCTGAAGTTTTTTTTCCAGGAAAAAGGAATGCCCTCTCCTTCTTCGAAGAAGTGAGAGGCATTTCTCCCCCCCCTGAACCTTGGCCTCTACGAGTCCCGCCTCTACTACGCATTCTCTATTTTCCTCCCCACAAGAAGATGTTTTCTCCCCCCCCCCCCCCTCCCCCAACTTCTTTTCCCTTTTTGTTAAAAGAGGGAAAAGAAGGTCCCCCTTTTCTCGAGTATCCCGCCCTTTCCTCTCCCTTTCCGGAAGCTCAGCTGGCTCGTTCCCCACCCTTTTTCCCTTTCTTACCTTTTCAACGCGTCCCTTGATAAGAATAGCCTCCCCTTTTTTTCACGTGTTCGAATGGTTTTTCCCTGTCCGACGTAGACCTTGTTTTCGGCGACGGCTATTCCTCTCTCTTCCGTCTCCATAGCTTCTCTCTTTCGGAATAACTACGCACCGTGATGTGAGAGATTTCCTCCGGAGCAACCTATTTTTTTCTAGGGCACGACGTCGTCCCCCGGGGGACCTCGCCCCTCTTTTTCTCTTCTCCTGATTCCCCCTTCATGGAGGGGGTTTTTCAAAAACGCGTTTGTCTCTCCCTACTCGCCGAAACTCTCGGCCGATTTCTCTTGCCATCTCACCGCTCTCTCCCCTCCGTCATGGATCTCCCCTGGAGACTCGGTCACCCCCTCTTTCCGAATTGGAAGCGCCCCCCCCCCTTTCCCTCCCCGCGCCAATTACGTTTCAGCCGACGGGGGGCCGTCCCTCACTTCTCATCACGAGAACGCCCTTTTTTTGCAAAACTGAAAGCCACTTTCTTTTTGAAGAAAGGGAAGAATACTTCCTTTCTCCTAAATGGAAAGCTACGCACACTGCACACCCCTCCCACTTTTCTGTTTTTTTTTCTGGAGGAAAGGAAAGGCTCCGGTAGGGGCTAGGCCCCCCTTCTCAGTAGGATCAGCTTATTCCACGCGGTCCCCTTCCGCTCCTCTTCTACATGAAGGTTTTTTTTCTCGGGTAGAGTATTTTGCTGTGGAAGGTAGAGCCCTTTCCTTTTACTGAGTAGAAATACCGTCTTAATTCCTGAAGGGAGTCTCCTCAGCAAATAAATGACGATATCTGGCTGGCCCTCTTCCCCCCGACTATAAAATTTTCCCCCTCACCGCAGCGGCGACCTTTTTTTTTCTTCCCTCTCGAAAAAGCTCGTACCTGTTTCTTTTTTCCGCGTGTTCTGCGTCGGCTCCTTCTCGAAGAGGATTTTGGAGTGCTTCTCAGGAAAGAGGCTAGACATCCTCCTTTTTCTTTTCTTTTGAAAAGATTATAAGTACCGCTGCCTCCTGTTCTTCCCCCCACCTTCATAGATGCCTCTCTTCCTTTTTCTTGACGGTCAACATAGGCGGCACCTCCTGTCGAATAGGAGAAGCGCTTATTCCGTCAAGGTTTTCCTCCCCCTGATCGGCGTGAGTACGTCGCCTCCGGAGGCCGGGTCGCCCTCTTTCCTGCTTTAAGAGCAGTTGGTTCGGTTTCTTGCTCGAGGGTCGAGGCACTTACCTTTTCCCCGCGGAAATAATCCCTCTTTTTTTTCGCCGACGACTTTCTCTCGCCTCCCCCTTTTCCTCTCCTCATTCCTCGAGCCCCTTTCCGAACGAGCGTCTTCCCAGAGGAGGGGACCTTTTTTTCTCCCCCTCCTGTATGCACAGTTCGTCTCTCAACACGCGACTTTCTTTCCCTCCCCCCCCAGATGATACCGAGCCTCTCCGGGGTGGAGAAGGACCCCTGTAAGGAAGAACCCCCGGCGTCCGGCGTTCCTCTTCTTCTACCCCCTTGAACCCTTTTAGATGGATGGGAAAACTATTTTCAGATGAAGGCTCTTTTCTCCTACGCGCCTTACGCCTACCCCCGCTCCTTACCAGCTATGGAAGGTTTTTCTTCTTTCCGATCTCGCAAGCAGGGACCTTTCGAGAAGTGTAGAGCTTGGTTCCCCCCCCGTCTTTTTTACGTACTGTTGTCCATCCCTCTCCCCCCCTATTTTTCCCTTCTCTCGTGAATCGCAGCCCGTCTTTTACGCAAACAGTACGTAGGTGTGGTAGTCTTCGTCTGCCGAGTCTTTCCGTGCTCGCCCTCTAACGCGCCCCCCCCCCTCCCCTTCTTTTCCTTAGTTGCCACAGGAAGTTTCCTTCAGCACAGAGTCGACCGTTCCTGGTGGACCTGCCTTCTTTCCCTGGGTCAGGAGGCTTTGACGCTCCCACTTTTTCTCCCCTCGGGCGTTTTTCCGACGATCATTATATATCATTTTCATCGAAGGAGTGGTGAGGGACCCCTTTTTCCGTTCGCTGCGTACGATCCTCCGTAGCTCGACGGCATGCCCCCGCCCTCCTGACGATAAACGTCTCCCCTTACGAGCAGATTTCCCTGAAGTGGAACGCCTCCCTTTCTTTTCCTAAGAGTTCTCTACCCCTTCGACTTGGCCGCTACGACCCCTCCCCCCGCCAAGCACGCAGCCTCTTTTCAACAAGAAGGTTTCTTTTTCCCTGCCACATTCGGTGGCTGAAGTGTGCCAGTACGCCTCCTTTTTCACCCCTTCCCCTCTCTCACAGCCCCGGCGACTCCTTAGTGGAGAGACGGCAATTTTCACTTCCCCCCCCTTTCTCGTGTCGAACGCGCTTCTTGTCGGTTACTTTTTTCCTCCCGATCTTTTCTCCAACCAACAGCTCGGTTTTTGGCCGGAGGTCCTTTCCCTTTCCCCTCCCTCGGACGGAACGTTTCGGCGTCGTACTCCCTATCCCCTCTGGTCTTCTTTTTTTCTGAGAGGGATCATCGCCAAGTCTCGAAGGACAAGTTTCTTTCTCCGGAGCACGGGTGCCCCTCTTGAGTAGCAAGGCAGGTTGCGAGAGGCCCCCCTTTTTTTGACGGAAAACGAAGAGCTTTTTCTTGGATCGATGAAACTTAGCGTCTCCCCTCTCCCCTTCCGCTATTCGGCGGCCGACCTGCGGGACTATTTTTAAGGGGCACTCCCCCTTTCCTGAAATAGCACGAGAGAGCCGTCGCTGAAGAGCTGACACCTCCCCTTTTTTTGGGTAGCTCCTGCCTCCCCCCTCGGCCGACGTCTCTTCACGCTTTTCTCCCAAGGGTCTTTTTTCCCTTCCCCTTTTAATCATAGCCTAGGGAGAACGGCTCTCCACGTAGGAGTGCAAGCCCGATGTTTCCCTCCCCCCCCTTTTCGGGGCTTAGGAAGGATTCGTTTGGTGAAGGACACGTTCCCTTCTTTCGTACCCTTTTCCTGCTCCTCCCGAAAGACAGATTCCTTCTGCTGTCGAGCCGTTAACCTCCATTTGATTCTTCTGACACTCCCCCCAGAGCAATGGTCCCTTTTTTCTTTCCCCCCCCGAGTAACCCTCTCTCCTTTGGCGCTCTCCTTCCCCCCTCAATCTCCGCTGTCGGGCCTTTTCAAGGTTGATCTTCGTTTTCCTCCCTTAGGAAAGCAAGATCCTTTTAGGTATAAACGCCGTCCTCTCCCCTTTCTTGTAGGAGTAGACCCGTCTTTGACGGCACGAGCCCCTTTTTTCCTTCCCCCCCATCCGACCCGAACCCTCCCCTTGCGACGCAGCCGAAGGATCTATTGCAAGGAGGTGGAGACCACCTCCCCTAATGGGTTCCAATCGCCCTACCTCTCCGAGGCCCTCCCGCCTTACGCCGACCACCAACAGAATTTCTTTGGATTTGCAGTGGTTTTTGAGCGCTCACAATTTCGGAGCGTCTTCTTGCTTCTGCGCCTACTGTTTTCTCGCGCGGGGAGGGAATTTGCCTCTTCCCCCCCTCCCCCCCCCCCGTTGTTTTCTTCTCGAAAATTTAGGAGAGGAGTCGCTTTCTTTTCGCCCACCCGTAATTGGCGCGTTGCGCATTGTTGCGGTTTTCCTTTCTGAGAGGTTTTTTTCTCTTCCCCAGAGCGTAAGTTTTTTCCTTGTAGTAGGTCACGGTGACCTTGGGGTGCTCCGGCCCCGGAATCGAAATAGGACTGAGTTCCCGTAGGATTCCCCTGTGGTTCCCCCAATCCTTCCAGGCGTTCCTGGGGCTTTCCTCCCTCTTCTCTCATGGGCTTTGGTAAAGACAGGGCCGACGGACTTTTTTTTGCGGACGGAGTGCCTCTCACAGGTGCGTTTTCCCAAGCCCCTTTTCTTTACGTGGGGAGTCTTTTTTTTACAGGAGTGGCAGCCTCCCCCCCCACAGTCGGACAGGTTTTCATCTGCCAGCGAACACGTGACCTTCTTCTCTCCTATGAGGACTCTTTCTCTTCCTGAGGACGGTCTCGAGGGTTGTTTCCTTTCTTTCCAGCACAGCGTTGGCGATTCTTTCTTCCCGCGCCGCCTTGTTGGGAAGCCGGAGCGTTTCGTCTCATTTCCCTCTTCCCCTCTCTGCTGACCGGGCTATCCCTCCTCTCGCGCACGGCGGAAAAACAGAGGCTTTTTTGTCTCCGTAGAAGACGGATTAGTTTCTTTTTTTCCCCCGTATCTACCGGCTGGTGGAGATGGCCTTTCTCCCTCCCCTCGGTACTTTCTTCCTTTTTCCCGGAACGTGTTGAACATTAGACTCTTTGTGAGACTTTTCAGCAGTTGGCGATAAGAGGCGTTCCTTCTTGTAGGCAAGAGTTCCCTTTTTCTCCCGATGTCGGTGCAGAAGGTGGACTGGGGCCCATTTTCCCTGTGCTAGATGAGGGGAGAGATGTAGTTGCCTATTTTTTTTAGCAGAGATCTGCACCCCCCACCCCCCCCCCCAACCTACATTCTTCTCCCCTCCTCTTTCTTTCCACAATTGCATGGCAGACCCAGAAAAGGCAATTCCTCTATGAGAAACGTGGCACGAGGACTAAAATTCTTCTCGCCAAGGTTCCGAGTTTCCCCTCGATGAGAGCTTTTTTCCCTCCCGAAGGGTTATTCCACCATCCTTCCCTTTTTGACTGGACGACAGACCTTCGTCGAAGACGTTTTTCCCCCACTCGACAGTGAATCTAGATGCCCCCTCCTGGCTGTTTGCACCAGAAGAGGTGGTTCGCCTTTTCCCTCTTATAGAGAACTGCACCTATTTTCCTCACATGCCTAGAAAGGCTTTTTTTGAGGTAGATTCGGAGTCTCCTTTTTTTCCCTACGCACCCTACAACCATACCGTAATCGCCAGCAATTTACTCTTTTTCCACTGTGTTCTCCTTTTTCTTCTGTAAGACGTAGAACTTTTTCAGGAGGCCCTCCCTCCTCAGCTACTTCTCTTTACATCTTTAACTACCTCCGCAACTTTCTTTCCCTATTTCGCGCCCTCACCTTTTCTTCCTCACCCTACTCCGGGACCTTTTCCGCGCCTAGACAAAGCCTCCCAGGACCTTAGGTTTTTTTTGTGAACGATCACGAGTTTTTCAGACGAAGCCTTCCCGAGTTCTCTCCATCGCCCCCCCCCTCACCCTCGAAGGCCACCTGGCCCCTTTCCTTATCCTCCCTCCGCATATGCAAAATGCACAGAGACAACCTTTTTCTCACAATGAAGCCACCGCTCACCTGTGGGCAGCCGACGGTCCTTCCGCATCAGAAATTGTTCCCCCCATGTCCCTCCCCAATTCATGGTGAGGTTGCAGACGGATCCCCTAAATACCGCTTCGAACTTTGTTCCTCCCCTGCACCACTGCCTCCCCCCCCCCAATTTAGGTGGTGGTTTTTTTTTTACCGGCACGTTTCTTCCTGTTCGGATATTTTTTTTTTTAAGTTAGGGATCAGCCTTCCATTCGCCGTCTCGGTAAAAGCAGTCGGATGCTTTTTTTCTCTGGACGGGTTCGAGTATCCTTTCGAGCCCTTTTCATGAGGACTCCCTCCATCTTCCTCTTGCCTATGAGGGAGGTGGAGACCTCGCTTTTCTTGATATGGATGGCCTACGTATTTTCTTCCCCCACGGACGATCTCCTCGATCCTCCAAGAAGAGGCGACACTCTATCAGCCACGTACCCTTGGCGGGGGGATCCCCTTCGTAGGCGCCGTATTTCAGTTCAAGGCGTTTCCGTCTGAGTTTTCAGAGGCTCTTCCGCAGCGCTTCCTTCCTTTTGGACCCTATTCTTTTTGGACGACGAGTTCTTCCACCGAATCAGCCTGCCGCCCAGGGGCTCAATCCCTTTTCCCCAACCCTTCCTCGGACGTTTTTTTCCGGTACGGCGAATGGGAAGGGCTCCTCCCAGTGCTTCCACCTTTTTTCCGCGTGATGAAGCGTCCTTTTTCGGCCCCGAAGCCTCGAGTCAGCTTTCGAGACGACGCCGCTCCTTCTTTCCCTTCACTGACCGACTTTTGCACCGGGCCATCCTCGTTCTTTTTCGCGGCCTACAGGCGGACTTCGCTTTCCTACGCTGAACCTCTCTTTCCCCCTTTTCTCTGTTGATGAAGTAGAGCTAACTCCAGTTTTTTACGCCTTGCAGGTACGACTTTCACCTAGAAAGTGGAATGCGAGCCCAATGGGAGATTCTCCTCTCTACTTTCCCCCCCTTTTTTGAGCCCTCCTCCCCCTACTCCTTGCCGTCGCTGCGTTCAGAGCAGAGCGTCCTCTCTGTTTGTGGTTAAGATGAAGTAGATCGAGACCTCCTCCCTTTTAAGTCAGAAGAACCCCTCCCGCTCGGGTTCGGACCCCTCTCGGGGTAGTGATTCCCGAAGAGGCCGAGATAGTTCTGGGAGTCTAGGTCGTAGATTTTTTCCCTTACGTGCGGAGTACTTTCCTGGGGGGACTGTTCCCCTCTGCAGCAACTGATTTCTTACCGCTGTACTTCTTTGTCTTGGGGAGGGGTTCCTTTTCTGCCGGTTTCGAATAGACCAGGTCGGCGGTGCCTTCCCCTTTTGGCG
>Ga0179591_1331789_pt1 | contig 16890 bp, 10 predicted proteins | sample CZOMad2_1_08_16f_FD_182891 | JGI IMG/M metagenome (GOLD analysis project Ga0179591, IMG submission 182891) | Vadose zone soil fungal communities from Angelo Coast Range Reserve, California, USA - CZOMad2_1_08_16fungal (PacBio error correction) | ecosystem: Environmental > Terrestrial > Soil >... | reverse complement strand
CCTCTGGTTGTTCGTAATTTACGTCCCCTCCTCTATTTCTGCCAAAGGAAGCAGAATATCCCGTCTTTCCACTACCAGGCGGGTGCCCCCTAATTCATGCCACTGTGGCTTCGCGCTTTGCGCCGCGAAATCTTTGGCGACTCTCGCTTATAGCCAATGCCAGTGAGCGTTTTTTTATCGTAGCCTACCCTTTTTTTTGCGGTGGGCGCCGTAAGGAATCCTCTTCTTGCTCACTGGAGAGATTTAGCAGGCCCCCTTTCTATCGCGGATCCAGGTACTCGTCACCGTGAGCGAGCCCCGGCTCGGCCGCTCGCAGTGTTTTCCCCATGCCCTCGCACTCTTTCCATGACCATAGAATTGTGACCCACTGGGGCATGGCCCATTATAGTAGTATTCTTTTTCCAGGTGTAGGTATGAGTATGTGAGAGGTGCGAGCGTTGCCCATCGGAAAGAAACTGTCGCGTGCTCGGTGACTCTAAATGTGCTACTCGAAGGAGGGGACAGACGAGAATCAGGCCGAACCATTCAGTGTGGTTCCTCTGCGAAGATCCTTTTCGAGGACTCTGCTATGAGCTTTAGAGGGAGACCTTATTGGATTTGACCTCGGCCGTTGTCGATGGTGGCCCGTTTTTATCCGAGCCAAATGTTAGTTTCCGGCTAGGGCTGGTAGTTCCCTCCAAAACAACGGTCTTTCTTACACTCTTCCGGACGTCGTCAAAGGTATCCTCTTTGGAGTCAGTGGAATGTTTTGCCCTCCTTCCCTCCCATGTGGGATCCCCCATTTAACAACTGCGGTTTGACTCCCATCCTCCTCCGCATGAGGGTTTTTTTTTCTAGATATGGTTATCCAACTTCCAGTGGGTAATGTCCTTCCCACCGAGTCGTCTCTAGGCACTTTTTTTTGCAACAAACCCTTCTCTTCTTCCGTGTGTCCCCCTGATCACGATATTATGACTCCGATCCGGGTTTTTGGCCGACCTCCATTAGCTACCTGACTGCGGCGTCGACGACCCCATTGGAAACTTCTAGCCACGGCTATCGAACTCAGCTTTGATCACTCTCCCATCCTTGTTACATCATCCAGACAATACGCCCAGTAGACCTCAGGTGGTCCTCTTGTGCCCCTCCCTTTCTTTCAAGTAACTCCTTTCCCCCCGCGAAAAGATGGTGTTCTGAAGCCTATATCCGACTGTACCCGCGACCGCAAGAATAAGCATCCCACAACCGCGATAGATGCAATCGGTTTTTTCCACGGGATTTATGGTCCGCAGCAGGTTCAACGAAGCCGATACTGTGTCCTGAGGGATAGTACCCGGGGAAAGATTCTGGTCGTGAGGGAAGTGTTCGCGCCAGTCGCTCTGGGTCCCATCCTCGTTCCTCACGCGAAGGATGGAATGTCACGATCTCGACTCGCAATTTATTCTTCGCCTCCACACCCCGCATCCAGTTGTATTCCTCCCTTGCTTTCCCCTTTTTTACTTGGTTCGGTCCTCTGCTTTTCGCCGCCGCGCCGCTAGATTCCCCGTGATTGGACCATGTAGTAGACCCTGCACCTTTCCTGCTTTCTTGTTCACTCCGGGTTATGATGTTCTTCCTTTGTTCAGCTGCTAGTCGTTCCCCTTTCGGTCCCCAAACCTGATAAGTTATCCTCTTTCCCATCTTGCGCGTAGTTTTACTTAGATTGCTCTACAATGCTCAGCCGTGAGCGCTCCGCCAACTACGTTGAAGTTCCATGTTGAGGCGAAACATCCTTCCATGAAACGCTCCATATCGTCAGCATTCACAGCTAGACTGAAGTTACCGTGATGATATTTAAAGCCCCATTCTCATGTTCTTCTTTGCCGTATAGACCTGGCGTCCGTACTAGTATGTGACAGATCCTCCTGTTGCCGTCCTCCCGACATCTGCGCCTGAACGAGTACACGAAAACCCGAAGCCGATAAGGAGCTCTCAGACACTTAAAGGCTTCTGGAGGAAGACTACGATCCCACTGTGCTACGGTCGCGAACCGACGGGAGGAAGAGATAGACTCCATGGGGGATTTACCCAGCCTCTCTGCTTCTTTGAAGGAATACAGATTCCCGGGTTAACCTTTTGGCCAAGGGTCTCTCCCCTCCGGCAGGGCACATGAGGCCCCCCGCCCCCCCCGCCACCGTTTCTCCCCCTCACCAGGGACGGAGCCGCCTTTTTGTCCGTACTTGAAGCTCTCCACTTGACTTAGAGCACCTCTGTCTGCGACGGTTTTCCCAGATTCCCCAGCTGAGGTCGTTGGCAGTCACGAACGCAATTTTGCTTGGGGTTTTTTGTTTTGGAACCTATCGCCTGGAGCCCTGCCCGAACACTCAATGATTCGTTGGGCACCCTCTCCTACGCTGATCCCTACACTAGCATTGCCCCTCCTCCGTCGAGACGAGTTCATACGGCATAACTACATTTACCATTCCCCTACCGTACGTCCACCACTTCTACAAAACCGTTCCCTTACGTCTTTTTCAGTCTTGTCGACCAAATACGCCCGTCCCCCTCCCCGTGGTTCAGCCACCTACCCTTTAGGGAGAGTCCCCGGTGCGTTTTCCTAAGAATGCTTGATCCCTCCTTTCCCCGCCCCCGAAGCCCCGGACGACCACGCTGTCCATCGGTCGCTCAAGAGCTTTCTCCGCTGTGCGGCTGCCTACGTCCACTTTTGGTTCGACCACACATGGCCACGCCCAGCTCATACTTTCTGTTCCTCGGCCCTTCTTCTGCGCAGAGTAGATTTTTCACTCCATCTCCAATCTCCCCAAGCTCTCTCCTATGAGCCGCCCCCATGCTTTCGATCCCTTGTCTCTTCCTTGAGAAAATTGCTCAGACATGGCCATACTGAATCTTCTTATCATCCTTCGCGTTTCTGTTCTTTTTTCGAGATATATCTCGGTTTTTCTGCTTGATACTGCGGTGAACTTTTAGCCCTCCCCATTTCTCGAGGGACCTTGGCGTCGCCCTCATGTCTTCTTCTTGTTAGAGGTATTCCCCTTTTGCTCCGTGTCTTATGACGGTATCGCCGCATCTCCGTCCGCACCCCCCCCCACTAATGACCAAAGATAGGTTTTGCGCGATCTGGTTTAAGTGGGTTTCCCCGTTGGTTAGAACTTTCCTGGTCGATTCTTGTAGGTTTATTGAATGCGTATTTGGAGAAACGCGGCAGATGTTCACTGGGAGCGTTTCCCCTTGAAATCCCGGAGATGGCAGCTTTTTGCTCGCCCCGAAAGTTATACGACTTCTTTGATTGCCCAAACCCGGGGGTGGTTCCCTTGGTCTTATTCTTGATCAGATGTCTTTACTGTCGTTCACGGTTTGTTATACCGGTGTTTTTTACGTAATTTTAGAGGACCTCCCTTGTTCCGGCTGATCAGTTTATTTTGATGCTCTGGCAGCATTGCTGGTAATAAGAATTAGTTGTTACCAACTTACTCCTAAGGGTTTTCTGCAGGCGACCGTCGATAGTTTTCCTCACCACTAAGTATTTTAGCCGTTTTCAGGTTTTTCTGTCCATTCCAGACCAGCGCTTTGTAACTTCTCCCGTTTACCAAGAGCTTACAAGCGGGCTTTCCTTCCGTCAAGGGTGCGTTTTTTTAATCTATCTCGTTTTTCTAACCGCCGCGCTCCCCTGCAGGAGGGAGGCTATTTAACGTGTTGGTACCGAACTTGATTGCTATTAGGAGTTTCTCTGGCAGCATCGCGGGTTTCTTCCTAATTTTTTTCGTCTTTTCAGGTCATGGGTTGGGCTGCTCATTCATAGGGGCCTTCCCGCGAGATATTTCGCCCAGAACCAAGTTATCTCTATTCCTAGCTCTCTTGTCGTTAGCTCCCTTTGCGGAAGGGATCCTTAGTTTTTGATCATAAACCCCCCGCCTCATGAGGCGGGCGTGAATTTCAAGAACCTTTATTGAGGTTTTACAGTGTTCTGATCCTCTTTTTTTTCACGGCAAGTGGCTGATGCCTTTCGTGCTGGGAGTTGTGCTGCGGCAGGTGGAAGAGCCCTGTCGTCTAGTCGACAGATGTCCCCGAAGTTCTCTCATCTTAATTTCGTTTCAACGAGTTCTTCTTCTCTGGTTGCCCTTCATGGATGTTTTTTCTTTAAGCGTAAGCATTCCACACCATTCTCCAGGTCTATGCATGTGTAAGTGCCATAGTTCTTTTCATTCCTGTCGCAGCCCCCCCCCCCTTTTTGTGTGGTGGAGGAGCGAGCGCGTGGATTTCTCGGAGACGAGAGACACCTTCCCATACCCGTTCTGGCCACCAGTTTTTTTAGGGGGACGTGCTTTTAGATAGGAAGAAGGCTATGGGGTTTTTGAGTGAACGAAGATGCGAGGAGTGAGCTTTCCACGGACCTAGACTTTCAATCGTTCCGAACGCGATTAAAAGAGCGACGGTGGGACGGAGCGCCACCTTTTCGGTAGGCGTGCGAGGCCCATGAGATCCCCTCTTCCCATCGACCTGTAACACTGGCGGTGCCCCCCCCCTCTCCCCTGTCACAGCTTTCCTTTTTTTATGAGTTTGACTTTTCTTTTTTGATGGGCGGAATGCGAGCCCGGTTTTCCAGTCTTCACGGCTCCCCTTAGGTCGACTTGTTTCCATTCTTACCCTTCGGTAATCAGTTAGGCACGTGAGAGCGCGAAAACATTATTTTACGGAGTGGGATTCCAGTTACCCTCTACCAAAGGCAGAGTAGTCAGTTAGGGGCCCGCCCTCGGGGGACCCTTCCGGCCATGGGCGCTTAGTGAAGTTCAAATTTTTGTCAGTCAGCAATCCACCCTAAGGTTGACGGCCGTGTTGGTTCCCTCCCGAAAGCAGTCATCTTTGCTTTTTACGATAGACCGTCGCCCACTTGAAAGCGTAAATTTTTTGTTTCTGTCGGACTAATTCGATAGTTTACTTCCTTTTTTTTTGGCGATCCCCGTCTCACTTCTTGTGACATTCTCTCTCATCCTCGTGTTGGAGGGTGATTGATTCCCTTAACCGCGTGGGAACGGATCCCCTGGATCGCTGATATCAACGTGCTGCCAACCTGCCAACCGACCCCGTGCGTGGTCCGTAGATGGTGGAAGAATCTCTTTTTTTGTCCTCCCCCCAAGTCATTGGTCACCCCCTTTTGTTTTTTCTTCTGTACTAGTGGGACTTGCACTTAGAAAAGGGTCTCAAGGTCCTTTGGTCCTACATTTCCTTCCGTCTAGTTTGGCTCCCTTTGCCTTCCCCTCGTAGTAGAACGTCCTGGACCCTTTGTCGAAGTCTCCGTCTTAGTTTAAAGCGGGTATCGGGGTGAGTTCGGCTCACCTTTGAAATCAAGGAACTTAGTATGGAGTTGGTCCCCTGTTCTCTCCGCCCACCCTATTCCTGTCTCCGTGTAACCAGGTTTCTTATTTCCCATTTCGCCCGTCGCATGCCTATGGATAGCGTTGTATGTACGGTCCCACACGTGACCTCTGATCTAAAATATTGCCCCTTTTATGGTGGGTGGTGGAGCAAGGTAGGCCGAGCGGCGTCGAGACCTTTTCCTTTCGATAGCTCTCTGCCCATTCTTTTTTCTTCTCCTCTTTTTACAGGATTTCTCCCCTTCGCAAACTAAACCTCCCTCCCCGGTGCCCACCGCGTATAGCCGCCCTGTGTTTAATGGCCGAAAGCGGTGAGGCGAAGAATGTAGGCGGGTACAACAGCCGGTCTTCGTGTTTCCTCCCTCCTTAGGTTTTTTACACCGACCCTTTTTTGCCAACCTTTCCTTTGTCCGTAAGAGAGGATACCTGTCGCCTTTCCCGGGGAAGAAGCCGTCATTATCAATTGTCTCTCTCCCACTTATAAGTGCTATTTATTTTTTTTTTTTTTCTAAGCTAGCCGCCCTTTTAGGCATCCGTCCCTTCCTATGGAAGTCTTCTATCCTCTCTGCGGCGCCGCATGACGACACAAGGCCATTCGGCTCCCTAATTGGGCCCCTCCGCGTTGTTCCCCCGGCTACGCGTGGTATACCTTTACGTGTCCCCATTGGCACTTGCTTTAACATGGGGAAGCTTGAACTCGGCCCTCTCCTTGAGGACGTTTCTGCAATATCACTCTCATTCCGGTTCATTAGGTCCGATGATCCCCTGTTTACCCACATAATTCAACCAGCGTTCGCACCTGATGCACACTCGGCCCAGATGAATTTGGTTTGATGACCCCCTACTCGTCACTTCAGCCTCTTTGAAGAACCCTTTTTTTCCCTTTGGCCCGTCTGTTTTCCCCCGTCTTGTTTGACAAGTCTGGTCCATGGGCCTTGAGAGGAAAAAGAGGTGGCAGGGACTGTGACCACCAGTTTATTTTCCCTTTTATCTCACCACGTCCTCAGGCTTTCTAAGGACGTTACGTTTTTCGCCTATCGTGTGCCCTTAACCTCAGGTTTTCGTACCTGGTTTTCTTCGAGCATATAGCAACGGTCGTCAACGCTTCCGAGAGTAGCCCACCCCAGTCAGTTCCTTGCTTCACTCTCTTCGTTTTATATTTCTCGACTCTTCTCCGGCATTTCTGGTCTCCTTTGGATTCCTTAACGAAACCTAATGAAAGTACATCCCGGAACGCCGTCGCCCGTTTGAGGTGCCGTTCTCACTACTCGAGAAGGAGAAGACAACAAAGCTCACTCAGAGAGTCTGTTTACATCCCTCTGTTCCGTTTCACTTTTGACCAAGACCTGTTGGTGTTCTATTCACTTATTTTGTGTTCTTTTGTGTGTTCGGCCTTTTTTCAGAGGTTTTCGCGATAAAGTTACGCTCTCCCCCTTTAGTACTAGCGTCGGTTAAAGCTTGGCCTTGCCTTTCTCCGGCAGGAAAAGACGTATCGCCGCAGAGTTCCTCGGAATGGGCACCGAGTTTCACTACTTCTCGGTACTGGCACCGCAGTGGAGGGTCTTCTTCGGGTTGGCCCGCTTCGTTTACGCTGGTAGGGAACCTCCCCGGCCCAAGGCGAATATTGGAGAGTAAGAGAGCCAGGGTTTGCCCCCCCGAGGTCGTCCGTCTTCTTATCCAGCTGTACCAAGTCCCCCACCCCCCTGCTGTACATCCCCCCCGTTTTTTCAATACGCTTCCCCGAGATATATTGGTGCGCGCATAATACTACGTTGTGTATTTTTGACCTCATTTTGTCGTATGTAGATATCTCTGCCGACGTCAGACGATAGTTATTACGTTACCGGACGTACTGGCGGCGTTACCGTACATTTTTCGATCCTGGACACACTCAAGCCATTGTTCGCCCTTGGCTTCCTGATACAATGCCCACCTTGATAGCTATGGAAAAGTGCCCCCTCTATATCTCGCACCTACTCTTTCCCCCTAGATCGTTTTGATCTAGGGACAGGACGACAGCAAGCAGGTTGGTCCTTCGTTCGCTGCCTTTTTTTGCGTTTTGCCTTTTAGAGCTCGCCCGAACGGGCGCCCCATGTTTCTTTCCCCATTTATTCCCCCCAGAAGAAGGCGAACGGATCACGGCGGGCCCCACTTTGCTGGGTCCCACTCCAGAAGGATTTTGTGTCAGACTCCCCCCTGATTTTCCCCATTGCGATGTCCCTTTTCTGCAGCTTTTACTCCTGCTTCTGTATTTCCCGTATTGTAGGGAAGGCCCGCGGTCGCTCACGCCTTAGGACGCTCGAGCTGAGGCATCTGTGACCGGGAAAAGCCCCCCGCTGCGGGCGGTTATTGTGTCATCGGCTGTCTTTGTAATCGATTCCCCACAAGTGGTACCTTTTGTCAGCCCCGGAAAGTACACGTTCGCGACTTGCGTCAACCAGGTAAGAGATGGCCTGCCGCCGGTGGTAACTCCGCCTCATCCTCTTTTTGATTCCCTTTCTTAGGAGTATGGACGTGTGGCTGCCAAATTTCCTCACCAGTTTTTATTCTCCGTCGTTTTTGTTACCTTACATCTGCAGGGGGCACCCCCCGGTGGGGTGCCTCGGCAGGGGACTTACGTACTCCCAGCAGAATACGTTGCACCGTCGCGTGGACGGTTTCCCATTGTCTTCAACATTGTTTTTTTCAGGCGGAACCACTATGCGTCCCCGTTCTCTTTATTTCACATTCAGAAGTGAATCCCACGCTCCGGAAGGGTAAAACAGCCTGTCTAGTAAAGTGCCACTACCCTTTTGTTCCCACCATTTTCCAACTGACTGGGTTTGGCGGACCCGTTCTAGCACCTCCCGCCCCCCCCCCCCAGTTCCGAGTTAAATCGCCACCATGACGCACATGTATGCCCTCATGGTGGCCTTTTGGAAAGTTGTTAGGCCCGTAATCTCTCTTCCTTCTTTTCTGGTTTTTCCTTCAACTATCGACTGGAATAGGCGCCCCCTGTTTGCCACTCCTTTTATGTCATCATTCGGATACCCTATGGTCCAACACTGCAAAGAGAATGCGCCATTCCGCCCACACTGATCCTATTTCTCTTTTTCCTAATTGCTTCTGTGAAGAGCGTTATCCTTCCGGTTCTGTTCTACTCCTGGGTTTGGTTCGCGAGATTGTCTATAATATTTCTATGACAATTGCAATCAAGAGTATTATTTTACCTTAGTACAGTCCCTGATACCATTAATGAACTAAGATAGATACCCCTTCACTTTCAACTAGTTTTCCACGTTCGCTTACCCTTATTTAAGGAAAGAACCTTTATCGGATGGCTCGAACGTATTCGAACCCACCAGGGAGTTTCAGCCTCTGAATAATTGATTCAGAAATCCTTTTCTCCTCTAACCCCCCTCATACACTGCCTATGGCCCCGAGCCACTGTTCTCCCCCCCTCCCCCCTCTGTATATGCTCCCCCGTTTTCGCTCCCCATGCCGCATTTTTGGTAGAGGCTAATTTTCCTCATTCTAGTGACTCTACTGTTCTTTTTGGCGTCTACACCCGCCACATCGCTGGGTCCAGCGACTGTCGCTTGGTACATGCCCCGTCCCGAAATATTATCCGGCCCTCGGAAGAGGAACTTTGCCTTTTTTCCAAACCCGTAGTTTAATACACCCAATCATCCCCCCCGGGCACTCCATACCATGTGCTTTTATCCTTCCTTTCCTGGTTGCACACCAGTCCTGGCACACGACGTGAAAGAGTGGGATATGCTCCTGACTCCCCAGGTATTTTATGATCTGGTCCCGTACACGCCCTTTCAGTGGTCTTTTCTATTACCACCACGTCACTTCCTCTTCCACATCCGGCAGGTTGCGCACGTGGTTTGACCAAACACGAAATCGCCGGACAAGTAAACCCTCCGCAACACTCACCTTTTCCTTTTGGCTAGACAAGCGATTTACTACCAACCCTCCATCATCTCGAAACTGGACGTGATCTCGCCGCTATACTAAAACTCCCTCTATCCTCAGGTCGAGGGCTTGCGGACGCACGCGTGCACCCTGGTTCCTTCTCGATTTCTGAAGGCCAAACGGGAGGGCTACTCGCTACTAATTCTGAAGCGCGTTTAGTCTCAAATTACACCTTTCCAGGGCGTTGCGCGTGTCGGGCACCTCAACCGGTCTTGTCTCGGCCTGCTGAAGTAGGCTATATGCGGCCTTGGGCACTTGTCCGCCTCGTACGACCAGTACAGATCACCTGGTGTGCGTTAACTGCTATCCTCTCCTGCGTACCTTGCGTGTTATCCCCTTCAATATTCCGTGTGAGTATTACGCTATGATTCTAGTTTGTACCCCAGAGAGTACGAGAGACTCCTCCTTTACTCACTGTCCGAGTTGAACGCCGGTAGCATTGCCACATTCCTGGGCTGGTGTGATGACGGCGGACTTCTCTGGTTTTGTCTGTTTTTTTTTGGACTGGGTTTTTTTCCCTGCAAAGCACTTACCCCCTTGGGTAGAGAGAAAGTAGCAGTTTTTGTGTGTCACTTTAGACCAGAGCAATTCTTTCCTCGGCAGATGATTGTCGTCGTCCTTTGGTAAGTCCCCCCAATGGCTTTAAAGACCTTTTTTGGTGTTATCCATGGTTGAAGGCAGGTAACGCTCTCGAGTCGGTTTGCGTTTCAGACGTAATTGCTGCAGCTGAACTGGTGCATCGGACGGCCGAGTGCTCACAGACCGTGTCTCTTTCCGCTTCTCTGCGTGAGCGATGCTAGCGCTCTTGATGGCCCTCGTGCCCGTCATATAAGGGCGGGTGACTCTCCCTGGGGATTCTGCTGTGAATCCCTGTTTCGGCGCGTCGGAATCAGATCCGGTCAGTAGTGGCAGTGTTTCTTAGCACCTTGAGCCCCTCTTCCTTTGCACCAGCTCTTTTTCTGTTTAACGAGGAGAGAACGCGTACCCAGCTGTCGGCGCCATGTACTTTGACGAGCCCACGATGTTTGTGTGTAGGCATCGTCTATTTTAGAATCAGTTCCCTTTTTTTTTATTGAGTTCTTTTTCTACTTTTTTTGCCCCAGGCCCCCCCCCTTGTCTTTACTATAGATCCTCTTATAGAGTTCCACTGATTACTGTGATGAGGTTACCTTCTTTTTCTGTCTTTACGAGCACAGGCCGCCACCACGTTGGGCCTGCGCATTACTCCCGAGCCCCCGAAACCTATAGTACATTGAATCATAAAAGGGTTATAATTTACCCAGGCTCTTCCCCCCCCGGAGCCCCCTGTTCAGATGTCTCATGAGGGGAGACGTTTTCTTTTCTTGAACTCCCGCCCCTGCCCCCTTCCTTTGATGTGAGGGACTCATAAGCATCATTCGTGCGTGTCGTTACGTATGGATAGACGACGGTGACCTCAAATCAAATCCGGCCGCCCCACCCTCTGCCGCTGCTTGAACTGGGCCTTTTTTTTTAAAGGCTTTGCCCTTGTGGGGAGACATCCACCTTAGAGAGGTTGCAGAACGGTGTTGTTTGACTCCTCGCTGGCTGGCTTCGGCCGGAGACATTAAGGAGGACGCAGAGAGAAGCCTCGTGTGAAGGGCCATACGCGCGCAGGAACCATGGCTTCGGGGGCTTAGAGACCCCCCCCTGGGATTTTACACCTCACCCCCTCTCACCTGACGCGTCTCTTCGGTTCGGCTCTGTTTCCCCGTGACCAAGGATTGGGGTGTATTTGCTGCCAGGTTTTCACTCGTGTTCAGTGACTCCAGTAAGGTGTGACCAGAGGTGGAGGAGCCAGTTGTTATCTGGTCGCTTTTAGGTCGTTAGAGTTCCGAGTCTCGCAGCTCCAAAGGGTTAAGGCAGGTTGGCCTTTCTTCAGGATCCCCGGCGCCGGCCAGTAGAGTTTCAACTCGACCAGGGTAGGTCGTCCAGTGCTGCAGCCACAGCCGTGTAAGTTAATGTATTCGAAAGACTAGCCATGCGATACATGCATTGAAGAGACGGCTTCTTTTCCATCCCGGGCGAGTCCTTTTCCCTCTTCGTTTTCCCCAGTCGCAGTTCCTTTTGGAGCCCATGATAGTTCCCTTCAAACAACCTTCCCCTTTTCTTACCTGGTTCAGTCCGTGCATCCCGCAGCCTTTATCTGTCCCCGGCTGACTTTCTCTGACCCATGCTTCTTCGGCTCCACCAAAACTGTGCGTTCACCCCTGTCTCTCGTTTCTCCCCGCTCAGAGAACTTTCAGAGGTACGAGTTTTCCTGGGGACTTCTTCTGCGCGAGCAGGAGCATCTTGCTCTTGGTTTCATCGTTGCGTCCTTGATGGGCGTCTTCTTGTTATTGGTTTGGCGATGATTTTTATTGCCTTCGTGGTTTAGATGTTACTTCGCAATTTCCTTCGCAGCTCTTTAAACCCCCCCCGGTTGTTCTTTTCCTTCCTGATAGCAGGTTCCTCTCTGCCCATTGGAGCCTCCCTTCCTAAGATGCGCAGGGGACAATCCCCACGTTCTCCCCTCTGGGCCTTGGGTTTTGATTTTTATACTGCGGGGCCGGTTAGAAGGGGAAGTGGGTTTGTTTTTCCAAGGCTGCGAAAGCCTTTTGCTGGCGGTTGAGAGCGCCGGTATTTCCCCCCTTTCGCGGTCAGACTCGCGTGACCCAATAGAGCGGACAACAGTCTTTTTGGTCATGTGTGAGCCTCTGGAAGTCCAGACTCTCCGGATGATGACCTCTTTTTCCACAATTTTTTTTCCTTATTTGAAGTCGAGAGAGCTGCCGCTCACATCTTGTTTTGAGGCTTTGGCTTGGAGAGAGCGCCCGGAGCTTTTCGCGATTGCACCCTTTTAACCAGGTGATCCCCTTCTTGTTCTCGATAGAGAAGACCTTTTGCCTTTTGTTTCGTGATACTAATAATGGCCTTGTATTTCTATCTTCACAGCCATCATGCCCCTTTCTTGAAATGATGCAAATCTCCCTCACGGGTGATTCTCCACGGGTTTCCCCCTGACGTCGGAGCGGTGCTCATGCAGGCCACTTTCTTCCCTTTCCTTATTCTCAACTTTTCGGCGGCCCCTTATTCCAACCCCCGCAGAGGCCTTAGGATCATCGTGGGTGACCCTTCTGAGCCCGTCTTTCGAGGATTGAGTTCCTTTTTCCAGGGTTTACCCTCGAAGTCCAAAATTGCAGGGGAGCACCTTCATCTGAGCGACTGGCTTCAGAGAGAGGCTGGTTCCTCTGGGAATGCTAGTTCTCCCAGGCCGAGGGGAGAAGATGCTGCTCTAGTTCTGTCCCGCTGCTTGATGAATTTTCCATTGGTGGTCCCATTTTTCCCTAGCCAGGTATCCTTCTCTAGTTAGTCCGGGCCCAACCCCGGTTCTCCCCCTCCTCGCCCCCCACTTCACCCCCGACCCGACCCGCCCCCCCAGTTTTTTCACCTCCCAACACCCCCCCTCCCCTCCCACCCAGCCGCCCCGTTCCCCCCCCCCACCCCCGTCACAGCCGAGGTTTAATGTTGGCAACTCCAGTGAGCCAGTTTACCCTGTGGGCTTCCACGTCTTACACGGCCTCTTTTTTCTTAATTTTTGTCTTTAATACCTCCCTGTTGTGTGTGGATGAATGTAGCTTCCGGTACGACTTTTTCTTTTTATCTCCCAACAGGAGTACAGGCCTGTCTAGCGCAATGTGTTTTTTGCCCCCCCTTTCCCGTCCACTTTTCCACCCCTGTGCACGTCCTATCGTTAACCTCAAGTGGTTTTTTTCCCTTACCCCTTCGCTCCGTCCTCGTTCTGTTTCGTCCGGTTATGAAACCTTGGACACCTGAAGGTCCCACTCCTCTTTTGCTCCGCCTAAGGAGAAGTTTTTTGATCGGAGAAGAAAGGGCCGGAGACCGCTTTTATGAGGGGCTCTGTTTAAACTCCTTTTCTTGCCACTGTTCTAGAAGTCATTACCTACGCGGCGTGAGCTAAACCCTGAACCAGCCTTCTCCCCCAACTTCAAGATCTGAAATACCCGCGCCTAATATCTTTGTCCCCCCCTTTCTGAGGGCCCCCCCGTAAGGGGAACAGGAAAGGATGGAGTTTTTCCCCCAGTTTTCGACATGTTCCGTTTTTAAAAGTTACAAGTACGCCCTTGGCTACCTCCCCCCGTCTATGGGAATCTAGTCTACTGTCATCTTATTTGTTAACGAGATGCCCTCACTTTCTTAGAATAAAAAAAAGGATTTCTATTCTACCCGTAGACTCCCGTTACTTGTTTTTCTTCTCGTTTCCCCTGTTTTAGTCTGAATAGAGAGTATATTTTTACAGACGTCTTTTGCAATCTCTCGTCTTTGACTTAACCTAACGTTGATAGGCAATCCACTTGAAGATGTTGTTTCTTCATCATTGCCTTCTCCCCTTTTCCTTAATCTCGTAACATGCAAGACAGCATTTTCCCCTCCGAGTTTATCATTTTAAGGCCCTAGGTTTAGACAATCTATTTTTTTCATTTGCGCCTTCCACATCCATTAAAGAAGCTTTTCCGCGACCCCACCTGCTAAGAACTACAGATACCGGCCCCCCTTGTTTCCCCTGGAGGCCTCTAACGTTGGCCATTTCAGCATCGCTTTCTTCTTTCTTTTTCGATTCGCCTTTCTTCCCTCTCTGGAACCCTCCACGCGAATCGGACACCGACACCCTTCTTTGGAACTCTCTTTCAGCGTTGTCTTTCCCCTTACACCTGATATTGAGCATTGAGGACTTCCTATACAGTCCAATCATCATTTTTCGCACTTCCCTCCTCAACACCCTAGCTCTTGCTTCTTCGTCGCCCTTTCTGTCCCCCCCCCTTTAAAATTTCGTAGTCCTTGAACTTTGGAGGAGGTTATCCTTTTACGTTATGTTTCTTCACCCCCCCTTGGGCAGCTTTTCCCTTATCTTCATTTACGCTTTTCCGGGTAAGCTCCGTCTGGGTGGAAAGACTCCCTCTTCCCCTGAGATTTCGCGTCCCAAGAGATCCTGGCTTGGCGCCGAAGGAAGCGGGTATTTTGTTTTTACCCGAGAAAGGGCGTGCCGAAAATCTTGTATTTCTTTAAACACTCATGTCTTTCCACAGAACTTCCCCAGCTTCTGATCCCCTCGTGCAAAAGCGTTCCTTTTAATATCCGGCCTCTCTTTCAAAACCTTGTTTAAAAGTTTTCCTTCACCTTGCTGGAATTAGTTTATTTCCCCCCCCTCCCCCCCCCTTACCACAATGCACCAGGTGTGTACCCAAATCCCCCAGCTTTAGAGGTGTTTCCCTTGAGCAACCCCGTCCATCCTTTGTGATCTCTTGATTTTACACATCGTCCCATGTGCTAAATACTGCACCCCCTCGAGTCTTCCCCAAGACTCCTGCCCTCCCCCCCATCCCCCTCCCGCACTCTCCCCCACTATTGGTTGAAAAGGCGCCCCCCCCCTCCAACATATCCGCACTTTTGCCCGTCGGTGTTGCTCCCCGCGCCTCCACTCGCATAGATCCCACTACATCAAAACTCTCCCATCCCCCTGCCCCTCCTCTTTTCTTTCTCCCGCTCGAATTGCTCTCTTGCACGCCCCCCTTGCGCAGACTCCTAACCTTACTTCCTTTCTTGTTTCTTCCTACCTTTGTGCTAGACACGCCTGTGGGCTTCCTCTTTTTTATGTTTTCCCCTCCCCTGTGTTCGTGCCAAGATGCGCAAATGTCTTGGGAAAGGGCTCGATCATCCCAGGCCTTTTCCTTTGCGATTTATTTTCGTTTCCACTGCGTCGATTAGCTGGGTGCCAAAAGGATGAACAAGCCCAGTGTTTTTTTCGTTTTTGCCAGGTTTTGGGTCGCATCGGGTCGATTTACTTTCCTATGGATGGAGAGACTCCTATGTTTCCGACAGTATTTTACCTCTGTGTCGGTGCTGTATGTCTGTCCGGAGACCTGTGGTTTTGATCCCGCTTTACAGATCATTAGGAAGGGGTTTGTGTTCACAACAGTGATTCGGGGCCTGGTCTTTTCGTTTTGCATTTGATCGGCCCCCCGTTTCCACGTTTTGGTTTTACGAGGTTTGAGGAAGCCGGTCCGAGAAATTGCGTTTTCTCGTGATGCGTTCTCCGCTGACGGATGATGAAAATGGCTTACCTCTGTACCTAGTTTCCAACTTCTGTATGTTGTCTCCTGTTTTCTGTTTTCCCGGCCCCGCCCAACCCCCAGTGAGCGTCAGGTCTGTTCGTCTTCCTCGCCGCGGTCAGTTCTTCCTCCTACCGTAGACTGACGCGCGTCCCAGGTGCCTTCGTTGATGCGTTCTTTCCTAGTGACCCATTTTTTTGACTGGCGGTGTGAGAGGGACCACTCCTCGCGGACATCCGCGCTTTTTCCCTTTACCACATGATGATGTTGTAAGTAAGAATCGTATGATTTTTTTTTCTCCTCAGGGTGCGGGTCCTTTTGTATGATCGAGTCTCTCGGTAATGAGTGCGAGCTTCCATTCATATGCTGGTTCGCGGACCCCCTCCCGCTTTTTCCTTCGTTCTCCAGGATCATATTTTGTTCGTGTCTTTGAGATCTTTGAGGGCCGCTCTGGTGAGGTGGGCGTGCGCAAAGAAGCTATCCTTTAGGAGTCTTTTCATGGCCCCAGTAAACGGGCTGCGGAAGTACCGGGAGAGCCTGGCTTCGTGTTCTTGCATTCCAACATGCGTGTCTTTGAGGCGGCTTTAAGATCCGGTTCTTCTCGGGACGTCCCCAGACTCGGATTGTTGAACTGCTGCGGCTCCTGGAAGCAGATCACCAAGGAAGCCATATATGACCGATTCCCCCCCCTGTGCTTGTCATTTTCCGAATCTCTGTTTTACGTACATAGGTGGCTCTAGCTATCTTTCTCGGGAGCGAGGCGCGTCTTTTTCCCCCCCCCCCTTTGAATCACCAAGGATCACGCGCCTGAGAACCAGGCTGTGGGTAGTCCCCCCTGAAATCCTCAGCCTTTGCGATTGGGAGATTTCTCATCACTGCCGATATCCCACGAGGTCAGTGCGACCCCCGTGGCGTTTTTCCCCCTGCTGGCACCTCTCGCCCTAATTGTCGGCCCGCGACGTGTACCACTTAACGTCGATGGAAACCATCGATTTGTTGGCGTGGTGGTGAATCAACTCCCTTGGCTCTGCCGAGTTCCTTATAGTTCCAGGTTCAAGTAACCTCAGCCTCTGCTCGCTCGGAAGAGGTAGAGGAGGTCATTTTGTCAAGAGGTCGTAGTTTCGTGTTCGGCTTGTTGGCTAGTAGAGAGGTGATTTTTTTTTTTGTTTGTTTGTTTTTTTTAGCTTTTTTTTTCTTTTTTCCAGTCGTTTTCTTGCTCCCTCCGTTTGTGTTGCGCAACAGGCAGTTAGTCCCGGCCTTGGTGGTGTGAACAGGGGGACTTCCCCTGCCCCTCTTGTTGTGTACTTCATACAGGGTGCGGCCATTAGATGCATGTGACATGAACTACTTCGAGGGTGCTGTCCCCCCTTCTCGTTTAAGCTCCCTGTTTGCCCTTGGTTCGCCTTTTTTGGTGGGCGGAAGAGCTTTCAGTTTTCCGTCTCTAGCGCCGC
>Ga0179591_1228140_pt1 | contig 16892 bp, 18 predicted proteins | sample CZOMad2_1_08_16f_FD_182891 | JGI IMG/M metagenome (GOLD analysis project Ga0179591, IMG submission 182891) | Vadose zone soil fungal communities from Angelo Coast Range Reserve, California, USA - CZOMad2_1_08_16fungal (PacBio error correction) | ecosystem: Environmental > Terrestrial > Soil >... | reverse complement strand
TGAACGAAATTCCCTCTCCTTTTGCCTATTTCGGGTTTTTTTCCCTTGCATCGCTTTGTGACGCTTTGTGAAGGTCCTGGCCTCCCCCCTGAGACGCCAAGCGTTTCCCCTTCCTCTGTTCTCCTTTCCCCACGGTAAGCAGCTTTCTTGCACCCCCCTGTTTTTCCCTGGACGCTTCAAAATGGTCTGACATCTGACCCGCAATTTTATTTCCACGGTGCTCCCCTATAACAAGACCTGCCAGTTCTTTCCGTTGTCATCAACGCTCCGCGTTGCCCAGCCACCCCCCCGAGTCCCTGTCATGATAAACGGTCTTTCCCCTTTTCGCCTCCAGGGCACTGCCCCCAGATTTGGCCCCTGACCACACCGTGTCCGTGCTCTTTTCGGGGTGGAAAACACCTTCTTGCTAGTCGTTGAGCTCTGCATGGGTCGTACTACCCTGAGAGCCTTTTTACCCCCCCCCCGTCCCTTTGGTTGCTCTCATCGACGGCTTGCCCCCCACTGTCGCCTCGTTTTTGAAACTCCATAACGTTCCCAACGCTTCGAATTACACGCTTTAAGTTGGTCGACTTCTTCCCACTGTACCCTTTCCCGACTGAAACGCGCCTGCACCTTCTATCATTTGATGACGCTCCTTAGACCCGTCTAAGGGCAGCGCAAGTCCCCCTCCTTAGCAATGTCAGTACGCGATTTATCGCCTGCATGCCCTTTTCAGTGCTCAGCCACTGGATATCCGTGTACGTCAGGCCCGAGTTTCCCTCTGTTGCCCTATTTCCCTCTTACCCTTTGCCGACCCGCTAACAACGACATTTTTCTGAGCAATAAGTATGTTTCCTCCCGTATGTTTTTTTCTCCCGCACAGAAGGAAAGCAAGGTCTCTTCTGCAGATGGACTCCCATCACCCCTTTTGATTTTTCAAACGCTTATGCAGATTTGCTTTTACGTTCTATGCCCTGTTTCGCCGCAAACGCTGGTTCGGTCCTGATTTCACGTTGCTCCCGACGACCTGTTTCCAACCCAAACGCACTTACCAACTGAAACCTTCAGCCGTTCGATAAGTTAGGGATGGGGAGAGCGAACTAGAGTACGTCCACTCAACCTTCCCCCCGAGACGAGTTCCCGCTCCCCTTCACTTTCTCGCAACTGACACGACCCATTTTTTATTTTTTTTTTTTGCAGGCCCGTATTGCGAAACCCCCCCCCAACAGAAGTGGTTTGCGTTTTGTTTCCTCACATTGGGAGGGCAGATCCAACCCATCTTTACCCGCAGCCCCAAGCTTCTTTGACATGCGTACGACCTTCCCTCATTCGACGTTCCCCCGGGGGTCAAGTCCCTTTATTTTTTTTTTTCCTCAAGATGTTGCCGGACTTCCCCCCTATTGAGACTTATGCCGTCTTTTTTTATCAGGATCCTGTTTTTGGGAGTGGCCCAAGGCAGAAAGCTGCCGGTCTTCCTTACTGGTTTCGGTCTTTTTTCTTTGGGACGCCCGGGAGGTTTTGTTCTTTCCTGTTCACCCCCTCGCCTGCCTTCTTCTCCCTTCCCCTTACCGCGTCCCTCCCCTTCCCTCGAGCGTCAAAAAGTCCTTTTTTTGGAAGGAGCCAACACCCCCTCCTTCCTCTTGCATAGTTTGTTATTTTTCCCTTTTTTCCCTGAGCGTTCAAATTGTACTGGCTAACAGTCTTGTCCGTCTTCTGTCTTTTTTCTTTCTAAACGTAGCAGCGTTCTTCTCCACCCCCCCAAACCTTTTCTCCACGTGCCCCCTTAATGAAACCTTCGGCACCTATTGTGATGCTTCCTCGTCTTGTATAAGACTTCAACTCTCATGCTTGGTTCTTTTGCTCGTTAGGGCCGTTGCTGATCCGTTTCGTTCTCTGTAATTTTTTCCGCGGCCCCAGCCCATTTTTGTAGCGATACATTTCTGATGCTACTTCCCCTCTCCGTTCTCCCCTCTTTCCCGCTTTCTCTGAGCTCTGGATTATTGACCACTCGTATAGATATTGACCCTCTCTTTTCCATTTGATGCGTCATTGTCCAACGTTTTCTTCCTTTCCATGGCCAAGACATTCTTGTAAGACCCCTTTTTTGTGACCTCTCTTCTTTTGTTTGAGAAGATGAATTAACTATCAGAACGGTTTCCCTTCTTTTTCCCCTGGAAAATTTGTCCCCTCTTCCTGTCCCTTCCTGGGATTACTCAAGCCACCTTTGTAGGGTTGTTCCTACCTTTCCGATTGGGGCCTCCAAACTCCCTCCTTCGTTCAACTGAGCCATCTGTCCAGAATATGGGGATTCCCTGTTTCTCTTCGTAGTGCCCTTAAAACAATTGGTCTCTCGCGGAGTTCTTACCTTTCCATCTTCAATTGCCCCCGTTCTCATCTGAGCACCCCCCAATCCTCCGTCTGTCTTCTTGTTCTTTGCTCGGTGTCCCTCCGGGGCCTCCACATCTTTTGCCATTCCGCTCACTTCTTTTCTTTTTTCTCGTCTCGTTTTTTTTACTTGCCCAGCTGCAGACTTTAAGACGGCACTTATTGCCTTCAATCCTTCCACTCCCTTTAGACTCCTCCCGTCCTCTTTCCGTTTTCCAGAAGTCGCTCCCAAACCCTGCCTTCGGCGTGGTGTCTTTTCTTGGCTTGATTCACTGACAACCTCGAAGCTTTTCTCTGATGAAGAGTTCCGCTGGGTCTTTCCTCAGCGAAGGACTGACGCTCTGGTGACACATGACACCATCCCTTACCCAGCAAAACAATCATGGTTCCCTGCTTGCTTAAGGCGGTCTGCCTCCCTCCAGACCAATCCTGAGCCACCCCACTCCCAGGCCCTCCTTCTTCCTTTATTATTTTTTTCTCCTCCCCCCCTTGATTAAGGCTTTACCCCTTACCCATTCCCCGGGCGGTTTAGAAGTTCGATTGGATCTTCTTTCTTCGCCCTTTTTTGACTGACAGTTCTTAGTATGGTTTGATCCCCTTTTAACCTTTATCTCCCCTGTCTGCCCCATTGCATTCCCACCGGCTGTTCGGCTTTCACGTCCTGAATGAGATGATTCCACACGAAAAATTCAGTCACTTTTCCTTGTTGTTGGCGGTCAGCCTTTCCTGGGCACCTTTTCAGGGGCTCCGTTATATCGGTCCGCTGTTTTTTTTCCCCCTTACCCCTCCCGGATCAGTTTTCCGGCTGCCTCTCCTAAATTTCCCCGTCGTTGTTTGCGGACTCTGGCTGCCCCTTCTCTCTGTCCGTCTCTTTCCAATAGTGTATGCGGTCACTCCCACTCCTGTTGTAATTGCGTTTGTTTGTGTATCTTTGTGATGTTTGCTTACTCCCCTGTCCTGGGCGCCTCCCTTACCTTCTGTTTTCTACTTGATGCTTCAATCGGCTTAAGCTTTTTTTCCTGAGGGTTTTCTGGGTCGCCCCGCAGTTTCCCGTGCTGTTATCCTGGTACCATTCAGCACATCGGTCATGACTTCCCTTTTTCTATTGTGTCTCTTGAGATAAGTTCTTAAACCTTTATTTCTGTCCCATGGGTCCCTCCCGGTATAGTAAGTTGACCTTCTCTAGCCGTGCCCTCTCGTCGGCCTACTCTCCAAGTCGAGCGAGCAGATGTTCATCTCATGTTATCCGCGCTATCGACTGTGTCAGTTTTATCGATCGATTTGTCCCCAATTACTCTTTTCCCCCTTTGCAGGCTTTGGGCAACTTTTTTTTTCCTGTCTTTGTCGCCCTTACTCCGCGAGTCTCCCGGCCAATGCGGGGTGCTTTCCCATTTTCTTTCCTGTCGACTCGCACCCCTGCACCTACCTCAATTCCCCCCTTTAGATGTCCCTTCCCGGTTTGGCGCGTCGGGTGGCAAGGTTTTTAGTTTCTTCCCCGGTCGACCTTAATCTTCTATTTCTGTTGACCATTCCTTCTAGGTACGTTTCACCTGAGATAGTAGATCAACTTAAGACTTCCTGCCTGCGTACTTTCTGGAGCCTGTCTAGTTGTTTTTGTTTTTTTCTTAAGATGTTTATTATACTAACCCCGTGAAACAGTTGTCGGCTCCACCAGAGACCAAGATTCATTTCCTCTCATTCTGCGTTTTCCCCCCATTTGTTCGGATAGCTCACCATAGCGTTCTTCTTTCGATTGCCCTTTCAACTCTGAAAGTGCGTCCTTTTTCATTCTCTTTACCTATTACTCTCTTCGTTTTTGATAAGGAGTTCCCTTTCCCTGGTATTCCCCTTCTACTCCCCTTTTTGTGTTGACTCTGAGATACCAGTCACTTTACCCTTTTACACACCCAGTACCGCCCGAATCAGGACTCCCCCCTCTCGTTTTTTCCCCGGAATCTCCTCCTCCGATGCTTTGCCCTTTCCCCGTTCTCTTTTCCACGCTACGTAAGCTCATTGCCATCTTTTTCCTTGGTCACAATGGGACCTTTAGCCTTCTCCCTCCGCGGATTTTGGTCTGGAACCCACTTATCCCCCACGCAAGCCCGTTTCCTCTCCCCCTCACTGATACCCGAAAGTCCCTTTAAGGGGGTCCCTAACCCCCTCGCAGCCTCCACGTAAAAGCCGAAACTCAAACGGAATTTCCCCCCTGAGTACCTGCCCACTTGACCCCCTTGGCTTAGTGGCTCACTCCCCCCCCATCGCTATGAACATATGGATAACTCCTGAGTGTGAGTGCATGTTTGATTCACAAAATGCAAAGCCGACCCCCTTCACGTTTCATTTCCTTCGACGGCTGCAAAAACTCGTCCGGCGAAACCCACTCCTTCCCCCCAACCGTTTCCCACAGTCCTCTTTACCCCTGCCTTCAGGCTTGGGTCCCCGTCGAGCCCAAATGACGCCCCTCGTAATTATCCGCAGGTGATAAGCTTAGCTCTATCTCTTTCTCTGCTCATGGGAAGCCTCCGTCCAGCTCGTCGAATTTGAGCGTATGCGACCCCCGTGTTGAACTCGTCTTTAAAGCGGGCTGACTTTCATTCTCCGTGTCGTAGTTCGATTTTGAGAGTTGACCTCCTCGCCCTCCCCTCTTCACCCCGGGCGCAAATCTTCCCCACGCTTCATCAGGATCCTTCTTCTCTTTGTAGGAGGGGCCACTCCAGTCCGCCAATTTTTCTTTGCCTTTTTGATTTTTCCAGCACCTCCCCCTTCTCTCGGCCTAACGCGTTTCGATCGATGATTTTGCCCGCACACGCCTGTCGCCGCGCTTTTGGGAAGGCTAGTTTCTTCCAGTCCCTAAGATTCCCCTTCCACCACAACGACAACTGGAACTGCCCGTCCGTTTTCGGATTGCCCCCTCGACTCCCCTTTTCTTTATTTACAAAGCCGGGTAATCGAGCCCCCGGAGCGCCGCTCTCCTTTTAACGCAACGGAAAACCCCCCTTGGAATCTTTTTCGTTTTGCCTCAGCCTCAGTCTGCCGTTCGAAGCCCGCACCGACCACGCTGCATTCCCTGTGGACTGCTCCGTTTTCAGATGCTGGCTCTCCCCCCTACTGCAATTGCATACGGACTCCGTTTCCGCACTCAGTCTACAATACAAAGGTTCCCTGGACGAGTCTGTTTTCCCACGCCCGTCCTGTTCCGTCTCTCTGCCAATATACTTTACTCGCCTTTCCTGCAGGAGATTTGATGGGATTGCCAGTTCTCCTTTTTACCTCAGGTGGACCCTTTTTTTTTTTCTTGACAGTTTGGACCTGGGGTTGTGTCCAGGGTCTCCCCAATTTTTCAGTTTGCCCACGCACCCATCGAGCGTTCTCCCGAGGTTTGTAGGTATAGTTATGGTTTCTCCAGACCCCCCTCCTCGAGCTGCATTATTTTTTCCGTCGATCCAAGCCCGTCGCTTTTCCCCCGCTTTACTGGCGGTGTAACCTTGTGGTCCAGTTGCATTCAGCATCTTGCGTCCTTTTTACCTTTCTATGCTCCCTGCTTCAGACCCCACACTTAACCGTACCGATTTCATCCGCCCCCCTAAGTCGCGGACCCTCTTGGCACCCTAGTCGCTGTATTCCCGCAACCCTTCTTTTTCTGCGGGGGTGACAGTGCTAAGAGGGATGCCCCGTTGATGAGAGTCCGTGTCGCGCTCTCCTGGAGACCCTGTTTTTTCACCTACCTGCCCTTTTTCTCCCCCGTTTGCGGTTTCTTTCTTCAGACCCAAGCTTCTTTTTTTTCTTATCAGCTTTGGATAGATTCCGTCTGCGATTGAACAACTCAAGTTCCCTTGCTGCTTAGATTCCCGTTCCTGAGTAACAGTTACTTTACCATTTTGCATTTCCCCCCTCCATGGGGTAACAGTTCCCTCTGGTCCTCCCCTTTTTCCTGTCCTCTTGGTTGTGTGCAGAGAGGGGAATCCCTCCCTTTTGTTAAAGAATTTTGTTGCTTCAACCTTTCCCTACGAGTCTCGGCTTCCCCAGGATCAAGTACCCATTATCGTTTTGGTCCATATCTATACGGTGGGTCCCCCAATTCTCCCTTTCCAACTAACGGGCAGGATCTTGGTCTCTAACGATAGGCCTCTCCCCCTTCGGCCGTACCCCCTGCTTTATTTTCCCTCAGCTTTTTATCCCTCCACAGCTTCCCCGACCCTTTCCCCGTCGGGCTCTCCCCCTGGTACCCGCAGTAAGAGTCTTTTTTCGCGTTCCCTGCGGACTTTCTAAAACCCCTGTTGCCTCCGCGTAGGTTCCTCGTTCCTGTTTTTTTTCTAGTTCAGACTGCCGGCTCGTGCAGCCCATCTCCCCCTCAAGTGCATTCTTCTGTTGCCTCTTTTTTTTGCTTGGACCTGAAGTCGACCCCCTCTCCCCCCTTTTGCTGCGTTTTTGTCCTCCTCGGATAACGAAAGTCAAGGGCTTTTACTTGCCCCCGAGGAAGAGTTTTTTACGTTGGCACTAGGCTGATGCTTTTGCTTCCCCCCCAAACCCCCCTCAAAAACCCATCCCTTCATCCTGGGCATTCAAGGCGTTCTGCCGGTTCATTTTGCATCGCCTCATGCCCCCCATAAACGTGAAGTATCTCTTTTTCTTTACGGCAACTCAGTCTTTACATCAATCCCTTCATTCTGAGTCATCTCCCCGGGGGCGGTAGACTGTATGAATCGTTTCTTCTTTACGTTTCTCCCTTTTATCTGGTTCTTCGTATGGGGGTTTTTTTTGGGTTGACCCGTTGCTACGCCCATTTTTTCTTGATTCCAACACTTTTGGAAATCCCCGTCTGTCGGGTTCGGCTTCTACGTCTCTGAGCTGATTACCTCCACGTCCGCAACTTCGGTGCAGTGCCTTCCTTCAAAGGGATTTGACTTTGACGCTCGTCTCTATTTTTCCTTTCGCGTATTGTTTTTACAAATCGGGCAATCGGGGGTTGTGTCAGTTGTTTTTTTTCATTTTTGGTCTTGGGATTCTACTCATTGCTTACGCCCCAGTTTTTTCACAGGTTGCTGCAACTAGTGTATGAAGTTTTTTTCTCCCCTATCTCTCCTGCGTCGGTGCCTGATCCGACATTTTTAGTTTGTCATAAGTGCTTTCCAGAATTTGCGTCTTGACTCGGTGGCGAAGGTTCTCCTGGGCTTCCAATCCTTTCTTCCTTGGTGTTTGCAGGGTATTTTCCGACCTCTTCCCTTTGGCCTCGGGTCACGCCATCCTGGACGTACACGGGCTATTGCTGTGTTCTGGCTCACTTATTGTTATCCTTTCCCCACCCCGTTCTTGACGGAGCTGTTCTGCTTACTCTTTCTTGACGCCGACTTACTCTTTTTTCTTCCTTTAGACATATAGGTGTCTAACCGTTCCCTTCCCTTCCCTTGATGGAGGAACTTTTGTTTCTCTCTCTAGTACTTCGCGTTCTCCCCCTTTTTTAACCCTTTTTGATTGACTTTTTTTTTTTCGCCGCGTTCCGCTTCGATGCCAGCCTGGTGAAATCGTCCGGTCCCTTTTCCCCTAACTTCCTAAATCAATGCCCAGGTGTACTCCCCCGTCAGTCCGCCCCGCTTACCCGGTTTTTTCCCCTTCAGTGGGGTGCTGGTAGGGCGTCTTTCTTTTTTTCTTGACTTTTTTTTCTCTTGAGCGTCCCCTTCGATGACCCACTTGAAGACTTTTTCAGGCCCTTGGTCTTTTATCCGGTCTGGAGCCCGTTTCTATTCTTTGCGTAGGGTCAGACCATTACGCTGTCTCCTCGTCAGGCTACCGGCTCTACTCTTCCTTCCTTGGACCCGTCTCACCGCATTCCATGGTTTCTCGCCGTTTTTACAGCCCAGTTCCTTCAATGTATATCCATCGCGCCGGGCCCGCCACTTTTGCCATTTTCTTTTATTTTCTTCTCAGGTTTTTGGGAGGTCTTTCCAATGGTTCTTTCTCCTTTTCTTTGTTTGCGACTACGTCTACCGTATCCCCTTATCGACAAACTTTCTAGTTTCTTTTGCGCACAAGCGGCGGTTTTTTTCCCTTCCCCCCCATTTCGAGGTTTGTCTTCCATCGCCTTCCATCTTTCATGTACGATCTCTATGAATCCCCTTTTCTGCTTGTCTTGTTAAACGAGGCCATCGGTTTCCCCTTCTTTAAAGGTCGCGCTTTATTCCGTTTATCCAGGTTTTTCTCGGTGAAACAGCCTACCTTTATGACCCTGCTTCCTGCATGCATCGTGCAACCGTCTCCATCCGGATTTCCCCTTAAGTTTTCAGTGGGTCCTCAAAGACGCGGAACACCCTCGCGCACCACTTTCCTTCCCAACGTTCTTCCTTTTGAAATCGTCCACCCACATTTGAACCCGCTTGTGGCTCTCAGCCACCCGTGCATCTGACTCTGAACTAGGGATACCCCTCATTGAGGTAGTGTCCAGTTTTCTCCCCCACCCGATGTCCGGCCCCTCCTACTCTTGAAACAATGTAGCCTCGGCCTCCAGGGGCGTCACCCCCATTTTCCAAGCCCTTTCTGAACCATGTTAAGGTGGGTAATGGCTTCGCCCCTCTCCCACTTTGAGACGATCGACCCGCTTTGCAGCGACCATCCGTCGTCCCATCCTTGTTCCCCCTTCTCTTCTAGACGATAGGGCAGCTAAAACGCTCCCTAGTTTCCTTCTTTAGTAAGATCATGTCTCGTACCCCCCCCCTTATTTACCGTTGTTGACCTCCGTGATGCCCCACACTCATAAAACCTGTCTGGCCACGTGGGGTCATGCCCGATGGTGCTAAGAGTGCCGGTATTCCCCACCTGTTGACCTGGTGGCGTACAACAGCTACCCTTTCAATTCCCCAGCTTCTCCCAGACCATCATGATTAATGCCCCTCTTCCTTGATCCGTAGCACCTCAGGTTCCCTGGCTCCTCGGTGCTGCAGCAAAGCCGTTCACTCTTAGTGAGCAGATTGTCTTGACCTATCCCTCTTTTTGCAGTCCCAAGCCTTTTTCGCCCGCAACGAGTTTAGCGGATAGTAGTCTGCAGCGATGCCTTTGAGGACCAAACGACTTGGCACCTGGAAGTCCGTTTTTTTTTGCCCCTTTCATCCGTTTGGATGTGGTAACCCTATTCCTCCAATTGCCTGCGAGCCTGTTTTTCCCTTGGCCCACGGGACACCCGAACCTATGGAACTTTCCGGTGTTTTTTAATCCTCCTCCCTTCTTCCTGTAGAAGCCTACCCCGAAAGATACGTTTTTTTTGTTGGTTCGTGCTGAGGGCAACCAACAACGAAACTTTTCCCTTTCCCCTCTTCCTTTCTCCTAAGCCCCCCCACGCCAGTCTCACCTCCCGGTCGTTTTTCAATGCGCCGGGAATTTTTATTGCGTAAAGCATGGTTTCGAGGGACCTCGCCCTCCTCTAGTCCGTTTATGGTTGCGGCTTGCGATTTTTTTCTTGCCCAAATTTTTTACCCTCTGGAATTGACACTTTGAGTTTGATTTTGCTGAGTTGGGACGGGGAGGTTTTGTGTTTCCTTTACACCTCTTTTTTCAGGTTTGTCTATTTCACTCCTCTTCCTCGACGTCCCATGCGGTTATCGGATCCCCCTTTGCCCAGACACACCTCCCTCTCTTAATAGTTGGAATCCCTTCGACGCTTCCCCCTCCCCCGTGTCCTTCTGCTTACCAGTCTTTTGTCTGAATTGAGACTGCAGCGTCTGGAATGAAAGTTAAGTTTTTTTCCTGTCCGCTTGTCCCCCCCCCCCACTTGACAACGCACGAGATTTGCCTGAATCAGTTCCGGCTATATGTTGGTTTGTCCTTTATCGACACCCGCAACTCTCTGCGGGGTGCCTCAGGCCACGTGTTCACTGTCGTTTTTTTCTTTTTTCAATGTTATCCATGCGTCAAAACTAATCACCCTGTTGTCTGCGCACGTGTTAGTTCCCTCTTTACCATAGCTTCAAGTTGACGAAGAGTGGCTTTTTTTCTTTCCCTTAGTTTATCGGATATTGACCAATTACTTAATTTTGCTGTTCTTCCCTGTTCGCCCTATCCCTTTTGTGATGGCCGGACGGGTCGAGAGGAATTCCCATCTCTTTCAGACGAGAGATGTTTTATTTCCCTCTTCCCCCCCTGCCTCCTCCCTTTCCTTACACGGTACATTCATCGTTCGTTCCTTCCATGGGAACACGCAACCCTTCTTTTGTTTGCTTCTATACGTCGTGGACTAATCAAAGCGTAGTTCCCATAGAGACACTGGCAGCCTTTTTCTCCCTTAGGACCTAAGGCTCTCCCCTTCGTCGTCTACCCCCAACGGGCTTTGTTATCTTTTTTCACAGCTCCGACACGCAGTCGCACGTTCCCCCGCTTGTCCAACCGGCAGCCTGTAGTCTGTTGTATTTGCGCGCTCAAGTGGCCTTTCTTTTAGCTTGTTGCCGTTTCGTTCTTCGATGTTTACGGGTGTGCGCATTTCTTCCCTCAGGCCTTTCCAGAAGGCAATAGTGCCGTCCCCCTTTTCCTCCAGGACGGGACCCGACTGTTCCTCCTTACTTTTGCCGCGGTTCGACGCTACAAAATGCCCCACTCGATCGGCGTTGTTGTTACGTTGATCCCTAGAACTACCCTTCCGAACTCTTTGACGTTCTGGCCGGAGGGTCCTCTTTTGTTATTTTGGCCTTAACTTTGGGACTGAACCACATCGCCAACCTCTCCCAACCCCCAAAAATCCTGGTCCTTCAGTCCTTTCCTTTTTTTCTCTTCCTTTGGGCACTCATCCCCCCATTCCAACCACTCGGTTCCGTCTCCGGAGTCCACCCATGATTAAGGGCGTACCGCCCTTTTTCAACCTTCCTTTCCTTTTTGGTCGTCCGTCTAATGCGTTCTTTACGTTCTCCCCTCTTCTCTTCGTTCTCATGCGGTCTTTTCCTCAGCGCCCTTCTGAAAACAAACACGTCCCCCCTTTCCCCCTTTCTCTTTTGTTCGGCTTCCTTCCCTCCCATTTGTTGTATCCCTACCACGCGTTCCAAGTCCGTTTCTTTGCGTTCCGCGGACGGGAGATGTTCTCTAGGTCTTCCTTGGATTTTAGTTAATCTCCTTGGCTCTTTGGCTGTTCCACATTTCCGCTTTCTATTCGAGGGACTTTCTTTTTCCAGTTTCCTGTCCCTTGGCGTAGGATGTGAACATTTACTATCCTCCCCTAAGAAACCACCTGTGCGGTCTTTTCTGATCTTGTATTTTCTCACCGACCCACTTTTGCTCCCCGTCCTTTTGAAGTTGGATACTGTTCAAGGTTGGGCTGAATCCACAATACCTCCTCTTCCATTGGCTGAATTTCTTTCCTGGTTCTTTAAGGTGCTCTACAATACTATGGCATTCCCTCTTTTGATTTTCCGTTATTTTGCCGTTAGCTGGTCGCAGTTTTCTTTTTGTGGTCTTTGCAACTCTTCCTCCATCTGTCTGACGCCAGCATTCCGGTGTTTTCGTTGCGCTCCCTTCTTTTACCACACCGGTTTTTCATGCCTGTTACGGTCTCCCTTACCGAGCTTTACTTCCTGCTCCGTCGGAGATTATAAGAAGCTTCTGAGGATCTTTCCTTTCTCCGTCCGGCGAAATTCGAGCGGCTTTTGTCTTCTTCTTCCATTTTCAGCGCTTTTTTCAGGACGGCCCTTGCTCGCCGGACGGAGCAATGGTTTCGTTCCTCTTCCCCGCCCCCCCCCATGCCTCTTTTTTTTCACTCGGTTCTTGTTCCTCGAACTCATTACTAAAGCCCATGTCCTATTTTTTTCCGATGTTTTTTTGGTGAGACCCCTCCCCCCCCTGGGTCTGTTCTTGTAGTTTTCTGGTCCTCAGTTGAGTTGGGCCCAGTTACGAGTGTGTCTTAGTTTTGATGACCCTGAAAGCTGCTTTATCTCCTTCTGGTGAGCGGCTTCCCCCCTGATGCTTTTGCGTGTTATCAGTTTTTCCCTTCTCGTGGAGCGGGTCTTTACCTCGTTTTTCCCCCCCTTGGACCCCCCCTATGAAACCTCTGCAATTTTTTCCTTACTTTTTTCGTTAACCCGGCTCCACGTCTACATCTGTCTTCGGCGCATCAGAGCACCAATCGACTTTATATTTTTGATTCGTTATTCGCCCCTCTTACTAGCAGTGGTTTCCCTTTAGTCCCCGTATCTCTTCCTCCTTTGCAAGCATTCCCCCTTGACAAGTTCATCTTATACCAAACCCCCTGCTCGAGTAAATCTCCTCCACCGACATCAACGTCGACCCCAGTTGCTCCTCTCCGCCGAAGGATTTTCCCCTGATCGTGACTCTTCTTTTGTTCAAGACGAAGCTTGCTTTTTTCATCTTTCCTTGAACTTGGTCCCGCCCCCCCCCTTTAGCACTGTTTCGCCCGGTCAGCTGATCACATTTGTACAATGTTTTTCCCCTGATCCACCTCGGTTTCCACTCGCTCCTTCTAGCACCACGACCAGCAACCTTCCATGGGTCATCCCACTTCTGCTCCAACCGTACATCGAGCTGTATACCGGCTAAACCGATGGCAACCATCCTTGTCCCCCACGTTTTGAGTTTTTCACCCTTGTCTCTTTTCTCTCTGGATATTGGCATGAGGTAGTGATGGTTCTGATCCCCTCCTCAGACTCTGTCAACTCTTTGCTTGGCCTTCCCGGCTGCCGTCCGGCCCGGGTCCCAACAGTTCATCCTTTTCCTCATTTACCCGCCTCCCTTTTCCTTTTTCCCCTCTCTCGTAACTTGACCGGCCCCTTCCCTTACTTTTTTGACAGTTTTCCATTCTGCTGACGCTCGGTATGAGACTATCGTGACTCAATACTTTGCAGTCCCTAAGTAACCCTTTTCCGATTCTAGGTCGATGGAAAGGATGCATGATCCCTAAGTTTTTTTGCCCATCGTGATAGAGTATGAAATAACCCACTTGAATATCCACTGGACGTTTCGTGCAGAGGGTCCCACCCCTCCGTTGAATGGCCCTTTTCACAGCTTCCCGATGATTTTTTAACCCCAGCCAACACTGCAACTCCAGTCGAGCAAAGCGTTTTCCCCCTCTTCTGGGAGTCTCATTCCCTTACAGTCCCCCTACCTCCTGTGCTGTGCCACTTCTGATTTCTTACACCTTCTATAGCATACCTCTCTCTAGTTTTCATTTCCGTGAACGTCATACCGCTTGCCCTTTTCTTTCCTTGTCTTACAGGCGGCTAAGGATAGGTTTCCTCCTCAGCCAGAGTTAAGTTAACCCCCCCGACAATTTTGGGCCAATCCCCTTCCCCAGCTGTCCTGATAAGTTCCGGTGATTTTTCCCCTCTACAAAGCTTCACTCTGAAAGCCCCTTCTCTCCAGCGAGTCACCTCCGTATCTGACGAAAGGACACCGAAAGACTTGGTTGTTTTTTCTTTGTTCTCCATCACATCCTTCTTCCGGCCGTCCCGCCTTTCATGCGCCCACGCCCATGCCCTTTTTTTTTTTTTGTTGGCGATGATTTTTTCGTTATCTTTTTCACATTATTTTCCCCCAATACGGAACGTCAGGCACCCCCCAATGCTAGTCCCCCCACGCATTCGACGTCTCCCGCCCCCGTGGTTCCCCAAGGTGGACTTTTGCCTCGGTACCTCCTGTCCGCCTTTGCTTTCTCCCCCCTTGAGAACCTTGCCCTTGTGTTTCTGATGATTTGCTGGGAAAGGCAGAACCGCCTGAGCAAGTTTTAATTTGGCCCAGGGATTTGTTCGAGTTTTTTCCGTGTCTTTTTTGTCAGGTTCCCCCCAACTCAATGCCTTCGTCATGCCCCCCTCCCATTCGACATCGAGCGTCAACGTTTCGAGGTTTGGTTATCCTTCTTCCCCTGATCCCCAGTCCAAAACAGACCTGATTTCTTTTCCTCTTTTCATCGTTCTTCTCATGCCTTTTTACTCTCCCTGGGTCGGACCCCTCTTGTCTCTTGGTCTGATTTACCTTCCCCCCGAATTTTCCCTTTCTCCCTTCCATCTCCTTGCGAAGAACAAGTAAACCGCACTCTCGAATTAACGCCCTTCCTTCTTCGGCTGCACCCGCTTATTTTTGCTGACCTTTTGAGTTCCTTAGTAGAACCGCCCCTCCCATTCTTTTTGTTGACCCCCTTTTCGTGTTTCACTTGCTGTTCCTGCTGCAGGAACGCCGGCGGTCCCGCAAATTTTTTGTTTTTATGTGCCTTATCGACTCGCACGCTCTATTGTAGCTTTTTTATATCGCTTGGATTGTCCACTCGTTCTAAGATATGACCCCCTCCTCCGTTGCTTGAGGATCTTTCCTGTCCCCAGTATGGCTAGGGATGGGCCAGAGGGAATTCCCCTCTTTCACCCTTTTTTGGTGTTTGAGATTTCTTGGGTTTTAATTCCTTCCCTGTTTCCTTTAATGTCGTTTGGCCTTTCACTGGTTGACTTCGTTATCGGTAATCCCTTGATTTTGAAAACGATGTGTAATACTATAACAGGCCCAATATCCCGCGAATTAGTTCACTCGTTACTCCCCCGACCTTTTTCTGGGTCCTCCATTGGTTCTTTAATCCATAGCTCGCCCGTTAGCTCCCGACAACAAATGGGCTTTCATTTCGCGATTGTTCTCCCTTTAACGCTCTTTTCGGACAGTCTCCCCTTTTGCATCTCTTCCCAATTTCCCAAGTTTGAATGAGTTCGTGTTAGGTGGCTCTCGCTGAACGAGGACGGTTCCCCTCAAATCTCCAGTTTGCATCCTTACGTTGTTGTTTTCTTTGTTTTTTTCTTTCTTTTCATTTTTGGGTCGCGGAAGCTGCAGTTCCGTTTTCCCCCCGCCCCTTCTGATTGAATTTTCCTGAATTCACCCCCTACGGGACCCGTCCTTCCTTTAATCGTTGTCTCTTTTTTCTGTAAGAGTCACTTACAACCTCTTGCATCAGCTTTTTGTTTTTTTCTGGTCTATGTCTCAGTACCTCCACCAGTGACCGTTATTGACGCTCGATTGAAGAGGCCGGGACGTTGTGAATAAGACCTGAGGCGCCTTTTTGCCCCCCAAACCCCCGTCCCCCCCCACCCCCCCCGGGTCTTTCCTTTTTTTTTTCGTTTGCTTTGGGCACCTGCAATCTACCAATGCCTTTTCTCTCTCATTTTCGCTTTCGGCACTTGGTTTTAAATCCCCCCTTCCCCCCTCTGTTGGACCCCGGGGGCGGTAGTCCGACCTGTTTTTTCTTATTGACTTGACCAACGGTGTTTCGAGTTGGTTCGTTGCCTCGCCCAAATCTCTTACACAATTTCCCCTACACCCTCGACTCTTTCGGGTTCCCTTTATTCTCCGTCTGCCTTCGCTGTTCCCCCCCCCCCTGAACTCCAGTCGGTGTCCTGGTCAGACAGGGAATTAGAGCTTGACGCTCTATTCGGGGATTTTCCTATACTCTCGGGGCTCCTTCAACAATGCACGGACTCCCGAGGGCCCCACCTTTGTTTTCCGTTTCGGTTCGTGAATATGGCGTCCGCTTCCCCAGGAACCTTGTTAGAACCTTCTTTTTTTCCCGCTGTACTTCTTGTCAACTCGGTGGATTCCCTCTATGCTTAAGTCTTTTTCTTTTTTTGCGCAGCGCGAGCAGGTTGTGATTACTTCCCTTCTTCTCCTTTGCCTCCCCCACGTCCTTCTTTTTTCCAGGCTCCTACCATACGTGTATTTCCCCTAATATTTTGCATCTGTGCCGGTCAGGGTTTCAATCTTTCTCGCAGTTCTTGCGATACGTTCCCACTCTTTTCCCCCTCACCCCATTGTTTCTTGGGTCTTATCTTGTCTGCTAAGTTCACGGAGTTGCCCAACGTTTTAGTCTCCCGGGCCTCTCCCTTGTCTCGTACTCTCCCCTTCTCTGTATCGATGTACCTCTCGCGGGTTGTCGTATGAAGCTGGTTCTGTCTTTCCAACGCCGGTTCGCGGCTAAATTCTCCTTTTTTTAGGAGTTCGACCCGTCCACTCGCGGTCAATCGAACTTTTCCCTTTGTTCCATTTTTGACGGATGCGGTCTTTTTGAATCCTTTGCCGTCGTGCGCCGCCCAACGCGGTGAACATCGTCGTTATTATTGACTCTCCCCCCTTCTACACATTACCTTTTTTATCCTCCCTTCACTCTCTTACACGGGTGCTGCCCACATTAAGTCAGGGGGACTTGTCTTTCTTTGCGATACTTTCCCTTTCTTCCAGGTGCCTTTTGCTCGATTGGTCCGTTTCGCGTCTTTTGATGCCCCCCGAACTCCAACTTTTTTTTTCTACGAGCGTTGACACCCGATTGCGTGGGAGAAGCTTGTAAGTTCCATTTCAGCTTACCCCGATCCTTTTCCCTTGACCAACGATTCCGTCCCTTTGCCCTCCCCCCCCCCTCTTTTTTCCCGGCTTCCTTTTTCAAAGCCAGGCCGACTTCACGGTCGATCATGCGTTCTTTAGGCCTTGAGTCACACACCATACCTCAATGATTTCTCGTTTTTCTTTTTCCCTCCTTTTTTCTCACTTACTTCGCGTTTTTTGTCGTAAGGAGGTACCTT
>Ga0179591_1310246_pt1 | contig 16893 bp, 20 predicted proteins | sample CZOMad2_1_08_16f_FD_182891 | JGI IMG/M metagenome (GOLD analysis project Ga0179591, IMG submission 182891) | Vadose zone soil fungal communities from Angelo Coast Range Reserve, California, USA - CZOMad2_1_08_16fungal (PacBio error correction) | ecosystem: Environmental > Terrestrial > Soil >... | reverse complement strand
CTTTCATCCGTTCAACCCTGGATCCAATCCTTCCCCCCCCCCTTCAACTATCTGTTTTTTATGGTTTTCTCCCTTTGCCCCGTTCGCCCCGGTAGCCCTACGACAATGTGATATTCGGGACTGCAATCTCGCCGGGACGGCCGCCTCTCTCTTTTTTTTAAGGCACTTCATAACCCCTCGTGCGATTCGTCTAGACTTCTTACGACCCTTATTATTTTTTTTCCCCGGATGCTAAGGCTTCCTAGGATCCACATCTTCGAAACTCCTCCTGGCTCCTTCTTTCTCTTTTTTGGCTCCTTAACCCCCAGCTCTCTGATGATTTCCGTTGGGCGGTGGAGTCCTTCTGGATCTTTCGCGGGTTGACTGGTCTGGGGTTCTCCCTTCGTGCTATCTTCGGCTGTTGGTTAAACAGATTCCCCCTGAGATTCCTTTTCCCCGACCCGTGCTTCAAACTCTGTTTTCTTCATCCGTTGGCAGCCAAGCAGGAGATGGAGACGTTAGTCTGGCCGGATTTGGAGCATCTGGGATTTTTTCCTGCCGATCTTTTCTCTTCCCTACAATTCCCACTCTAAAGAATCCCTATCCTGAGTTCTCTCCCTCGCTCTTTCCCCCTTTGGACCCCTTTCCCCCCTGGACCTTTTCTAGAGAATAGATGATGCTACAATGTTCATCCTCTTCCCTTCTGATACCCTCTCTTTCCTTGCCGGTGGCTTTTCTGCCTTAGGGTATCGTGGGCCGGCTTGTCCTTTGTCCACCACTCGTGACATGTCGCTTAATCGACCTTGAGACTTCTCCAGTTTTTAGTTCATTGAGCTCCTATGTCATCCTCGTCTTTTAGCTTCCCCCTCCCGTTTTTGAACTCGAGCGCGGGCCTTTTGCCTCTTTCTTCCAGAACCTCTCCCTGAACACTGAACCCCTCTCCCCGACACCGTCCTCCCTCGGTTTCTGCTCCATTCGTTTAGACACTGTGACCGTTCCCTTTTTCGGAAGTCGCTTCGGCATAGTAATCGTCAGGTTTCGTCCCGTCTCTGACTTTTCGGCCCTCTCACTTTTTTCCCCCCCCTTTTTTGGCCTTCCTCTACAGCTCCGACCGTTTTCGCTAGGCGATTTAGCTGACGGCCTTTCCCTGATATGTTTCCTTTTCGTTCCTCATGTCATACTTCCCTTTGTCAAACAAAGTTCGGTTCAGGGATCCCAGACTCTTGGTCTTCCCTCGGTTTTTCACCCCCCCCCAAAATCCCCCTCTCCTCTCATGGTCTCACTTCCACTGCACCCTTTCTGGGGTGCCGTGACATCTATTGTGTAACCTTCGTTTTCATCAACGCCAAGTGCCCCCCCTCCCCCCCCACTTTAGATACGCTTTCTTTTCCTTCCGAGTCCCCCGTCGACTACTCTGAATGCACGGTTGACTTTATTGGCTTGACGTTTTTTTTCCCCCCTCTTGAGTTACTCCAATCGGTGTGGTCTCCCGTTAACAGTCTTCCTTCCTGAGTTTTTTTGAGGCCCAACTTTTTTGGTTCCCCTTTAGTTACTTCTCTTCCAGCACCTTTCTGACTCTCCCTACGATGGAGAGGACCGGACCGTGAGGGGGCCCCAGTTTCCAACATCTTCGTTCCCTTTTGTTCGTACTGACTTTCTCCCTTTTCAAGCAAATCAATTCACCTACCACTCTCCGTAGCACCTTGTGGGATCTTTTTTTTTGGTTTTCCCAGTCTGTTTTCTGTTAGTCCACGATCAGGAGACTGTCCCTTCCCGACCATCGCCCTTTTGCCCCCTCCCCAAACATAGTGCTGGGAACCGTCCCCTTTTGGATTGTCCTCCCCTCATCTTACGCCTTAATCCCCGTTCTCCCTTCTTTGATTTCTTCAACACTTCCGGTGTGCTCCGTTCCGTTTTTCTCTTTAAATGCTGTTTAGCGGACGGGCTGGTCTGTCTGCCATTAGTAACCATTCCTTCGTTTCAACTTCGAAAAGGCAGGTTAGCTTTTTACGAAAATGTCCCCGACCTGGCTGCCAAGGACCCACTGCCATCGTACCCTCCACACCCCGTAAAGAAGTTTGATAACTTCTCCCCCCCTTTTCCTCCTCCCCTCTTCAAGGCGTCATAGGTGTCCTCCATACTTGCGAGCCATCTTCCTTCCACCAGACCCCTTTTAGTTATCTCAGGTGTTTGCCAGGCATTTCCTTTCTTCTATTTTTCTTTCTTTCCTTTGTGTGTTTGAGAGCTATGACACCTCAATCCCCTTCGTCCCCCAATGACTTTTTGCTTAGATCCCTTCCACAGAGTTGCCCTTACTTCATTGTAATCCCATATTTTTCCTCCTCCTGTTTTAACAACGCTTACTGATTCAGATTCCTCCTTGGAGGGGCCTTTCGTTCTTTAGTGACTTTGTATAATACACTGTGTCTTTTTCCTCCCCGATGCACGTGGGCACAGAGTCAACCGGTTCCATTCCGGGAGAGAAGGCCAACTTTCTTCTTCACACTTACCGACCTGAGTTACCGGAGCCCGTCCCCCCTCAATTCTTTTTTTGATTTAGATTTCCCCCGCATCCCCTCACGTTCGGTCCCCTCTGTGAACCTGTTTGGAAGTCCCTAAGCCCTTTTGATCTCTGGGTAGCCTTTTGTTCCACACTCCTTTTCGTTTTCTCATCACCGGATGGGTTTGAGTTTTCTGTCGATTTTTTAGAGGAAACTCTAATTGATCTTTCTGACACTCTCAACATATTTCCCCCCCCTCTCCTCCCCGCCACTTCCCGGCCTCTTGGGGCGCTTTATGACTTTTTTTCTAACTGTTTTCTTAAGGGGTCTAGTCCCCGGAATGAAGCAGCGTTACACGGTCCCCCCCCTCCAGTTTTCCCTTTCCCTTGACCTTTCCTCGTAGCTGTTTTTCTCATCTCGTTCGTGTAGCTAAGAAGGAGTTTCCCCCCCTCAACCTCTCCCCTTCCGATTGGACTTTTTCCTTGTCCTTACAACACATCCATTTGAGTAAGTAAAGGTTCGGTCCCCCCACCCATCCTGCCAAGAGGAGGAATAGCTCAATACGCCTCATACATCGATCTTTCCCTATAGTTTTCCCCTTTTTTTCAGCTTTCTCTCTGAACGTGTCCACCCCTTCTCCTGTTCCCGACACAGAAGGTTTGAGTGAAGTCTTTTGTTATTGGCCTCTCATTTCTTGGGTTCGTTTCTCCTCTGATCAGTCCCCCCTTTTTCCTGGTAAATCCTTTCTTGTAAAGGCGTTTTCTTTTACCACCTGCTTTGTTTACATTCTCCTAAGTCCTTCTTTTTACTACAGGCCCAATCCTCTGTGCATGTCCCCTCCATCCTCTCCCCCGGTCCTCCCTTCCGTTCGTCTTTGTCCCTTCTTTATGGACTCCTCCGCAAATACAGCCGAGTTCACCTCCTATTCTTCTCTATGCCCTATCCCTCCCTCCAGCCTACGTCTTTTTGTTCAACTCCTCTTATAGACTTAACCCCCTCGGGCGACGAGGGCGGCTTTTCTTTTCGCTTTTGGGTAGGGTCCTCGTTGAGATTTCTGGATTCGTTTCTTTTCTCCTAGAGCGAGAATGCTTTTGCAGAGGTGCCGTGCTCCGTCCTCGCCTGAAGATCAGGGGTCTTTCCCCCTCTTTCCCTTTCAAACTATTCGAAGATCAATATTTCTCAGATTCTTCCCTTTGGTCTGATTCCCCCTGGACGGCAACTTCCCCCTCGGTATCAACCCCTTCCCCACCGCCCGAGTCTTTGGCCCTTTGAGGTCATTTTTTTTTCTTTGGGTCAGTTCGATACTCGTGCGGCCCCCTTCTGGCCCCCTCTCGCCCCTCCTTTTCTCTTTTTTTTAAATTTTGTAGGCGTCTCTCTTTTTGCAAGCCGTGGCCCTCTTCTTCGCACCAATAGCTATTACTGGCGCCGTCTCCCTGCTACATTCCCAGGGCACCCCCTCCCTTTCTCTGAGTCCCTCTCGGTCTTTATTCCTTTCAATCCCCCCTTCAGGCGCCCACCCCTCCCTTCTTTCATGGTGGTTTGACCAACCCTCCCTCCTTCCTGCTCGGGCAACCCTTTCCAACCCCCCCCCTCCCACCTCCCAGGACCCCCCCCCCCTCCCAAACCTCCCCCTCCGGTCTTAAGTCTGTTCTTTTTTGTTTTCCTTTTTTGTGGACTGTTTCCAAAAGAAGGCCCTTTTCGTTTGTTTTATTCCGCGTTTTGTCCGTTCGGCTCCCAGTAGAATTCGTCCCCCGACTTTCTTCTCCCTGGCAGCCCGTCGTATACGAATTCTGCCCCTGGTTAGCCCTCTTAGCAATTTTTTTCATGAGTTCTGCTCTTCTTCCTCCCTTCCTATCCCTCCTTCCTTCCCACAGGTTTCTGAGATCGACCGGTCGCTACCCCCCTTGACTCTCGCCCAATCAGACCTCCTTTGATATCCCTTTTTTTTTTTTCGTCCTTTACCGTTTACGTCTGACTATGCAGCCTCTCTCCCCCTTTTTTTTGAGACTCTCGCCCCTTCCCCCAACAAACTATACCACACTCCAAGGTAAGATCTGCTCTTTTTTATTGGGGAAGTGGCCGTTTTCTCTCCCCGGTAGACCTAATGTCACAGGTTTTTTCTATTGCATTCTAGTTCCTTGCCTCCTTCCTAAAGTGAAATTCCCTCTCCTTCCTCCTTCCCCCACCCACATACCCCCCTTATTTTCTCGCGTTGCTAGAAGGCATATTTTCTGGGTCGACTCCCGGCTTTTTTTTTTCATTCCCCGACGGCGAAAATTTTTATTTTGCTCTTTTTCTCCTTTTCTAGACCCCAAGCTTCCTCCCTTATGGGGAGGCCCTTTTTTTCGTTTTCCTTTTTGTCCTCTTTTTTTTTTTTTGTGAAGTGTGAGTCAGGTCTTTTCTCGAGGGTTTCCCCCCGAACCCGATTCCCCCCTTTGTATTTTCCCTCCCTTCTCTTTGCGCATCCCTGTTTTCCAGCACTCTCTTCGCTTTAGTTTTTATTTTTTTCCCTGTTCTCTGGTTGGCGGCTTTTTATTAGTAATTCCTCCTGGTGGTTCCTTCTTCCACGAAATCCCTTACTTCAGTCGCTTTCTTTCCCCGTCGAACGGCCTTTTGTCCGGGAATTAAGAACTATCTCTCGATTCCCCCTCTACTTCCCCCTCTAGCCTAACTGCTCAGCCGGCACCTGAGAGGTGCTTGGCATTTCGGTTTCTGTTTATAATATAGTTTTGACATGGACTTGCCCTTCTCCCTACCTAATCCGTTCGAGTAATCCTGACCTGACTTGCTCCAGTTTGTTTCCCTTTTTCTTGGCGCGATCCTCCTGCGTCGCAGCCTGAGAAAGCTCGTATATTCTTTCCTTTTTTTTTGATTTCCTCTCCCCTCCATTCCCCTCCCCCTCCACCCTCCCTAAAGACTCCCGAACTTGGCTGGTCCTCGAGAGAGGGTTTGACACGATAAGACTTTTCTCTTTCTTATTCTAGCTCTACATGGTTGGCGACAGGCTTCGCCAGTTTCCTTCTCCCACTTCCTCCTTCGGCCCTGACGACGGTTGTACGTTTTCAGTCATTCCAGTCGGCGTCGTAGCGTTCTTGTACTGGCATGTCTCTTTTTCCTCCTTTGGGTTGCTTCTCTCTGAACGCCAACATCCTTCGTTTACCCCCCCCTCCCTTCCGGAGGGTTTCCCCCCCTTCCTAGTTGATGCTTATCCCTTCTGTCACCGCACCCCAAAGTCCCCCGTGCTAAAATCATCGTTCCCTTCTGGTTTTCTGGGCCGTTCCCCCTGTATCTGTTTTTCCCAGGCACCCTTTCGCTACACCCAGGGCCAACTTTGGCTAGGCCTATAATCTCGAACGCTGGGTTTTCCTCCTCCTTTTCGTGTTGCTGCAAAGGTGACTTATTTTCCCCGCTGTTTTTGAGATTCCCGATTCCTCTTTCGGTTCGGTATGATTTCCCGACTGCGGTATTTTGCTCTCTAGCGCTAAGAATTCCTCCCTTCGAGTTTGTCCCTCGGAGCTCCTGGTTAACCTTGAGGGTCCCCCGTGGTCAACCTCGTTTTCCCGGTTTTCGATCAATTACATTTTCGCCCCCCCCCCCCGTAAACAAGGCCGTGAAGAAAAAACGTTCAGATGGTGGGACCTTCGGTTTCCTTTTTCTTTTTGTCCCCTTAACATCCCCGAACCCGGAGGACGACATTCCCAATACAACTCAAGTGTTCCATCCCCCCCCCCTATTGGTTTCCCTAAAAGGTTTGTTCTTTTCCTCCAAGAAAGGTCTTCTCCCCCTTTCTCCCCATTCTCTTACACCATCCTACTTCCGTTACTTTCCTTTCCGGGTCTCCCCCTACTTCTTCTTTCGTTTTTATCGCTAGGTGTCACCTCTGTAGGGTTTCTAGATCCCTTCCTTTCTCCTTTCCCCCTCCGCTTTGCAGCCGATGCACGGTGACCACCCCGACCCCGCGGACCGGGACCCCCTTTTTTGAATGACCCTCCCCCCCCCAGACTGACTCTTCCTTCCCCTCCCTTTCCGCCCCTTCCTTTTAGTAGTGTCAAGACGGTCGAGTATAGCCAGTTTCTTTCAATTCTTTTGAACATTTCCCCACTTAGTCTTAAGACATGCATTAATTCCTCACTTTATTGAGTTCCTCTATCTTTTTTCATCATCCCTTCCTTTTTATCTCACCTCAATCCCCTCAGCAATTACAGGTCCTTCCGCCCGATCCCCTGATTTGTCCCCCAAGGGCTTTCCTACCGGATTCTCGCTTCAAATTTACTTTCGTTCTTCCAGCTTTCCGATTCCCACCGTTGGATTTAGGAGGGTATGATAACGTTTTTCTTAGATGTCCGGTTTTAACAGCCAGAATCTATTCTTTATGTATAATTGAAGCCCCTATATTTCTTTTTTTATTTTTGACAAACCACACTTTTTTAAGGGAAAAATCAATAGGGGGGGGTGGTTTGTTGGTTGGGTGGGGCGTTGGTGGGGGGGAGGTGGGGGGGGTTTTTTGGGGGCTGGTTTTTTTGTTGTTGTTGGTAAGTGGGCGGGGACTGTTGTGGGGGGGGGTGTGGGGGTGGGGGGTTGGGTGTTGTGGGTGGGGGGGGTGGTTGGTTGGGGTGTGGGGGTCTGGTGTCTGGGTTTTGTTTTGTGGAGGGGTGGGGGGGTGGAGTGTGTGGGGGTGGTGTGTGGTGTGGTTCATTTGCATCCCCTTCTCTTCGCCTTTTTTTTCCCCTTCCCTACCCGACCGTCCTCGGTGGGTAACCTTGTTTCCCTCCTCCCCTCTTTAGATCGCGTAATGGCGTCTGTTCCCGTCCCTCACTTTTCTTAGGTGACCCCTCCCACATTTCTCTGGATTAGGCTTGGTTTTTTTTTTCCGTATGTTGCCATGTCCATTGCTGGACTTTCTCTGTCTAGGACCACGCCCTTTGTAGGCAGTTGTCGCCCACACTTTTTTCGTTTCTCGGTTCGTTACGGGCCCGTTTTCACCACTTGTTTGCTTTTATCCCTTCAACGACCCGGAGGTTTCACACACGCCCTTTCTTTGCCGTTGCTCCTCTTCCCCAGAGTCGCCTGTTCAGCTCCTTCGTTTACTCCTTTCCTTTTTTCCTTCTTTTCCTTCTCCCCTTCCTCTTCAGGATCATGAGGCACACCGCCGATATGCTACACTTGGTCTTTATCCACACATCCAGGGGAACCCTCTGCTGACTAGTCGATCTTCATTCGCTTTCCACCCTTCGTATTCCCTTTTTTGGTTCCCTTATGTTAGTTTCCCCCTTTTAATTCGTACCCTGTTCTTCTCCAGCCATCCTTTCGGGGTTGTCGATACCTCTCAAGTCGATTGGTCTCCACGCCGCGATCCCGCTTTCACTTCTCGGTTGCCTTTGCTTTGAGTTTCCCTCATTTGATCTTCCCCTCTCCCTGGCACTACGCAGAAACCCCCTAGATGCCCGCACTCCCGACTGTAATCTTTTTCGCTTTCAAGCACGGTCCCTCCTTTCAGTCCCTCCCTTCTCCTCCCCTTTTAACCCATATCTTCTGATGTCAGCTCCTCGTAGCGCTGTTTCATCCAGCAGAGTCTCTGTCGTGTCGAACTCCTCGGCCGTTAGGAAATAACTGAGTCCCGGGCTTGGTATGTTTTTCCTCTTTCTTCTTGAATTTGGAGGTTCTGCTGACGTCCCCATCCCGCTCCCCCCCATCCTTCTCTTTAAAGTTCAATCGGCTTCTAGCATTCCGTGTCCATATTGACTTTTTCCCGATCCTCCGTGGATTATCATACGATTAGAGCCCTTTTCCCAGTTCTGATTTGCGGACCTAAATTCCCCGACCCCCTCCCGCCCCCTTACTCCCCGAGGCTACCCGCCTCCCTATTGGATTAATTTTCCTTTTTCTCTCTCGCTCACCCCCTTACTTGAGGGCTTCCCAGTCCCCCGGTTTTCCCCGCTGGGAACGTCCCCCCTCTCTCTTTTCGCTTACGATTCCCCTCTGACGACGTTCGTAGCCGCGTTTTGACGATCAGGGAAAGCCGGATTTTCTTTTTTTTGAGCCATTTCTCCACCCCCCCCCTTTCCTTCTTTCCTACCTCTACCTTAAAATAGAATGACATCGGCTCCTGCTGGTCAGCGAGGGTCTCAATTCCCGAAGAGCTTGTCTATTTGTAGTGCCCCCCCCCCCCTCCGCCCTTTCCGATTTCTTGCACCCCCTCACACCCGCCATCCAAATATCGCACGAAATGGCCCGCCCCATTGATAAATAAGGTGAGGCCCTTTTTGGTCTTTCTCTTCTGGATAACCCCGTCTCCCCTCCCCTTCTCTTTAGCTTAGTTTTTTCACGAGAGGGTCTCCAATCCCTCCCTGACATTATTCCGGGAGGCTTTGATATGCCGCGAGTTCCACAGTAGATTTTTCTCGATTTTCCCTTGAGTTCGCCGCTCTTCCCCCCACTTCCCCACCTTCTCAGTGGTGTCTAGTTTCTATCTGACCGGTTCTCTGAGCCCTTTCATATACCAGAACGCCTGGATCGATTGGAGGATTGTCTCTTGGAAGCTATATCTTCCCCCCTTTTTTTTTTCTAGCTACTTCCCCCCCAGATGTGTACGCCCACTTGCCCACAGGTAACCTATCTGCGATTGATTGTGCTCAGCATGTGCCGTCGCGAAGGTTTCAACGACCTGTTCTGATAGAAGGACTTCTTCCCTCTCGGCGTCGTTCCTTCCCCTTTTTTCCTTCGACCCTCCTTCCCCATTAACCATAAGAAACGTGCCTAGTTCGTCACCGCTTGCTTATTGCATAATTTTGGGCTGCGTCATTCTATCAACCTTCTCCTACTCCAGAAGCGTCTCCTTTTCCTGCTCTTTTTTTCCCCTTTACCTTCTCCCCACACAGTTGCCTCATTCACATCGGTAGGCGCGTTTTGGTGGAGTCTTTCGGAGGATATGTTTGCTGCATGCGTTCTCTGGGTGGGTCCCTCCCCTCTTCCCACTTGCGTCTTCTCCATGGGCTGTATGAGATCCCGGCTTCCCGCTCGCTTTCGCCAGCCGGGCGCGAGACTTTTAAGGTTATATTTTCCGAAGTTATTTTCTCCCGTCTGCCCTCTTTTCCTTTTCCCCTTTTTTGACCCTATAACCTCCTCTTCTGTCGCGAAAGACGTTATCCTTTTCGGGCCCCGAGGACAGCCTGATCGAGCTTTGCCCTACCGCGACCTGACCTTTTAGTCTCGGAAAGGTTTCGTTTGCCTCCCCCCTTTCCTGTTTCAGGCCCTCTTTCTTTCCCTTTCTTTTGGTTGTCCTCGTCATAATCGTTCCACGGTTCCGAATCGAGGACCTTGACGGCCCAGTTTTTTTCGGTAGTGATAATTTCCCGATCGTCGAGCCCAAAATTAAGATATTGATCTCTCTCTTCTTTTCTCTCTTCTCCCTCCTCCTACCTCCCCATTTTCCCAAATGCAAGAACCTTCGTGACCTCGTCGACCGGCTGGTTCGCTAGGATGTCTCAGAGCCGATGTGATTGCTCGACCTTCAGCTTGCATCCTCCTCCCTGTCCCAGTTGGGACCGGGAGCCCCCTTTTCCCGTGGTTGGAATTCCCTCTTGCGAGTCAGTGACTGTAGCTAATCATTTCAGTTTCGTTCTGTCCCCCTATGCCGAGATTTCCCCCTCAGCCCCCCATCCCCCCCCCTAAAAACAGATTTGCAATTTCTGACCCAAGAATAGTGATTCCCTGATCAGGCGTTGCACGCACCCCGACGTTACAGCCCACCCTGCCCTCTCACCCCTTATGGTGCTTTTTTCCCCTTCCTATGACCAAATTCCATGGGTACCAGCGTCCACCTCCTTCACCAATGTAATCCTCTCATTTCTGAAGTCGATGGAGGAGTCAGCGACTTTCTGTCAGTTTTTTTTTTCTTTCCGACCCTTATTCCCATCCTGCTCACAGATACTGACTTAGTAGGGATCGGATCCGAAACGCGTTTCGTAATCGCAGAGCAATCTCTATGCCCTCCAGTTCTCCTTCCCGATTTTCCCCCTCTTTCTTCCTTTGTCAGGTAAAAATGCGCCCCTGGTGACCGGTCGCAGCCGCTTTTGGCAGCCAAAGCAACGAAAGCGTCGATTTGGTCATCCCCGGTGTCCTTTCAGATGCTTACTTGGGTGCGAGTGTTTCTCCCCCGCCCGCATCCGTGCTCCGCATTCGCCACCCCTTCATAAAAACCTATATTTTCTGTTTTCTCCTCGAAAATTCTTCTTTGCATCACTTCAAGGAAACTCCCGGTGCTCTCCAAATCTGATAGTACCCCATCACGCCCGTCCCTTTTTCCTTTTTACATCCCTGTTCCCCCCCCCCTCCTAGTCTTTAAGGGATTTCCGGGACCCATTTAGCACCTCAGTCTTAGTGTGGTACTCTCTCCAAGGGCCCCACCCTATTTTCTCCTTGGTCGCCGTTTCCCCTCACCACTTACAGGAACCCCCCTTAGCGGCCGACTACTTTCTCCCACGCCGGAGGTTACTTCGGAGCTCCTTTTTTCTCCAAGTGCTTCCCGTTGTAAATCGACAGGACGGGTCTTCTTCGGTATTCGGAGAATTCATTGCTTAAGTTATATTTATTTCCTTTTCCCCTCCCCTTTTTTTTTGCTCTCTATATACCCTCCCTCCTCTATCAAATTGAATCGGCTGCCCTATCCCGAAGTCCTACCTTTTCTGAAATTCTCCATTAGCGGGCGAACTGTCCTTCCTCGACCCTTCCTCATTCCGTTTGTGAGGTTATTTTTGTAGTGATCTTTAAGGTGTTCACCGCGTCACTCCTTACTCCTAGTGGTAGACCTGGGACAAAATTGCTTAGATGACCCCTTCTCAACTCGTTTTCCCCGTCCCCGCCCCTCGCCACACAGATCCCAAAGTTCAGGGGCCCTGTTTAAACTAACCGACCCTTCAGGCTTTCGGACCCCATTTTTCTCCCTTGTTAGGTGTCCAGGGCTTTTCCTTTCCGACCTTCCCTCTTCGATGGCACGGTATTAGTTTGGGATTGACAGTCTTTTCCGATTGTTGAGGTCAGGGCTGTATTTCTCTCCCCAGCTCCCAAGCCTTTTTGTTGACCTGAAAGTTTTTCTGATCTTTTTCTCTTGCTTTGCTTTCCCCCTTCTCCGAGGGCGTAGCTTCAAGTGACAGCTCTTGTTTCCCCCCTGAACCTCCCATCCCCGTTTGCCTAAGCTTAGGATGCATCCTCCCTTTAGTCGTCGAGACCCGCACCGTTCTACACTCCCTTCCGATTCAGGGTCTGGTCAGTACCCCCCATCCCTCTCCTTAGTAACTTAACCTTCGCCCCCATGAGGGACACCTGGCTGACTACTCGTTTCTCTTCCATTTTCATCCACTCTGCGTATTTTGAGGTGAATTTTTTATGCCGCTAAACTTTCCCCCCAGCCATTGTTCTCCGGAGTTCTGAACCCCCTTTCATTTTGGTCAGTTAAATTCGAACCCTTCTGTAGATTTGGTGCGTCCCTCAGCTTTCATTAAACTGTGTAACCCCCTTTTTCCCTTCCCCTGTGACCGTTCGTTTTGACCTGTTGTCATAAGCCTTAATAGTCGCAGGAATAAGTATCCCTGCCCCAGTACCCTACATCGCTATCCGACTTTCTCGTCCTCCGGTGTTCAGTCCACTCCATCACAGAGACTTCCTTCATCCCAAGATTCCTCCCTTTTCGTCTATGCTTCGAGATTCCGATAATCACTTCGCCGAGAAGAAGTCTTATTCTCTGTGTCTAACCTCTTCGCTCCCTAGTCCTTTTCGGACGATGTTTCTGTCATGTGATGGGTAGGGATGTTAGTTTGGCGTTTCTTTCTTTCTTTTAGATGCCTCAAAAGCCTCATCCGAGCTTTCTTTCAGATTTTGATTCGCTCTTCATTTCCTCTTCCAGATTTTCCTCTCAAACTTTCGCGATCAGTTATGTCACATGGTTTTAAGCGAGTGTAGGTACTCTTCCCCCCCTCGCTTGCACCCAATATCGACAAAGTTTTTTTTCCCCATTCCACTCTCAATCCACTCCCCTTCCTCGCTTTTCCTTTGATCGAGGCAGGTTAGAATGTTAGTTGCATGCCGGCCTCGTGTAAGAGGTCCCGGCCTTCCCTATTTCGGTTCTCGCAGACAGGTTTCTCGATCCTGGGTACCCCCCTTTTCGCATCAGCCCCTGCACACTAGCTCCTATCCTGTTTTACCCGCCCATCCGGTCATACGACACCTCGCGTCTTCTGGCCACGCTCGTGAGTTCAAGTGGTCGTTCTCCCCAAGTTCCCCTTGTCCATCTGGTCGTCCCCAACTAAGATAAATGTTTGCTTCCCCTGTCCCCTCCACCCCCCCGCTTCGCCACAGAGCCCCCCCTCTAACGACGGTCTTAAGGCCACTTTTGGGGTCTCTGGCGTTTTGCAACTAGAGGAAAAGGACCTCTCTTCTTTTCTTTCTTCTCGGCTTGCTGATCCATCCTTCACAGCATTTTCCCGTCGTAGCAGAATTCTTATGGCGTTTTACTTTGAGACCTTTGCCATTTCAATTTTGGGCGTTCCCTTCGATACTGCCTCTCCCTCTCTACAAAGTGTTCAGTTGGGTCCGCGGACTCCGTGCGGCTCAATCGACCCCTGAATGTGTTAGAGTTCAGTCACCGGGTGACGGCTCTCTTCTTCCTCCTCCTTCTTTCCCCTACCCTTTTTAGATACTTGACAATCAACCTGTACGTCTCTTCCTACCCCCGGGCCACCGGTTAAATATTTTTGTCTGATTTTTCTCCTCGACGTCGAATCCCTCCATCTTTGATGAGCGGATCTCCGTCCGCCGGCCCTCTCTTCCTTTCCCTACTGCGAAGGCCAAATTCCCCTCTTTCTGATCGTCTCTACGTACTGAAAGAATAATTTGCGGTCCTCCTTACTTTCTACTTCCCCCCCTCTGATCAGCATAACGACTCTGGCCGTTGCTTTGGATCCTCTTCTTCCAGCACCAAGCAGACCCCCTTCTTTTGTCTTTTTTAGGGAGTTTATGAGAATTTTCTTTAGGATGCCTGGGGACGCTTGAATGAGTTTATCCAGCTTTTTTTCCCGACCACGATGGGGGCCACATTTTGGATTCCAATCTTAGCTGAATATCCTCGCTGACAGGAAGCATGAGCGAAAAGATTTTGTTTGACATGCTCAATTTTCTTTCCCTTCGCGTCCCCTTTCGAATCCCCTTTGCTAAGGATTTCCGAACCCTCGCTCCACGTGTCCCCCCCGCGTTTCACGCGATTGATTGGATTTTCTTCCCAGAACGGATAGACGCTCCTTCCCTCGGCCCTTTCCCCATTCCATGGATCCGATGGGACGTCACCCCCCGGTTTGTTTCTGGTTATATGGTTCCGTGCCTTTTTTCTCAACCTATTGCCCTCCTGGTTCTCCCGATAGACGCTTTGCGGCCGGGATCTGTCTCTTCTCGGCACGCCGAGATTCCTCTTCAATGCCCCCTCCCCTCCTCCTATTCAGTCTTTTTTTTCCCTGTCCCCCGCACCCAACGTCATCCGGACCCAGCTCTCAACTCCAGTCTACTTGGTCACCGTCGAGTGGATCCAACACGAAAGGAATTTTTTCTTGCCCTGACGCTTTCTTGATTTAGTTGAATCCGTCGGGTCGTGTCCCCCCCCCCCAGCAATCGAGTTTTTCTTTATGTCGTGTTTTTCACCTTCCTCCTAGTCCGTCCCCTTATCGTAAAGGATGGCATGTTGTCTCCTGCCGAGCCTCCTTCCTCTTCCAAAACTCAATCTTTTGACCCGGGATTCCTCTTTCCTTTGGAGCACGGCGTCCCTCGCGTCAGGTACCGCGGCACACCCCACTTCGTGCGTTCCTTCCATGAATTGACCCTCCGTGGTTCCCTGTTGACCCAGGGCCCGCTCACCAATGACCACTTCGGATTCCCTCTCCAATTCTTACTTTTCATTTGTCCGCCTCGGGTCTTTTTTTGCCTCGGGGTCACTCTCCAATCGTTTTCTCCTTCCCGCTTTCCCAACTTCCTTTCGGGAGTGTTGCCAACACGACGGTTACATCAGTCTTCTAGGCTACCTAGACGGAGTTTTGCCTCTTTCTGCCCCGATTTGTTCACCCTATTCTTTTTCACCTGGTGACGGCGATCCCCGGACGGCAAAATCCGCCCGCGCAACAAACTCCTCTGCGTCACAGTGGTTTTCCCGTTGTGGTTCGCACCTCTGGCGCTGTGAGACATTCGCCCGTCCCTCGTGACTCCGACATCGAAGAACAACCCCCGTCATCCCAGTTGGGAGTTTTATGAACCGGGTCAAGCCCTCCCTTTTCTTCCCCCTCCCCTGGCTTCCTTTCTTCCCCCAAATGGTCCCGCGGCTGACTACTTTCTTTCTCCCTTTTGACCCTTCCCTACTTATTGATGCGGGAAGGCTTGGTTTATACAGAACCTACGAGCCCTTTCCATTTCAAGACCGTCCCTCCTTTTCTTCTTGCTCAGACGGTACCACCCCTTCCCTTCTGAAAGGGAACCAACCCTCGGTGCCCTCCGACCTGACTCCCACCGCCCTTCCGAGGACGCTCCTCTTCCGCACCTTTTTACTTTCCCTGTCTTCCCTCCTTCCCCCCTTTCTCTTATTTTATCTTTGCCGGAATTACGTAGAGGTGCCTTGATTTGGTTTATCTCCTTTTCTCTTTGTTGTTGAGCTCTGATCACTCCCCCCTTCTGCATGGCAGAACCCTAAGATGAACCCCTCCTTCGTCGAATGACATCCTTCTTTCTCCCTCCGGGGGTTCTGAATCTCGTTCCCTTGAGCAGATTCCCTTCGTTGATTAGGCTTCTGGTGAGAAAGGTGGTCTTTCTCTTTCCGGTTTTTCACAGGTTCAGTCCAGACGTTCCCTTTCTAGGTTAACACTGTTTCCTGGTCCTTCCCCTCCCACCCCCATGTATTTATCCTGGCGCCAAGAGACAGACCCCGTAAGATCGTCTACGTTTCCGCGTTACTCAAGAACGTAGTCTCTGTTGCGGGTCAATGCGACCGTTTTCTTCCTCCCCTTTATTGATGCCCCCTTCCCCCTTCTGATTGCTTTCGTGGGAAGTTTGGGGCTAGTTTTTTTCATGGGCCCCCTCTCCCCTTTCGCTGTTCTTTCCAGAAACAGTCGCGCGAAACACCGCTTCGCCCACTTTTCTAGGCTGCCATCCCTTTTCGTTTCTTCCTCCCCCGGTCCACTTTCCTCTTTTGCACAAAGGCCTCAAGCACCGCCCGTCTCGTAACCGTCCCTTCCCCTTCTTCCATCTCGTCTCCCCCCGCGTTCTTTTTCTTCTCCCCCTCCCTCGATTACCTTTTTTAAGCATCCCAAGCCGATGAGTCTTCCCTTGTTCGCGTTCCCCCACAATCAAGCCCCTGACTAGTCACAATCGACTAGCGTCTTCCACCCTAGCTTCTCCCTTTTTCTGGTTTCCCTTTCCCCAGGTGTGCCAGCGAAAGTGTACTTTTTACATTGAGTCCCGTCTCCCCCAGCACCTCCGGTTTGTGTTCCGGGTTTCCGCCACTCGAACTTTCGCTTGTGTTCTTTCCCTCCCGTATCCTCCATTATTTTTACCCCCTGTCACAGGACTTTCTTTTTTGAACGTACTTCTTTTTTAGTTTCCCCTCCTTTTGCCTCGCAGACAATATCCGCAAGTATTCCCTGCTAAATCGACGTGTAAGACTGACGTTTTTTGACAGTGACAAAGACATTCAACTGATAGAAGAACACCTTTCTAACAGCCGGTCTGCCCCCCCTTTCCCTCTTTTATCCCAGCAGCTAGGCGTCCCCTCCTCTCTTGATCTTGTCGCGAAACTCTCCTGTCCCCTTTCGATAGGTCGGCCCCGAGTTTTGAGCTGTTTTTCTGATTTTTTCTTTCTTTCTTTAGGGAGCGGCCACCAGGCACATCATCATTGCCTTTGAAGATTTCCTGCTCGCTCGTGCGATAAGAGCTAAAGAGACGCCTCCCACCATGATTAAGATCAAGTTTCGCGATCGAGCCATTTTTCCTTAGTTTTCTTCCTTACTTCCTGCTCGGCAAACCATTCAGAGACATCGCTCGAACCCCCGCCCACCTATACGCCCCCCCGCCCTGAGGACCTGCGGGATGATAGCTCTTCGATTTGCCTCGATCTCAGTGCTGTCCATCGTGCCTGGCCCAGCGACTCCGATCGCGTTCGCGAGGCAGGACGATCCCTCTTCGTTTGCGGCTTTTTCCGCTTTGAAAGCCGTTTACTCTTACTCCCACAGGGTTCAAAGGCGCCGTATCAAGGCGACAGGGTCCAACAGACCTCGAACTCTCAGCGATGCGCTGTCCAAGCGAGTCTGTTCCCCCTCCCATGGCCATCCCCCTTCCAGTCCAAGCTATTGTCATGTGTCTTTGACCAACCTAATCCCACTCTGTGTCC
>Ga0179591_1316513_pt1 | contig 16900 bp, 14 predicted proteins | sample CZOMad2_1_08_16f_FD_182891 | JGI IMG/M metagenome (GOLD analysis project Ga0179591, IMG submission 182891) | Vadose zone soil fungal communities from Angelo Coast Range Reserve, California, USA - CZOMad2_1_08_16fungal (PacBio error correction) | ecosystem: Environmental > Terrestrial > Soil >... | reverse complement strand
GAAGTTCTGCACGTTGTAGTAGCCGTGTCTAGTCCCTGTTGTACTCTCTCGTTTCAGGAGGGATATAGTAGGTCCTTTTTTGAGTAGAGATCTTCTCTAGGGAGATTGTTTTGTGTTGTTTTTTTAAGAAGAAAATAAACCTTGTGTTTGAGCCCCCTTCACAGTATATTCTTTCCACATAGGTCCTTCACAACCCCCCTCCGATTTAGCCTTCCAGAAAAGGTAACAACAAATGGACCTAGAGGTCCCTAAAGTTTTCCTCCAGAAAGCAATGGTCTCCTTTTCACCTCGTTCCTGACCTGGTAAAGAGGATTATTTTTTGGAGATAGATCTAAAAGCTCTTTCCCCCTCGAAGATATCTTCCCATATTTGCCTCTTATTAACGATTTCTTTCATTAGATTCTTGCCTCGGGACACGAGCTTTAGATAGAGTCTTGTCCCCTTCTTCCCTCTCCGCCCCCGATTCTTTTTTTTGTGGACCCCCTGAAGCTGAGATATTCTATTCTCTTCAGGATTCCCCGTTGAGTTCTTCCCCTGCTCATTGATATTTCCCAATAAACTTCTCCCCTGTAGTGAGATTTCTCTTTCTCCCGGTAATGAGGTCACGATTCTTTTCGGACCTCTATTCCAGGAAGAAAGATTAAAGTACAACCAGAGGGCGGAGCGTTCCTCGGTCAGGATCCTTTGATGAGCCCCCCCTTACTCCGATGTCTTCTTCGGTAGGTAGCCTGAGAGAGGAAAGCCTTTTTGTCTGCCCCTTCATGGAAAAGTCTTCTTCTCTAGCTCCCCTTACACTAGGTCGATATAGCCAGAAGAATGGCCTTGTTGAGTTGTCAGTTCCCCCCGATTTTTCTCGTCAGGCAGACCACTCCCGAGGAGGTAATGTCTTTGAATAGCCCAAGCTCACTCATCCCGAAAAAGTCGCTAATCCCATCGATTGCACCAGGTGCAGAGAAGTTACGAGCAGTCCCCGCCAGGGGAAAGGAACTTCCCCTTTTGAAAAGGGCGCCCCTCGGAAAGATGGAATCGAGCCCGACAACTTCTCTAAGCGATCAACATCGGAGAAGTCCTTGGGAATGATGAACCCCCAGCCCCCCCGCTCCCGCCCATTTAAATGTGACTTGAAGCCGACCGAGAATCCGCTGCCTTTTCTTCCGCGAACGAATGAATTTTTCCGGCGTCTCTCTGACCTACTAAGAAGCCAGTCTAAGACAGTCTTAAAGAAGCAGTTTTTCCTCTTGGCCCAAAGGTGTATTCCCCCCCGACCGTCCATAGTTGAGGCGACCCTCGAGTGAAGAGACTCGGTTTTCAAGGTTTCGGCCTTTTCCTCCTGAAAGGCAAGAAGAACCTGTAAGCCTATAAGACAGGTTACCAGTGAAGATACATCTCCGCGAAACATGGAGCCCGGACCGAGAGATAAGAAGATAGAGCAAATGAATCCCACACTCCAACCGGGAAAGCTCTTGAACATCTCTTATTTTCTGTAGACTTATTAGAATGAAGAGCTCGAGAGAAGTTCATGAGATTGAGAACTTTCCGCCAAGAGAAGACTCCCCTTCTAGCGTTGGGCGGAGGCCTCCCTCATGAGAAGACTTACCCCATTTTCTTTTACCCACAACGAAGCGCTTCCCGGTCCTCTTCAGAGAAAGTACCGTAGACCCCCCCCTACGACAGAGAACCTCTTTTCGGAGTAGATGACCCGCAGAACGACCCCTACCCTCTCCCTCGCTGTTATCCTCCGGGCGTTACAGATAGTCCCTAGCTGGTATGAATACCCCACCCATCTCACTTACAAGGTTCAGTCCTTAGCAAGAGCTGGTTTTGACGCCCCCCTCGTAACGACTTAAGCCAGAGGATTCCTTTAAAGTGCATTGACTCCTTCGTAAGGAAGACTCTCCCTATTGCTAGAAGCGGTTGGCAAAAAAACCCTTTCTCCCATCGAGCAGAGATACATGAAGCGATGGAAGAGCACTTTGCTTCTCTCCCCCAGGTATCCCCTAATGGAGGACAAGGGTTGAGTCTTTTAGAGGACAACCCCGAAAGTTTCCCTGAGATAGACTCCTCAAGACGCCTTCTCTAATTTAGCCTCTCATTTTAGGCATCCAAATAGGAAAGGACATTTGCCCCCCCCTCTAAGTGAGGTTTCCTTTTAGAGAGGTTTCCCGGTGGACGACGTTCTCGGGACAGTTCGGAGATAGTGGACCCCCGAAGAGCCATGAATTCAAACAGAATGCGGGCAGACTCGCGGGAAGTTAAGGAAGTTCTGCCCTCGAGTCCGTAAGTCCGCAGCGGGATCCGAGCAGAGAGCATGCCAGCCATCGCTAACTTCACCACACCTCCCTCCGGGCAAAAGCATGGAACGGCATCCTAGACCTAAAAGCGAGTCCGGCCTCAAGCGCATCAAGCGTACCTAATAACGACACACATCCTTCTCAACCGGGGCAGCCCAAGCCCCCCGTGGAAACGCAACGGGGCGAAATTTTACAGTCCTATATGACACCGTATCCGATACCTACGGCTCCTCGGGACACCCCCCTTCCAAAGCACACGCGGGTCTGGACTCCTCCCGTTTACAGGCTGAAGAGACTTCCTCTGGAAAAACCTTATGACGGGCACAAATGACCGTATAGGCCGATTGAACAAGACGGCCGGCCTCTAAGGGCAGTCCCCTCAGGGGGTTTTGATAAGCTAGGTATATGGAGCCCAACAATAGCACTAGAATGAGAGGAGAGGTATTGCCAAATAAACATCTAGCCCCCCCTCCTTGTGTGTTTCTGGATGTTATGGGAAAGAACCCGAGAACCTCGAGGAGAACCAAGTTTCGTCTAAAGTTAGCTTTGCATCCCACTAAGCCCCCCCCAAACAACCAAGTGTTCGTACGCGCTGTGAGTAATCCACTTGGTCGCCCCCTCTCCCCGTTTAACTTTATTTAGTTCGACCTAGACAATTTCCGGTGTTCCCGGCCGCCTCCGAAACCACCGGGTTTTCGGCCGAACATGTTCTTATTCCCTTCAAGTTTTCCTCTGAATCAAAAGGACCCCCTCCCGAAGGGATATACCCCTCTCTCAAGCGAGTCCCCTGTAGAACTCTTCGCTTTTTTCAGGGGTACTTAAACTTTCAGGAGTAGAGCTCTTTTGCCAGGGACTTCCTTTTTTCAAGTAGTCAGATCCCTATCTACGAGATCCCGAGGACATCTTTCTTTAAAAAGACCTTCCTAAAAACGTGCCATTTTTCCAAGGCCTTGCCTATTTTGAGAAGAAGGCCTGTTTTTTCTTTTGGGAAGGAGATTCCTCTCTAAGTATAGAGGCTACCCTTCCTTAATGGGGGCTATTTCCCTCCAGACCCGGTTACTTTCCCTCGAATAAGGCACAGAGAAATGCTCCTATAGAGGACATATTTTAGAGAGCGCCGGTCGTGTGCTTAACTAGTATATCTCCTTTCCCCAAGTTCCCGTCTTCTTATAGGATCTGAAGGAACCCTCCTCCTTGGCTCGCCCCTTCCCAGATAGATTTTCTTCTCTCTCCTGGTCGAAATGTGCTCTTCCCTTATTTTTCTTTTCTTAAATACAAGATAGACCGTGACGCTCTTTTCTCCACTCAGTACCCAAGCCCCTTCTTCGTTTTCTTCGGCGGGAGGAAGTTTTTCATAGAATAAAAGACTTCGATCCCTGAAGGAGGGTTAGCTTGTCCCTTCTTTTCGAGATTCTTGGGTTACCGAAGACGCGTAGTACCTTTCTTCAGGTGATGCAGCCCCCGAACCATTATAGGATTGGATGATAGCCGTCGGGCGGTAAATCTCCTGTTGTTTGTCGGATGATTTCCCTCCCTGATCGGTTCAAGATAAAGAAGAGGTTCAGAGGCAGAGAGATTTTTGTGTTCGGACTTGGGATAGACCCCCTTCTCGGGACTCCTCGTTTGGCCTGGTAGCCCCTGAAGGGTGTGCATTTTCCCCCCGGTTCTCGAGAAAGTAGTGCTGTCTCCAGGAAACGCCTAATAGTAATTCATCCCCGTCATCCCGCCCAGTCCATGACTGACCCCCCTTCTCAGCCTGAAGGGGTGGAAAGGCGTTCCTTCCCAAGAGGTTATCATTGAGGGTATCAGAAAGAAGCCGTCATTTTTCTTGTGTGGGAGATGCTCTTTTTGTTGGGAAGAGAGCCTTGCACCCGATTGTAATGGACTTTCAACTACAGATTGCGAGTAGGAGTTCTTTACCACACTTGGAATGTAAGGTCTTCCGTAGTAAGGAAAGACGAGGCACCTTTCTTCTCTCTAATTATAGTCGTAGGATAGTGTTCTTATTGAAAGAGGGAAGATACCTCCCCTTCCATTAGAAAGCCTTTATTTCTGCGAAATTAAGTTACCCCATTCTCCAATTATATACCCAGGGGACAGAGAGCAGGCAGATTGACCGGTTAGGCCTAGACGTGTATAGACCTCCCCCCCTCCGACCGACTCTGGTGTAGGGTAAAGGGAAACTCCCCGAGGGATCATCCCCTCAAAGAAGCCGGAACTCCCCTGCTCGGAGTTCCCTACTAGGAGCATCTTGGAAAGAAGGAAAAGCTCTCTGACGTGAGGACTGGACTCTACCCCATGACTCTTTGGATTTTAGGATAAATGATCTCCCCTATCGCCCTGGAGATCCCCCTTCCTAAGAAAGCCTAAAGGACGCTGTTCATATAGGGGGAGTCCTCGATATAACCAGCCCTTGGCCCCCATCCTCATAATCAGGAAGGGTTTGCCAGAGAGAACCCCACTCCCTCTTTACTGAAAAGGGGCTAGTTGACAAGAGCCGCAAACCTTTGGCTCCTAGTCCTCAGAAGGCAGACCTCCTCTTCCCCTAAGAAGATAGCCTCATCTGACCGCCTTCCCGAACCGAGCTGAGGAACCTCCTTTCTCGTCCATTACAGACACCTTCTCCCCCGAGTCTTCTTCGGAAGACGATACGCAGACCACTGCTGGCCGTTCCCCGATCAGGGATGAGATCGACATCCGGTGAGAGATAGAGACGGATCTCCCCCCCCCGTGACCAAATCTTTGCGGTGCCGTCCCCCAGACTGCTGCAGGTGTAAAGTTGACCAGTTCTTTCCGCGGAAGAAATTCTTTGTTTGTGGAGGGGGAAGGCCCCTCCGAATGTGCCTTTCTCCCCAGGAAGATCCTTGTCTATTAGAGCCCCTCGAGAACAAGGGTTTCTACTATCCCTCATCTTAAGCTTCCCATCGACATATCCCTCTCATCTAACAGAGATAATCCCTGCATACCGTCCAAGGACCCTTGAGCAACCTCGAGCAGCCTTTAATAAGTTGCCCTTCTTTTATTCCTCCTCCCTTTTCTTTTTTTGAGATATCATTCGACGGCGTGCAGTTCCTTCTTAGGAGGCCCTATGTGACCTTTTCCGGTTCGGGATCTCTCTTTCGAGAGCTTGCCGCTTGAGTCCTTGGGAGATTTATGGGTTTTCTATGAAGAATTTCCCCAGCTGCGTAAAGTTCATCCCCCTTCCCCGGCAAGGGACCCAAGCCACTTTTAAGATGAGACAGGACCCCCCTGGTAACCAAAAAAATGGAGGACGGCTAGGTACCGGTCGAATGATGAACCTCCGAGATCTGGAAGGAACTCCCGAAGTCTATTCCCCTTATTAAGTATAAGGGGCCTTCTCCTAGTAGTACTCTCTCCTTAAAGGAACCCTGACCTAACTTACCCCCCCTCCTTTTTATGGCGATATAGTAATACATTTCAGGGTATTGGGGCCACGTCCTTCAGGTTTTTTATTATCTCACCTTCTTCTCCGTCTTAACAGAGAGGGTCTAGTGAGAGGTTTCTCTTCTGTCTTATTGGGTCTGTTCTTTTTTGTCGAATGTCTTCATTTTTCTTGGATGAAAGTGTCTTCTCCCCTTTTCCTAATTCTTTTTTCGCTGAGTTTTCCACACTCCCTCTTTTTCATTTCTCCCTCGGAGGCAAGTTCGGAATAGTGGTACTGGACGCCCCCTCTTCCGGCAAAGCGGTCTTCGCTGGTAAGGAAGCTCATGGTCTCTTCCCTCTAGGGTTTTTAGGATCCAGGTCCTGTTTTTCCCCCAGTAAGTAGAAGCTTGAAGGAAAATCCCCGCCTGGCAAAGTTCTTTCCTTTCCAAGGTTTGCAGAGGACGCAGCTTCTCTTTTTCCCTAAGCCCCAGAATCTTCAGAAAGGACTTTCTTTTAGGTTCTGATCTTTTCAACCCCTTGAATCGGGACCTAGAAAACGCCCGAAGGAGGTACCTTTGAATCGAAGCCCCTGAAGGCATCCCTCCGGACCCTTTACAGAACCCTCTTTTCCGCTGGAAAAGGCCTTTCTCTCTTCGGGCCTCAGGAAAACGGCCTGCCGAGACCATCGGGTCTGGGATCCAGAAGTCGGTCAGCGTCCTCGAGACCGACCCGATGACTCTCCTCGGTCATTTCCCCCCGCACGGGTCTACCCTTTGCCGTGTCCTCTTCCCCTTCAGATAGAGAACTAATCAATTTGTCCCTGACTCCTGTCTGCTGAGGTTGACCAAGAGCTGGACCATTATTTTTAGAGTTCTTTTGGGACCTTTTCTGAAGTGCCCTCCATTCTAAAGTTCTTTCTCGTCGCCAATTTAGGAGAGGGGCGATACCCATCCATTGATAAAAAAGTTTTATGAATGGTCAGTACCTGATTCACTCTCTACGATCGGAAAGGTAGGTGATGTTTGACGGGTAGCGCAGCGTTACCTCCCTTCCTCCCTCATCAAAGACGGTCTCCCCCTTCTTCCTTGAAGTGTTGAAAAAGGAATAACCAGAACCCTCCCTTCTTGCGATCCTACTTTCTCACACGTCCGAGAGAAGAAGAGCCTAAATGAAGAAAAAAAAGCCAGAGATTCCAACTCTAGATACTTGGACCCCTCTTGAGCGAGTCATAGAGCGTTCCGCGACGAAATGGTTCTCCGAGTCCCCGTCCGTAGAGACTTGGAGGGGAGAAAGCCTCCCTCCCGTAAGCAGCTCGACTTTTACTGAACACAGTCCCCCCCTCTCGCAGCCCCCTTTTAAGCACTGGAACGCATTAGCACCTCACAGCTCCAGTTTCGTAGATGACCCCCCATGAAGCAGCCCAACTCCCCGCCGAACTTTTTTCTGGTCAGGGCAACTCCATTTTTTTTTCATGGATGAAAGTCAAAAGCACAGGCCCCCTCTCTCCAGGAAAAGGGAAATCTAGCCTTTTTCCTTCCGTAACCAGGAGTTTCCCTTTCGGAAAATTACCCTCGAAGAAGAGAGTCCTCCCTAGTGCCCTTAAGGAATTGTACTTTCCCCCAAGGGTCCGAGATACTCGATTTCCTACCGTCCCGGCCCCTATGACTGACGCATTTTCGGAGTCTGAGGAACCATCCATCCCCGGCTCTACTTCTTCTCCGAGCCGCGGATTTCTTTTGCCGGGACAGTTGGCGTTTTTCTTGCCTCGGCCGCCCTTTTTCCGCCGACAGCAGATTATCTGTGTGATGTTGCCTTAGTAAGGCTCAGATGCCCGGCGAACGTCCGTTGTCCAGCTTTCCAATTAGTAATTGCCAAGGAAGTCGGCGCCTAGATGATGTCAATTTTGTGAAGACAGCCCTTTCGTTTTCCTTCCGAAGGTAGAGACGTCTGGATTGCTCAAATGTTCCGTTTGATCTTCTATGGATGGATTAGGTTTTAACATGTTGCCGAGACAAGGTGGTTAGGTCAAACTGCCGAACTAGCCACACACCCAATCCTCGGTCGCTAGACGAACTCCCAGCCTTATGAAGGTAACGGACGTCTCATACCCCAAGCTGGCAAGTAAACACATGAAATCGACTCGCACTTCCAGGGGTGATCCCTACATTACCGCAAGGGAGAGAAAGAGCCAACGACCATGCTGCTCACACAGGATGCCGTTCAACACCGAGGCAATCGGAACTAAAAGTCGGCCTCAAAATTAAGGGCGAAGGCTCAGGTTGAGGGGTAGGAAGCCGACGGATTCAGTAGCGAACCTCACTACGAAAAAAGGGAGAACCCTATACTCAAGAGTTCTACATATTTTTGCCGAGTGTGGAGACCCGAAACAGATTTCTCGCAAACTAAGTTGTTGTGGGGACCCCCTCTTACACTCACGAGAACCCCGGGCAACCCTCCGCCCTCCCCTTCTTGCCCAGCACGTAGTCGACCCCCTTCACCCCCCACTCCGTATGAATCCGCCATCACGATCGGCCCCACTTCACTCAAGGTATATGCGAGTGGCAGGACGACCATGGGGAGGCTCCCCCCCAGCAAGCCAGCTCATGTCTCCTACCATAACCACGACAGCTCACCACCCCCACGGCTCTATCCACAACACCCACTCCCAGAACCGTCCACAATCCCCGGAACCAGAGCCTAAAACGTACTCCAGTCTTAGCCACCCACGTCCTTCACGCGGACCATGTTGCACCCCCCGGAAGAGAACCAAAGGGGCAGAACATTCTCCTGTGAGACGAACTATCGAAAAAATCTCGACAAAAACATTATCTAGCCGTAACAACCTCCATTGTCCTCAAGTACGAAAGGATAGAGTCACCGGGAAACAAGTCCGGGAGAGCGACATCAACACGGACTCATTCAAAAAATGGGAAGCCTCGGACGTACCCCTTTACGTCCTTCCGCCGATAACCGGTCCTGCCCCGCTTTCTCATTCCCCCGTCGTCGTCCGGACACAATCTACTATTTTCAGTTCGGCGGGAGGCAAACTGCAGTTTGATTCTCCACCTTGCATTTTTCGTTGACCCCCCTGTCGATGGGTCCCCCCCCCCCCGATCTATGACACTAGCATTCGCGAAAACTCAGGAGCAGAGACCTTAACCATCGACACCAGACCGCCCCACCACGACCAACAGCTGCATGAAGGTACCGCCGAGGTTCTCCCCCCATCAACAAGGACGGACACGTCACAGCCTTCCCAGGAGATCACACCCCAAAATGACCGGCAGTTAACCCGACCCAGAGGAGCTGATATAATATAATATTCCCCCAAGTCGGACGCGTGACGTCTGCGTCTAGGACCTACGAAGTCCTCTTCTAAGACAGCTCGTTTATTTACGGAAACCTATGCCCACCCTGACCCCCATGATCCCCGCCCCGAGGACCCACCATAAAACATGACAGACATAACCACCGGTACCCCGCCACTCTATACTGCTCCATATGGGCCCTCCCGGTTGATCCCCCGTCCAACCTTCTCTTTTCCATTATGCCCACGCTCCCCCGAGTTCATCAACAGAACAGATGCCATAGAACACAGAGGATTCATCACCCCCAAACAAATGGCTTTCCAGCACGGCGAATCAGCCAAAAAGAGGACGGACGGACATCACTTGCTGGGATAACCTCCGTGGAGACCGAACCCTTCAGGAAAGGCGGACCCCCCTCCCTCCGGAGGACACCAAGAGGGGACTCACTTTTGCTATTGTTTTCATGTTCCTTAGGTATTGACTGGGTCTTTTTGTAGTCATTCCCCTTCCTTCAGTTGGAAGGACCCCTTTCAGTACATAAAGCGTCTCTGTGGGAGGGCATTCCTTGTTAATCACCTAACACTTTGGTCATGGAGTCTTGATTGGAAGCTTCTCTCCAGGCGGCTTTATGCCGTTTTAAAAGAGATCTTCTTCTAATTGATAGGAGGAGCCTAGAGAACGCCTCCCTAGATAGGAGTTCTTTATTCTCTGAGGGACGTTTCCTATGGGAGAGTACTTACGATGCTTCTCTAGAGAGTTTGAACAAAAAGGATCAGTTCCGGACGTAGGGAACTCGGAGTGTGGGGAGGCTGGATACTCTCCGAGTAATCTTCAGTCTCATTCCTTTTCTCTGCGAAGGGTGTCGCTCTGACCCAATGGTAAACTCCCCAGGTATGATTTACAGTCTTTCGGCACGTCAGATCCCTGACCCTTTCTCCACAGAAATGGAGTCTTAATAGAGGTATCCTCTTCAGGATGAACCCCAACTCGGGGGAGTAAAAGATGAACCTCACCCGTCTCTTCTCTCTTTAGAAGGTATGCCTGCTCTTCTTTAGGCAGAGAGACTTTTTCGGAAAGACTCCTCTCCTGAATGCCCCTCAGCAGTGTCCTCCAATTATTATTCTTCCCATGTGAATGTACGTTGAGAATGCTTATGAATGTAGCTTTTCATGAAGAAGGAAGGACCCTTAGGTCAAACGGGATGGTCCCAAGCTATTCTCTCTCTCTCCTTAGGCAAAGGATCGCTCCCCAGAGGGAAGATGGTCCCCTTATAGGATTTTACGGACGAAGTTGAATGGAACTTTGACGGAACTCGTCTGATAGCACCGCTTGTTACAGGTCTTTTTCGCTATTCTTGATGATCGTTGATCGTCTAGATTGACCTCCCCCTTAACAGCTTTTTTCTTGTGGACAAGAGCATCCTTTTTCAGCGGCCATCCTTCCCTTCAGACAGACCCTGCAGGGCGGCGCGCGCAGAGTGAAATCCTCTGCTGCTCCCGGCAACGTCTGGGCATTCCAGCCTGACAGATTTCTGCGGCCGTCGGCTACTCTCGAACCTACAGGACCTCTGATTTCCGTTTTTCCGCCCAGTAGAGAATGACTTCTGACACTAGAACTTTTTTATAGGATTTCTCTTCTCAGAGGACATGAAAGGGACCAGCCTGCAAGGTTTCTCCTTCCCTTAGGGTAGAGAGATCCACCCCTTTCAGTAGTCCCACGAGACTCATCGTGAAAGCCAAGCCTCCCCTTCGAAGGCACAGAAATACGCTCCCCGAAAAGAAGAAGATCTTATCTTTCTCGGGAACTTTCCCCCCCCCCTTTTTTTTTTCTTGAAAGAAGGGAGGCCTCGCCCCCCCTTCTCCCCCCCTGCCGGCGTGTCCCCGCATCCCTGGGAAAGAACTGTACGTCTGAGAAAGCGTGACTTTCCTTCCTTCCTCAGATGGGCCTTTTCTATCGCCAGCCCTTTCTTTTTGAGAGATAGCCCAAGTGACCTTTTTCTTGCCCAATTATCAAGAGGTAACATCTATTAAAGACCGCCTTATGACCTTCTAAGGAGGACGTACTAAAGGAACGAGATTCCCAGGGGTTCTCTGCGAAACGCGGATTTCCTTTTTGAATAGTAGAAGATTGGAGGGGGGGAACTTAAAGTAAATCCTGTGGGAGACCGCGCTCCCTTTCTGTATTAGTATCGACCAAGTCCCCCTCACACCGATCAGAGCACGTCCTCTCTGCCATCCCCTGCACCAATAATTGATAAAAATATCTATAGAAGAAGCCTTGATAACCCCGTGTTAAATTTCTCTGTAATAATCTCTTTTTGTGTTTCTCTCTTCGAGCTTAAGAAGAGTCATTTCCTGTGAGTGCTATCTGAGAAAGGAGTTTACTTTCTGAAGGGCCTTCCCTTCTATATAGTTTCGAGACTGATGGTACGAGCCATGGTTTTTCTTTGCTCCGACTACCCCTAAAAAGGGTTCGCGCGGCTGTCCCCTCCCTCTCCTGTTTAACACCTTTCCACCCGCCTATGAGCCATTTCCCGCCACGGTCCCCAAATGGAGGGCCGCTTGTTCCTTTTGGAAGAGTACCCCTTCCGTTGACCGCCTCAGGCTGTTTTTTTTGGATATTTGGACTCGACGGGACAAGAAGCAAGATTTCGCTTGAGATCCCTCAGCTTCATGGATAATAAAGTCCCCCCAAATATTTTACCAGTGCAAGATTCTTAATGGCGATTACTCCCCCCACTAGTCCCCGTCCTTTAGGGGACCGTCCAAGGTTAGATCCCTCTTCGTGGAATGCCATCTTATGGTTTTTGTGACTTTGCAGATGCTTTATTAGTCTTATTTCTTACGGCTTTCTTGCCTCCCTTTGCTGTGTGCTTTTCGCTTTCCCTTATTAGAAAATTGTTAGCTGCTTTTTCTTCTCTATCAAAGACTTTTAACCCCGGGGAGTTCGCCTCCCTCTTCCGACCCCCAGGAAAACCCGAGGGCCAGGAGAAGTTTTCTATGTTTCGCGTCCCTTAGTTCTCATTTGATAGCCAGGGAGCGGCCGGCGTTCTTCGGCAGGTTTCCTCTGCCGCGTTCCTGCAGGTTGCTCAGGCCCGCCTTTGAAGAGATGGACAGCCTTTCGCGCCGAGGATGTAGCCTCTCCGAGACAGATTTTTTTTTCAGAGTTTATGAATTTGCCAATCGCCGGTTCCCGACCACGTACCCAGGAAGGAGGTACTTGTCTTCTCCAGAGATACAGTGAAGAGGCCCCCTCCAAGCCGTCCAGAGTCGCCCTTCCCCCACGACCGTGGGAGTTCCGAGCCCAGCACCTTCCCCGTGCAAAGCAAGAGGACAGGGAAAAGTGGATACGAGCGGGAACGCGGCAATTGCCTCTCGATCCCGAAAGAAAATTAGACTAAAGGATACCCCCCGACCTCTGGAAAGAGCTCATAGTGATCTTATTTTTTTTTTGAACAGAGACGCAGATCATTCTTTTTTTTCTTTTCTCCGGCACATCTAAAAGGGAAGAAGACAGAAGACTTCCCCCCGCTGAGCGTTAACCCAGGAAGATGAATCTTTAATCACCCTGTGAGATAGTAAGAAAGCCTCAAGGCTGAACCTCGTTCCACCTAGATTGAGGGGAGATACCCCATGCTCCACGAGTTTGATGTTTTTCCTCTCCAGCCCGGCCAAGGTTTCCCTTACAGCGAGGACCCAGCCGGAAGGTTCTTTCGGCGCGACGGTTCGCGAGGACTCTTTTAGCAGAAGAGAAGTCCTCAGCGTAAGAGCAGCATTTTCTTACCAGGAATCCAACTCTAAAAGGAAGCCTGCCTCCCGCCCCTTCTTTTCTCCGACGGCTATCCTGAAAAAACAAACAAGTTGAGCTCTGTCCCCCTCGTGCACCCTTCTTTTATAATGTTTCGACTATTCCAGCAGGTCCCTGAAGAGACCGGCCATGTGTCCGCAAGCCTCCCGAGATGAGATTGGTCCCCCCCTCACCGCGCCGAAGACCGTCCGCCTACCAGGCCTTGTGAACCCCCGCTTCCCTTACGAATGACGAGCCCCTCCCTTCCTTCATGAAAGTCTCCCTTGGGTAGGTCATCAGACCGCCCCCGACACTCCCTTTCTTCTGCCGGCAGGTTTCCAATTCCCCCTCGTCACGTCGGCGTTTTTCTTGAAGAAAATTGCTCCCGCTTCAAGTAGCCCAGGAGGTTTTAATATTTTCGAATTCTTCCTGAGGCTGACGATAGCCCTCACCGTGGATCCCTGAAGCTTAAGAGTGACTCCATCGAGTTTCTATTCGGGTGAACCCACCCAACGGTTCTCATGAGAGACGGAAGAGGTTAAGTTAAGGGATATTTCTTCTGAAAAGACTTTTCCCCTTCGCTTCCGAGGGAACCTGCCTTCCCCCGCTGAGGATCTTCCTCCTTCCGCGTGAAAGGAAAGGGCCTGCGTCCCTCTTTTTTTGGCCCTAGTGCCATCTTGGAAGAAGACCGGTCTCGGTGAGAATCTTCGGAAATTTTTGGAAGACGCCTTCCCGGGAGAGTGGAACCCTCCGGTCACCATTTAACTTGATAAAGAATCCCTGCTCCGACGTGCCCTTTTGCCGCCCTCAGAGCCCTCTTTCTACCTTGTCCTTTGTCTCCTTTCCGAGGGATGCCCCGTCGGGGGTTGGATCTGGCCTTCTTTTCGTAGATCCTATCTTCTAGCCGACGATGAACTTGTTCCCGGCCGTTCTTTTGGTGGAACTTTAAGCGCACAGCATTTCCCTCGTTAGGGAAGACAAACTGGGGCCCCCTGAAATTAGTACTACACTTTAGTGTGAGCCCTAGTTGGAAGAGGGAGAACCCGCCGTGGGGTGTCGTTGGCAGTTGCGCCGATTTACGTCCCCCCCCCGTTCTGCTGAACCCGTTTTTTGAGACATAGGTCTGTAGTTGTTCCTAACTCCCTGCCTTTCCCCTCCGGTGTTTTTTTTTCTATTAGGGAGAAAGCGCCGAGCTCTTTGCAGCCCCCTGGTTCGTCTTAAAGTTAGCGGGCACCCGACTAGGAACACACCAAACGTTGCGGTAAACGTTCAGACTCGACTTCCCCAGTACGTCCCAGTTAAACGCACCCCCTTTTTGTAGTCCTACGAAGAACGATAACCTGCTGGCGCGGTCCCGTGTCAGAGGCAACTCTCACACCCCCGGTTCCTATGCGAAATGTTCCCCCCCCCCCCCGTTCGCGTCCCTCCTCTTCAGAACCGATGTCTTCCCTCTGATCTACCCCCCTTCTTCACAGATTAACATGTCGCACGAGGAGAAAGGTATCACCGTCACTTAGTGCGAAGAAGACTTCATGGTGACTGCAGGGCACGTCCCCGACTTATTTCCCCGCAGATCTCCAAAGAAAGGCCCATCAAAAGGTCCGAAAATAATGCTTCAAGGGCTTCTCCTGACGCAGACGGAACTGTTTTTGCTCCTTAAAGGAGATCACCTAGTTTCGGAGAAGATAGAGAAGGTGAGCTGCCCTCCCCACACGACTCTATCATTCGGAATACCCGAGCCTACGATACGTTCTGCGAAGTATTCCCCAGGGTACGCTTTGCCCCCTCGTCATAGCAATCGGTCATGGGACACTGATGGGGTTACAATCTTTTTTCAGGCCTGTCACGTTTCCCTGGAAGGATCCGGCGGGATAATGTAAACGCGGACCCCTCCCTATAGGTCCGTTTTGAGGAATTGATCTATTGCCTGGGCTTTTTTGTTACTCAGATCTTTTCCATCCCCTGAAGGACATCCCTAAATTCGGCTTTTTCGGTCTTTTCTGAGTGGGTCCTTTCCCATAAAAGATGATTGGCTTCGGTAATGCTGATTGGTTCTCGAAGGCTCCTCTTTCCGACCCCCCTTTCTCCCCCCAGAAGGACGTAGTATGCTTCTTCCGGCGTGAGGCGAAAATAGATAGGGTTTTCCTTATCTCGGCGCGGGTCTCTTTGAGAGTCATTAGATAGCCTGTGACCCCTACCTCTCAGTATCTTTGAAGAGGGAAAGAGCTGGAGGGTAGGGGAAGGAAATGGTTCGTCCGAGATGTCTTTCCCCTCCGGGCTTTAACTTCTCGCGGTGCGCTGGTGGAGATGGATCTCTTTTCAAAGTACCTCTTCTGGGTTCATGTCTCTTAAATTTAAAGGACCCTGCGCAGTCACCGTGAAGGGATCTTCCTCGAGGTAGAATTTCCTTTGTAACTCTCCCCCTTTTGCTGTGGACTTTTCCCGCGCCCCTACTCTCTGGAGAAAGTCTGTAGAAGGGCGGGCGGCTGATGTTATTCAGGTTCTTTTCCTATGTATCCGATCGGACTTTAAATAAGCGTGGTTCAAGGCGTCGTTTTAATGTTTCCTCAAACCTGCCCTCTGGCGATCGCAGGAACGCCAGGATTCTTTTCCTCAAAGGGAGTTTGAGCTTATTCGTAGAATCTGTCGGCTATGAACCCCTTCGAATGTTACCTCGGCGACTTGGTTTGTAGAAGGGAATTCCCACTGGAAGGTCTTCGCGAACTTTGCAATTTCTTTTTTGACAATTGTCCTCTTCTTTATGATAGGCCTTCTAGATAGGGAGATGAACCCATTCACGATTTTTTCGGATTCCTTTTCTTTTCCCCTTGCACGCGCAGCCATGGTTGGAGAGACTCGGCGTTCGCAAATATCTTGTCCTCTTTTACAGTCGCAATTTTTTTGGGGTTTTCCTCCTGCCAGATGTCGTAACGTCGGAACTTTCTCAATTAGAAATGAGATACGGGACTCAGCCAGTATCTCCCCTGAACGGAAATCTTTCAAGTTCTGGTTCGCCCGCTTCCCCCTTTGGCAATCCTGCATGTTAACCCCTCTTGAGGGTTATCGCGAACGAAGATCCTTCACGAAATCTTTCTGAGAAATTTCTTTCCCTCATCCTGCCCCTTTTAGACCCACTTTGACCAGAAGAAGCTCTCTAATATGAAGATTTTTCACGAAACAGAGATTCTTTGCCGCTTACCTTTCGCCGCGATCCTCCCCGAAGACGGGCCCCCTAAGATATCTCGAACTGAGTTACTTGCACTGGCCGCTTGGGAAGGGATGAGATCGTAAGCTAGGTTTCCTTCCTCCCCTCCACGTTTATTTCATCCCCCCCTTTTTCTTCACCTTAGATCTCAACACTCCCCAAGCTGCCTGTCGGAAAGGGATTCGTCCCTGACGCGACTCCTGGGTTTGTTCCTTTTGAGTCCCTTTTACCCTCCTCCTTTCTGGCCCACTTAGTTGGTTTGAAAAACCGTCTTCGATGGGTGCTCCTCTATTTCAAAATGGTTTCTCGTCATACCCAGGACCCTCTTTTCCGCTCTCTCTCCTAAGATCTTGTAATACTTGGCCCCGGCACCGAAAAAACCTTTCTCCCACTAGAGAAAGCCCTACTCTACCTCACTCGTCGGAATCCTCCTCCCCTTTTCCTGTCTCTATTCTCTTTTTAGTCTGGGGCCGATAGATTGTGAGCAAGGAGGTGTATGAAGGGTATTTCATTAGAGCTTTTTTTCGCTCCCCTCGTGCATGTGTTGGTGCTTCCCCCCAGAAGAAATTAACACCTTAGTGAGGTCCTCCTCTTAGAAGCCCCAAGCTGCCCTTCCCCCCAACCTCTCTTACCTCTCTCCCGCCAACTTAAAAAAAAACATTTCGGAACGTCTTCCCTAGTACCCCCGGGGAATCCTTCGTGCGGAGGGATCTTTTACGGCCCGGCGTGACTCTTTATTTTTTGATTCGTCTACGGAGCCTTAGAGCTAGCTCAACACGTCCTTGCTATCTCATAATTGTCCCTTTTTCCAGAAACTTTCCCTTCTTTATGGATCTCCTCCGGGTCTTAGGGACACTCCCTTGGAGCGGCGAGAAAATGATGCCAACAGAGAGTTTCTTTCTTTGCCAGAGATGCACCGTTATTCT
>Ga0179591_1301081_pt1 | contig 16906 bp, 24 predicted proteins | sample CZOMad2_1_08_16f_FD_182891 | JGI IMG/M metagenome (GOLD analysis project Ga0179591, IMG submission 182891) | Vadose zone soil fungal communities from Angelo Coast Range Reserve, California, USA - CZOMad2_1_08_16fungal (PacBio error correction) | ecosystem: Environmental > Terrestrial > Soil >... | reverse complement strand
TTGTGATTTTGTCTTTTACCAATTGAATAAGAAAGCAGACGACACTCCCAAGAATGGTGATCGTCTCAGAGAGAGAAATTGATTCCTCTTCTTGCTGTCCTCCTGGATATATCTCATTTTATCCTCTCCTCTCTTTTTTCCCAGCAATACCCCTCATTAACGCAGAGTTTAATAAATGGATCGCGCGGAGGTCCTTCCCCCTTTTTTCCATGGCTGAATCGTTCGGATGCTGCTTTTCCCCCCTTTTCAGGCAACCCTCCCTCTGATAGAAGATAGGAGCGCTCGCAACTCCCCGGTGTTACTGGCGCGAAACTTCAAATGCACGAGAAAAGGCCGTCCCTATTGATTCCTGTTTCCGGGGGGGGGAAGATACCGTTTCCCCCCCTCTCCCTACCCCACCCAGACTCCTCCCAAACCCGAGATGAAACTAGTGGTCCCTTCAACTCATCGCTGTTGCAAAAACCTCCCTTTCTTCCTCCCCCCCTTTCCCTCTCGTCGGTTATAGAGAGGAAGGGAGCCCCCCCCCCAACCCCCCAAAACCCCCCCATCCCCACCTTTCCACCCTTTTCTAGAAAGCTAGCCAGGGGTTCGTCTCTCTTGTGCGCCCTTTGGGGTAGGAGAATGCTTGTGGGTCGATTCCCCCCTTCTCTGCAGGCAGCACCTCGAAGGAATAGTCTATCGATTCGGGTTTTCTCCGGCCACAAAACTCAATGAGCCCTCTCTCTTTCCCCTCTTCCCCCCTTCCATCCATCTGAGAGACTGTGTTAATTTAACTTCACCTCTCGTGCAAAAATTACAGAAATGACCGTCACCTTTTTTTGCACACTTCACCAGCGAGGCGAGGTTTCTTAACCCCCCCCCCCCTTCTCTTTTCCTTTCCCCTGACAACTACGCTTCTTGTTATTACGTTGTCTCAACTTGTCTGTTTTTTTCCCCCTCCCCCTGGGGTGGGCAAAAAAATGGTTTCCCATCTTAAAGTGGAAATTTAATCCTCCTATTGAACAGAAATAAGCAGTTTCTCCCTCTTTTTAATCTCGAGATGGCTTCCCTTTTTTCTGACCGTCTTTTCTTCCATGTCCCCCAAAAACGGTGGATGACATACTTTCTCTGCGTAAAAAAGACCTTTTCCTTCCCCCTGGCCTTCTTAGCTGAATACGAAAAAGTAAAGGGATTCAATTTCTCAGTGGCTGCTTTTTTCCTCGAGAGTGATAACATGACAGGGCAGACTTCTCGTTGCGACGGCACTTTCCCCCCCCTCTTAACGTCTGTTAGATTTTGTCATAGCAGCGTTTTCTTTTCTCTTTCCCCCTCTTGACGGCGCCTTAATTTAAAGAGAGTGAACTCCTCCAAAAATTGTTAAAATATTTCTTCTCCATGGTTTTTCGCAGAAGCGCACATATTTCCGAGATTTTTAGTTCCTTTTCCTCAGGCTATTTCCCCCCAGGCAGGGAGTAGATGTCGTCGTCATTCCTCCGTTCTGCGACCGAGATTAGCTTCTTCTCCCTCTCTTTTTTTCCCCCCCCTCTGTTAAAGGAAATTCATGCAGTCCCTCTCCCTTCCCCCTCCTTCCCCAGTCTGGCGGCGCTTTGATTCGGCTATTATGAAGATGATTGCAACCTTTTTCCCCCCCTCCGATGTTTCAAGCGCTGCTCCCTTCCTTTCTCTTTCCGAAAACATGATGCCGTCGGTCTTCTCCCCTTTTTTCTCTTCGGTTACCTTCTGAACCCGATGCTCTAACTAATGCTTCCTTTTCTTTTTTCGATCCAAAAGACGCAACGATCATTTTCCTTTTTTTTTTTTTCCGGTCACCAATGTCGAACTGGGTATGATTGAAATTCCCTTCCCCTCTTCCTTGTTGATTCCGTTGCTGAACCAATATATATATTTCTCATCCTCCGGTTGTTTTCTCCCCACCGGATACAACAGATCCGTCTCCCCCTCCCCTTTTGCCCCGTACAATCTGCTCGCCCTTTCCCCCCTTCCCCTGCTTCTTTTAGTAGAACTTCTTTCGGAACCTTCCCTGTTCCAAGCATGAGTATTCCGGTAACCGGAAGAGAAACCCTCCTTTCCTCTTGTTGTAGGTAATCGATGAATCATTGCCCCTCCCTGTGAACACTCCTATCGCTCGACGTGGAATAAGCTCATTCGCAAGAATGGTGACGTTGCTTTTTCTTTCTTCTTTCGTTCTGGGTCCGATGGACAATGTTTGAGCTTTTTCCCCTTTTTTCTCTCTACAGCGCGTTCCAGGCCACTTCGCGCAGAGCAACATCCCTTTCCCCAGCGACGCATCGACTGGAGATTTCCCCCTTTTTCCTTACTCACACTCTCGGAATATGTTCAGGATGCGGGCCCCTCCTTTGCCATCTCTGAAAATTTTTCCCGGTAGCCGCTATTCCAAGAGACGGTATCCCCCCTTTCTCCCTCCCCTTCCGCAAACACCGGCCCCTATGACAATCTCCCTGCCAGTTATAATACCCGAGCACCGCTTTTTTCCCTTCCCCCCTTCGATATGACCTGTAAGGTATCCTCTGCTCCCCCCCCCCTCTCCCCCCCCTCTTCATTGTATAAAGTGGAAAGCCATTCCCCCTTTATTCTTTCAGTCAGGCAGTTAAAAGTCCTTCCCTCCCCTTTTTCTTTTTTTAAGAAGGAGTTCACAAGTGGCTCAATTAGTATTCCCTCCCCCCCCCCGTTTGTTCCCCCTCGGTCTCAAAGTTGGAGACCCCCCCTTTCTTTCTCCGACGCCGTCAGCGTATTGGGTTTCGGTTCAAAATAGCTATTTCCGGGGAATCGTTGGCCCCTTTCCCCCCCTTTTTCCCCTTCCCCCCCTGCCTCACAGTTGATACAACGTAACTCCCCCCCCCTGTTGCTTGGTGATGCTTCGATCATGTTAAGACCCCCCTTTTTTTCCATCCCTGCATGGATACTAAACTAAGTGTCCCCTCTTTCCTTGCTCCCCCTCCTGTGGAGAGTTGAAGGTAAAATGACCCCCTTTCTCTTTTTCCATTTGGATCTTTCACACTCTTTTGCGCCTAGTTTTGTGACGAACGGGGCGAGTGAAGATTCCCCTGCGAAGGTGCCTTCTCTTTTTTCTTGTCGAACCACAGAGCTTCCCCCTTGATCACAGAGCTTTCTAAGTTGCGAAACCCTGGCTAGCTTTTACCTCTAGGACCGGCCCCCTTCCCTTTTCTTCCTTACGGTAGTTTAGTCTGTTGGAAAAGCGAATGGATTTTCCCCTCTCACATGACCAGAGTTCCCTCTGGGGATAGGCTGGGAGGAGTATGGTCGGTTTTTTATCAGGCACCGCATAAAGGATCTTCCTCCGTTTCTGTTCCTTTGTGAGCGCATTCGCATCCTCCTCCTTTCGTTTCTCGGGTGGGAGCCGATATTCGATAACGTCCTTGTCTCTTTCAAAAAGTGCATCTCCCTCCCTTTCTTCCCTTTTCTCCCCAGATGGGATAGTTATCCGCGCGAGCCTCTTCTCTCCCTTTAGTGCTGGATCCTTCTTCTATCTTTTTTTCAATAATACTACGTTGTGTGGTTGAGCAGTCTCCTACCGAAAGTGCTCAAGAAAGATGCTTTCCTCCTTTTTCTCTCCCCCCCCTCTGAGCAGCAGGGAAAGGGATGATCGTCGGCTTGCTTCTGCCCCTCCTTTCCCCCCACCTCCCTGCGTTTTCTCTGAAGTCTCTTGACGAGACCGGCGAAATCAATCGGGTTTTCCCAATGCACGAGAAAAAAGAGACGTTCTTTTCTTACTCTTTTTTTTTGCCTTCAAAAATGATCGAACAGACGCCGCCCAGCCTCTTTTCCCCTTTCCTTGCTATTGTCGCCACGATTGTGGCTTTAAAAAACATAGCCTGTTTCCAGCGACAATGGCTATAGAGGAGGTCTATTATTCCCTTTTTTTTTTTCGCCATGGTTTTTCGCGAGATTCTTGAGCTCACTCTCTTTCCTTTTTTCCTTTCTTTCCTTGGGGGTCGCCCACTGAAAGTAGAGCCTTTTTTTTCCTTTCATCGTCTATCGATGAGGGTGGTCCTCCCTTTCTTCCCACCAAATAAAATGCGTCATAGTGTGACAGATCCCCCCCTTTTTTCCTCTTCTCTACATGTGTTAATTTACCTTCCACTAAAATTACCGCATGAAGTCAACTCCTTCCCCCCCCCCCCCTCTTCCCTTCTTGCTTGGCCCCCACTTTCCCCAGAAGAGAGGTTCTTAAAATTGAGTTCTTTCCCCCTCCCCCTTTCCCTCTCTATTGTATTACGTCAACTGGATGAAGGGGATTGTTACCCTCCCCCCCGGAGTAACGTGGAAATTTTTCCTCCTTTTTTCCTTTTGAACATACATCCGCAAAGAAGCTGACTGCGGCGTGGTAATTTCCCCCTTGGCCGATTGAGACACATCCCCCCACATTGAGACAACTGGGGAACGAAGTTTCCCCCCCCCTTCTTGTCCCATTTTCTTCTTTGAACGATTTCTTCCTTTTCCCCCTCCCCCATTAAAGGCTCGATGTTTCCCGCATGAAGAAGTGTCTTCTTCCGGGCAGATCGCCGGTGTAGGGGAAGTTTCTTTCCTTTCCCCCCCTTCTTTTTCGCTTGTCATACGAGCCGGTTGCCTTTTCCCCTTCCGAGTAACGATCTTCACGCGGCTACTTTAAAGAGACGCATCCTGACACGCGAATTGGTTTAGAAGACTTCCCTCTTCCCCTTTCCTGCGAACGGCTCTTTTTTCTCCCTTCTTCGTCAGTCCAGGTTCTTTTGAGTTCCCGACTGTTCTGCGCCCTCGCGGATGCAGCTCCAATTTTCCCTTCCGGAACCCTGAAACTTCAGGCAGCTCCTCAATCTTTTTTTTTTAATATCTCCCTTATTGCGGAGAAGGATGTTCCTTTCCTTTTTTCACCGGCCGAGCGGATGAAGGACGCCTCCTCCCCCCCCTTTTTCAAGGCCTGTGAAAAACCCTTATGACGTGAGTTCTCGGTTACCACGAAATGAGACTCCCCCCCCCCCCCCCCCCTCTTTCCTTCCCCGCTCCTCCAGGTCTATCAAAAAGGACGCACGATCATTATTTTCTCTTTTTTTCCTCTTGACGGCGCAAACTTTCAACTGGGTCTTATTGAGAAATGTAAGGATTTTCCCCCACGACAAAAATCTATCTCTTTGCTCCCCCCCTCCTCTTTTTATTTTAGTCCGTTGATCAACGGAATCAACCGACCCCTTTTCTCCATTTACCAATCAGACCCCCCCTTCCGACCGGTGTGCGCCGTCCAATCTCTTTGCGTCTTTTTGGATAGACCTTTTTCCCTTTCCCAGCATGTCTTTTGAGAGAATCGCAGTTCATCATTTCCCTTCCCCTTTCCTAGAGAACAGGTCATACCTAAGGAAGCCTGTTTTCCCTAGGAATTAAGGGAAGCGCACGGTGAACCCCTTTTCCCCGCCGAGAGGCCGTTTTCTCTTTCCCTCCCATAAGGAGACGCAAAGACTGGTTTTCTTTTTTCTTTGGGGTTTGTGTGATAGTAAGAATTTCCCCTTTCAGGGGTCCGCTTTCCCTCTCTTGGAGCTGCCATAATGGGATGCCGAGCTCCCTTTTTCTTCCTCATCTTAGTATGCAGCGCCACATCCCTTTTCAGCGACGCCGTAGAGTTCCCTCTTTCTTTTTCAATTCATAAACCATCTCGGCCCCCTTCCCTTCTCCCCCTCCACCACTAGAAGGCCTGCAATTTTTCCGGTCTCTTGAAAGTAGAATGTTTCCCCTTCATTTGCGCGCAATCGACAACCCCTTTCCTTTCGGCGATTCCCTACCAAAGAAGTTAATCAGGTGAAGATTGCCCCTCACAACGGAGATATGCCCTTTCTTTCTCCTGCCAGCGGAAAAAGCAGCCCCCTTTTCGACCCGGCCAGACATTCGATTACTTGCGTCTTATATCAGTAAGGACGTTCCACTTTTTTTTTACGCTGAGTTAAACAGTTTTCCTTTTTTTCTCTGTCACACAAAGTTTTTGCAATGTGTCTCACCCCTTTCTTCCCAACCGAGATTAACAGAGACAAGCAGTCCCCCAAATAGCTATTCCTGAGTTCTCCTTTTTCTCCCCTTTTTGGCCCCCGTGGCCCACCTTTCTTCCCCCTTCCCCCCGTCCTCCCCGTTCCACGTAACCAAAAGACGAGAGTCTTTCTGTTAGAAAGAAAACCCTTCCCCTCTTTTCCTCCCCTGGTATAAATAATGGCCCGGAGTTCTTTCTTCTTTCCGGTTAAATTTGAAACGAATGGAGTATTTTCCTTTTTTCTTAACACAGTCCGCCTCAGATTGAGTGACGCCCCCCCTTCCCCCCTCTTGAGCGCATTGAGTTGGTGGCTCTCCCCTACAACCCTCAATCTCTAATGTCGTAAGGTGACTGATAGCTTTCATCCCTCTTTCTCTCAGACACAAACTGGATAAACAGTCTCTTCCTCTCTCTCGCTCAAAACCACTGGCTAGATTTATACTCCAAGCCCCCCTTCTTCCCCTCCCAATGTCCTGATAGAAGATTAAGTAGTTTCTTCCATCCCCATCGTGGCGAAAATAGCCCTTTCCCCCTTTCCCCTCTCTGGGTATATGGCTGGGGCGGCGTTTGTCTCTCTTTTTTCCACCCCCCCTTTTCATCGGCACATTTTCCAAGGTCGGAAGGCAGGTTATAGTGCATTGTGTCGACCTTCACACCCGATTGGAGTTGAGAGTCCCTCCCTCCCGCTTTCGCTTGTTTTTTGCTTGGGGGGGAGGGACGTTTCCAAAGTGCCCCTTTTTTTCCCCCCCCCCCTTTCCCCATTCTGCTCCACTTTTTCTTCCTAGCGAGCCATGGAGGAAAGATCTTTCTTTTTCTCCTGGATCTCTCTCTTTTACTCAGCCTCAGACCTTTTTTTTTTTCTTATCCGCCCTCCCGAAAGTGAAGACACGAAAGCTGCGTTCCTACTTTTTCCTCCTTTCTTCTGGGAAATGCGATCGTCGGTTTTTTCCCCCCCGTCCAGCACCCCCAGCAAAATCAATCGTCTCTCTTTTCACTTTTGTTACGGCTGAGAAAATGCTCGGCACAAGAACCTTTCTTCCTTTCCCGTGGTGAATGTGACGATAAAGTTTGTGCCTCTACGCAGCCCAGAAAGATACCCCTTCTTTCCTTCTCTTTCTTTTGTCTTTTTTCCACCTCCAGAGCTGTGGCACACAGACACTACTTTTTTTTTCCCCCCATTCATAGAGGCGTTCTTCTTATCTCCATTGGAGTAGAAAAGCTATCCCTTTCTCCTCCTGTGAGAAGTGCGGGAATGAGTTTTTTGAAGTTCTGAGCAGGCACATTAGCAAAGGGCATGTCCCCTTTTTCTCGCCCCAGTACGTCCCCCCCCAACACGAAATGACGCTAATCGTGTGACAGCCGGCACGAATAGAGCGTCCTTTTCCCCTTTTTTTTTTCCCCCCCCCATGTCGTTTCAAAATTAAAGCAATTGACCTTCCCCTTCCCCTTCTTCCCCTCCGGGCTTGCAACCTCTCGGCGGTTTATAAATGAGCGAAGAAATAACCACCTCCCCTTTTATCAAATGGGGATGAGGGGTCCTTTTTTCCCCCTTTTGTGTGCAACTGGGGACAACGTAGTCCCGTTCCCCCCTTCCTTCCTAGTCTATTTTTGAACATACCAACTCTGTCATGAGGTAGATGGTAATCTCTCTTCCCCTTTGGAACAGAGGTGATCCCTCCCCCTTTCTTCTGGACATACTAATGAGAAACTGTTTACCGCATGCTCCTTCCTCCCTTGGCTTGCAGGTGATTCTAAAGGCATGAATGAGAGAATACTCCTCCCTCGAAGGCTGAACGTGATCCCTTCATCCTTGTGTGATTTTGCAGTGGAGACTCTTCTCTTTCCTTTTTCTCCGAGTGTAGGGCATGCGGGAAGGGAAATCCCTCTTGTTCGATTGTTTATAGCAGCCTTTTCCTTCTTCTCAAATTCAGAGTAACGAGTTTACTCCCCCTTTTTCTTCCCTGCTCATGAAAAATTGTTCAAAGATTGCTCTTGGTTTCGCAGCCGGAACCCTCTCCTTCCTGCCATGCGAACGCTTATCCTTTCTTCGCTTTCGTATCAGGGAGTGGCTCTTTCCAGAGATTTAGCCTTCTCTCTCCTCTCAACTCCCCCCCTCCCCCTGAAACTTCCAGCACAGAAATTTCCAAGATAAAGCCTCCCCTCGCCGTTATGTGAAGGGAGCTCATTCTTCCCCTTACGATAGGTGCAAGGCGACCCCCGCGCTGCGAGGAAAGGAATTCCCATCCTCTTCCCTCCCTTCCTTTCTTTGTATGACTGGATTAATTGGTTTCTCTTCCCAACTCATGATGAATGCGATGATCTACTCATTCTTTCCGTTTTCTATCCAAAAGGGACGCAAACTCTCCTTCCCTTCTCTGCGAGCAGATTGGACGCGAAAACAGGTCGACCTGGGTCGCTTTTCCCCCTTCCCCTACTGGCTCGGTTTCCTGTTTATCCACGAAAAAAATTCTAGATCTTTTCCTCCCTCATTTTTGTCGTGATAAACGGACTTTTTTTCCTCTTCCAGGCGTGTACTTTACATTTCCCCCCCCTTTTTTCCTTTCCCCTTTCGCGCCTCATTTCAGACTCGGTATAAACCTTTTCTCTAGAAACTGCTGATACGGGACCTCCTTTCCCCTCCAGAGCATCTGTGCAGTATAATTGCCGTTGGTCCTGCCTAGAGAAAACAAGTACTCCCCTTGTTGTAGTACTCGATGGACTTTCCTTTTTTTTCCAGCTCTTCACCACTTCTTTTCCCTCCTCTTTTCCCCTTCCCCGTTGCAATAAGCTCAGCTTCTTTGCTCACGCAGAATGGGACTTTTTCTCCTTTTTTTCGTAGGATAATAAGTTCAGGTTCCCCAATTATTGGCTAGCTGCATTCATGGATGGCCCTTTGCGAACATTAGAGCCTCCTCCCTCCCCTTTGAAATGACGACTACTCCTTCCCTCGACTGTCTATCTCTCGAACCCTTCGGCATATGTTCAGGCTTTTCCCCCCCCCTAATTCTCTGCAAATTTGAACAATGTTCATTGCTCTCCCCCCCCAGATCTTTACTCTTTTTGCGCCTAAATCGAAAACACGGCCCTAAAAGCCGTGGATAAGGTGTCCTCTTTCCTCCTCCCCCCTGCCACACTGCACGAAAACACGGAGATAGGCCCGGTCCTTCCTTCCAGCCCCGGTGACAAAAGAGTTCTTAAATCTAAGTATCACGTGTCCACGTTACTGTTGCGGTATGTATTCTTCTCCTCCTTTCCAAAGAACTTCCTCCCCTTTATCTGGTTGTCCCCGGCTGCCAAAGTGTATAAATTATGCCCTGTGTCCCCCCCTTTTTATCGCCAGTGAGACGAGATACAATCTCCCCCTCTTTTCTCCTTTTTTTCAAAATAGCTATTTCCCCCCGGTATTAAAGGAGACCACTTTTTCTCCCACCAGTGAACACAAACTTTTTTCCCCGCATCCAGTGAGACAAAGTACGCACAAGACGCGTCTCCTTTTTTCTCTTCCTCTTCATGTCCGAAAAGCGAAGATGGTGAATTTGCCCCTGATACTAACTAATTGAAAGGATTTTTCCTTTTTTCTTCCCCTCCCTTAGAGTTGAAGGTAAATGAACACATTCTTTTCCCCCCTTTTTTCTCTTCACAAGAGGATTCTTTGGTGGCAGAAGGGGCCGAGTGAACGCTCTCTCTTCCTGGCGCGAATCTTCTTTTTCCTTTTTCAGGTCGAACCCAGAGAAGATCCTCCTTCTTCGGCGTGAGTCAAATCCGAAAACTGTAGACTTTCTACTACCAAGCCCCTTCTTTTCTGCCTTGTTTCGCTAGACAATTCTCCTTCTTTTTTTTTCCCTCCTCTTGGATTTTCAATAAAAAATAGTTGGCGACCAAGCCCCCCCCCTCTTCCCCTCTTTTGGTATTATGGGTCTTTTATGGCGTTGTTCGTTTGAGCCGGTTGAAGGCACAAACGTTTGATCGACGGCCGGTTAATAGTCATTTCTTTTCCTTTCCCCCCCCGATTTAGTGCGAGGTTCCTCTCCTCTTCCCAGTGAGGTGTGCTGGGGGTTTGAAGTTCAAGTGAATAAGAAGCAGACGAAAGCCCTCTCTCCTCGCGAGCATTGAGGAACGAAATATTTCCTTTCTCCCCCCTTTTCTTTCCTCTCCTTTTTTCCTCCTAAGAAGTGTGTTGTTCTCTCCCCCTTCTTTCCCCCCCCCCCCCTTTTTTTTTTTTTAACCTCTTTGATACCCCGTCCCGATGAGTTCAAAATGGATCGTCTCTTTTTTCTTTCATGGTGATGTCGGCTTGTGATGAATTTTTCCAACGTCCATCCCCTTTCCCTTCTAAGATCGGCGAGGAAAGACGTGCAACTCAATCGTTTTTCCCCCCTCCCTTTTTTCCCCCCCTTCACGAGAACCGGCCTTCCTCCACGTGATGAGGTGAAACCCCCCCCCGCTCCGAACAGGAAGAAGACCCTCCCATTCTTTTTCCTTTCTTCTTTGTTCTCACGATGGTGGATGGCAACTCATCTACTGTTTCACAACTTTTCTTCCTCTCTCTTCCTCCCAATGGCCTAGATCTTTTCTACTAATGGAGATTGGAGTAGAAAAGCTCTCTTCTTGAGCTAACGATCTGTGAGGAACCTTCCCTTCCTCCCTTTCAAGTAGAGAAGGACACCTTTTCTTTCCCCCCTTCTCTTTTTGTAAGCTTTCTAGCCCGGAGGCCACAACTCACATTCCCCCCCCCCTGAAGGGTCGGCACGCATCTGATCCCTTCAACCTCTCCATTGCGTGTCAAAATCCCCTCCTTTCCCTTCTTATTTGTATCTTCCCTTTCCACCCTTTCAAGCGCGGCGAGGTTTTCTTAACATGTCTTTTTGACTCTCTCTGGTTATTACGTTGCTCAAAGGGGCTTCTTTTTCCTTTTTGGGGTGGGCCAACTGGGGCAAAAGGAGTCACCGTTCCCCTTTTTCCAATAGCTATTTTTCCCCCCCCGTCACAGCAAGACGCGGGACTTTCCTGGCTCCAAATTTGCTCCCTCCTTTTTTTCTCCCTGGCAAAAAAAACGGTTGGCTGACATCCTTTCCCCCCTTTCCCCCGCCTTCTTCAAAACAGCTTGATGGTTCCTGTTTCTTTGAACGGCTGCTTCTTTTCTTCGAATGGCTGCACGTGAGAAATGATCTCTTTTCTTCCTCCCCTGTCCAGGGAAGCTCGACGTTCTTCTTCCTTTCCGGGTCCTTTCACCATGATTAAAGGCTTTCGGTGCCAGGTGTGGTCTTTCTTCCCCTTTTCCCTCTAACGAGCTGGAAGCGGCCTCCTTCCTCCCCTCTCCTGAACAATTGTCCCTGATTGCAGCTCGTACTGATACTTTTTTCCGGAACGATGAAGATCTTTTTTTCCCCATGAGAACGTCTATCCTCTTTTTTCTTCTTCGCTCGGTCATCCAGGGGATGTGGCGCTTCCTCTCTCTTTCGCCTCGGCATAAAGGATCTCCCCCCCCATCTGACCCTAAAACTTCAGGAAGCCGCCGAAATTCTTACTATCCCTCACGTCCCTCAAATTTTGGAGGAGAAGGAGTGACTCCAACGGTACGAGGGTGCCTTCTCCCTTCTTTTTCCCTCGCTGAGCGCAAGGAATTCTTCCCCCCCCCCCTCCCTCCTTAGTATTCTGGGATACGTGGGTTATCTCCGTTTTCTTCTCTACTCATGCTGGAACGGATTTCCCTCCTCTCCCTTTCCCAACCGATCCTTCAGGTGGAGAGACGAGGCGAGCAGATTGGACGGCGCCCCTCCTTTTTTTCCTTTCCAGGACACGCTGGTGGTTCTAGTTGATAACGACAAAAATCCTCTTTCTTTATTTTTGTCGTGATCAACGGAAATCCCCCCCTCCCCCTTTCCTTATTCCAATCAGACCCAGTTCGACAGGTCGTGGCTTCCTCCTTCATCCCCCTGAATGCTTTTTTTCTTTTGATAGAACGATGATACGGGAAATCCGTTCCTCATCGCAGTTTCATAATTGCGTTCCTCTCAACAAGTAAATTACAGTTCATACTACTTCTTTTTCCCCTCCCCTTTAATACTGCCCCTCCCCCGTTCAAATCGGAGAACTTCCTCGCTCCCCCCCCGAATGAGCTCATTAAAAGAAGGCTCCCCTCCCCCCCTCTTTTGCGTTGAGCTATTAAGAATTAGGCGGATGCCTGACGTCCCCTTTTCTTCCAAAATGATGGGAGCTGCATTTTTGGATGCCCCAGAGGAGGACCTCCTTTTCCTAAAGAATTCTTCCCTCAGGCCAATAAAATGGAATGAAGACTCCCCATAGAATAGCCTGGGATAGAAGTTAGAATGGAAAATCTCCCCTTCCCCTTTTTTTCCCTTCCTTGCGAAAAATTACTCTCCCACACCCCCACCTTTTGAACAATTTTAAGGATGAGTATGATTGCCTTTCTTTTTTCCTCTTAATTTGAGACCCAGAAATCGCCCCTTCCCTGCTGAGTTCAACCTCTAACAAGAATTAATCAGGTCCTCTCTCCCTCACACAAGGAGATTGCCCTTTTTCCTCCGGCAAAAGCAGAAAATTCTCATGTCTCCCCCTTTTCTTTCACGTTACTTTTCTCACAGTCGGAAGTTAAAAGAATCACCTTCCGCCTGCGTTCACCAGTGTTTTTTCCCTCTCCTCCCCCCGTTTGCCATGTGTCTCCCTTTTTTCTTTCTCCAGTCTCGAGATCCCCAGGAGAAAGAAGTCCTTTTTTTTGTTCAAATAGCTATTTAATGGCTGTTCCCTTTTCCTCGGTTGAAAACAGTTGCCACCCCCGCCTGTCTTCTCCTCTTCTCAAGTTGACCAAAGTAAGAAAAATTCTCTGGTGGTGATTATAGCTATTTCCCCTTTTTTTTTTCTGAAAGTGTGGAAAGACCTGCATGGATACCTCCCCTCCCTTTTATTTCTTTTCATGGAGGTAAATGTTGCCATGTCAGCTTTCCGGTAACTTTCGACCCTTCCATTGTGGATCTGTCCCCCGAGTGTATTCCCTTCCTTTTCCTCGTGAAAGCTTAAAACCGAATCGCGGACGATTCATGGAGAAGGGTACTTCCTCCCTCCAAAACGACCCTTTAAAGTTAACCACCATTCTCCTCTTATCGCGAAAGAATGGATATCCCTCTTCCTCTCTAGACCGCCTCTATGAAATTTTTCTCTCGCAGTTCTCTTTTTTTCCCCTGCGATGGAGTGCCATCCCTGTGCGAAATAGCAAAGGACCACTCTTTTCTCCGGCCGGCGTCTGGTAGGAGAGTCTCCCCCCTTTATTTCCCCTTCTCTCTGCCAGGTTCTAGTGCATGTTTTTCCTCTCTTTTCACACCCGATTGATTCTGCGCGACAGATCTTCGATTTGCTGGAGCCCTTTCTCCCCCCTCAAGCCTACGATCAGACAGGTCCCCTGCGGCTCCGATTTTTTTCTCCCTTCTTTCCCCCTCTTCTTTCGTGTTCCTCGGTATTGAGGAATAATGGATATCTCTTTTCCATTTTCGTGTTTGAGAGAGATACAGGATCAAGCCCCCTCCCCTCCTTCCCCTTTTTCCTTCTCGCGCGGGAGAAGATAAACATCTGGAGAAGCAGTGGCAATTTTCTTTTTTCCCCTTTGGAAACGTCCATCCAGCAACCTCCGCGGATCGAAGATAGGCGATCCCTTTTTGGACGCTGCGAAAATGATAGGCCCTTTTCCGTTCGATAAGTGAGGACAGGTGCCGACCTTTTCCCCTCCTCCAAGACATCCTTCCGAAAATACCCACAAGAGCTTGAAAACTCTTTTGATGAGATGGCAACTAAATAGCTTTTCCCCCCCCCTTCCTCCCCTGCGAGCGAACAATGGCTAGAGGCGGTATATCTCTTTCCTTTTCTTCTTTTCCCTCCCCTTCCTTTTTTTTCGTCTAGATATCTGAGCTCCCTTATTGAGAAAGGTTGGGTATATCCCCTTCGCGGCAGGCACCTTAGAAGGAAATCTTTCTCTTCCCCTCCTTCTTTCACTCTCCCAGTAGGACACCACTCCCTTTTTTCCCTATCCACAATGGACCGGACGCACTGAAGAGAACTGTGTTATTATCAAAATTACCGCCATGACGTAAATTTCCTTTCCTTCTCTCCTTGGCTTGCCACACTTTCCACCAGCGCGGAGAGGTTTTCTTACACCTCCCCCCCCCCCCCCCGAAACGACTCTTTCTACTTGTACTCAAAGGGGATGCGGGGGCAGTACCCCCCCCTTGGGCAAACGAGAGTCCCCCTTTAAACTCAGGGAAAGAGCTATTTTGCACATTCCTTTCTCCTTCCGGTCGCGGTACCTCCGAATGGATCCCACTTTCTGTGAGACACATGGCCCCTTGGCTGACATTACTAATTGAGCCCTTTTTTTTTCCCTCTTTTGTAAAACAGATCTATGACGTGAGTTTTGAACCTTCATAGCAAAAAGGAATTTTCTTTCCCTTTAGACCTCTTTTTTGCTTTGCCTTTCCGCGATTATAAAAAGTGAAAGGGCATTCTTTTTTTCAGATTGATTTCAGGGAAATCTTCACCCTTTCCTTTTATTGTCATTTTTTCAGGGTGACGTTTTTTTTTCTCTCTGCAAATAAGAGTATCTTCCTCCCTTCCTAGCCGCATAAGGAACATTGTTCCACTCTCCCCTACCTTCCTTTTTTATCATCTTACACCCGATGACGATCTCCCTGCGAAAGCTATCTGTCGTCGCTGTAGTCGTCATCTTCCTTTTTGCGAGAATGTGCAGCAGATTTAGCCTATGCAAGCTAAACCCTCTCTTCCCCTTTAAATTAAGGAAGACGCCGACCACTCGCAACGCAACGTCACCATTCCCGTAAGGATGTGAAGGAGATCCCCCCCTTAGAGTTCTCTTGTTAAAGCGCTTTCCTTTCCTCTCTCGTACGACAACCCCCCCCCAGTATTCTTTAAGGATAATGGTTTATCTTCCTCCTCTGCGATGCTATAATAAGATTGGAACCTTTCCCCCTTTTATTCCCAACGACTCAAACGATCATTAAGGGGATAGCCTAGGCTAGCTATTTTCCCCCCTTTTTCTCCTTTTCTTGATGTTCCTTTCCCTTCCGCTTGTAGGTGAGTCCGTTGATCAAAGACCCTTTTTTTTGTTGTGATGAGAGAGTTTTTGTCCCTTTTCCCCCCCCTCTCAGAGTGTCCTTTACATTTTCCAATTTCCCCCCCCTTCTCCTTTTCCTCCCTTCCAATCTGTCTTTAGGTCCTCACCTGAATGATCGTTGAGTCTTTTCTCCGTTCCAAGAAGGACCTCTTTCTCTTTCTCTCCTTCCTTCTTGGTGGTAACCGGAATTTTCCCCCCCCGAATCACCGGTCATTCTACCGTAATTAAAGGGTTTTTCTTCCCTGCAGCGCCTCTTCGAACCTCGCGCCTTCAGCCTTTTGCCATCAGCTCAGCTCCCTCCCCTTCCGGCTCAGAAAAGACCTACTGGATGGTTGGCGTTGAGCTCTGAATTTCGGAGGATGCCCTTTCCATTTTCCGATGGACCCCCTTTTCTCTGCATCCTTTTCCGAGCGAGAATGAGAAAATCCTCTTCCACATCCCTGGGAATGCCGCCTCTCTTTTTCCCTCCCCTTCGCCTGTGGATACCGTTAGCAAATTCCTAACCCCTTCTTTTTTTCCCTTCTCTGAGAAAACAATTCTCCCCTTTCAATATTTTCCAATGTAAGGATGCGTTATTGACCCCGCTGTTACTCGGAATTTTTCGCCAACAACGGCACCCTTTCTTTTCCCTCTAAAAGCCGTTCCTAAGTGAAGATTCTCAATGCACGAAACCTTCTTTCCCTTTCATTTGAGGAATAGGACTTCCTTTCTCCCCTCCAGCCAATTCTTTTTCATGCAAGTGAAAGAAATTCTCTTCTTTGAGGTTATAGAATTTTTCTTCCCCCCTTCCTTTTCCCCTTACAGCAAGTAGATATGTTTTACGCATGCGTTAGTGTCTCAATTTCAAGTCCCACAAAGCTTTTTGAAACTTCCTTCCATCGGTCTAAACTTCCAGTCGCGAGATTACAAGCGAACGCCCTCCTTTTACGTGGCCCTTTCCACCATAGATATTTTACCCCTCTTCTTCCCTGTGGACCCAGTTTCCCCCCCCTCTTTGGTGTCCCAATTTAAAAGGCATACTAGAACAGAGAGCGTAGGTTTTTTTTTCTTTTTTTTTCACCTCCCCCCCCCCCCTTCTCCGCAGCTGGTTACAGTGTTGCCCCCCCGGTACTACTCCTCAACGGATGAAGGTCAGGCGGTACTTTTCTTTAGTTGAAGGTAAATGAACACCCTTCCCTCCTTTTTTCCGTTCCCATTCCATTGTGGATATGTTCACCTCGGATCGTCATCTTCTCTTCCTTTTCGATCTTTCCTCTCCCCAGAACGACGAAGATAATGGAGAATCCCCACAGAGCAGATCAGTACACACCCTCTCCCCCTTTCAGATCTCTCGACGAAACCCATGGCCGCTTCTCTTTCCTTCTTTCTCCCTCCTCTCTTTTCTGTTCCCAGATCGCAGTCATACGTATTTCTGTTTTTTTTTTCCATCCACCATAGTGGAGAACCCCTTCCCCCGAGTTCATTCAAGCGCGGGGTATATTTGCTTTTTTTTTTTTTCCCCTTTTTTTAAGGCACCCCGGCAAACTAGGCACTGCTTTTTGCATTTGTGAAGGACTCTTTTTTTTCTCAGCCGTCAAACCGATTTATGTTGCGCGGGCGCGCTCCTTCCCTTTCTTTTGGCTGGGGTGTGCTGGACGTTCCCAAGTCAATAAGCAAGCACGAAGATACCGCCATTTTTTGATCGTCTCCGCGCGAGCAATTGAGGAAACGTCTTTTCCCTTTTCCTTCCTTTCTTT
>Ga0179591_1328764_pt1 | contig 16908 bp, 27 predicted proteins | sample CZOMad2_1_08_16f_FD_182891 | JGI IMG/M metagenome (GOLD analysis project Ga0179591, IMG submission 182891) | Vadose zone soil fungal communities from Angelo Coast Range Reserve, California, USA - CZOMad2_1_08_16fungal (PacBio error correction) | ecosystem: Environmental > Terrestrial > Soil >... | reverse complement strand
GATTCCCCCTCTTCTCTGTCCTACCAAGACGATCAGGGACCCTTTTTCCCCCTATCTAAAGATCAAGAGCATCGCGCGGTCCGCATCTTTTCTTCTTTTCCAACGACTAGTAGGGGAATTGATTTGTTGTCCGGGCAGAAAGCTCATGTCCCCGTGCGCAATCCCTCAGGCGCTTCGTTTTCCCCCCCAGTCCCCCCCTGGTGCGGCAGAGCGCCCCACACTTAAGGCCTCGATCGAGTTTCTTTTCACCGCGTCGTAGCCGAGAAGCGCCTGCTCTTTTTCCTTTCCCCAGTCGCTGCCTGGGCGGAAAATACCGTTCCCCGCTCCTGTTAGACCGAGAACGCTCCCCTTCTATTGACCAGGCCGCCCGCAGCTAGAGATAGGGAGGGAATTTTTTTCAGTCGTGGCCGAGAAGAGGACAGAGGAGGCGGCTGCTGCGTACGAGAGAAAGATTGAGCGAATCGGGGAGAATCGACGAAGCGCTCCCCCTTCTTTTTCTTCAACGGCGCTCAAGGAATGAAAGAATGCTCTTTTTCCGGAAAAAAAAGCCACTGTCCCCTCCCTTCACCGAGCCATCTTGGAAAAATGCCCATCCAAGCCTTCGGTTGTCGAGAGGGTGAGAGTGTACATTTTTTTAGCTACCCCCTTCTTTCGAGGAAGCTCTCGCTTTTTCTTTTTTTCAACTCTCTCCGAGTCGAAGAATGTGTCGGGACCTCCTAGGCGCGCGTGTTGGTTCTCCCGTGTGATGATGAAATGCTGCCCACCCCTCTTTCCTCTGGCCAGATCATGGAGCAGAGGCCGACACTTTTTTCTTCCCCGTTGACATCGAAGACGCTTCGCCCCCTTTCTTCCTTCAGGCGTGATAACCGGTAGCCTTTCTACCGGTCTAGAGCCCGTGATAGGAGGCTCCTTCCTTCTTTCCTCGTAGACACGCGGACAGAGCTCGTCGTTGCTTCCGCCTCTTCTCGTCGAGTCGAGACAAGCGTGTTCCTTCTTCTTGTGCGGGGAGGAGGTAGGATACCTTTGAATTTTCCTCTTTTTAGCTCAGGTGAGTTCATCTCTCATCGTGGTGCCAAACACAAACGCGACCTTACTTTTCCTCTTTCAAAAACAGGGGAGTTGTAAGGCTCTTTTTCAGCTCCCTTTTCTTTATCAGTTGAGTGGATGAAGAAGGTTTTTCTTTCCTTTCCCCCCCCCCATTTCAAGAGCGGGAGAGGATTGCTTAGCTTTCTCTTTCCCTCCGAAATCCGTGGCCGTCGCCTTACCTCCTTGTTGGCGCATCGCGCAAGCAATTTGTAGGGGTCTCCGTCGATCCAGTATTTTCCCCTCTTGATGCTGGCCACGTGCTCCGGAGGAGGTGGCAATGCTCGTCCCCTCTTTTTTTTTCGTTAGATGACTATCATTGCAAAATCACGACGGAGCACGTGGCCATGCACTCCCTTTCCCCCCTCTGGCTCACGGAGACCACTAAAAAGGGAGAGAGCTCATCCCGGGCTTACACCGGCGAAGAAAAGGATTTCGAGAAGTTTCCAGTTCCTTTTTCCCCTCCCTCCGCTCTTCATTGGACCGGGCTAGAGCTAAAGAACCTCCAACTTTCTTACCGAGAGATAGGAGAGAGACATCTTCGAGCGCTGCCCCCCCCCTCCTTCCCGCGGGGGGGGGGGACACACAATTTGTCCCGTTGTTTTGTTGCACCACCAGATGCATCCTTCTTTTTCTCGCCTCGAGCCCGCACACCAGCCTCCCTGCCCCTCCCCCTCCCCGGGCGCTGCGCATCGAGCAAGGAGCACTGTACAAACCTTTCTTTTTCTCAAGGGGAATTCGCAACTAAGACGAGCTCTTTCCCTGAGTCTTCTTTTCCCCGAGCTCGGTTGTCGCGACTAAGATTTCTCTTTCTCTACGAGGAGGAATATTCCAGGCTCCTTCTCTCGAGAGGAAGAGTCCCCTTTCTGACGCGAGAGCCGGCAAGTCCTGCTCTGTTTTTTTTTTTTTTTTTCTCACGAGACGCGGCGTTGTTCCCCTGGGTCGCCATGCGCAACAACACCGCGCGCCCCCTGACCAGGCTTTCGATCTCGGCTGCTTAAACCTCGCTTCTCCTTTTTTTTTTTTCCGGGCCAATCGCCTCGCTAAAACCATTCTGAACGACAACTCGAACCCTTTGTTCCTCTCTGATCGTTCCAAGATGGATAGTTCCCCCCCAAACTTTTCTTTCAGTGCGATGGTGGTTCCTCTAAGATGGGATTCCTTTGAAGGCCCTCCTCTCCTTTGTCGCGATTAGTAGGCCTTTTCCCCTCCGCTTTCTGATCGTAAGACAGGAACGAAACTTCGGCCTCCTCCTCTTTCCCCTCCTACCGATAGCGAGTGCATGGGCGGACTGCGTCCCTCCCTCTCCTTCTTTCCGGTCTACCGGAGCGGTCGCGATTCCTTTTTTTTCTTTTTCGCGAATGCCCGAGATAGTCACGCGCAGTCCTATGTTTCCGGTTCCCTCGCGCAGCAATACGCCCTTCGCGATTTTCCTCGGACGACCGTAATGGTCGAGGCCCGCCTTCTCCCCTCCTTGCCTGAGTGACCCGGGCACAAAAAATTCTCTCGTTGAGCCCCATCAACGACTTCGCGTTTCGTTTTTATGTCTGTGATGTCCTCTACGGTAGGGGCTCGTGACATCTGGTGTGACCTTCTGCATGAGACTAAAGAGTGAGGGTTTTTTTCTCCTCTTTTCTGGGCTCGTCATCGCAGACGCGATGACTTGGGCCTTCTTGACTGACGAATAGGAAACGGCGCTGATCCTCGATTAAAAATCCCCCAAAAGAAGGTAGAAACTTAGTAGTTCTGGCCATTTTTTCCTTCCTCGTCGCGAGTGCTCGCTAATCATTGGGATTCCCCCTCACTATCCAGTGAAAAGTTAGAAGAAGGCGATTTTTTGGCATTCGCCCCCCTTTCTTTTTCATCGCTAGCCTTGAAAAAGAGGTCGACGCGTCCTCTCCTTCACTTCCCATTTGCTTAGGCAATGGTAGGATAATATACTTTTTCCTTCCTTCTCGGGAACGAGTGAATAGCTCCAAACCTTTCCCCCCTCTTTCCCGAGCCAGATAAAGAGTAGGGTGGCGCGGCCGCCCTTTTTTTTTCTTTGGTGGCGTAGCGCCAAGATCACTTCCTTTTGCTAGGTGGAACAAAAAAAACAATCGGCCATTGACTCTCTTCGTGAACGAGCAGCAATAGAAGGGAATGTTGTTTTTCTCCCTTCTTCCCGTGAGATAGGAGAGGAGCCGAGCCCCCCCTTTCTCGAAGAGAGTATCCCCCTTTTTTTTTTTTTTGAGAGAGATACTAGATTAGATCAGCCGGCGTTCTTTTTTTCTTTCTTTTTCCCTGAGAACGGAGAAGAGAGATATCACCCCTCTCTAGTGAGAGAGTTCACGACCTCTTTCCCCTAGGGTTTGGGTGGACAAATAGCGGCATTCTTTTCTTGGAGATTGGGAATAACGGCCACCCCACTTTTCTTTTTCCGGCCCCCCGCGCCAGCCCGACGCTTTTCTCCTGGACGCGAGATACGATATGGTTTCCCCCTTTTTCCGTGGCCCGAGACCGGCTTTCATTTCTCTTATCCTACCATGCCGAAAGCAACACGTGAAGATAGAAAGGGGAGCTTTTTTTTCCCTTTTGAGCGCTTCCCGAATAGACGCACAGTCCCGACCCTCTTGTTGCGCTTGCCGAAAAAAGCAGGCCGAATTTTTTTTTTTCCCCCCTTTTTCCGATCAAAGGAGAGGATCCTCTCCCTACTCGGTCTGTAGGGTGGGATGAGAACTCATGGCCCAGAATTCTCTTTCTCTTTTTGTGGTTTTTTTTTTTGTAAAAAAACACTGTCCTTCTCCCTCCCTTTTTTCATCGGCCTGTTCTAATAGTCAGGAACGATTTTCGGGACCGTCATCGCAGTAGATTTGATTCTTCTTTCCCCCTCACGGGGATGGATTTTTCTTTTTCTCACCAAAGCGAGAATGGATTTATTTTTCCTCTTTTCCGATCGCATCGGAAAGCGCATAGCGCGGGCCGCAGACGACCTTTTTCCCTTTTTTTATGAGGGCTCAACGAGATCGTTATTTCTGATTTTTTTTACTTGTCAGCTCAAAATGTCGTTGCGGCCCCCCCCCCTCCCGTACGGCGTCCGACGGCCCCCCACTTCCTCTCTTATCTTTTCCCCTTGCGAGGGATGAGGAGAGGGAACCGCCCCGTTTTTCTTTCCTAGCTCGGGAAGGACCGCGCACCAGTCGCTGCCTTTTTTTTTTTTTCTCTTTCTCCCGAGCACGATCGGTAGCTGTTGTCGTTACTCCTTTTTTCTTTTCCTTCCCAGCAGCTCGCGATTCGTTCTCCCTCTTCTCCCTTCGTGGCCGAGAAGGATTGCAAGAGTATTTTTTTCCCTCTTGAGAAAGATGCGCGAATCGGTGAGCATGCCTTCACTCTCTTGGCATTCAACTGGAGACTCCTGCCTGCCAGCTGATTCCCCCCAGCCACGACCGAACTGCATTTGACCGGCACCACCCTTCTCCGATAGAAAAGAATTCGTTTTTTTTCTCGCGCGTTTTAGAGTTTCTCAATTCTCTTCCCTTCCCCACCGATCGACGGCTTCCGACGAAGCGAGGTTGAAATCGCCCATATTTCTTGACCGAGGCTGCGCGAAATCGGCTTTTTTCTCCCCCCCTGTGAAAAACTGAGAACAAGTCTTCTCTCCCGCCCAGAGAATGGAGCAGCGCGCCTTTTTTCTTTTCGTGACCTCGCCTCGATTCGCTCTTGCTCCTCCCCTCTCTTGAATAGTAATAAGAGTAGACCGTTCCTCTTTTCCTCACCAAACCGAGCTCGTGGAAAGCATGCTCGCTTCGTCCCGGTAGAGGAGCTCGTCGTATTTCTTTTTTCTCTCGAGCGAGTCGAAGCCAACGTTGTACCGCTTCCCCTTCTCCTTTTTTCGGGGAGGAAGGTTCGGATAAAGGAGCCCTTCTTTTTTTCTCTCTAGGAGTTAGATAAGTATCTCTCCCGCCTTATCCATCGGTGCGTGAAAAAAAAACGCGACCTGAAACCCTCTTTCCCCCCCCCCTTTCGTTTTAAGGGAAGAGTTGACATCTGACTCTCCTCTCTCTCGTTCAGCAAGTTTGAGTGATGCCGAAGGGTTCTTTGCTCTCTCCCCCTTCCTTTCTCTCGTGGCGGGACGGTGCGGCCCAGGCATGTACCCCCCTTTTCTTCTCCGGTGAAAGGAGTTCGGAGAGGCCGTTTGTTTCGTGCATCTGCTCTCCCCCTTCGGTGATCGATGAGAAATTCCACTTTTCTCAGGCTTGCGGTTGCAATGAAGTCATATATATTAGTTGAAGAAGAATACGTTGGTGTTGTTGAAGTCTCTTTTCCTTTTCTCCCCCCCCTCACGAGTTTCGAGCGATCCCATTCCTTACCCCTTTGGCGCGATGCGAACCAAAAGGAGTAGCGAACGCCTGTGCACCCCCTCTTTTTCCGCACCGTCCCGTGCAACGCTCCCTAATTTTCCCTGTTCTCGAGATCAAGAAAAACCTTCGGCATCCCTCCTTTTTTTCTCTACATTTCGAGCGCTTGAAATTTCCCCTGCCCCCTCCCGGTTTTTAAGAACGAGAGGACTTGCTCTTCTTTTCCCACGATGATATGAGGACATCCTATTCTTATCCCCCTATCCAGAAAAAAAGAAGTGTGGAATGTATCCGACCCTTCTTCCTTCTCCAAGAGCACTGTAAAAAGATGGATAGCCGTCCCCCCTGCTCATTCTCAACTAAGAAGAGAGAATGTACGCGCTGTCTACCGCCATCCTTTTTTTTTTCCCCTCTCCGGTAGAGAAGGTATAAGCTTTTTGTTTATGCCCCTCCTTCGCGCGCGAGAGAAGAGGAGGCGAGGTCAACGGTGGCCTTTCTCCCCCTTTCGCTGATACATGATCTTTCCCCTCTCGCGGATGGGGGAAGAAGTTTCACCTGGCGCCCCTTTTCTTTTTTCCCCGCGTCCCGACAAAGGCTTCTCTTTTCCCCCTCCTTCGTCGGTCGCGCGAGTCATCTACCTCCATAGAATCGATAAAAAAACGTTCCTCCTCTACAACGAAGTATTGGAGAAGATATCTTCATTTCCTTCCCCCCTGCAGTTTACGCCGTCCTCTTTCCGTGCATGGAGAGACCAGTTGAATGCCCTCTTTTCTTGTCGCGCTTCGTCGGGCTGTTTCTCTTCTCGCAGCTTTCTATAGTACTCCCCGGCACGTTTTTCCCTCCCTTGCGCCGCGGATGATACGAACGAGTTTTTTTTTTTTTTTCGTCTCCCTCCTCTGTGCTTTCGTAACGCAAAACAGATACCTCGGCGGCTCGGTCGACTTCTTCCTCTCCTGGGTTGAGCCAGGGGGGTTGGGGTTTCCTTCCCGTCTGCGCGCGATAAGAAGAGGTTCACTCGCCCCTCCTTTCCTCCCTAGGAATTGAAGTAAATTTTTGTCGTCCTTTATGGTAGAGGAAGCACGCTCCCTTCCCCCTTTCTCCCCCCGGAACAAAAAAACGGTCCACCCCCCCCCCCCCCCCCCCCCCCCCCTGTCACCCCCCAAAGAGCTCGTGTAGCCCATCCCCTCCCTTGCTCCTTTAAGATGAGAGATTATTCTTTCCCCCTCACCTGAATGATCTTGATCTCCTTCTCGCATGAGGACTACAGGTGAGGGGGAATCCCTCCTCCCTTCCGCTCCTGGCGATTGACGGTCCGGCGCGCCTTTCCTTAACAGGCCGATGAAACGGATTGCTCTTTTCCCCCTCCCTCCCCCGAATGTAGAAAAATTAGTATTCTGGCCATGCGTCTCCCCTCTTTTCTCGCTCCTCCTTGGGATTTTTCACCCCTCACGAGAAAGACTGCCCCGTCGAGTTTTTTCTTTCTCTCGCTGTTCCTCCTCCCTTTACAGCGGTAGAAAGCGGTCGATTTTTCGGAGTCACGGCAACGTTTGCTTTGGTTATAATATATCATAAAGACACGAATTCTTGGGCGCGGGAAATGTGCACCATATCGTTAGACTCGCCTTCCCCCCCTAGCCGCTCCCGAGTCGGGATGTCTCTCCTCCATGAATTAGGCTCGACTTTTTTTTTTCGTAAGCGCCAAGCTCCCCAAGACTTCCCTCTTCTGTGGCCACACAAGAAATCGACATTGACTTCCTTTTTCCTTTTAACGCGCGCCACTAGCTCGTCTCCTCTCTCTTCGGCGCCGATACGTGAGATCGCGCGCCCCCCTTTTCTTCCCGCCGGATGAGAGAAGCCGTCCCCCTCTCCCTTTTGGTTGTTGAGGAGATAAAGAGCATTCGCTCAGCCTTTTCCCGGGGATGGGATACAGTTTGACGTCCGAGAAAAGGAAAGCAGGAGGCTTTTTCCTTCCCCGAGATAATTTTCCCGTTCCAAGAACTGAGAATGGAATGCTCGTCACCTTCCCCCCCTCTCCTGTAGGGGACTCGTTTTCCTTGGCAGAGAAGCAAAACCAGCTTCGATTTTTCTTAAACAGGCCGCGCAAGGTCTTGCTCTCGGGTCCGCGAGGATACGGAGATGGTTTGGAGCGACTTTTTTTTCCCTTCCTTTCACGCGATTCCGTAGGTATGGTCGCCCTTCTGACCCTCAAAAGTTGAAGTGACGCTCGCTTTTTCCCTTTCAAGGCTGAGCGCTTACAGACTCTGTTTGCGCTGAAGAAAAACTCTCCCCCTTTCCTTCTTGCTCGTGAGGTGCAAAGCTCTCTTTTCCTCGCCCTCGCCGACGAGGGCCTGTCGGTGGATGAGGATCTCCTTTTTCTCTGATTTGAATCCTTGGGCTCGTTTCCTTCGGCCTGTTCTAGTCGCAGTAACGACTTGGTTCCCTTTTTCCCGTTCATCGCAGTAGCGTACGATCTTTTTTTTCTGTCTTCCACCTCACGCTGGAGTCTCACCCCACCCAAGGCGATCATGGATTTCTTCCGTCAGTTGCCGGACACGATCTACGATTTCTTTCCCCTCTTGGCCGCAGAAGAACGAAATTCCCCCCTCTTTCTCCGTAGGGGAACTGAGGTAACGGGTTTTGGGGAGGGTCAGCTCCCCCTCCTTTTGTGCTGCCTCGACCAGTTGTTTCCCCCAAAAAGTGACGGAAAGGCCTCGCGCTTTTTTTTTTTTTTTCTTTCCCCCGAGTGAAAAAAGATCGTAGTTGACCGATGAGAGTGACGAGTGTTTCCTTTTTCTTTCGTAATAAAACGTGATAGCGGAACGATCGGTTCTCTTTTCGTCCCCTCACAGCACAGATATTGGACCAGGCCGCCCAGCAGCTTCTTCTTCCCCCCCTCCCGGGCGACGTCTGGCCGAGCAGATGCAGAGTTTCGCCTTTGTAGGGAGGAAGAGAGCAAGTTCCTTTCTCTGTCCGAAGAAGCGCGAAAAGAGCCCTCTTTCCTCCAATGGCGCTCAATGCTTAAAGAGTGATCCCCTTTTTTCCCCCTCATTTTGCCGCAACGAGCCATCTTCAATTTCCCTCCTTCCGTGTCGCGCGGGTTCGAGTTGTTAAAGAATGGTTTTAGCTATGCTCCCCCCTTCTAGAGAAGAGAGCGACCTTCCATTTTTTCCATCAGAATATTCGAAGTTTTTTCCCCTCCCTAGGCGACGCGTTGTTTCTTTTCCTCCCTTTGCCCAGGTGAAAAAATGCTGAAAACAGCCGCTCCTTCTCTTAAAGATTCATGGATGTTCCTTTGACTGCGAAGCGAGGTCGGAAAACGTTGACCTCGCCGTCCCCTCTTTTTCTCACCGTAGCCTGGAATATGTCCTCCGCAGTAGTCTCTCCCCGTTGTCGGAGGAGCGAAAACCGAACTCGTCTCTCTTCACAGGAGCTAGTCGGAGTTGCGAAGGATATGATTTCCTCCGCTTCTCGCGAGTCGAGCCAAGAGGTTGTACAGTTGCTCTTTTTTTTTCCTTTTTTTTACATGAGCACAGGATGGTGTGAGGGATCAGTGTTATGTTTCGAGCGAGTCCGCAGTTCTTTTTTTCCCCCCCACCGCGACCTGAAAAAGATCGAGCATTCTTCCCCCTTCCCCCCAGGGCGTTTTAAGGGCCGCGTTGCAGCGCTTTTCTTCGAGCTCTCGTTCAGCAGTTTGAGTGATGCCGAAGGTTTTTCCCCTTTCCAATGAAAGAGAGGATATTGCGGAGCGTGCCTTTTTTTCCCTCTCAAATCAGTGGAAGTCCTTTCTTCTGACTCCGTGGTGCGCATAGAGAAGAAAATTGGTAGTGGTCTCCGTCGAGCCTCCCCTTCCTTTCCACGTGATCACGGGGGAGGTGTTGTCCTTTTTTTTGTGAGAAGAGATGAATATCATTGCCCTCCTCCTTCCTTTTTCCCTCTCCCGACATAGGGCTCGACGTACCCTTTCCCTTCCACCGAGTAGACGAAACGACTGTGAAAACGGCGACCCCTTCCTTTCTCCCCTCCGCGCACGCTCCGCAATACGACTCTTTCATTTCGGGATCTTCCCCTCCCTCAACGGAGGAACGAGAGATCGGCGCGCGACATCTTCGTCTCTCCTCTTTTTTTTTTTTTACGCGCGCGGCCTGCTCGAGACAGTTTTTTTGGTCTCCCCCCCCCTATTTATTCCTGCGGAATAGACTAGAACATCCCGGAGCTCTTCCCCGCCGTGTGCGGAAGTATAAGACCTTCCTCCTTCCTCTATCCACCTGGGAGCAATGTACAACGCTTGGATAGGAATAGCCTCGAAGCTTCTCCCCTCCGTTTTTCACGAGCTCGGTTGTCGCGCCTCCGATCTCCCTTCTACGCGGGGACTATTCCCCCCCTTCCCTAAACATTAGAGGAGTCTCTTCTCGGTCAAAGGGAAGAAGCGCTTCGTCCTTTCTCTTATGGAGATGAATCGAGCCTCGCGGGCTGGGTGCAGAAGTTTACCTGGGCGCCATGCGCACCCCCCTTTTTTTTCCGACACAGGATCGACTCGATATTCGCTCTTCTTCCCCCGGTAGCGAGATTAATCGATCGGTTGGATTACAATCTTCTTTTTCCCCCCCTCTAACCCGCGCGACAACGAAGTCTTGGACTACTTTCCCTTTTCCAAGATGGCTCTTTCCGGCTTTTCTTGCCGGGCTGTGGTTCATACGATTCCTTCCTTTGAATGCCCTCTCGAAAATGGGGATCTTTCCTCGCTCGGCGCAGCTTTCGATAGAGGGAATCCCGGCAGCTTTTTCCTTTCTTTTCCTCTCCGATTGATACCGAACGATTTTTCCCCCTCTTTGCTTTCGTAACGCAACAGCAGGTAAATCGGGCTCGGTCTACCGTCCTCCCCTTCCGCTACTTGTGCGCGGCATTACCGAGATAGTAAAGAGCCTTTCGTTCCTTTTTCCCCTCGCCGCAGCCCTAGAAACTGAGCAGATCGGGCCTCTTTTTTCCTCCGTACTGGTCGAGGCAGCACGCCATTTGTCTTTCGCTGACCCGGCAAAAAAAACCCGTGGCCCTTTTTCCCCCTTTTCCGCGATTTCGCGTCTGCGCACGCGCTCCTTTCGCCCTCGGTGATAGTGGAAGAAAAAAACCCTTCGAGCTTTTCCCTTCTCGCTTGGGTCTTTTTTTTTTCCTCCTTTTCGTGGGAAATCCCGCAAGCGGCTACTGGCTCTCTCTTTTCCTTCTGGCGCTAGTTGAAAATAGGGATGATGATTTTTCTTTTCCCCCCCCCTGCATTGATAGTGGCACATGACCCCTCCCACCGTCATTTCCCAAGAGGAGGATGGCCATGAGTTCCTCCTCCCCCCTTTTTTTTTCTTCCTCTCATCATTGGGACGTACCCCTCCCTAGCAAGATGCAAAAGTTCGGCCGGTTTTCTTTCTTCCAAACGCGACCCTCCTTCCTCTTCATGCCTTGACAAAGAGGTCGACGCTTCTTTCCTTTTTCCCCCGTTTGCTTTCGGCATGGTAGGATCCAATCCTTCCATCGTGAAAGCCGGGCGCGGCACGGGCCTCCCTTCCTCCCGCCGTCCCACGATAACGATTTCCGTTCTTTTCTCGGAAAGACATGAAATTCGAGCTCGAGCTTTTTCTTCCCCCTACCAGCGAGAAAGTCGCTACCCCCCCCCCTTCTTACCTTGAACGAGAAGAAAGGCTCAGTCTTTTTCCCCTTTCTAGGGATCTTTTTTCTCCGGCTTAAGTGAGCATAGGAGCGCGATCCCTCTTTTCCTCCCCCTAACGAGTAGATCGATCTTTCCTCCATCTTTCCTCCTCTTTCTTTCCGCCGGCGGATCTGGGATAAGGATCGCGCGCGAGCTCCTCTTCCGCCGAGAGCTCTTCGTTCCATTGCGCCGCGTTCCCTTTTCTTCCCTATGGTTGGTTCCCCTTCTGTGCCGGAGAGCGCGGTTTTTTTTCTCCTGAAAACCAAGATTTAGAGTCATTGCGGAAGAAAGCTCCCCCACCCCTCCTTCCGGGAGCGGCATCTGGGGTACGGGCGAGGATACGATATGGTTTGTCCCCCTTTTCCCCGCGAAAGGATTTAACTCTTTTGACTCCTTATTAATACCATGCCGACCCCCCTCTCGCTGAACGCTCGACCTTCTCTTCCCCCTCTTGTGTCAAGGATGAGAGATTACCGAATCGAAGTCCCCCTTCCCCTCTTGCCGAAAAACTGCACAGCTCGAAAGTTTCATCTGCTCGTGAAGGTGTGCACAAAGCTCGCTTTCCTTTGCATCGCCGACGAGGACTGTTTTTTCGGTTCCTTTCCCCATTGGCGAAATTCGGTGGATGATTTGATCCGAGTCATTTTTCCTCTCTTTTCAGTCCGACGTGTCAACGAGCGCTCTTTCCCGTCGCGTGACGCTTTTTTCCCTCCCCATTCACGGGGTCTCAGCTTGGGGCTCACAAAGCAGATTCATGTCTCCCCTTTTCGGTGCGGACAATATTAACTCTTTAGAATTCGGGACAAGAGGCATCGCGAGAGGCCCCAATTCTCCTCGAAGGTAGGGATGGGTCAACGAGCTCTTCGGTCCCGGGTTTGTGGGCGGGTCAGCTCCTTTTCTCACTTCCCTCGGCGCGTGATGAATAGACCAGGTACGGCGCCCCCCCAAGTGACGGCCACCTTCCTCTCTTTCTGCGGCGATGGTGAAAAAGAGTCGTAGCGCGCAGTTTTTTTTTTTAATGCCGCGCCCACAGTCGATGCTGGTCGGACTTCACTCCTTTTTTATAGAAACAGAGCCCATTTCCTAAAGCAACAGATCTTTGAAAAGTATCTCTCTATTAGTTGGAACAACGCGGCGCACCTTTCTCTTCTCCCCCCTAAGTATTTCGTGAAGGGGTCCCCCCCCTTCCTCTCCCTGTGAGCAGTTGACGAAGAAGCGCGACAAGAGCTTTTTTTTCATTTCAAACTGGCGATCCATGCTCACCCCCCCCCTCCCCCTGCCGAATGAATTTGCCCGGCACCAGCCCATCTTGGAAACTGCCGTCTTTTTTTCTCTCTGGTTCGAGTGGTAAAGAATGGTTTTAGCGATGTCTTTTCGGAAGCGCGAGACTCCTCTTTCTCTATCGAGTCGAAGAATGTGTATGTCGGTCCTTCGCGCGTTGTTGTTGAGCATGGCGCCCTGTGTCCCCCCCATCCTAGATAGTGAGAGAGCAGCGGCCAGTATTTTTTTTTTTCTCCTTGAAGGAGAGAGCGTCGTCCCCCTTTCCTCCCTTTCCCTCGAGGCAGCGAGAACCCGCCTTCTTCCCCCGTAGCCTTGGAATAGGTCTCCGCGTCCATTAGGAGGAGCGACAACGAGTTTTTTCACCGGAAGCTCGTCGTAGTTGAGACTTTGCCTCCTCTCTCTCCCTGCAAAGAGTTGTAAAGTGCATCTTGGCTCGATTTGCTTCTTTCTTCCCATGAGAAAAAAGGAGGGCCTTTGGAGGAGAGAGGAGGAGATAAGGTGTTTTTTTCTCTTTTTTTTTTTGGGGGGGGGGGGTTTTCTTTTTTTTTTGGGTTTGGGGGGGGGGGGGGGGGTGTTTTTTTTGGGGGGGGGGTGTTTTTTTTTTTTTTGGGGGGGGTGGGGGCTTTCTGTGCTCTTTCCCCCCCCCCCCACCCGACATGAAAACTCTCTTCTCTTAAAAAAAGGGAGTTTTCAGGGCCTTTCCCCTTCTTCCTCCAGAGGCTCTAGGTTAAGAAGTTGTGATCCTGTCGCCCGGTCCAATGAAAGAGCGGATTGCGTCTTTTTTTTTCCCTTCCTGGAAATTCTCGAAATCCGTGGCGTTCTTTTGCCCCCCTTTTGGTGCGCATCGAGAGAAATGTGTAGTGGTCTCCTTCTCTCTTTTTTTCCCCCTCGTGATTTGCTGGCCACGTGCATTCCGGAGGGATTCCCTTCCCTCCCCCCTTTTTTTTGTTCGTTTGAGAGAGAGGACGATAAGTGAACCTCCCGCCGAGCACTTTCCCCTTCCCTCTGGCTCGACGGAGGACCACTAAAAAGGGCGCGCTCTGCATTCCCCTCCCCCTTTCACCCGGCGACGCCACGGATTTCGAGACTCCCTTTTTTTCCTTCCGCCAATCCGAATTTCATTGGATTGCCCCTTCTTCCTCCCGGAACTGATGGAAGAGAGATCGGCGCGCTACATCTTCTTCTTTTACGCGCGCGGCTTGCTCGTCTTGTGTCCTTTTTTGTGCAACCACCGAGATTTTTTTCACCGGAGATAAGAGCGATCTCATTGCGCATGTATCCGACCTTCCGCCCTCTACTGAGCCATGTAAAAGCTTGGGGATAGACTCGCTCGAAGCGGTCGTCCTCTCCCTTTACGCCGAGTCTGTCCGCTTTCCGGCGTTCCACGAGCTATTGGGTTGGGGAGTTAATTACGACCCTCCCTTCTCCTGTGGAAGCGGTTTACTCGGAAAAGAGAAGGGAGCACCTTTTTGAAGAGGAGGAGATCTCCCTGAGGAAGAAGAGCGCGACTTCACGCCCTTTCCCTCTTGAGAGGGGAGTTTCACTTTTCATCAGTTTCACCTGGGAGACATCCGACCCCCCCCTCGCGAAATTAGCGCCCTCTTCCCTTTCAACTCGCTTCGTCGGTCGCGCGCTCCTCTCCCTGAAGGCATCGCCTCCTCCCTCACTACAACTCGAAAAAGAGCCCACCCTCTTCTTGGGCGGAAGAGGATGGCATTTTCCCCTTCTCCCCAAATTTGCAGTTCGTCGTGTCTAAGATGGAAGCATGGAGCGCCAGTTGCCTTTCCTCTTGTCGCGCTTTCGTCGGCATGTCCCTTTCTCCTTGTCTCCCTGACGAAATACTTACAGGAGACTCCTCTGCAATCTGTCTCCTTTTTTCTCTCGCGAGCTGCTGCGGCGGCCTGGTCAAAGTCTTTCTCTTTTCCTTCCCCTTCGCGGTTACGCGATTCAAGTTTATTTTTTCTTTTTTTTTCCCGAGCTCGTCACGAGCAGGCCGATGCGCGGCTCCCGCTTCCCCCCTTCTCCCTGCGCGAGAGAGGCTCTTTCCGCGGACGCAGTACTGGTCTCCCTTTTCAGAAAGAGCGAGGGATTGCGCACTACCCTTTTCTCCCCCGGGACCTCAGTCCCTACGAGATAGTTGAGAAATCCACTCCACTTTTCCCTCTCTATGAGATTGAAGAGGAGATAGGTATATCTTTCTGATTCCCCTAGATTGGTGAGCGACCTTAGAATTTCCTTTTGGGAATAAAGAACTTCTTCCTTATCGCGACGGAGATGACGTTCTCCCTTTTCGTGACTGACGACTAGCCCCCCTTCTTCTCTTTCCCTTACCCGAGTCAAATAAGACAACCGAATGTCTCCCTTTACCCCACCGACAGGCCCTCGTCGAGAGTTATCGTTTCCTCGAGAGTTGAAACACTCACTCTCTTTTTGCGAGTTTTTCGCAAGCGCAACCCCCCCCGTTCGCTTTCTTCAGATTCGGGAAGACGCTCAGCTTTCCCTTTTCACGGTCGAGCGTCCTTCTTTTCTTCTGGTAGGATAAGATATCCATACCTACACCTTCCTTCCTGGGCGCGGGCACGTCCCCCCCAGATAGTAGCCTCGCCGTCCCTTTTTTCGCGGCAGCTGTCCTGCTGGGGGGGAGGTAGCGCCAGCTCCTTTTTTTCCCACCAAACCCAGAGGACATTTCCTCCTTTTTTGGCCCGCGCGCAAAGAGCTCGGCATTTCTTTCGCCGGGGCCTTTTCTTTGCGAGACGTAGCCCCCTTTCTTTTTTTTTCAGAGTATAGAGTATAGTTTTCCTCCCTGGCTCTCTATACTCGCTTAGAGAGAAGGAGTGCTCTGGGGCTTGCCGCGAGTTATTTCTCCGGCGAAGACGAGCTCTTCGCCTTCTTTCTAGGGAGAGCGTTCACCCCTTTTGGACTTCTCGGGAAAGGAGAAGGGGGGGTTTTTTTCCTTTCTCCTGAGAAAGGCGAGCCCCCCTTTTCCCTCCCCCACCAGGAAGTATTGGCCCCCGAAAGAGAAAGCAACGACTCTTCCGGGAGTCTTGTTTCCTATAGAGATGGTTTGGATTTTTTTTTTTCTTTCCCCCGCGCCCGGCTTTTCACGCTTCCCTCTTATCTAAAATGCCGACCTCCTTCGTGACGAGCGCGTTTTTTCCCCCCCTACCCCGAGTAGAAAGATTGGTAAAGGTCCTTGGCGATCGATTCGACTCCCCACTCGCCCGGCTAGTCGAACGGGCCGTTTCCCTCTCGCTCCCCAAGGAGGATCCTTTTTTTTTTTTAGGACTCATGGCCAGAATACTAAGGGGCGACCTTCTTTTTTTTTTCCCTGGGCCACGAGCAACCTTTCTTTTTCAGTCACGACGGGGGCAACGAGCTCTTTTTTTTCGTCGCTCCTCTCCCTTAGCCGAGTGAGGGATCCTTTTCCTCACCAGCGATCCTTCAGGTTCAGGTGCGGACACTATCTACCGCTCAAACTACCCCCTCCCCTCCGAAAGAGAGAAGGGAGTGGATGGGATCCCCCTCTCTTAAATTTCCTCTCAGCAATGTAGGGGAGAAATCCCCTCTTTAGTCCCTCCCAGTAAGGATTTTCCCTTTCCCCCAAAAAAGTGACGTTCTTTGTAGCGAAGTTCCTTTTTTTTTCTCTCCGTGTCCTTCTCTTGACGAGCTAGGGAATGCCGGCACATCCTCCCGTGAGAGCGGCCCCTCCTCCCTCCTCTCCCGAGGGGTAGCTGTGCGTACGAAAGCACAGACCTTCCCTCTCTGACTTTTCGGGATTTCTTTTTTCCCTAGCAGATTGCAGAGGAGGGGCCGGCCTTCTTCGAAAGCCTGGCTGAATCGGTTACTCTCCCCCCTTTCCCTCGAGGGCATTCAAATGGCGCTTCCATGCATTCCAAGTGATCGAGGAACCACCCCCACTTCCCTATCCATCTGGAAAATGAAGATAAGCGTGAACTCTTCCTTTTTTTTTTTCGCGTTGTAAAGATGGTTTTAGCGAGGCTTCGCTCGGAAGAGAGAGAAAGAAACGCCTTCTTCGCCTATCGAGTCGAAGCCTTTTCTTTCGCGAAAAGAGGAGAGAGTTTTTTTTTCCTCTCTTCTGCCCCCAGACCGCTGTGACGAGAGCAGCTCCCTCTTTCTTCTCCTCCTTAAGGCGATTTGTGCCCCCGCCGCTTAGCGAGAGAGCGGCCTTTTTATCTGGTCTCCTCTTTTTTCGCGAGAAAGTGACTAGGTTCCTCTCCCCTTTTCACGCCGCTTTTGCGTAGACAGCGAGGACCTTTTTTTTCGCAGGTGATCGGAAGAAGTTTCTATCCTTTCTTTTCCTTTTCCCTTTCTCGATGAGAAGCTCCCGTGTCTTTTTTCACCTTCTGGTGGCGGGATAGAGGGAAGTACTTTCTTTCCCCCTCCCCTGATCATCTTTGGTGCCCCTTCGAGGCAGGAAGCGAGAGTAAAAAAACGTTCCCCCCCCTTTTCCTTTCCTTCCTCCCTTCCCCTCCTCGTCGCGCGCGCCCTTCT
>Ga0179591_1427242_pt1 | contig 16910 bp, 27 predicted proteins | sample CZOMad2_1_08_16f_FD_182891 | JGI IMG/M metagenome (GOLD analysis project Ga0179591, IMG submission 182891) | Vadose zone soil fungal communities from Angelo Coast Range Reserve, California, USA - CZOMad2_1_08_16fungal (PacBio error correction) | ecosystem: Environmental > Terrestrial > Soil >... | reverse complement strand
ACCCAGCCCACCATCAACCGTCTCGGACCGCCACCGGCCCCCCCCACCCACGCCCCCGACCCCGCCCAGTACAAGAACATGCCGCCCACACCTAAACTCCCCTGCCTCCCCGCCCCCCCCCCCCCCGTCCCCACCTCACTTGACTCCCCACCAAACCTCACTCCGACCTGGCTACGCTCCGGCCCCCCCCCCCCCTGGCCCGCTCCTATCTTATCGCCTGTGCCCGCCTTTTTAGACCCCGCCCGCATCCAAGATCTGCTCAGATCTGCCTGTCCCTCCCTCCCCCATGGACCCTCCCACACTCCCCACCTCTGGCCAACCCTCCCGCGAGGCACCACCCGCCAACCCCTGCTGCACCTCACTTGACGCGGCCCCCGGCACCGCCCTCACGCCCCCACCATCCTTCCAACCCGCCTCCTCCCCCCTCCTATCGCCCCAACCGTCGCCCCTCCCCCCTCCCCGCCCCGCCACCCCCCCATGCTGACGCCCCGCCATGAGTGCACCGCACCGCGCCCCTCCGCTTCGCGCACCTACCTACCACCAGGCCATCCGCCTCGACCTCCCGCACGCCTCCCCCCCCCCCTGCCCCTCACCCCCTCCCCCCCCCCCCCTCCACCCCACTGCCGCAGCCGCCCTACACCACTCTACCCGCCCCCTTCCCATCCCCCCTGCCTCGAACGCCGACCGCCGCCACCCCGCCGCCCTCCCCCCACCCCACTAGCCCTCGAGGGGCACTCCGCCCTTCATCCCCTCCCCACGCTGTATCGTACACCTACCCCCCCAACCGACCCCTGCCGGTCCCCGGCTGGTGCCCCCGTTCACTATCCGCGGCTCACGTTCCCCCCATCCCCCCATTCACACAACCAGCTCCTACATGCCCACCCCCCCCCCCACCCCCCTCCCCTTCCCCCCCCTCGTGCAGGAAAAAACGAACCAAACGTATGGAAAACAACAACATCCCAGAAAAGCGAAACAATCAAACCCTGAAACAGCATGACCAAGAAGCAAATAGAGCAAAAAACAAAAACAAAATAAAAAAAACGCAACCACCGATACAGACAACATACCACCCGAGCAAACACAGACAAAAAAGCCGCAAAGAAAGAAATGACCCACACGCAACCCGAACCACACCCGACGACCAATACTGGCCAGACGGGCTAGGAAGAGAGAGGCATCAGCCCAAGATGAACACAGAGAAAAAAGAGAAAGATGATTGAAAAAGGACAGACAGGAAGATGTGAAAGAAAGAAAAAAAATAACGCAAAAAAAGAAATAGAGACCGCAGAATAGAGGAAATGAAGAACAAAAAGAACCAAAAAAAAGAAGAAAAGAAAGAAAAAACAAGAAAAAAAAAAAAAAAAAAGAACAAAAAAAAAAAAAAAAAAACAAAAAAAAATACACAAAGACAACAACGGCAAAAAAAAATAAACGAAAAGCTGAGAAAATACTAAACGAAAAGTTAAAACAACACAAATAAAAAAAAAAAAAAAAAAAAAAAACAAAAAAAAAAAAAAAAAACAAATAAAGACAGAAGACACAAAGACAAAAAAAAAAAAAAAAACAGAAAAAGGGAACTAAGAAAAAGGAAACGAAAAAATACGATGAAGAAAGAAAAGAAAAAGGAAAAAAAGAGAAACAAAGAACAAACAAAAAAAAGATGAGGGGGAAAGATAAAAACCCAAAAAAAAAAATGAAAAAAAAAAGAAATTGAAAAAAAAAACAAAGAAGCGGAAAAATAAAAAAAAGGTAAGAAAAAGTAGAAAGACAAAGAAGAAAAGAAAAAACACCACATGCAATAAAACAAAGGAAGTCAAGAAGAGGAAAACGAAAAGAGTACAAAAGGATAAGAGCAAAAAGAGAGGGAAACAGGACAAGGAAAAGAGGATAAGAGGAAGACAAAGAGCAAAAAAAAGAAAAAATACATGATAAACCAGAAAAAAAAATCGAAAAGAACAGAATAACAAGATAAAAGAGCAAACCCTCCCTCCCCACCCCCCCCCCCCCTCCCCCTCCCCCACCCCCCCCCCCACTCCCACTCAACGTCCCACCCCCCAACCCCCCCCCCCCACACCCCCCCACACCTCCCACACCCTCCGCTCCCCTATCCCCCGCCCCCCCTTCCCTCCCCAGCTCAACATACACAATGCCCCTCCCCCAGACCACATCACCCCCCACCCCCCAGCACCCCAACCCCCCCGCCCACCCCCACGACCTCCCCATACCTCTTTCTGCCACCTCCTCCCCGCACCCCTCCCCCTCCCCCCCCCATGCCCCTGGCCACCCCCCCAACCCACACCCCTCCCCACCACCCCCCTCCCCTTCCCCCACCCACCAGCCATCAAACACCCCACCCCCCTCCCGTTCGACACATACCCCCCCCACGCCCCCCCCCTCGCCTCCTCCACTCCATCCCCCCCACCCCCCTTCCCAGCCCCCACCGACCCCTCCCACCGCACCCGACATCCCCGCCCCCACCCTCGCGCCCCCCCCAACCGCCCCCCCCCAACCCACACAACCCCCCCCCCCCACCGACGCGAAGCGGCGACAACACAGGCCAACAAGCCGCGCCAAAAGAGAGAACAGCAAAACAAAATAGAGACAAAAGATGACACAGACAGGCGAAGACAGGAAAAGACCACCAAAGGAAAAAAGGCTAGAAAACACAACAGAGAATATCCGAGAAGCGAAAGGAGAGAAAAGAAACCACAACAGACACCAAAAAAGGAAGGAAAAAGAAGAATCCACAAGAAGAAATGAAAAAGAAAAAAAAAGAAGCCCGCGAAACAAACGAACAAACGACGACGGAAAAAACAAGAAACAAAACCCATTCTCCCCCTCACCACCTACCTTCCGCCCATTCACCACCCCCCCATGCCCCCGCAACAAAAGACCCCCAAAATCAGCAATACGCCGCCCACCCAACACCCCACATATCAACACAACCTCAATCCTAAATCACCACACAAACCCATAAAAACCCCAAACCACACATACATCAAAAACAACCCCTACCCCCCTCCACCCCCTGCCCCACAGCACCACCCAGCCCCCTCCCCCGTCTCAGGCAGAAAAAAAAGCAAAAAAGCAGAAGCCCCACAACAAACAGAAAGGGAAAACCAAACACAAACCCCGGCACCCCTAACAATAACCAAGAAAAGCTAACAGGAAAAGAGAGAAAAAAAAGACACAAACAGCCCCCCAACAAAAAGAATGCAAACAATAAACAGAAGACAAGCATCAGAACCACGCCCCAGACACAAAAACACCCAACCCCCCACCCGAACCCCCAACGCACCAAGTAGCCCCACCCTCGCCCCAACCATCACCCCACCCACGCACTCCCCACTAAAACCGACTTGCTCTCACTGCACCTGTCCACCCACCCCCCCACCTCCCCCCACCCCACCCCCCCACCCCCCCCCCACCCCCCAACACCACCCCCCACCCGCCACCCCCCGTGTCCCCCCCCCCCCCACCGACCCCCCCCCCTCCACACCCGCCACCCCTCCCCCCCACCCCCTCCACACCCCCCCCACCCCACCCCCCCATTTTTGACCAAAAGGAGGCATCCCAAGCACAACCAAACACCGACCCCAAAGCCCCATAAAATACCACAAAAAAAACCCCAAAAAACGAGAAAGACAACAACCACCTCAGCAACCCGCACGCACACGACGAAACAAGACGCCAGAAGCCACGAACAAACTCGTGCGCCATACGAAACGAATAAAAAACTACAAACCAACCTAAAACACACATCACAAACCCCCAAAACTCGCACGAAACACCATCCCTCCCCGCACCCGGCCCAACCCCTAAACCATCCCAACCCACTGCCCCAACATCGCAGACCCTTTCTTCTCCTCGTTGATCAACAAACCCCCACCCCGCACACCCCAGACTTCCAGACTCTGATCTCTCACCCACCCACCAAGCACCACACCCTACCCCTCATTCACACACTCGCGGAGGCTACGAGCGCGGCACCCCCTCCACGCCTTCCATGTTTCAATAAGCTTTCCGGCCATCAACCACAACCTCCAACCCTCACTACACAAACAGCCCACCCCACACCATTCTCCCACCTAAACCCCTTCAGATAAGTGCCTGCACACTACACGACGCACATAACCCCCCCACGATGCTTCCACGCATCCACAGAACTATCATGCACCCACCTAGCCCCTCTGTACCGCTCATCCCTCTTTCCCATTCCCACCCCCCCTCCCCCTTCACCCCCCCCCACTTAACCCCCCGTTCCCCGTGTCTCCCCCCACCACCCCACACCCCCCAAGCCCACTCTCACTCCCCCCCCCTCGCCCCGACACCCAACACTAATAGCACCCCTAGTTCCGAAAGAAGTCACGGCAAAAAACAACACACACCCAACACAGGACACCTAAAAAGCCACCGACCAGAAAAGAACAGCGCACCCCAAACACCACAGCAACCAACCCGCCCCCACCCCCCCTCTTCTCCCGATGGCCATCCTCCACCCATCACCCCTAAACCACCCACGCCCCGCCCACCAGAGCCCACATGCCCACCCCCCAAGCCCCCCCGGACCCCCCCCTCCTCCAAGACGTGCCTTCACACCATCCGATCCAAATCCCCACAAGCCACCCGCCCCACACACAATCCGCGCACCCCACCCCCCGCGCTTCCACCTCCCCAATCGCACCCCCGCCTCCCCCTCCACCACCCCCTCCCCCCCCCCCCCCCCCCTCACCCACCCCCACCCACACCTACCCCTCCCCCCGACCCCCCCACCGCCCCTACACCCTCTCCCACCCCTCCCCCCCCCACTCCTACCCACACCCTCCCCGCCCTCCACCCCGACCCCTCCCCTATCCCCGTCCTTCCCCTCGCACCTCCCCAGCCCCCCCCGCCCTAACCTTTACACTCCTCGCCCACCCCCCCCTCACCCCGATCCACCCCCCCCTGCCACTCCCACCCCCTCTAGCCCCCAACACCCCCCCCCCCCCTCCGCCACAGCCCCCCCCCCGTCGACCTCCGCTAGCCCTACAACGTACCTCCCCCCCCCCCAAACAAAGAAAGAAGAACGGACGACAAAAAAACCACATAACCAACAAGTACAACAAAATGAATAAAAATAAAAGTAAAGAAAACGCCACAGAACACAAAGAAACACATAAAAGACAAAAAAAAAAAAACAAAAAACAACAACAAAAAGACACCAGGCCAGCAAAAAAGAGGCCTCACCCCGCACTCTCCCTCCTCCCGCATCTGCCCCCTCCCCCCCCCGGTACTCCGTCTCTCACTGCACCCCTCTCACCCCTGCCCACCTCATCTGCGACTCTCAGTCGCTCCGCCCCCCGCCAACCCTGTACCCCCTGCCACCCACCCCCCTGCAACCCCTAACCGTTGTCCTATCTCCCCTCCTCCTTCTCTTATGTTCCTTTTCACCTCCCCTTTTCGCGCCCCGGCCCGCACCAACCCCTCCACCCTGCCATTTGTCCCCCATACCTTGTACACCGCGTCAGCCCGATGTTGCCTAATCGCGTCTCTTGGCTCTCCGTGTGCCCCCCCTTAACCAGTAAGTCCATGTCGATTACCGATTCGTCCGTTTAACCGCCTCCCATACATCTTGGGATCTTTGCCGTACACGGCCTCCACCGTATTTTGGACGTTTCAGTCCCCCGGCCGTATCGCCGCTACCCTGCACCCTCTCTCCCTACCAATCAGTATCTGCGTTCTTCTATACCTTTGGACCTTCCTACGGCCTGAGAAAACCGCTCCAAGCTCTAGACATCCGTCTGGCTCGTGATGTCCTCACCTTCCTATCAGCTTACTTTTCCTGCTCGACGGTCGTACCCTCCTACTCTCGAATTCCCGATGCCGTCGCTTATCCGCCAACCCATATTTTCCCTCCCTCTACCAGCACTCTCGACTGACTGCCCTCTCTCACCCTCCGTTCGCCTAGTACCTCCGTATGCCGTCCGTAACCGTTGCCCTCGGCGTTGCTGCCAAATGTCACCTGACACGCCACCATCTGCCCCTGTCCTGCCCCACCCTGACTGCTCTCACTCAGTACACCTACCTAAGTTCGATTGCAACCTCTTTTCCGAAGTATCCCGTGTCTGTCGCACTCACGACCCTTCGGGACAAGGACTATTTCTTGCTCGTTTTTTTTCCTCTGATGTGGTAATCTGGTGCCCATGTGCCCATCCCGCCAGTTTTCATCGCTGGCGCCAGTTAAGACGATGCGCCTACCATTTACACAGACACACAACCCTCCAGCCACAGCTCAGTATAGACTTACTAGACTCAGAGTTTCAGCTGGAGTCCAACTCGCACGCTAAAAGGCCTCTCGCTAATCTTCATGCTGCGCCTCTCCTAGTTAGACAGATTCCACCGATGACGCTTCATCGTCTGTCGTCCCATCGACTCCGTCGGCTCCCCATTGCTCTGCGCCCCCGTCCTCAGTCAACTGACTCCCGGCCGACCGCGTCCCTCCCCCGCTCCCGCCTACGTCTTCCATTGCATCATGCCACTGCCCGCACCCTCTCGGTCTACTGATTTTGTTTGCGTCGTTCGACTAATCTACAACCGTCTTGCTAGTCACGGATGCTACCTGGTTCCCTGATCTGCTCCCAAGTCGTACCTTTGTCCTCAGTCACGAATCGTCCTCGCGTTTCCATATTCAGTCCGTTATCGCCCCCTCTCGCGCTACTTCATCCAGATTCAAGCTGATATTGTGAAATTGATAAGAGAATCGTCCTTGGGTAAGTAATATCATCCACTCTTAGTCCATACCTTCCATCAGTTCCTCTCCCCTAACCTTCGATTGTCATCATTGAAGGTGAAAGAAAGGAAGAAACTAAAGAGAGAGGAAGGAGGAGGGGAGGGAAAAGGGTAATAAACGAGGGAGGGCGAGGAGGGAGCAGAAGGACGGTTAATCATGTAGCTAAAGCATAATAATAGTTTGAAAATGGCATACTACTTTTTAATCAGCTACACTCTAGCACCTCTCCGGTGCACCTACCGTTGCCATCGCTCAATCGTGCCTCAAACAGTTGCTCTATATCATCATCATCTCCAAAACAGTTCACCTAAGTCCTCAAGTCGTCATCCGACATCCACTTCATTTTTAAAAAGACTCTCCTGCCGATAGCATAGAAGACTGAAAAAACAATGTAGGAAATAATCTCACAATGTGTGCGAGACAACATAACGACACAGGCAGAAAATTCACTTACGCCCTAATCCAAATCTCCGTTCGATAATGTCTTTCAACTACTCCGCTCTCCTTCGGGCGACTCCTCCAGTACATCTCGGTCAGCATCTCGCTTCTGAGATCGACTGTCGTTCCGCCAGGTACTTTTTTTATGGTGTATTCCTTGGGCCCTTTGATTAAACATCAACACATATGGCTCACTTTCCTGTCACCCTCACCTCAGGACTCGCCTACCTAGAAAGGACAAAGACATTTTTTCTGTGAGAGGGAGGGGGCAGGGAAGAAGAAAGGGAACAGGGAAAGGGGGAAGACAGGAAGGCACACGAGACGACGAAGGAGAAGAAAGGAAAGGGGCATTAGAAAAGGGAAGGGGAGGCCGATAAAATAAGGATGATAGGGAGAGGGGAGTAGAGGAAAGAGGTACAAGGTTGTGGGAAGGGAAGAGAACGAAAAGTACGTCCACGACAGCCCCCGTCACTACCATTCGCTCTAAAACCTGGCAGCTCGCTCTCCGTTACCCTACACCCTACGAACACCTCGTCGCCGCTTTCCCCTCCTTCGTGCCCCCCTCCCATCGGCTCTCTGTTGTCTTCAACCCTCCCACGCTCTCTGTACCGTCGTAGTACCCTTCACCTCCCTACCATATCCCCCTTTACGCATCGGTCCACTCCCGTCAGCTACTCACCTACTCATGGTCTGTTGCATCTACCGACGCGCTGCCATCTCCTGTGCATCCCAATCGGCCTCCTGTACATCGTAGCGCTACTACTATCTCTTGCTTGAGTGACGGCTCTGAGCATTTCACGCTCCGCCCTTATCCGGCCCCCTCTCCTCCACCTCTCTCGCCTTCCTCCGGCCTCCCCTCTGGTCTGTGCCTAGCCTTCTCCCATTGTTTCCGGTTCTCAAAACGACTCCAGATAACGACTATACAGATAATATAATGGAGCCCTGCCAAGTCAACAGGCTATCGTCAACATTGTGAACTGAACAGGAAGGAGGATGGGGAAGGACGAGAAAGGTAGGGGGGTGGAGGAGGGGTAATCAAGAAAAGGGAACGGAAGGAGAAGGGCGTGCATCACGTGAAGTCTGTGTGGGGGGGTGTGCAAATCCCGGGGCAGTGCCCTAGTTGCACGCTTTGCCCGTCCTACATGGTCCCCTAGGCCGATCTGATGTCTGCCAAACAGGCGACCGGAAGCTGGCCCCGACTAGCCAGGGGCCTGCACCACTGTCGGGACTCTCTTAGTAATCGGTACAAAGCTCTTGATGGCTCCGTAGTCAGTCCGTGGCCACGCTTCCCCCCCTGACTACTCTCCCCTCATACGATAGCAGACGCAAGCGGTGGGGGGGGGGAAGGGACAAAAGAGCGAGCAAGGAAGAGAGACGGGGAGCGAAAGGGTAGGAGAACAAAAGGGGCGTGAGGGACCGGGGTAAGGAGAAGATAAGGGGGGAAGGACAGCCACAGAAAAAGGGAGGGAGCGCGAGGCTACCGAGGAGACAGAACGAGAGAGTACCGACGCGAAACACACACACCCAAAAGGCGCAAACACTGCGAGGATCTCAGATCGGTCGCAAATAAAGGGAGCACGTGGAAGAATACGGAGAATAAGAAGGTATCACACGTCATTCCCCTACATAACGCGTCAGTGCCCCCGCGAACCGTCACTTGGTTTCCTGTCGGTGATATCGCTGTTCTACGTGCTTGGGGCGAATCTGTGATGTCATCTAACTACGCTATAAATAATAGCCGAACTATCTAGGTCCCCCATTTATTTTCACCCATACGGCTGGAATATCCGTGGTAATATAGAAATAGTAAAATCTACGGGTGAAGGCATCGGAAAAAGTAATGGCTTCAGACGTCCAAGTTCAGCATTGAATTTAAGTCACGGGTAGGAAAATGGATTAAATGTTTGAGGTAAACAACAAATAAAAAAGAGAGGGGTCAGGCGGGAAGTAGCGATAGGAAGAATCGAACAAATGAAATTGCATAATATATAATATCGAACCCTTTGTAGTTTTCACACCTTCGCGTACGCTGGGTATAAAACTCGACCGAACCAGATGCTAATTAAACAAAAAGGGAGAAAAAAAGACGGGGAGGAGGCAAAGGGGACAGGAACCAGAGTCGCGGGAGAGACAGAAACGAACGAAGATAAATATGTGCTCCTAAGGAGTAGAACTGAGGGAAAAACGAAGGCGAAAGGCGGCTGTGCGGGCGCCCAGGGCCCGCCACCCCACCTGCCGGGGCCTCCCGCGGCCCTAAGCCCACGCGGGCCGAAGGCATACGGCAGGCCCCCGGGCGGCGCGGGCCCCGAGCGCCGGACAGCCGAGCGGAGAAGCCGAGAGCGCGCCGCCCCGGGGGACAGTAGCGCGAGCGGCAGGGAGCGCTCCCAACACGCGACGGCGGGACGGGGGGGCCCGCGGCCCAACCATGCAAACTACAGCAGAGGTGTGCCGCCCGCCAGAGGAACCACCATGTTGGGGTCCGACTGCCGCTGGCAGGGAAGAACGAGAGAAAGCGGGCAAAGGGAAAGAAAAAAGACGAAGAGATGAAGGACCGATCCCACCAACGCGAGCGGGCAAGCGGTGAAGCCCACACGCAAGAAGACAGGGGGGAGAACCGGCTAGCCTCCACAGAGGGCGGCCTTGGTCAGAACACGCACCGCTCGGCCGCGGCTAACAAACGCCACGAAACTGCGCCGAGGGGAGGCAAGGCGCAAGCACCGGCCAGGGCAAGCAGAGGAAAGGGGCGCCCACGCCGCAAAACCGGCACGGAAGGATCGCACCATAGAAGACAAACGAGGACAGGGCAAAAAGAAAATAACAGAAATCTCGCCCGCGGGGCCTCCGGGCCCGCGAGGGGCGCGACGGCCGGTTCGGTGCCGCGGGGCCAACGCCAGCAGCAAAGAGACGAGCCGGCCTCGGGGGTACCGCCCGCTGTCAACAGGGACAGCGACGTGCGCCCTCCCCTCGTAATTCCGCGGAATTCATCGTACAACCGCTAAATCGGGATACTAACGGAGTCAGAATCCCCACCAAGTTACCCGGCTACGCCCTACAGGAACGTATATACACATCAATACTCTTCGCCTAGGCTCATAAAGCTACTCATAAGTTGCCTTATTACTTAATGCGCAGCCTCATTATACTACTCATCCATGAGAAAAGTCAGATTATACATAACTACTATCCCGTTTTCCGATATAACTTGGATCACGTTGCACGCTATTTATAGTATCCACCAGCTCCACCGTTACCGTAGATGGATCTGCCACCACCCGTTTGTGCCGACGTAATCGGGCTGTCAATTGTCAGACGGGGGGGGCCCACGGAGGCGGCTGCGCGCGATAGTACCGGAGTCACGCGGCGGGGAGCGAACGCGGCGGGGCGTGAATAGAGACGGGGGCCGGGAGGCGAGACAGCCGCGGCAGCAAGCAGCGAACGGCGGAGGACGACGACCGAAGCGAGGGCCGCGTACCGCGTCCCCCCCCCCCCCCCCCAGACAGAGCGCGAGGGGCGCTGGCGCTACCCAAGCTACGAGTGACGGAGGGGGGATATTGACTGAATTTCTCCGTCAGTATAACTACTGCACCCCACTGCTCACTCCCCCCCCCCCACCCCCCACATCAAACTTTCATCTCCCCCCATACGGCTACGCGACTCCTGTATGTATAGGCTCCTGGACTTAACAGCCTCTCCGCTCACCTCCATCGTGCGTGTCGCCCTTGGTTGCTGCCCTCTCTCCGTTCGCGCCGCGCTGCTGTCTGTACGCTCATGCATTCTGTGCCTTGGCCCCATGTGCGAATAACTCCGCCTCCGCGCGCGCTACACTATTCCCCCCCCCCCCCCCCCAGTTTTTCAACGCATTGTCCATCAAATCATGCAGCTTCTAGCTACACCGCACGATTGATACTCCCACTCGTCTCACTACGCATCGAAATCATCTCGACGCGCATCGTTCCGACGACCTCCCCGCCTCTGCCCCTCAGCGCCAGCAACCCTTCTATCTTAATTGTCCGTTTACAGTATCGACCCCCCAGCCCTGCCTCTCGCATTCTCTCGCCCTGTCTACCTCTTCACGACGCGCTCACCCTTCCTCGGTTCTGCGATCACCGCTCAGACCTCGGCTACAATCCATAAGCTAGTCTCCAGCTCTCCCGTCCCGCCACGTATCCGCCCCAATCCGCTGACTGACCCGAATGTCCTTCTCGTTAGCTGGCACCTCCGCTTGCCGCAGCACGCACTCCACGCATTGCGACTACCTCTTACCGCATAGCTCGCCTCTATCTGACCCGACCCTCTCCTTCTAAAGCTTGTTAATCTATGCTTCCAAAGAACCCATCATGATTGACGTTATTTTTTTTCTTTCCCCCGTCGTCCTCCGTTCCCGCCTACCGCCAACCTACTGTCGCGATGCTGCAACGTTCCTCCCTTCTGCACATGTCCATCTAAGCCTTGAGTACCCTCTATCAGGAAATCTTAAGCCACTAAAGATGCCATCCTAGGTTACTCTGTTTTTTCCCCCCCCCATCACTGCCTCTCCTTGCTTTAGATCTTCGCTTCCCGCCCGGTCCTCACTTTGCCTTAACACCTGAGCACGCTGCTAAACCCTTCCATCCGCCATGGCCTCCTACGACGCCCTTTTCATCTCCACTCACTAAGGTCAGTCAATCCTGATCCACATTACTCCGTTCTGGCACATCGTGCCCGATCCCTCATCCGCTCACTTCATTTCTCCGCCATTGGAGCTCTTCGTTCCTGTATTGATCCTATTTATTCCTCGCTCCATGGTTCTCTACCTCTGGCTCCTCTTCTCCATCCCAGCTCTGGTTCTTCGTCTCGCCCTATTTGTTACGCCCATTATCCGTCGACCCGCATCCCTTCCCGCATCTCTGCACTCTCCTATTAGCCTCTCCTGCTCTTTTTTGCACCTCACGACTTATTAGCCGACCTCCAGATTGCCGTTCTGCGACTCGCCGACTCCCCTTGCTCCACATCATCGCCCCTAATATCCGACCCTGAAGCCTGCACCTCTCTTCGCCATTGCGCTGTCGCTGGAACATCCAGTCCTTATTGCTTTGCCTACTCCGCCTACGACAGCCGATCCCTACGCTACATTTCCCATCCTTCACTATCCATCACCCTCGCAACTCCGATTAGGCTCTGGTCACACTCGCTGGCCCCCTCCGCCTCTCACCTGCACTAATTATGTCGCCCCAACCTCTACTGGACCTCTGCCCACCCAGGTCCGTCCGCGCTCAGTCTTCTCACCGAGGCCGGGCACCCTATCCGCTTCCCGGCCTCGGCCTAGGTCTTCCCTCGCTAGCCCTGCCGCGCCCCCTCCTTCCGTGCGCGCATCTCCTCCACTATCGCCAGTCTTATGCCTGGTGCCGCTCCCCTGCACTATCGACCCGACGCCTCCCTGTAAGGCCCCTCCGCACAACCCGCTACACGTCCACTCCCCTCACCCGCATTGTACAGCCCCCCTTTCATCTAACGAGACCGCAGTTGGGCTGCACACTCTCCCTCCCTGATCCGCGACTTAACCCTGCGCGATCCTATCCTCGCGTACTTCCGAACCGCCTATATTCTTACACCGCTCTTTCTTCTTGCTCCTCATCTGACCCACTCCACCCCCACTATATCTGCACTCACCATCTCTATTCCTCCGAGTCGCACTTCCATCTCATGCCACCATATCTTCCTCACTCCATTACAGTATCCTTCTACTCCAAGCTGCCCTGAAGCCGCCACAAAGCCCTGCACATTGTCCCGCCGCCGTCCACATCCTGAATCAGTCACTGGCTTTGCTCCACACGATTTCACAATGCTCAGTCCCCCTAGGTAACGTCTCCCTCGCGTCCCCGGTTCATCTATGCTACTCGCGTTAACTCGTCGTACCGCCTGACCCACGCCTCCGCATCATGCCCGATTGACGATAAGCGTGTAGTCGGCCCGCCTGTACTAACCCCATGACGGAAGCACGTGGAAGAAAGAGGGTGCCGGCTCCCTTCCATAAAGATAAAGTGTATTCGGTCACCTCTGCCTACCGTCCTATGCCCTGCTACCTCTCCGACGCTGTAACTGCTCCCTCAAATACCGTGTCTGGACCCCTACCCCCTACCCCTTCATCGCTGCTATGCTCCCACCGCGCCATGCCTCCTAAGACTTGTGCCCATTTACTGCCCCTCCCTCCCTCTTTGTCGGCTCCTGCCGAATCGTCCTCATCGAGCCTTCCGCACTTCGTCACCTCCGTTCTTACCTTATCATCACCATGGCTCTATCATTCCTCACCTAATCGTTTTCCTCGTCACAGCTGCAATTCTAGCCGCATACCGCCCCGCCCACACTCAATACTCGCCACTCGCCCTTCGCGCTCTTCTGCCTCGCGTTACCTTCCCTGTCAGCCTCGTCCGCCTGCACCGGCATTCGAACCCTCTATCTACCTTACCCATCCGCACCTCCCTTACCTCCCGTCCCATCCCCTGACACCCCTCCACCCTACGTCTAATCCGCCATCACTCCTCCTATATCCGATCTGTTGAGCGGCCCACCCCTCCGCGCTGCGCCCCACTCTCCGGCTTCGCCGTCTGCGTACTTATTCACTCGTCCTGTGTTGCCCGCACTCGTTTTTTTTTTGGCACCCGTACTTATACGCCCTCCCTTGTCACCCTCTTCACACGGGTCTCCTCCTAGTCCGTCCTTGTCCGCTATGGCCACCTCCCTCAAATTTTCCTCGCACATACAATCACTCGGATCAATTCATATTCGTTCATTCTGAGCCTAGATCCTAAATCCCCCCCCCCCCCCCCGAAACTGTCTCCGCCTCGTATCTAAGGAAAAGTCCGATACGAATAGACAAAACTTGAAACAACCTAAGAACGTAAAAATTCTACATAAAATTAAAACACTAGAGTACCCCGTCCCTTTGCTCCTCCCGACTCCCCTTATCCCTCTCTCTCGGGTTGTCCGCAATCTCTGACGCAGAGATACCCTTACAGCTCTTACCCAGCCTCTCCATAATATGCTATCACCGTAAATGTCATCAATATGGACCTTGCTCATTGAGCCACCATCGACCACCAATCAGGCAGTAGACCCACCAGTTAAAAGGGTGCGATGAGAGGGAGCTAGGGAGGATAGGATAGTTATAAGGAAAACCCAAAGGGAGTGGAGGAAGAAAGAAGAACGGTCGGAGAGCAAGAGTGAGAAGGCAAGGGAGCAGATAGAAACGGATGAGCAGAAAATAGACCAACCTCTAGACTCGAGTCCCCCCAAGCTCCCGTTTCCACTAAGTACTCGTAATCTCGGCCCCCTCTTCCCTCCTTCGCGCCAACGTTCCCATATCTGCCCTTTCCTTTCCCCCCCACCTACGACCTGGTCTCCGCAGGATAGAACTCGCACCAGCTACAGAGACTACTTAGTTGTATGCTCGCTGAGCAAATACCCTTCGGCCTCTTACCTGGTCTACTTTCATGCTCGTTGTACTCCATCTCTCATCTGCTTCCTGAAGCTCTGCCTCCACCTACCCTCTGTTGATCGAGACCTCTCCTGACCTATTTTCGCGCGCATCCAGCTCGAACTCTCCCATACCGAATCCTCATACCCTCGCCCTCTCAGTCTCCAGACTCTTTAAAATTGCCCCCTGCCTAGCTTCTGGACTTCCCCCTTTGTCCAGACTATGGTCCCGCCCACCAAATATTCCACGTACCGGCTCGTCCGCGCTGTATCGACCCTGTCTTCTTCCGACACTCGTCCGTCCCGACTTTCCTCGTAATAAGGCTCGAGAAATGGTACACTTATCGAAAGAAAGCGGTAAAACGAAAGTAGAACCAGTAAGAGGAGGAAAAGGAGGAAGAGTGGGGAAGAACGAAGGAAAAGAGAAAAAGTCAACACATCTGAGGCTCCTTGTAAAATAAACCGACCAGTGAATTAGTATAAACTCCTGCACGTAATAGGGAATCTCACCTACATCCTGGATCAGTCGTTACCTTGTTTGCCCCTGCTCCATCCGGCCTTCCCTTTTCCATGCAGCTTTCTTCGTCTATAATCGCCGCCCCCTATCGCGCCCTCAAGCCTCTTCGCTAATGTCGTTCCCCCCAGTCCTCGGCTCGTCGTCACGAAAGACAGGAGAAAGGAAACGGAGAAAAAGTAATGGGGACGTCCTACGTATTATTCCACCGAGTACCCCCTTATCTTCCGGCTTTATTGTGTATTTTCCGGACTCTCACGTTATGCTCCCCTCTAGGTGTGACTACTCATTAACATAATCATGAGTCGACGGTCAGTAATCAATTCGGGCAAGGGGAAAAAGTAGGGGAAAGGACGGTCGGGAAAGGGATGCCAACCACTTCTGCTCTTCAGGCCGAAACTCAGTTTAAGCTGTTTATCCGAATTCCATCAGGAATTTCGACCCTTGCTCAGCCGTCTCGGTCATTTTCATGATCGTACGAGGAAGAGAGTGATATAGTAGGGGAGAAACTGGTACAGGGGGTAGGGGACCAAAGAAGGGTGAGAGAAGGAAGAGACGAGGAGAAGGGAGGAAGAAAAGGAGCTGAGAATAAAAGGGGAAGAAGCAGGGAACGACCGGAGGAGGGAGGGAGAGGGGCAAGGACGAAGGAGGAAAATGAAGAGGACAATTTAGGTTGTAAGATGCCTAATATTTTTAAATTAAGCAGACTTTATATATGATCACTTTCTAACCTTTCCATTTACCAAACAAATAAAATTACGATAAATCCAACTGCTACACCCACATGCCGTATAACCCTTCTGTCTCACAGGATTCGATGCTTTGAATGCCTTATCTCAAATCGAACTCGTACTGCTATTCTACCATACTTTTATAGCTGTCCGCTCACTCAAGATTACCGTTAATCTATTATGGTCAGCTGTGAATACTACGCGCTCTTCCCGTCACGGAAATGTATACATCTACTTCCATGATAGGTTCTGTTCCACCTCAAAGTCACTTTTACCTAACATTTAGTCTCTCACTTTCGCTCCTTTCCAGCTCTCGGGCATTTTCAAGGGGCTACCTCCGCCTGCTACTTTGTCCTGCCAGTCACCACGTCCACTCGCTTATTCTTCCTCGAGCATCCCTTCTGCGTTTCATTCACGGTCATGCTGCCTCCCGCATCTCCTTCCTCCGCTCTCCGCTGCCTTACTCATCTTTGCCGTTTTTTCGCTAGGCTGCCATTCCTGATCGGTTCTTTAATGCTCATCGGCCCCTGTACCTCGCTGTCCGTATGCGATGTGTACGAACCTTGAATGAATTCACCACCGTTTCGATATCCGCTCTGCGCCTCACCTTCTTTGGCCCCGGTACTTCCCGTACTCCTCATTCCCATCCGTACTCCCCCATTCAGGCCAATTGCACGGTCCGACCTCCGTATAACCAGGACTGAGACCTTTGTCCGTTTAACGATTAACCTCCAGTGACCCTACGGTACCGCTATTTCTCCAGTCCGGTGCTGGACATTTAAGGAGAAATGGTGAATAGAGCTTCCCTCACGGGTCAAATATACTATTCCTTTTTGAGGCATCAATAGGAAGTAGTTGAGTTTTCAAATACCGATGATTCGCAAGCTTTCTACCGTCCCTCATCCTCCTCGTTTCCTACCTCGGCTCCCCCCTCTCCAACGTTCTTTGCGTATTTTTTCTTTTTTTTTTTTTCCCCCGATCTCTGTCCAACTCCGGCCTCCTGTCG
>Ga0179591_1334774_pt1 | contig 16912 bp, 14 predicted proteins | sample CZOMad2_1_08_16f_FD_182891 | JGI IMG/M metagenome (GOLD analysis project Ga0179591, IMG submission 182891) | Vadose zone soil fungal communities from Angelo Coast Range Reserve, California, USA - CZOMad2_1_08_16fungal (PacBio error correction) | ecosystem: Environmental > Terrestrial > Soil >... | reverse complement strand
TTCGCAGGTCTCGTGCTTCCTGATAGTCGGCTCCCTTCAGATTATTCCTTCTACACGGTCCGCCTGGTTCCCTCGATGGGCCCATACGCTCCTTCCCTGGCCGTCGCCCGTGCCTTCCGCACCTTTGCACCCCCGACCTACCGGGCTTCCAATGCTTTTATTTCGATGGCAGAATTGGTTGCGGCACGACGAACGTTCAAGGTTTTTTTCTTACGGTGGTCCTTTATCCCGCCTCCCGGACACCTTTTTTGGTAAATACCTGTTCTCCCCTCAGATTTTTTCCCTCTGCACGCTCTCGCTTTTCCATTTGAACTCCCTGGCTTTAATTGCACGTCCGTGGTAGGCTTATAGGAAAAGCGATGCACCCCAAACTATTAGTCATTCTCCGTCTTTCTTCTTAACCAGGTTTTGAAAGTCCGCCTTTCACTTGCCTGACCTCCTCCGGTGATGCACTTCTGGAAAGCATTTTTTAGCCTCCTTCAAGGGAACACTCCGCTCTCAATTTGTCCCTGAGGGAACGTTCAGCCTCTTTCCCGCTTTCCGACCCTTTTGCTGCCACACGGATCCCCCGATGCGTTACCTGAATATGGTGGCGAGGCCTTGTACCAAGCGGTTTGCCCCTAGAAATGTTCTACCTTTTTTTTTGCGTCTCGTTGGATTGGCCGCCAATCCGGCTCGCTAAGAATACGTCCCTTCCCGTCCTTTAAGGACGTTTCTACGTGGCCCCTCTTTAGACCCCTTGATGTCCCGTTGCCTGCTTTTTTTTTTGAAGAACCGCCCCGTTTTCTCCTGAGTACTGTCTCAGCCATTCTTCAGATGGTTGTCCTTTTCCGCCAAGTACAGTGGGTTTTGTTGTTTTTTTTGAATATTTTGACGTGAGATCTGAGTGCTTTTCGGCTTCACGAGTAGTCCGTTTCGCTTTCCTCTCTCGTCCCCTGACCCCTCTCTTTCGAACACGTTCTTGCCCCTTTCCTCCCGTGCCTTTTCGGAGGCAGATCGTGTGACCCCTCACTGAGGAAGGTTCCGTTTTTGACTATAACGGCGATTTTCGGTGAGGAAGTTTTCTTGGGGCTGACGACGGCTTTGTGACAGGATATTTTTCTGGTTTTTTCCCGACAATGTTGTTTTGGATTTAGCCTGGCGAGAGAGCTTCGGAGGTGTCGGTTTTTTCTTGTTTGGACGGGGGGGCTTATGCTCCCCTTCGGGGGTTCCTTTCTTTTTTGGATAACTGGGCCCCCCACCGGGGAAGGCCTGAGGCGCGTAGCCCCTCCCCCTTTCTATTGGGCGTCGACCTCCCCCAATGACCAGTTTCTTCCGCACGGACACTCAGCATGAGTGAGGTGGACCCCACGTCCCCCCCTCCGCGGAGGTCCGTCCTTCTTTTTCCTTTAGTCATGGTACTGTCTATATTTGGATACAAGTGCTTTTTCTCTTTTGATTGCAGAGGTTTTGGAAAGGTTTTTTTGTCTTGCGTATTTCCGGGGCCCCCCCTCAGAAAGCCCCCTCGGACGGGTTTTCTGACTCTTTCCTTTTTAGGAGCCCCCCGGTCGGGATGCTCAAACACTCGTCGACCGTGCGTTTTTTCGTTCCCTTTAGGCCTTGACGACCTTGGTTCTTCTTCACTTAGGAAAGGAGGGCGCCATAGTTCCGGATAACGTCCCCCCTTAGTGGTACTAGACTCTCTGTTTTTTGCTAGGCCCTTTTTTTTTCCTTTTGACCAGCGAGCCTAGGATGGGAATTGTTCTCCTTCTTTCATGAAGAAATTTTGGTTTTTCGCTTTTAGAGCTTGCCCTTCCAACAGATTTCTGTCTGCCGCCGTTTATTGGAGGTTGTCGTAGATCCCGAAGTTTCCCTCTGGCCTCTTTTTCCCCCCCCACACGGGCGAGCACATACTATGCCGTTGCGTGCCCTCGTTTTCCCCGAGAAGATGATGTCCACTTTTATCCACCCGTTCTGCGTTTTTGAACCCGCTGACCTTGGTTCTTCGCGGCTATTGTTCGGCGTAATTGACCCTCTCTTCCCGCTTCCAGCCACCTTTCTTCCGCAAAGGGCAAACGGCGATCTCTACCGGGGTTAGGACCTGCCCCTTGGTGCTCCGGCCTGGCGGCGTACCTTTTGGCCCGACCATGTGGCCCGGGTATGAGTTACACCTACACCATCCGTGCAGTACTTGATTTTTTTTCCGTATTTCTGTAGGTCCCCGACTTCTTTCTCCCCCAAAGGTGGGGTCGCCCCCTTGCCGTTCTTGAACCAATTTTTGGGGGAAAGGATCGTTTACCTCTCGGGTCCATTTGCTTGGGAGAGGCGTTCTTTCACTTTTGCCATTTTTCGAGATGACATGGATGGCCGCACGGTTTAGGCGACTAGCCCCTTCTCTTTGAGGCGGGGATCCTCTTTCTATGATTCCCATCTCTATCTTCCCCTCCTGTTGTTGTTTATCTCGTCCTATCGATATTCGCATATACAGTTTCCGTCGTTACATATGCTATTTGTCACCTTGTCTCCTCGACTCTTCAAGTCTTCCCCTGGCCTCCCAGCAAATAACTGTCTCCTTACTTAACTCCGTACCCTTCTTATTTTCCCCCTATGCGCCCTCCCAAGACATTTCCCTTTTCTTTCGGTCCGAAGCCACCAGGACACCTTTCCCGAAATTTATATGTAATCCAGTATTCGAATATTTTCCCTCATTGAGCTCCAGACTCTCTACCATCGTTTCTTCCCCCCCCAAAACCCCTTCCTACCACCACTTCTCTGCCGTCTGAGTCCAAGAGCCTTGAGTGCTGTGCAGCCCCTCAAGTTTCCTTTTGACTCGAAATCTTCCAGCCGTTCCCCCCCCTTTTTTTTCCCGCTTGGTTTCCCTAGAGACGCCGCATGAATTCCTAGACCTGTTGGCATTTTATACTCTTTAGCCGTCCCGCACCCCTTCTTAAAGGTGCATCATGTGTTTCAGTCCGGTTGGATCTCGGCGCCCTGACCTCCTAAACCTCCCCTCCCCAAGGGGAATACGTAAGTTGGGTGAAGGTCCCAACCCGCATGTCTCTGATTCTTTCACACCACCAAGGCGTATGACCCTCCCCCCTAGTTTCGACCCACTAGCCCCCCTGAGCATTTGGAACAAAATACCTTTCATCCCTCTGCCCACTTTATGATGGGCTTTCTTTCTCCAGCAAGATTCTGTGAGTCCCAGATATTTTAGTTGTCAAAGCGCCGATCAATGGACCCGGTTTTCTTTTTTGACCCAGTTCCTCCTCTCCCCTTCAGAGTCCCGGTGCGTCGTTTCCGACCGTCTCACCCGTTTTACTCTCCCCTAAACTCCCCTCCGATGGTTTTTCTTTTAAGACAGGCCGGAACTTGATCTCCCTTCTTCCCGTCCCCCACGGCCCGAAACCTCTTGCCCTCCCTTTGAAGGGGATCCATTTCCTCCGTGCTCCACATCGTACTTTTTGACATGCCTTCCGTCTCCCCCTTCCTCCGCGGAGTGGTTTCTTTTCCCCTCACGCTTCTTTCTCTTTCCAGGCCGAAGATGTTGTAGTTACTTTTTTTTTTTTTTTTTCGTATCGATTGGGATAAGATCTTTGCCCCCGTTTTCGTTATACTTGGGCCGCCCCGCAGTTTTTTTTGAGCCCCCCCCCTCAGCCCGAAGCTTAACACGGATCTTTCTTTGAGCAAGGTTTCTTTTCACAAATTCCTTCACAACTAAACTTTCCGCCGTCGACCTTTTTCTAACCATTCCCCTCCCTCTCAAAGGGCAGTCCCTTCGGCGCCTGTAAGCTCTTTTTTCCAGCCCGCTCTTCCCACGAGATGACCCCTTCCCCCCAACCGTTGAGCGAAGTTCGAAACCCTTTAGTTTGTGCTTCCCTAGTTCCCTTGCTGATACCTCCCTTCACCTGCCACGCAACCTTCCACGAAAACACTGTCTGACTCATTGATCTCTCCTAAGCCGGGATGTCTTCACGATCTTTGCCTTGCCGGGGGCTCCCATTTTTTTTTTTTCAGGCCACTTTTAAATCCGGGCGGATTCGCTTATCTAGGACTGCTCAAGTTTTTTCTCTTCTTCAGCAGGCTTTGCCCGTTCCTCCACACGACTCACTTTCCCGGGATCCCTGAAGTTTCTCTGGTCTTTTATGGTTTTACTTCATTATCCTTCTACCGAGTAACGCGATCGCCTTGCAAAAGTGAGGAGTCTGTTCCTGACGGCCTTTTTGAATGCAAGGGTCATTGAATCTCAGAGGTGTTCCCTTTGGTCCTTCCCTGAAGGGCAACCCCTTTTCCGAAAGGCTTAATTTGACAGGTCCTCCTCACCCCTTTTCTTTCTTTCTCAAGTAACCCCTTCCTTCTTTTCATGAGATATGTTAGTTGCATCCGGCTCCCTTTGAAGCTACCAAACCTGCCTTTACCTCAAATGTACTCCTCCGTCTCGCGCCAAGCTCTCCTAGCAAGTTTTTAGTTCGAGAAGGCCTGGATGTTCTCCCCTTGATACACCACAGATTTGTTTTTCTGTAATTCCACCCTTCCCAACGAGCCCCCAATCCACCCTTCCCTCCCGTCCCCAAGAACCCTTCGCCTTCGGCTCGTCGACTTTCTCTAATACCCTTCTGTCGGGTTTTCCTCTTGGTCCCGGGCACCCTTGACCGACCATCACCTTTCCCACTTTGTGGCTCTGAAGGCGCTCCCCTTTCTTGACGTTCCTTCCCCCCTTACATCAAACACACATAAAGCCCCCCCCCTCTTCCCTACAAGGGGAGAAGCTTCATTCCACAGACCCGCTTGCTTCCTTAATACTCCTGTTGTTGTTGAGATATCTCCCTTTCTCTTTAGTTTGACTGTTCTTCCTTATCTCTCCCTTTTTTCAATGTTTCTTGTTCTTGGGTTTGATTTGATTCCGGAACCAGTGGGATGCTCCACTCAGCTTTTTCCCCAAGCGGAATGTTGACCTGGCGCCTTTTCCCTTCTACCCTCTGCACCAACCCCTTCCCCGGATGACCACGGGATTAATAGATACGGCCCGAAGTCCTGTCTCGGTCAGAGACTTTTTTCTTCCTCGTCTTTTCCTTGAAGGACGCTTTTTCCTAGGTGGTCCTCCCTTGTGCCCTAACCCCAGACCGTATGAGCAGAAACGAGTTCTTCTCCTTCCAGGTTGAAGCCCGTCTGCGTTCTTTCTTAGTGGACCGGGTTTGGGTTCCTGGTGAGTATGCGTGACGCTTCACGTTATGTTCCACTTCCTAGAGCAGACGACTCCCGTTCCTCTCCCCCTTGAAGGGGGCAGGAGAACTTTTCTTACCGTCCTTATTGATTACTCAGGTAGTTCCCGTGGCCGAGGTTCCGAGCTGCACTTTTTTTCTTTTGAACTCCAGTCCTTCCTCCGTCCTTAAGTACCTTCTCCCCCTAAAAAGACCATGGCTTGCCAACCTGAGCGTTACTTCCCTTTTGCTTTCAGGGCCAGTACAACCCTCCCTTACCCCTGCTTTTTTGTCGACCGACGGAAAGCTTACGTAGGCATGACCCCCAACTTAGGCTCAAGTCATCCCCAAGAGATACCGACGGGGCCCCGTTTTTTCTTTTCCCCCCCTGAGGTGGACGAGAGGTATTGACACGTTTTCCTGTCTGACCTTGGAGCCACCTTTATCACTCCTCTAGTGACTCTCCTCCTCATTCTTATCGTATCGCTTTCGTTCGCATGTCCGCAAAGACAGTTTTCCTTTACGTGGATCTAAGTTTTCTTTTTCTCAGAGTCTCTAGGTCTCTGTAAGCTCCACCCTGCACCTTTCCTCACACCCTCCCGTTTTTCGAAGGCGCCACCAGTTGTTCCGGTTTTTAGGGTTCAGATCGCCCGGTTTCCCTCTTTTCCTGATTCCGCTCCTCTTTTTCAGTTTTCCCCGGCGATGTGATTTCCTTTTTTTTTCCGGGGTCGGAGGAACTCTTCTTTTGGGGGATGGCCAGACGACATTTTTGTAAGAAAGATGGGTCTCGGGGTCGGTTGGGTAAGCTCTTTGTGCCGGTTTGGCTGCGAACCGGCGGGTTCCCAATGTCTTTGATCATTTTGACCATTTTCACGGTTAGCAGAAGCGCATCTCTCCCACCTAGACGCGGGGATCTCCGCCAGATTCCCCGGACCCCCGCGAACTTAGCTTTTTTGTCGCAGGGCACACAAAGCCTCGTAGTCCGTCTTGAAGACGATATGGTTTCCCCTTACCGATAGGGGGATCCTACTTCTGTCTCCCCATTCTTTCTTTTCTTCTTTTGGAGGTTGTGGTGGGACCTTTTTTTCCTGGGTCCCCTAGAACTTCTTTTAAAGGTTGGTTCTTTAGTCTTCTCGACGACGTGGCTCAGGAGACCGGTCGTGCAGCTCCACCTTTTCGCACCGCGGAGGGACGCGGTTTCCCAGGTTTCTGAAGGACCCTACCTTGGTTTCCCCTAAACCTTCGGGTCCCGGTATGGACGATACTAATGCATCTCTGGTTTAGTCCCCCGAGACCCCCGCTTATTTTTTTCTTAAAACGGGGATGGTTTTCCCTGCCAAGAGCCACGTTTGGGCTTTTTCCCCCGTGCGGTAAGATTCCCCCTTCTGTGCAGATAAAGATCCGATCTTCCCTTCCAGATTTGTCGCACCCTTTTCGTTTCGCTCACGCCCGGCTCCCCCGATGGGAAACTCAAGAAAAAATTTCTAGATGCCAGTCCGTTCTTGCGTTCCCGGAACATGTCGTTCAGAGTTGCCCCCATAGAGCTTAATTTTAGGTAGCTTGAAACCCCCCTCGAGGTATTTGGTGGCGGAATATTCCTTTTGTAATCCAGCTTTATTCGCCTCCCCCCTTACAAGCCGCCCGCTTGCTATGACTTCGACGCGGTTTTTGTTCCCTGATTTTTTTTTGACCGGATTTTGTGTGGCTTGAACGCTTTCTGCGTTCGGCCACTCTCTTCCCCCTTGCATATCCGTATGCCCTTCGATTGTGTGGCTTCAGTCGAGAGAGATGCCATTGGGCGCATGACGTTCGTGCCCTCGCTTTTCTCAGGGGTGGACCCCTCCTTTTTTTCACCGGGTCTTTTTTTTTGCTGTCTTGACTTGGCCCAGTTGCGGTTGGTAGAGCCGGAGTCCTCGAGGGAGGCGACGACCCTTTTTCTGGTGAGCCTGCCTATTTTTCCCATCTCTTTTTCCTCATCCCATCATGGTTTTCGGAGACCCTTTCATCCCCCACGACTCCTGGCATGTAAGAATCGATTTCGTTCTACGCACCCTTTTCCCCTCTTCCCTCCTTTCACCGGAAAGTCTCCCAGGACCCGGTGAGTTCCTCCCCCCCCTACAACTTCCCCTTTGTGATTTCCCCCGTTCATGGCTTTCCCTCAAACATCTGGACGGTCCTTCTTCTTCCTGACTCCCCATGAAATCCCATGCTTGCCCGGAGGTTTCCTCTTCCCTTAGTCCCACTAATACCCTCTTTCTCAGCAAGGACCTACAAGTCCTGCCCATACAGGCCCACCCAGCGTCGCCGTCGCCCAGCCTTGGAAGCCCATTTTCTTTACTGAAGACCTTCTTAAAGACTCAGAGCAGTTTGTCCAGCCAAAGGGCCGCGGGTTCTCCTATACGCCGCCCTTTTTCATATCAAAGGGTGTTTTTCAGATTTTTTTAACTCTTTTCCGTTGCGTTCACTTTAACGAAACCCGACTGGTACAGTGTCCTGTGTTATTCCTCAGTTCATCGGAGTCTTTCGGATATTCCTATTTTCCCAGAAAGCTCTATCTCGGGGGCTTGTCCCCCTTTTGAGTGCTCACCCCTCCCCCAGCTCCTTTATGCTCACCCCCCTTTTCCCCCCGCGCTTGGCTATATTTTCTGACCTACCAGTTCTCGCAGGATTCTGCTGCGTCGTGAAGCGACCTTTTTTTCGGTGCCTGCACCGGGTGCATCGTATTTCGACAAATTCCTTGGTCCTCTTCCCGTCGTACCATTCATGTCAAAGAATTCTTTGATCTGGGACGCGGGTTAATTTTCACTTGTCTCCGTCGGCAGAACTCCATCCCCCCTGGCCGAGCAGTCGTTTTGTCTACGGCTTTTTTCCTTCACCTCATTGAACCGGCCCCTCACCTCAGAAACCTCACAACCTCCTCCCCGCCTGAGCCCCCCTAAATCCCCTGCTCTTATAATGACCTCCTTCCCTCTTCTGTGTCTAAGATTTTTCCCTTTGTTTTTCACCCATGCGTATTTCCCCTTTGAAGTTCGCGATTCGGTTGTTAATCAGTGGGGGTAGTACTATGTCCTATGGGCTACCTCCTAAGTCTTTGGTACCGTTAACTTCTTGTTATGATCCCTCCCCCTTGGGAAGCACAAGAAGAATAGACAAACCAAGTCACAAAAGTACGAGAAAAACACCCCTCTCCAGGCTTACCAAAAAACTAGTTTTACCCCCGTATAAAATCCCTTGTAGCATCCGACCCAGCGACCACCTTCCCCCTCCATAGCTTCTCCCCCCTTTTCTTTGCGACGTTAAGCCTTCGTCGATTTGCAGCGCGATCCCCCTTTGACCCCTCACTTCACTTTCCGAGCAGTTCGCCCCCAATAGGGGTGGTCGAGACTCTCTTTTCCGAAAAAGTCTCCTCTTGTCCTCGTGAAGACGACCCCGCCACCTTTCCAATATTCACTTTCCAATGTACCCACATCGATCGACACTTTTTCTGCTAATTTAACTGAAGTAGTCGCCGTGGCAAACAGTTCCGGATGTCAGTCCCTTTTGACATACCTGGGCTCGATGAACTTCTACGGATTGCGTCCCGGTAAGGTAGTCTCTTTTTTTAGGAGTTCTTTTAACTCACCAGGCGAAGCTCCACGTTTTTTAACAGACTGTTTCTCTTGTTTCTGTCCCTCTCTTCCAACGACGCCTTCCCCTTTCCTTTAAAGTTTGTTGCTCAACTTTCCCCTTTTTAGGGAGTAGGTTCCTGAAAGTTGGACCTTCTTCTTTCCGTCTCCTCGGCCCCCCCCTTTGCTCCCTTTCCTTTAATTTTGAGGGACCTGAACTTGAAGCCGTTTGCCAAGTTCTCTTTTGTTTTTTCCCACCTTCTTTCTAAGAACCGGAGGAACTGTAGGAGGTTCTGTGCTAAGTCATCCCGACCACCGATCTCGAGTTTTTGCCCAGGCGAGCCCCCCTCCTCTCCCAGCGTCATTAGGAGGGACCCCCCAGGTCAAACGATGTAATCCGGGAGCGTCTCCAAGAACCACTTCCTACTATCTTTCCGAGGCCCTGCAAATTTCTTTTTTTTCCCCAACCCCACCCCCCCCCCACACGATCAATAGCCCCCTCGAGGAGTTCCCCTGGTTCGCGTCTTCACCCTGGTGACCTCTTTCAATTTTCCGCTTGATGGGCCATCCACCAGTCTCTTTCATGCTTTGATAATGAAACACCCTCGCACCCCGAGTAATTAGAGTCGGACCCAGAGTCTTTGATGATTACTACGATTAATAATCCTCAGTTGTTTATTATTGTGGATCTTCCCTTTTGAGAGTTGAAGTAGTGAGATATTGGACCCAGTTCAGGAACTTTTTTGTTTTCCCCTTTTCCTGAACCCCCGGCCTCCTCTGGTTTCTCAGAGGGCGCAGTTTCATGGATATCCGTGTCCCCCTCTTTCTGAACCCAGAGCTTGCAACACCCCCCCTCCGGTCCTATGCCCGGTTCGTCCGAGCCGAAGGCGGGTGTCTTTTTTTCCGAGTGCAACGGTTGTTGCGCATCTCGGAAAGGTTCCTGTCAAGGCCGCCTCCATTCCGTACATGTGCTCCCCCGGAACCTCGTCTCGTAGCATAACTTCTGCACTCCTGCGTGCATTGCTGACGGGTTTTTTTCCGGCCGTGCGGCCACCGATGCAAATCCCCCCAGCTCACGTGCCTTTTCCTCTCTGTAGTGTCCCTCCCATTTATTTTTCCGGGGTTTTCCAGGACTTTTTTGGAAGTGCAGTCCTTTCTTATTTCCCTCCAGGTACTTCCGCCTTTCAACCGCGGCTTTTGTTGGATAATCCCTCCCCCTTTTGATCGCCCCCGTCCTCTGACTCGACCCGCCTGGATCAACCTTTTCGATGCGGTACTTCCGAGCTGTGCCGTTTTTAGTAAACGCGTTACCTGAGACCAGTCGTTCCCTTTTCGGAGCGTTCGCTTTTGTCAGACCATCCTCCGGCTGATATCCGACTTCCCGATCCCCTCTTAACCCGCCAGGCAGCTCCCCAGCGGGGAGAGCTTCCGGTTTAATCGACATCCGTCCTGGCCCGTTCACGTCGTAGTAATCCCGACTGCCCCGATCTTTTCAGAAAATCACAGTGAATATGTGTACGTTCCTGATAGAGTGGATCCCCACGATATGTCCCTTTTTCCCCTTGAGGTCCTTGTTTTCAACTGCGAGACCATTCCCCTTTTTGTAGCCACTCCCCCCTCTCTAAAGGGCCACAAGTTGCAGAAGGGAGGGGTTCTCCCTCTTTTATTTTCCCTCCTCCCGAGCCGATCTCTTTCATTCGGAAGGACATTCGGGGCCCCCAGGCCTTTTTTTTCGGCGATCGGTGAGGACTTTTTTTCTTTTCAGCTAGGCTTTTGAGACGCCCCAAGGCTTAGGTTGGAGGGCGTTTTTTGGGAAATACTCCTTTTTTTTTTTAACGTGTCGAGAGCAGGTGGTGTAGGTTTAATTTTTCTTTTCTTTCCGTTGGTTGCGGTGGTAGCTCCCGCCCCCCCTTCTTTTTTTAGGTAAAAGGGATTTCTATCGGCTACCCCTCCTTCCTTGAATGAATCCTTAGCCAATTACTTCATTTCCTTTCCCCCTACCCTCCTCTTCAAGGCCTAACCTCCGACGTCTCCCTCATTATTCGCTGGATTTTGGGTCCAATCAGCGGAGGAGATCGTTTTTTTTTCTGAGTGAAGTCGTCTTCATTCTTTTGAACATTCCCTTATATGGTTAGGTCTACCCTTCTTCTGACCCATTAGGTGATGTTGCCCCGTTTGTCCCCGTGTTTTTTTTTTCGGCGGGTCCCCCCCCGTTTTTCATCCTTCCCACCTTTATTGAGGATCCCCATTCCCTCCTCTTGAGAACGGTCCATTATCGACAACGAGTCCCACTCCCTATAGCGTAGGGGAGAGGATTTTTTTCCGTTTTGACCGGTCTTATTCCTTCAGAAACCGAGATTTTTCAGAAAGGACGACTTCTTTTATGAGCGAGGGTTTAACTCTCCCACGACGCGCAAATTTTTCTCTGGAGTTCACCCTTTTGCTGGGTCATCAATCCTCTCTTGGGACTTGTTTAAGACGGGTCGCGTCTCTTTTAGTCAAGATAGCCTCTGTCTGGCCCTTCACGCTTCCCCTTTTTTTAGAACTTACTTGGAGGTGGTTTAGATACTTCCCGGTCCCCTCCTCGGAAAGGATGTCACCCCCCTAGACCCCCCTCAAAGGATTCATTCAGTTTGCCCCCTTTTCCAACGTTATGACTCTTTGCACTTTTTCTAGGAGTAACGTTCCTTCTTTCCCCCCCAAATCGCGCGGGGTGGGTCATGCTTTCCCCTTTGGTAGGAACCCTCACCGCATTCCCTCCGCACTCACTGGCCCCGCACCCTTTCCATGCAGGACCACCTATATGGTTTTTGATTTTCCTTCTCCCTGGCGGATAGTTGTCTTTTTTTCGGTGGAAATGGTGATGCGTTCTTCCCCATGTATGACCTCGTTCGCTCCCTTCCTGCCCCCGATTTGTGCTTCAGCACCTGCTGAGCCTTTTTTTGCTGACGTTCTCTTTCCCCTTGAAAGGCTTCTCTTTTTTTGAGTGGGGAGGAAGGCACCGTTTCCCCTTTGGATACGGGAGGTTGGAGCCCTTTTCGGCTCCTAGCAAGACCTCGGAGTGTTGCTCCTTCTTTGTTCCCTTTTTCTACTACTCCCTTTTTTTTTGTTGATAGAATCTACCTTTTTCCCTTCGAGCGGTAGTGATTCTTCGTACTCCTCTGAGGCATCACCAAATTTCGTGCCAGGTCCGGCCTTCCCCCGCACCCTTAGGACTGCTGTCGGGTCCCTCCTTTTCCCTTTTTTAGGGCCCCCTCCCCATTCAGCAGCCCCCTTAAAGGCTCTCGCAGGTCTGAAGAAACCCCGACACCTAACAGGTTAGCCCCGGATCCATGAGTATTTCCGAACTATCTTCAAATGGACTCCCTTGCCCTCATTGACTTCTCTCCCCACACAGGTCCTCACAAACTTCTTTTCTTTTTGAAGTAGCTGCTTCCCTTCTGGCCAAATTGAGTTCCTCTGCTGAAGACACTTTTCCTCTAAAAGATCCTTACCGCCAGGACCCCTGTTTTTTTGTTAACGATCTCCTCAGTTTTGAACCCTTTCCTCATCTTCTCAACGTCGAGGCTTTTTTTCTTTCCCCCCTGCACCGAACTGTAACCAGTTAACTGTGTGGTCCCTCCTTTGCACTCCTAATTGATCTTCAACCCGCCACGATCATGATCTTTGTGACTCTCCCCCCGCTCCCCTTCTCTGGAGCTTTCACCATCCCCTTTCCTTTTTCCACAGCTTTTCTGATAACCCCTTTTAGGCATTCGCACTTGAAAATCCCCCTTTTTAGACCAACCTAGACACTGCTGGGGGTCTTTTTTCCTCCCAAATTCTATTTTTCCGAAGATTGAATAGTATTACCTTTCTTTTCCCCCCCAAGCAAAGGTAGTAAGTCCCCCAAATAGTCCCTGCAGATAAGTTCATTGTGTTGGGTTCCTCTCTTCTAAGTCAGAGCGACCCCCCCCCCTCCAAGACTATTCTGGTTTAGTTTTATTCCGAACGAGAACGCTCAAGAAACCCACACCCGGTCCAGACTTTTTCCAATAGGGCGGCATCCCCTCCCTCCCCCCCCCCCCCTCCGTATTTGACATGAAAGCATTTTTCACGCGCGTCGAGCCCCCTACCGCGGCTGGGGTGGTTTTTCAGCTTCCTGCTTTTTGGCATGTGTAATAGAAGCTTTATGTCGTACCGCCGTCCGTTTTTTTAAGGTCGGTCCTTCGTTTTTTACAGTTTCCCTGGCCCTCCCCCCCCCGCCGTTGATCCCCCTCCAACCCTCGCCAACGTCCCCCACGAGGCTTTCCCCCCCCCCCCGCAACCCCCGAGCTCGGCCAGTTTTTTCAACCTTACTTTACCCTCCAACCATTAAAGCCGTCGTCAGCCCTTTCCTCATAAAATTAACCATGCTCAGTGTAAAACAGGTCCTTCTGACAGTCCTCCTCTCATTGAGCCGGCCTGATTTTTTTGCTAATCTCCCATTTGGAATTCAGAACAATAGGGGGTTTCCTTTTCATTCCCCCCCCCCCCCCCCCCCCCCCCCCCCCCCCCCCCCGAGTTTTACCTTAGTTTCTTACTTTTGTGCAACTCCGACACTATATCTCCCACGCAAAATATTGAGGACCTTCCTCCCTTAGACCCTCCTTCTGGATGATCACGAATTCGGGTGCCTTCGTAGAATTTTTTGTTCCCCTACGGATGTGAACCGGCAATCGAGGGCTTTGAGTCTTCGGCTTTATCCCCTTTGGTAGTATTCCCCTCTCGGAGTTGATGTTTCCCTTGACTCCACCCGAGACGGTTAGTTCGACCAGCTTCTTCTTTTTCCAATAGCCTGCCGCTCCCGTCCCGGTAATCTTTCTTTTACCCTTTCAGATAACTTTTTTTATCAAAGTGTGTGCGCTTTTCTAGTTATTACGTCTCGGGCCTCCCTGTCTCTCTTTACGAGGGTTCCCTTGTTCGAATCCTTGCCAAATAGGTCCGCTCCTTTTCCTTCCTCCCTCCACCCCCGTTTTTTTTTTTTGAGTCGGCCCGTTTTTCACGGGTTCGTTCCCAGAAATACGCTTCTTCCCTATCTGGAATGTTTCAACGTCCCGCAAGGCGCCTCCCTACTTAAGCCATTGAACTTGGCGTGCCCTCGCTCGACCGAGCTTGTTTTGATCATCTTGATTAGAAGTTTCTTCTAAACCCCCCTATGTACGTTCCTTTCTTAAGAAAATCTAGCGATCCGCACATGTGCACCGTCACGCAATTCGCCTTCGGCTCGCCGACGTCCTCCCTTAGGACCCTCGTTCTTTTTTTTGCTCTCTGCGTAGCTCTTCCTCCCAGCGAAGAGTCCCCGTCATTGTACCGTATTAAACCCTCTGAAGGCCGCCAGCGATGCCTTTAGAACCTCCAAACCCCCCCCCCCCCGAACAGAGGTTTTCATTTCCTCGTTAAGATCAGGCTCCCTGAGAACTGCTCATCGATTCTCTTCCTCTTGCGAGACTATGAGCAGGCCACTTTCTTTCTGATATCCAGTCCCCTATGCAACTACTTTTCTATTTATGGTTTTCATTATTGTAAGAAACGGCATCCCTTTTGATGCTGCTCTAGATTTTTATATAGTCCCTTGATATTTCGTCCGTGCTTTCACCTGAACCGACTTTTAAAAACCTCCCTACCCATATCCCCTTGACGTAGCGGGTTCACGTCCCCTCAGTTTCCCTTTTCCCCGTTTTTCTTTCCGCCCAACTGGAAGTCGGTTTGCTGCCCTGCTTGGGAGTGGAAGGAGGCGTCCTTCTTCTCGTTTGATCATTCCCTGTCCTTTTTTTTTCACAGGACGTTCTTAGTAGACCATCAGGTTAACTCGACGGGCACGCACCTTGTGGTATTTTATGTTTGTGTCTTTCTTACTTGAGGAAACAGTATTGCCACGACAAATAAAAGAGTAGTTATTTCAGACAGAAAAATGCCCTGGGCATTTGACCTATATGCGCCAATGAGTGCTCCTTTCGGGATATTCATTTTTTAAGCTTTCAAGAGACCCATGGACAATTGCTGGAACTTCTCCCCCCGGCTAGTATTTTTACGTTTTCCTTCCTATCCACGCAAAAAGGGTTACCCTGTGAGGTTACTAACTTGTTTCCGAGTTCCCCCCCTGAGGGGACCAAGCTACCCCAAGCTGTGAAAGAGAAGGTCTTTTTTACTGAGGCGCTTGTGTGCACCTGATTTTAAACGATCTATTCCTCGACTTACTGATCCAGAAGGGACAATCCCCTTCCCCGATACTCATCCTGGTTGACTCCCGACGCTATTGCCACGTGTCTGGACCTTAACCTGGCCCGGGCGTCCCTTTCGCTAGCGGAAGGGATCACTCTTCAGTACCTTTTTTCATGTACCCGCCACTTTTGACATATGGGCGTGGAGATGAGTGGCTTGTTACTCGTACGAACAATTTCCCTCCCCGGTTATTTCTTCTATCTTCTAGTCCCCCGCAAAGAGTCGTCATCAAGTGTTCCTCCCGTGCTTTTGTCAAGTTCATGATCTGGACCGTTTTTCCCCTCTTCAGCTTTCCGCCTTCCGGGCGGTGTGGATTTCCACGGCGATTGAGTTTTGACTCCGCGCCTTTGTCTCAGTTTACGATGTCTTTTCTCAATGGTGAAAGAAGGACTTTGGTTCGACAATGGTTTCTCCAGTTTTGGTGTGTTTTTGTTGTACTCCTCTCCGGGTTCCTTTTGGATCTCCCGCGGGTCTGCCACGGCGTCTGCCTCCCCCCCTTTCCCTGGACGCTTTTTCACGTAGCACCCTTTTTTACGTTTCGTAGACCCTGCGCGTATGACCAGGCGTTCATGAGTGCCTCCCCCAGACGTTCGTCTTTTTTCCCCACTCCTCCGTTTGAGAGGAGTGGATCCCTCGTCGGATTCATTATGGCCTGCCCAATGGTCGATTTGTCTTTTACCATTTTTGACGGTAGCATACACCGGTTGATGGGCCTGTTTGGTTCGGGTTTTATAGGTCAGGTTCCCTGTCTAAAGCCCGGCAGCCCGGCATGGCTCGTTTTTCCGAGAGTCTAGGGAAGCAAACTTCCCTTAAAGAACTATCGCGGCGCCGGTTCGAGGCTCCCTGAGTTACTTCCCCCACCTGGAATTTTCAAATCGAAGCCGGAGGAAGTGTGAAGAAGATGTCAATGACCTCTCTCTGCGGTAGATTTTTCCCAGGAATCTCCCCCCCCTTTTGGGTGCTTGAGAGGTACCAAACTGTAGCTTGTTCCAGGGCATCGAGGTTGTTTTTTTTTTTAGTACCTTCCCTTTATGTGTGAGACTTCCCCTCCAGAGATGGAAACACCTCTTTTTCTCTTAGTTTCCTTATTTGGAGGGAGAAGAAAGGTAGAGAGGAGCACGCGCACACAACCCCGTAGACCAACTCTGGGTGACCCAGTAGGTCACTTTCGTTTTTCGAAAGATTTTGCCAACTTGCTTACAACGGGCGTTCCGTATCCTTTTGACAACCCCTTCTCTTTTGTGGGTTCCTTTCCATTGTAGCTCTTCTTTCACCTGCCTTCTCGTCTTCAATTTCGCAATCAAGGGCCCGCTGCGCCCTGGAGACGGCCTCTCTGGTTTTTCCGTGGTTTAGACTGTCCGTCTTTCTCTTCTCGACGTATTTTGGAACGGCGTGGTGATGAGTTCGGAACATAATCTTCAAGATAACTTTTATTGATTGTCCCCGGGGATTCATGGACTCCACCATTGCAGATGTATTGGGGATGCAATGTTAAACCCCGTGTACGAAAGGAGTTCCTTTTAGCATCCGGGTCTTTTTGAGTGGGTTTGTTTGGGGTTTTTTTTTTTTGGCGGGGGTTGCTTTTTGGTTGGGGGGGGGGTGGTGGTTTTTGTTTTTTGTTTCTGGTTTTGTTGGGTTTTTGGGGGGGGGGGGTTGGTTTTTGTTTGGTGGGGTTTGTTTTTTTTTGGTGCTGGGTTTTTTTTTGGTGTGAGAGAGTGTTTGGGGGGGTGGGTTTTTGGGTGCTTTTGGTAGGGTTTGGGGTTTTTTGGTTGGGGGTTTTTGTTCCGGACCTGGGCACGTTTTTTTTCGCGGATCTTTGCTCCCTGCTCCGTCCTTTTTTCTTTAGGCTAAGAGCACGTCACTTTAGTCGTTTGGCTGTCCTTT
>Ga0179591_1285827_pt1 | contig 16912 bp, 24 predicted proteins | sample CZOMad2_1_08_16f_FD_182891 | JGI IMG/M metagenome (GOLD analysis project Ga0179591, IMG submission 182891) | Vadose zone soil fungal communities from Angelo Coast Range Reserve, California, USA - CZOMad2_1_08_16fungal (PacBio error correction) | ecosystem: Environmental > Terrestrial > Soil >... | reverse complement strand
CTTGCGCCCCCATTCTGAATTTCTGGCCAAAAACGGTTGTCGCTCCTCCAAGCCGATAGAATTGAGGCAGAGGCAGCACTTTGCTTGAGCGTTTCTTAATCTTGCCTTGAAGCACGAATTGAATAGGAGGTTGCGCGGTATCTCTTCCGGGCCGGGATACGACTTTTGCCTGCCTGACCTCCCCCGCCCGTCTTGTTTAGAGCCTTCTGTTAGTCGCAATAGGATACAAAGCCCCGAGAGGCAAAACAACCCCACCTTCCCCCCCACGAGGCTTTTAGCACGGATTCCCCTCCACACTCGAGGCGGGGAGCCCCACATGTGCGGTAAGGTGTTGGGGGCGTCCCTTAAGGGAATGGTCAGGCACCCCCCCCCCCCCCCTCAGTGAACCTCTCCAATACTCGGTGTCACTTCCGCGCTCGATATCTCCCCAACAGTGTTGATGTTAGAGACCGCCCGCAACCTCTTCTTTTGCGCATCAACCCCCCCGATCCCTTTTATGCCCCCCTTCAGTGACGCCGTCTTCTGGAGAGCGGTGCCTTGAAGGAATTCCGAATGATGATATGGGCTCCCTTTCCCCCCCCTCGCGGTATTCGTGCCAGCCTTTTCCCCCCCAGTCGCTTCCCCTCTGTGATCCGTCTGCCCATAATATCATTGGCCGCCGGTGAGACACAGGATGTCGCCTAACAGTCCCCCCCCCCTGCCCCTTGGAAACTGGATTTGCACTTTTGACGGCGGATCATTCTTTACAAATTTCCTTCGGTTTGATTTTGAGAGATCCTTTTTCAACGGCACACCCCAGTGCCCAACTTCCCTCCTTTTCCCCTTTAGCCTCACCTGGTGGCCGGCGCAGGAACGAATTTCCCCCCTGACGCGGCGCACTCCTGATACCCCCAGAGGGTCCAAATTCTTGAGCCATGAGAACTCCTCGTAGTTTTACCGAGTGCGTATATAGAAGATTCCCCTTCCTTCCGAAACCCGTTCAGCCGCTAATTACCTTCCCTTTTTATGCGGTGGGACCTAGAGCCGATATTTTGAAGTGAGAGCTGACCATTAATCCGGGACGCTGTACGGAGAAAAAGAGGCGCCCCCCTTTTGTTCCCCCTATGACGCGCAGAACTCGAAGTCTGCGTTACGGTGTGAGCGTGATTTTGGGGTGACATCATCATAGAGCAACCAGACACCGTGTTTTCTTTCCCTGGAGTGTTTGCTTGGCCTTCCCGCGCCTTCCCCGTTTATGAGGGGCATTGCTATTCCCAATGCGTGACTCAGGGCTTTTGACGCTCGCGGTTCCACCCCCACGTAGAGATTTGGTCTCGCTCCGTCCCTGTCCCCCCCCCTCCCCTCCCTGATGCGACCCCAGCTTTTTGTCCGAACCCGAATCATCCCATTCTCGATCCTTCTTTTTGACCGTTGGCAGGCGCCATGAATTCTCCCATTGCGAGAATGAACTCCCATCCTATTCCCCCCATCGAGCAGTAAGGGGTTTTCAGACGACTGGAGACTTCTCCCATTTTCCTCTAAGCGGCAAACTCACCGGGGTTGTTGTCAGACTCCCCCCCCCTCGTTGAGACACCCAGTAGCCTTTTTCTCTCAATGCCCATTCTCACCAGCCTGCGACGTTCGGATGATTGCCCAAAATCATGGCGGTAGAAGTGAACCTTTGGCGCCGCGCCGTAAGCGTTTCCCCCGCCGGAGCACAGCTCTGCTGGCTCCTGATAAGTCCTGTTCCCATCCCCCCCCCCATGTGCCCTCATCTCAGAACGGTGCCGAGGTGGGCCCCCCCCTCTCCTCACGTCTCGAACCGTTTGATCTACAGCCCCCGCCCCGACGAGAAAGCCCATCCCCCCCCCATCTGTGTGACGTCGCAGAAGCACCCCTCTGCAAGGCCCCCACTTTTCCACGACTGAAGTGATCTGAGAAGTTCCTCCGTGTGACCTCTTTCACGTCCCTAGGCAGCTCCCTAACCACCTTCTCGGATTCGTAGGCCTGGCGGGCACGCCCCCAGTTTTTTTCAGGCAGTATGTCCCGTTCACGTGGTTAGGTTGTAGGTCTCTTCTTTTTCCTTAGCATGCATTCAAAAGATGCCCTTTCCCCAAACGCGTTAACCTCTTCCCCCCCAGCCCTGGCCTTTTTTCAGTCCGCCCTCGGGTCGAAGTTCACTGTCGGTGTGCCTGGGACCTTTGTGAGCCTGCGATTAGCCCGGTGACCCCCCCCCTTTGGAATGATATATAGTCATATCCGCCCCTAGCTATATAATTTGCACCTGGGAGTCAATCCGCCGTCCCTTCAGTACCGAAGTTCGTACCCGGACGCAATCCTTGTTTACTTTTTTGTTTGCACACCCGCGGCTGGCCCTTTTTCGCTGAAACTCCCGTGTTCCCTAGCGTCGACACGAGCCCCGCGAAGTAGGCCCTCATTCCGACCTTTCCAACGACCCTTCCCCCCCTTTGGATGATCTCGTGGCAAGCCGTTCCTACTTCCGGTCCAAAGTGACTGATGTGCGTCTTCTCTGTTCGATGTGCGCACATGTACTCCTGACCCCCGGGCGATGTGTGGTGGCACCCCACTCCCTCCTGTTTTGATACTCTGCGAGCGAATTCAGAGTCGGAGGTCTGACTGAAGATGCCCCCCCCCCCCTTTTTCTGACAACCGATCTACTAGACTTCCTTGTTGCACGGTTTTAGTAGGGCCCCTTTGTTGGTATATGCTCTCCGGCAGCCTTTCTTGTTAACTCGCGGGCGCATGACTTGTTTTTTTCCGGACGGGTAACCAGTCCCCCAAACTTTATATAGTCAAGCGTCCCTTCCGAACAAAATTGAATGATTCTGTTGGATGTTTATGGTTTGTGCGTCCTTCCAGTTCCTCAGACCCGCCTTGAGGCCGGTTTCGATATATATCTGTACTAACCTCCCCCCCTTTTTTTTTGCAAGCCTGAGTCTCCCCCCCAAAATTGCCTCCGATGCTCCCTTTCTAGCGCGTAGTGACAGTGCGCACCCAGCCCATCCCCCCCCCCATAATCCGGATCTTTTGGATAGCAACGATTATGTTCTACTTCGTTCTTACCGGTTGCGGTTCGTCCCGACCCCCGCTGGCAGAGCAACCCCCCCTCCCTCGCTTCCCCCGATGTGGAACCCGGCCAGTGTTTTACGACTGTCGACTTCCTCCCCCCAAAGTGTGAAACCCCTCTGAAAGCCTTCACATAGTGCATTGAAACTGTTTTGGTAGAGCCCACGTTTTTGTTTTCCCCCGATTACATCCCCCCGCCACCCCCCCCCCCCTTTCCCCGGCTCCCACCCATCCCATCTCTGCCAGAACGCATCCGAAGGGGATGACGATTAAAGGGACCCCCTACAGACAGACACGTGGTCCCCCCCTCATTCCGAGGGCCCTCCCCCCACAGGCAACCAACTATGCACCCGAGTTGGACCTGTTCTAGTCCTCAAGGCGTTCCAGTCCGATCATCCCCCTTTTATAGTGACGTCGCACGTTTTTGCAAACCCCACCCGAGTGCCGCGAGACAATAGAAATCTGAGCTAGTTCGGTTCCCGTCCCCCCTCCTTCGGAAGAAAACATTTTCGGCCCAATTAACCTCCGGCGTGTTTTCCCCCCCCTCCCACTTAAACCTTTTTCTAGCTTGAGCTGAACCCTTGGGTGTCCCCCGGTTGGCCGACGGGCGGAGGGCGTCCCGAATTGATCCAGTTGTCCCAATTATAGCCTCGATATATCCCAGTTGTAATTCCCCCCTCCCGAGCAGTGTCACCGATTAATCACTCCCTAATCCCAGCAACAACCGCATTTTCCCCTCACAGAGGACGTGGACCCTGTCCTCTCGCTTGCTTGGGTTCCGTCTTTGTTGGAGCCCATTACAGATGAAGTGGAATGTGCAACAGTCTCATGTAAGCCCCCCCCCCGTTTCCCCTTTCCTAACGCCACCGTTACACCCCTGCGACACGAGTTTTTTCCCCCCATCGCACCTTTTTGACAAGGTGTCTGCCGTTCCTCTCCCCCACACACAATGGCCCATCGCCTCCCCCCAAAAGGTTTTTTCCTAAGCTTTGCCGAGCTAGAGGGTCGTTGATAAGATTTGTGCTGTTCTTTTTCAAGCAGGAAAGTCCCCTCTGCCCCTCGCGAAAAGGCCTGCATGGCTCGTAGTGTTTTTTCTCGGACGGCCCTTTTTTGCTAAGAAAAAGATACCCCACACTCTCCCATGCCTGACCAGAAGACTCAAGCCGCCGGTCCTTCCCTATATCTTGCTATGAGGACGTCCCTTCTCGCGACAGGAGAACGCTTATATCTGAGCGAGATCAAGTCTCCTCTTAGCCAGCTTGATTATTGATTCTCTCTTGGGGGCAGACCTTCGTTTTTCAAGGCTGGCTTGATCCCTCCCCCTTAGACTTCCCATCGCTGGAGGGGTTCTGCGAAAGCCTGCAGCTATGGAGACTCCGCTTGTTTTATATTTAGCATCGGGTCCCCTCTTCAGACTACCAGACTCATTCTGCCCCCCCGCTTGCCCGGATTGAGAAGTCGCTTGCCTGCCTCGCCTCTGGCTTCTTCTTTCCTTCGGCCTGCCATGAGTAAATGTGTCCTTAATGCGTGCTGACATCGTCTCTTGCTTTTGCCAGACCGTGTCTTTCTCCGAACAGGATTTCTCGCGATTTTTTCCGCTTTTTCGGGGTTGCAAAGTCCTGTGGCCCGTGTGGGCTTTTTCTGTTTAGGGAGTAGGACGTAGATACAGGCGATGACCAGTCTTTTGCCGGCAAGATCCTCCCTCTGCGTCTGCACAGTAACTGATGCATGGAGGCATGCCTCACCTACGCTGACTTTTTTTGCAAGCGCCCCCCACGCCAACCCTCCTCTGTGTGATCCCACTTGGTTGGGAGTTGAGTGTATGGGGCGCCTAAGGAATGAGGGATCGCCCCCAACCCCCCTCCCCGGTAACCTCCATCAAGTGGACCCTCCTCCGCCGTACAATCCCAACCCCCTTGGGTCGCTACCGCCGCCGGCCCGTCTCCCCTGCGGAAGCACTCTTTCCTGCCCACGATACGCAAATGATCGCCCACCCCCTCCCCCAGACCGGCGGCGGTTTTTTTGAGTCCTCTTGACCGGCGATTCCCTCGTTCGTGATCTTCGAAGTGAAGTTGATAATGGTAACCGTTATGTTAGTTCGCTTCTCTCCTTTTAACCATGTTGGGGTCTAGCGGTCACGTCGTTGTACCCCAGACACTCTTTTCTCTACCGAGATGCATAATTCAGGTTCAGAGACCAGGCCAGAGTCCCCTTCCCCTCGTAAAGGCGTCAATGCTGTAGTCCCCCCCCCTTGTTTCGGGTCCAGGATTTCTATTAGTTTACTACTACTCCTTAGGTTATTTTGATTGTTAGTTATAGATCCGTCGGGGTGCCCCCCTTCCCCACCCTGCCCAGCAGTAGCATGCCTTGTTTGAACTTTTCTTTTCTTACCGCCGGCCCGATCAGCTACTTTCACGGTGCGCTGATCCTTTACTCCCCCCTTTGTTTTTTTCTTTGTTAAACGGGAAAGCAGTCCTCACTTCCCTTTCGATAAACACGAGACATTAGACTCTCTTTCCCCCTCTCCTCCTCGCCGGCTCTCTGCTCAGCGAGGGCCTTCTGATGCCCGCCTTCGCTGATCGCATGTGTGTTGTCTCTCCGGTGTTCACATCTGACGCCTTTTTTTTTTTTAGGAGTCAGTCTGACCCCCCCTGTTGGCACATTCATGAAAGGGTTTGTGAGTTTCTGAGTGAAGTGTGACGACAATGGTTTCCATATGCTTTAGATCAACCCCCCCCCTCCCCCCCTTTTTTTCCTCTGAGGAGCCGGCGGTCCTCGGCCTCCCCCAACTTGGGTTGAGCATTCTGATGCATCATTTGCGCATCAGGCTGCTCCTCCCCTTCCCCTCACCAAGGTCGCGTCGTTACACGCCATCGTCTGCCCCCCCCTTTTTACTCGCTCCGCGACCCCACACCGCTGCTAGCGCCGCTGCGCGCTAAAAGAGGGGTCAACAGCACACCTCTTGCCGCTCGAGGTTGCCCCTCTGTTCGGTGTGCCCCCCCTTTTTGATTCCCCACAGCGATGCGCCGATTTTGCGCCTGCGCAGCGCTCCACCTCTGTCTCTCTCCAGAATCATGCTAGATCTTCTTGCTCTACACCGACGCCCAATCCGAGTGCAGGACTTGACGGTCCGGCCTTCCTTGTCCGGAGAAGACCCAGTAGCCGAGTCTCAATCCCCCCCCTCTTTCTTTTTTTCCTCCCTCAGCAGCCCGCATTCGGTGACTCTCAATTAAGCGCCAGCTGCCAGCGAGCCAATGCGCTTTCAAGTGTAGTAAAGACTGCCCTCTTTGCGCAGGCGAAGCCTTTGATACCAGCAAATGGCCCAACTCCTCCTGTCCGACCGGCCGGACGGCCTTCCCCCAGTCTCATCTACGTCCCCCCCTTCTTAGGAGCTCCGTACTCCCCCCCCCCCCGTGCTTCCCGGGTGCCTGTGAAAACTCCCGTGTCCATCGTCACGACGATCAGCGGTGTCGCTCTTGAGCAACCACGAATGCTGGTACCCCTCTTCCAAACACAGCTCTCTTTCTTGAGTGTCACCGGACCCCTGCCCAGAGTGCCTGATTCCAAGTAGTTGTTCCCCCCACCTGAGATTATCGTAGGCGTAGTAAAACTTCCTTCCCCACATCACACTGCATTCCCCCCTGAGGTACCTTCCCAACTTCACGCGGGCTTTCGTCCCGCTCCGTTCTCTTTTTTTCCACAGCGTTTGATTGCGACTTTGGAGTAGTGATCCCTTCCGGTGAACTCCGCCTTGCCCCCCTTGTACGCGGTAGCGTACTCCCCAGTCCATATTGCATATTTTTCACCTTTTCTTCCTCCGACCAGCTGCAGACCCACTTAAGGAGACCGTTCGTTCTCACCCGGGATTTGTTTTTTGATGGACACCTAGAATGTTCCCTGGCCGAACGTCCATTCTGAACATCCTCACTCCCAGAGCGTGTGGATGGACTCTTTGGCGCTTCGCGTGACAAGTGCCCCCCACCGAGACATAGCCCCCCCACCTCTTTTTTTTATGATCGGGGACCCCCAGCAGTTTACTCTGCCTTGTGATTTCTGCATCGATCTGGGTAGACCTTTCTCAGAGATGGCTGGAGGCTGGGCCCGTTGACACGCTTCCCCCCCGTGCTGTAGCGTTCCCCCTCCCGATCTCCTGCGGGCTATCTACGAGCGATGACTCTCCCCCCCCCCCACCAGGCTGGAATGCCTTCCACCGGCCCCTTCTAAGTTTTTCCCGATTTGCCACTTTAGGCGTTGCCCTGGGGCGGTCTATGCATCATCGACCCCCTTGAGCTAAGCGGACCTTCCCCCCCTTCTTAGCTGGCTGCCGGTGTTTGCCCCAAGGAGTCTTCGTCACTTCCCCACCCGTTATCCGCAAGAGACCGAAAACATAGTCTTTCTTTTTTTTTTTTTCTTGTGCACTCAGAATCCTTGTTTTTTGATCGCAGGAGTGACCTCCGCTGATCACCGAGGTGCTTTGCCTATCCTATCTTTTCAAACTAATTTTAACGTTTGTTCGTTGCGCCTATACCGAACAATCTGGACTCATTCAGCTCTTGAGTGCGCGCACTACGTGATACGAGCCCCTCTCACTGTCAAAGACACTCATCTACTTAAGTTTATTTTGCTCCTTTTGTCGATTGTGTGCGGATACCCCGTTTAGCGGCTAGGACGGGTCCCCTGGCCGGACCATCCCATATGCCTCTATCTTCATAGGGACCCAGTATTGAATGGTTCCTGAACAGGTGCCCTCCCAAGGTGCCCCCGTGCCGAACACGCCTTAACCCCCATATATACCTTTAGAGCTGGGTGACCACACGTTTTTTTTTTGTTCCAGTAAGCAAGGGGAAACACCCCCGCTGGTCCATAGCCGTCCGAGAAGGATCTGGCCTTGACCGACCACCCCCCGAAATAACTCGGCGACGAGACAACTGTCCTTTTTTCCCCTTTTGGCCGCCCAGCCTTCCCCCACATTGCCGTCAGAGTTGAGACCCCCCGGCCCCCACGACGGTGTTTAAAACCTGATTCATCAACTTTTCGAAGGGGTCTCCCCCTGTCGACGATTCCCGGAGGTTTTGTGACTTTAGCATTGAACCCTTTCCCTGTCAGTCCCTCTTTTCGTCAACGTTATCGATACGGGAAGACCCCGCCTGCCATTCCCCCTGACAGGAGCGCTTGTAACTCACCATTTTTCACCGTGGGGCGGCCCCCACCCTTTGTATCACTTTTCGTTTCTTTCCCTGAATCCTCGGGGAAAATGACCCAGTTGCAATATATTCCTTCCCTTTCGTACTGCACCGCAATGCAAATTATTTTCTTGTCATTTTCCCGATTTTACTCGTCCCCCCCCCCATCCATCATCCCCCCTTTCCAGAACGCGTTTCCATGATCGATCCTGCGGGAAGGATGCCACTTTGCTTTCCTGACGCCCGGCGCCGTGGAAGCCAAGTCGCCGGTTTTTTTCTGTTGAGGATGCGACTTTTCTCTCCAGCCTACGACTGAAAAGATTTGAAGCGCAGGACCACCCCTTTTTTTGCAGACCCCTAGATTTTACCGCCAACTCTCTCTACAAAACACAGCGAAGGTTTTTTTTTTGGTTTCGTTCTCTTGGAGCCATCCCCCTGCGGACTCTTTGCTCGACGAGTCCCCACCCCCTTTGTCTTGTTTTGGGTTGCCTCGTTTGAGTTTCTCGGTTTGCTCACCTTCACAGAAGGATTTGTAATTTTCTCTCCTTGATAGCGGGGTTTTCCACGCTAGTCGCGATTTTTTGCTTGTTGGAATGGGCCTTTTCCTGAGAGTTAGAATGGCGCCTTCTTAGAGATCCCCCTGTGGAAGCTTTGGATAGAATGCGCCCCCCCCTTCATTTTGCTCCGGGTTGCCAGCCTTTTTCGAGCCCGGGTCCTTAGTTCTCGCTTGTTTACTAACGAACATCACTGATGTTTTTTTCCGTTGCGAGAACTGTGTCTTCACATCCGCTACGTATTTCCTTGACATGGGCTGCGACTCCCCTGAGCCATCTGCAGTGATTGGCCGGTGAAGCCTCTAGTCGCTCTCTGATTTTCTTTTTTCTCTCGCGCGACGTAGTTTTGACCGAACATTTTCCCGTGGGCGCCCGCGCATTCTCGGTTTCCTTTGGCCACGTGTGGGTAGTCCGTTCCCCCACCCCCGTGATTCGATTTTTCTTCTTTATGATTTGCTTCGGCCTTTTTACTTGTTTCCGCGTTTCAGGCCTCCTTCCCCCTGCCAGGTTGGCGCGCCGGGAGCAGTATCTTGCGGAGCGAGGCCTTAAACCGTCCGCGAGGAACGAGCCTGAGGTTCGCACCACCTTGAGAATAGTCACGACGGCCCCTTTCTCAAACCGGTCAGGATTCCCCCCTCAGTGCACGCACTCCTAGGCGCCGGGTTCCCATCCCGGTGAGCGTCGGTTCTAGGAAGCTGGATGCTGTTACCCCACCCCCCTTACCTACCTAACGCACGCCCCTTTTCTTGCCTGGGGAACACTGTCCAACAGTAGGTTTCCCGACGCCCCGCTCGCCAAAACAAACTCCCTTTTTCCCCTTTCTCGCCCCTATCGATACCCCCCTAGTTTCATGCCCACCGTCTCCATCGCGGCGCTGCTGCCGCCGAACGTTGATCGGTTGCCATTTCGTCCCCATGTTATTTTTTCTCCCCGAACTAAACCCACCAAGACACGCCCTCTCCCTGCTCCTCCTTTTCTTCACCGTGACAATTAGGCGACCGTCCAGCGCGTTTCTGCTTCGACGCCAGCCTTCCGGTGCCCGGTCGCTCCCCCCGTCTTTTCTTTGCTGCAGGAGGGTCTCGTGTGACCGTGTCCAAAGACTCTCTCTTTCCTTTTTTTTCCCCTCCCCCCACGTTAAATCGTGTGATTCAGATTCCCTCATCTGGAACCTGCCGAACAGTGCCCCATACGTCGGGGATTAGCCTAAATTTTTCCCCCCGGCGGGCCATTGCTCCGGTTCGTTAACGCGAGCACCTCTTGTCATAGGCCGGACACGCCAGAAAATGCGTATTTTTTAAAAACAGTGCAGTCAGGCGCAACCTTTTTCCCTTCTTAATAACCGCGAGTCAAGTCTTTCCCTTTAAGATCAATGGTTGTTTCCCCTTTTGCTCAGTTCCCCCTCTGTGCTTTTTCAATAATAAGCCCTAGAGGCGGCTCTCCATGTGAAACATTCCCCTCCTGCGTGAGCGGCGTAGACGGACCTGTACTTCACCTTTTCGCTTCGAAAGGCGGTGTGTTGAATGTGGTCTATTTTTTTGACATTCTAATATAGCTCCCCCTCCCCCCGCCACCAGGGCTCCCCAAGGACTTGATTGGCGTGTCCGACCTTCTCGGAGATTTCGGCTTCTGATTATCCTGCGAAAGGTTCTTTTTTCCTTGCCGTCCATTTTCGCGGTTCCACTCCCCCGTAGCCGCCCGTCTTCGCCTCTGTCCTCAAACGAAAGATTCTTTCCCCTTATGCGCGCCCAGAGGCGCCCCCTAAGCCCCGCATGACCGGTTACACAATCCGTTTAATCCCCCTTAGTTCTGTGTCACCCCCCCGCGTGTCGAAGACGTATTCTCCATTTTTTTGTCCTAGCGAACTCTTTTTTACCTCAGAATCATTGCTCTCTACGACGCCGACACCACCGACGGATCCTCTGTGCAGACGGACGAAGTAGCTGCCACCTCCCCCCTGAGGAAGCATCCCGTCAGCTCTCCCTCCACCCCAGCTTCGAGCCTCATCGACGATACGTTACGCAAAGTCGAGCGTACAGTGACACATAAATCTTCCCTTCCGAGTGAGAAGGCCTGCACACAGCGCGTGTGGCGTTGGTGCCCCCCGTCCGCGAGCTCTCGTTCTTTTTCCAGAAAATGTCAACCTCCCCGTAAGAACCGACATCAAGAAGCCCCCTCTTCCGAAGATCCCCGTCTTTTTTTTTTTTTGTCCACTTCGCGTGTGAAGATAACGCGAAGAATCTCCCCCTTTCAATAAGATATGACCTGATTTTCTTGATGCCCGCGAAGTAAACAGTGAGCCACCTCGCCCGTTTTCACCTGTGCCCCCAGGGCAGCTTCCGGGTGACCTTATCAACTCCGTTCCAGCCTGGCCCAGATCCAATCCTCACACATCATCTGAGAGTTTTGGTCTATTGCGCCATTGCGCGAGACGTCCTCCCAGTCAGGGTTTTCCCGGCCGCGATCGCTTCACGTACCTATAATCGTATTTTCTAGATCAGTGGCCCTCCTAACAAACAGCTTTGACCTCTTACAACACGCAGACCTTCACCCGTCCCCCACATGCGGTGCACCCGAGTCCGATCGGCCCTTAGTGTGCCCTGTGTGCCGTGGCTGATTGTTGGGTGTCGTCATCGGTGAAAACTACTTAGACCTTCGTTACCTTTCAGCGTATATCGATTCTGCTGTCTTTTTCATTGCCAACTTGAGTTCGTCCCCAACATTCTTCGGCCCCCCCCTCCCGAAGGAGACCACTTTTTTTTTGATGAAACTTGTACCCTTTCTTCCCCAAACCCGCCGGTACTGGCCTTTTTTCTCGCCGTCCATTGTATCCCGCAGCTAGACCCCGAGCGCGCCCGATCGTCGTCGCGTGGTGCAAACGTTTTCCCTCCCAGTCCCTGTGCTTGATCCGGCGCAACACGCTTTTCGCACCTATGCCGCCAGTCCCAATCGGGCATGGTGCTGTAAGGCTGTTTTCTTTGCCTTCCCCCCCCCCTGGCCCCCGCGATGCTGGTTTTTGTTGCCGTCCCATTCCGCACTTACTCAGCTTGACTCTCGCGTATATGCCGCCTTTTGGGTGGCTGACTGTTGGAAGTGCTTTTTCCCCCCACGGTGCACCGTGAGAAACTCTTTTTTTTTTTTTTTTTTTTTTTTCGATGTACGCTGATGGGAACTCTGGGATGGTGTTTCCCCTTTGACGTTCATTCCGCTGCGCCTTTTGGCGGTCTTTTTTAAGTAGGTCTCCTGTATGCTGGTGGGTTCCGAGGCTTTTTTTTCGCGCCCAACGTTATCTCCCATCTCCTTCAGAACCACTACTCTCTTTTTTCCGGGGGGGACAGGCTCTCGTCCCCTTCCGGATGGATAGAACCCCTCTTGTAGCTGTCTTCTTCCCCATAATAACGTTGTGTGTCTGTGCCAGCAGTCTTATCCACACTCCGAACACTGACGGTATTCCTCTGAGGGACGATCCGGCGCCTTTCCCGGCCCCCCGCCAACTTTCCCCAGCATGATTTGATCATTTTTTCTTTAAGTCTGATACGGGTCTTTTCCGACCGCCCTATTGGTTCCCACGAGACACCCTCCCCCATTTTCAATCGTAGTAGTGTTGTCCCCCCCGCAGGTAGCGTTTCGATTGTTTTTTTTGTTGTTTTTTTTGTTTTTTTTTTTTTCCCCGGTGTGTGGTCACCGGTGCACCCCCCCTTTTTGTCCCCCCGAATCATCCCACCATAGACATGCTTTGTCCACCCGTTGTTTGCAGCTTCCCCGAGCCCCTTCCCCTGGTCCAATGCTCGACAGATAGGCTTGGAAGTTTTATGGAGCCCCCCCACGATCCGCCGAGGCGCGAGGCCCCCTCCCCCCTCGCAGCGCCCTTCCCCTTCGAAAGCCGTCTTCAATGAAAGTCTTTTTTCCCGCTTCTCCACTTCCACCCCCCCCCCTAACGCGTCCTTTATGTTCTACCGCACACTTTCCACTTTTCCCGCATCGTGAAATGGGTTATGTACCGCGAGCGGCCGGACGCTCGTTGCGCTCGTTCTCGCTCGGGCTCCGCGGACACCGTTCCGCCGCCAGCACGGCTTTTGATTGTCCTCATTTCCCAGTGGTTTTATGGAGCGGATTGCAACACGGACTTTGGCCTCCCCCCTTGGATCGGACCCTATTACCCGAATAGTGCAATTGCCATTATAACGTCCATACCGTATATACCTACCTTATCTGTTTCCCGCCAGGGTTTTCTTCCCCCCTATTCCCCCAGAAAATACACCAGACCCCACCCCCCTCCCCCCCACACAAGCGGCATCGTTTGCATCGCCTTTTTTTCCTGCGGCCGCGGTATCCGTATTGATCAGTATAATGATCCGTGCACGTTCACTGTTCTTGTCGCTTTTTGCATGAGCCGTGACTGCCTTACGAGCCCTCGTTACTAGATTGACCGGGCATCGGCCCCCCCTTTCCCCTAGGCCGTTGCTCCCACCGTCCCACTTGTTCTTCAACCCACACACACGCTTTGTGGTTTTGCGTTTTGGATCTTGGCAGCTTGTTGACGATCTACAGACTATGGAACTCCAGAGGTCCGTCCCCCCCCCTCCGCTCGCGTACGCTTGTTTCTGGTTGATTAGGCTCCTAAGTTGTGGCAGGCTCTACCACTTCCCCCCCATGGCTGATCGCCCTTGTCTGACCTAGAACTCGGTTGGCTCGACGTTGATTATTTTCTAGGGTCCCCCCTTGGTAGTTCACCCTTGCCCCTATTGCAAGGAGACCATGGTGAATAAGGACCTCGTTGAGTTGCCAAGCGCATCCCTGCTTTGATACCCCTCCATGGCGTTGATAGCAGGTGCCTGCGTCTTTTGCACATTCTCGCTTTGAGTACTTCTATCGTCGCTGATGTTTCTGCGTATACTCTTTTCTTCTAATGGTAGTCTTCGTGGTCTCCCTCAGGCGCGGGACAGTCTCTTTGTCACTTCTGTAAGTTCTGCAGTTTTTCGACGCCCGCTCGTGACAAATTTATTGCGTGATAGTGCATCGATGAGCCGGCATCGGGGCATAAGGAGCCCTCTTTTTGTGTTAAATTGTGTGCAGTCGCCTACCTTTCTCCCACGAGCTGAGCGAATTTCCCCCATTTCGTTTTGGCTTCTTGTCCTTCTGATTTTTCGCCTGCCTGCCGCCAGACGTTCTGTTTCTCTTGAGTTCGCCTGGCGGAATGCGACGCTGCGCGTGGACCCAACCCTTTTGACAGCGCGGCCGCGCGAAGATTCGTTCCTCTTGAGACAATGGATCAACCAGTTTCCCCAATGCCCCCACTCCCAGGGACTTTCGCACTAGGACCCAGCAGCACCTCCTCGACCTTTCCCCCCTCACCCCCCTAGGCTGCACAATTTGCGTAGTTTTGTGTCACCTAGAAGTTGTCGTCCACACCCCAACATCGACCCCTCCAGCACCTTGCCCTATCGCGCTCCCCGACACTGGTTCCCCCCAGGTATCGCGGGAACTTACCCTCCCGCTTTGTTTCAGCCTTCGCACATCTGATCCCTGAGGTGATGCCACGTCCCCCTTACTTTTCTCCTTCTCATGATGCATCTTTTCCCCTGCGAGGAATCTTCTTTCTCTTAAAGCCTGTAGACGCTTAGTCGTCCTCCCTCCGTTTTACCCCGTCTTGTTCGGCCGTAGCGCGTCCGACGTCGTGACAACCGGAACGTGCCGACCTTTTTGTGTGAGTAGTCTAGTCCTTTAGCGTTGTGGCCCTTCATGTCTTTTTCCCGGCCCAGACTTTCTCTTTCCTCCCCTCCGGCACGTTGTGCTTTTTTTTTTGCCTTCTATTCTTTGCCACAGAGTGACACCCCCTCCCGATTCCCCCCCCGCTTTTTTACTTCTCCCCCCGTCCCGCCCCCGGCGTTTCATGCCTCGACGCGGCCTCCCTCTTGTTGATACGGACGAAACTGGCGGGCATGTTTACCCCCTCTTCTCCGGCCAGCGAACTCGAGTAAGTATAAACCCTTGTTCCTATCCTTTTCCCACCATGCATTACGTCATTTCCTACCCCGGTTCCGCTCCGTTGCTTCAGCCGTCTCTTCAAGTACGGCATAGATTTTTTCATCCTCGCGCATGGTCCCCCCCCCTTGGGTTCTCGCTTGCCCCCAGAGCCGACGCGTTTTTCCCCCCCCCCCGCCGGCGGCTTGTGCCCCCATGTTGACTGTTAACGATTCCCCGCAGGCTGCTGTTTGAGTATTCTACGCGCATTTTTTTGTGCGGCGAACAATCCCTTCCTGGCCCCCCCTGCGTATCGCATTCGGATTGCCTTAGCCGCTGCGTCCCTTCGAGAACCCCCTTTAATAGGAAACGTTGCATGCGCATATGTGCTTCCTGCATCCATTGCGCACATCGGAGGACTTTTCGTCGCCCCCCCTCCCCCCCTGACGGTCGCTTCGCCCTAGACAATAGGCGAGTATGTGACTCTCACCAATCCTTCCCTGAAAGCCCCGCAGAGAGGAATTCCCCTCAGTTTTAGGAGTATTCTTTGCGACCACCCCCCTAGTTTGATCCAGCCCGTATTGTCTCCCTGGGCGCCCATGGCCTCAGATCACTGACAGAGAAGCCATCACTTCTTGATGTTCACGCCTTCTCTCCACCGACGCTCCTCCCGGCAGCGTGGTCGAGTCCCCCCCCCTTTCCTGTGGGGGTTCGACCCCCCCTCCTTTCCCAATCTAAACAGATATTCGCACCTCATGCCTTTTGAAAGTCTTAGGAAGATAGCACTCCCCCGTGAAATGAACTCCCGGTTTTTTTCCCACTCGCTGCCCAGCTGGTTCATCACCCGACATGTGTGACGCAGTACCTAGTCTCCCCCCCTTTCGCGAGCACACCTTTATCCTTCCGATTCCTTGTCCACGGTCCTCACGTATCCTCATCGTTTCCCGGTGGTACCGATAGGCCAGCTTTCTTTCCTCAGCGCCTAACTTTTTTTGACTGGCGCTCCTTGAACGAACTGTCCCGTCACCCTCACCCTTCACGACGAGAGCAGCGAGGAGCTATTTTTTTTCCGGTCCTAGTTTTATGCGCAACTTTCACCGAATGGGAAAAGATCTTACCTTCCCCCCCCCCCCCCCCCCCCCCCCCCCCCCCCCCCCCCCCCCCCCCCCCCCCCCCCCCCCCCCCCCCCCCCCCCCCCCCCGAGGGCTTTGAGGGAGCTTTTTTACGCCAGCAAACGGGATTCCCCTGGTTGCCGAATGTCCCCCGTCAGGCACCTGATCCCCCTCCCCCCCCCAATGGCATGGCTTCGTTGCTCTGCTTTTTTCCCTCAGCCTCCATCAAAAACGTCTTTTCGCCACGTCTGTACTCCCGTGTCGCTTTCTGAAGTCCCTTCTCCTCCTGGGCCCTGGTTTTGGCTTTTTTTATTCTGGGGAGGCGCCCTTTCATCGTTCCCCCTCGATGCTACGGTTTTTTTTTATCCCCCTCCCCCTTTAGCCGTTATCCTTCAACTTTGTCTTCAAATCCGTTCTCGGCCTAGAGTGACTTTTTTGCTTTTTTCTCCTTTTCTTTGGCATGACATACCCGTCCTGCCTGGCCTTTTGCGCCCGCAGCGCCCTACCCCTTAGCCGGATCCCAGTTCCAACTTTTCTTGAGCTGCGCCCATATTTCCCCGCGCTCCGCGGTTTCGCAACGTGTGTCCCGACGCCAGTTGATGAACTTCCCTTTCAAAGAAATAAGAAGTAGCTTCTCCGCGTGTTCCCCTAGGATTGTTGGTTTCGAGCTGGGTTTCATGAGCCAGAGACGGCTTTTGCCCCCTGCGATTGTGGCCCTCCCAGCTTTTGCGTGACCTCTCTGCGAGCGATTTCGTCCGGGGGAACTGTACTGGTACGGTTTCACCAGTAATGCTTGCCCCCTTCTGTCCACGTTTCACGGGGATTCCTTGAGCGAGCTCTTGTTTACTCATTCCGACCTTTTTATGGTCCCTACGGAGCTCGCTTCTGTGTGGCCGGGCCTGAATTATAGGTCCCTCTCACCAGTTTATCAGCCTTCCATTCGGACCCATCAGCTGCTGTAGTTGGCGGGTCCGGTCCGCCGACTCGTGCCCCTCCTTTTCGCCGCGTTTCATAACGTTTAGGCCGGGTTTTTTCT
>Ga0179591_1188636_pt1 | contig 16912 bp, 28 predicted proteins | sample CZOMad2_1_08_16f_FD_182891 | JGI IMG/M metagenome (GOLD analysis project Ga0179591, IMG submission 182891) | Vadose zone soil fungal communities from Angelo Coast Range Reserve, California, USA - CZOMad2_1_08_16fungal (PacBio error correction) | ecosystem: Environmental > Terrestrial > Soil >... | reverse complement strand
AATACCCGACTTCCCGAGACCCCCATCTCCACAGCCAATGGAAGATGTTGCTTCCACCCTGTATTTAATCCTGTAGAGTTTGTTGTTCGTTTGTTTTCATCCTTTCTTTTTCAAATAGTTTTGACCTCCCCCCCCCACCCAACCACCTGAATCGACTCAGACACCCTCCCTGGGTTACCCATGCACTGAACCCATTCCCCCACCCACCCCCTGAATCCTTTTCCCGAAGCATTTTTCCCTTCTCTTGCCTTGTTTGTTGATTCCCCACGTGGCTTACTTCTTCCCTGCTCACATTGCCCCCCCTTGATCAGATTGTCCAGGCTGACCAAAGGCAACCCCTGGACTTTTATTTCCAGCCCCCCGAGGTGTCGCCCGTGCTTTGCCCCTCTTTTTCACCCCCCCTCCTTTGCTGTTTTTTTTGTCCCGGAAATATGCCGGTACGCCCACATCACCACTTTCCGTTTTTTGTTCCCCTCCTCCCCACGGTTGACCCCTCCCCCCATGCAGTGAACGCCTCTTTTCCCCCAGTTTGTTTTTTTTTTTCCCAGTTCCTGCCCTCAGAGACGCCCTTTTTGCATAGTTTTGATGGTGGGAAAAGCTATTGAAGGTTTTCTTTTTTTCAGTGACTGTTATTTCCCACCACGTCCTTTCGATTGCCACTCCACACCCTTCTCTGTACCGGCCAGATGCATGTTAGCCCCTGCGAGTTCTTTTTCCATCCCCATTCCGCCTTATAGTTTTTGGCTTCCCACCCTTCCGCATACACCCTTTCTTTTCCAGCCCTTTCCCCATCTTGAACAAAATCACCCCAAATTTTTTTATGCCCTTTTTGTTTCCAGTGACCCTCAGTTGGCCCCGGGAAGTTCCCCCTCCCCCTCCACCCCCACCGTTTTTCCCCACCCTTTTGAAATTTTTAGTACCGCGTTGGTTAAGTCCCGAGTCAGATGACTGTCCTTAGATACCAGCAGCGTTCCACGACCACACGTTGCCGAACGCGTGACCCCACTCCTCCAGCGCGAGCATTCCCAGAAGAAAGTCCTGACCCCTTTTCCCCCATCAACCCCACAACCATGTTTAGCGTTCTATTTGTTTTTTTTTTCCCCACTCGCCAACCCCCTTTGACCCCTTCCATGTGGTGTTTTGGTATAAATTTGTTATTGCGAGACCTTTAATTCGTCAAACGTCCTTACTCTCGGCCTAGCCCTCCCGTCCCAGGCACCTTGCCTCCGTATGGAAACTTCTACACTCCTCCGGGTAATAGGGTCCCCCTTTTTCATCTCCCTTTACTGCTTTGGTAACCTAACCCCCGTCTCCCAATCCGCCTCCCCCAAAACCCAATCCCGTTGCTTATAGGTCCGATTGTTTTACGTTAATCATGAATCTTTTTTACACATTGATTCTTTTTTCTGTCTGTTCCTTTTACCCCCCCCCAGACATGTCCTTTCTCTAAACTGCATATTTTTGAGGCTAGGCCGCCCCAAAGTTAACGATCTTGCCCACTTATACCCTCTTCATTGAGATGTTCGTGTCTTTCTTGAGAGCACAGAACCCGTCCTTTCTTGGCAATTGAGGCGATTTTCGTCCTCCCCCCCCCCTCTTTTTTGACCCCTCCCTGGAACCACTCTCGAATGATACGGTCCCTTCTGTGATTCTGACCCCTTCCATTCCCTCTTTGTTCCTTTCGCCTTCTAATGTTTTTTCTCTCAGTTGCCTCTTTTTTTAGACGACCTCCCCCAGGTTTCGTGTTGCTCCATTTGTATAAATCTGATCGTTTATCTTGCGGTACCCCACATTGCGAAACGAAGCTTTTCTTTTTTGGCTCAATTTTGATCGCCTGATTTTTTTGCGTCAGCCTTTGGATCTTTCCGCCCAGTGTATTCACCCCCCTGTCTGGTCCCCAAACGATCTTCCCTCAACCAGTCGGTCCGGGCTTTGAGAGATCTCTTTTCCAATTTGTGACCGTTTATAGATGTTATATCTCTTCCCCCAAATTTTGCATCGTGTCCGGATCTTGAACCCTTTTGCACCCCACTCTCCCTTTCCCAGGTGATATTGTAATGTCCCCGAACGTTCTGTGACGTGCTTTTGCGAGTCTCACTTTGTTTAACATAATCAGCCGCCCCCGCAGGTTTTATGGGATGGTTTATTGATTACCACCCCAACCCTGGATATCCAGGCTGTGTCTATCCGAAGTTCCACCCCTTTTTTTGAATTTCCTTAGATTCATCGTCTTCTAGTGGTCCCCACTTTCTCTACGGACTTTTTTTATATTTTTCCCCCGTCTGTTCTTCTCTCACTGCCATCATCACCACATCAGGCTTCCTGAGACCCCCCAGTGAGTCTTTTTCAGAGTTGGTTCACCCTTCCCCAAGATCATTTTGTTTCCTGTCGCTGCTTTTGATCGGCCAACCTGATGATCCCAGTCCTAGTTTCTCACCCAGTGCAGTGGGCTGCCCCCATGAACTTGATCCCCCCCTTTTTTGTCACCGTGCTCTTTTGCCGTCTCTTCCTGTTGTTTTTTAAACAACCCAACATCGTTGCAAGGAACAGTGTTTCCTTACCCATACCATCCGCACGCTTTGTAATACGCCCCAACATTTCTTTTGGGCTCGCCGCTTTTTTCTGTAACTTCTGCCAGACCAAGGTCACGCGCCTCCCCTTTGACCAGGACAACCCTCCCGGAGTGTCTGGTTTTCTACCCCTTTTTCGCCCTGCCTTACCTCCGTTCTTTCAGCGCGTTTTAATTCCCCTCACGTTTCCTTTTTTTTTTTTTTTCATGTCTCGCGACCCCCTAAAACCCCTCTCCCGAACCAGTACCCCCCCCAATTTTTCCAACCGACACTTTCGCTTCCCCTCCGTGGATCCCATCTCCGTTCGTGGTGTACAAAACATTCGCATCCATTCGCGACATTACCTGTCGTCCACCTTTTTTTTTTTTTGAACCTCTTAACAGCGCGCATGGGATTAAGCTCTTTTTTTTTTTTTCATCCCCCCGCCCGATCCATCCCCCTATCTCACTCTGTGCCGTTTCCCGCGGACAAGCTTGTGTAAATTTTTCCCCCCCATTTTTTCTGTGCCCTTATCCCGGCTTTCCCCCCAAAGACAGAGTGAGACCACTTTTTCAAGAAGGCATCGCCGCCTCTTGTTCTACACATATCACTGCCCCCACCAGGCTTCTCCTATATTCCAGGCCAGATTTGCCCTCGTTTCCCATTCTAAGCGTTGCTCTTTTGGACCTTAATTTTATTACCTTTCACCAAACCCCTTTGTTTCCCCCTGCGCTTGGTACTCCATATTCCCCATGTATCACTTTTTTGATGAAGAAAGTTTCCGCACTTTGATCATTTTTTCCTTTTGTGTTAAGGCTAAGACCATTCCCATTCCCTTTTGCTCTATAGTGCGCTTTTTTTTTACTGCGGGCCGATAGCCCCACTTCCAGGACCTTCCCCCAAACGAGCCTCGGCACCTTATTCCCCACGTTTGCACCCCGTGAATGTCATATAATTCATGAATTAACGTGTTCTCGCGCAGCGTCCTCCCCATTTTTACCACTGAGATGTTTTCCCTCCCGCCTGTCACCAACCGATATATCCCCCCCTGCATCGCACGTTCGCTGTACCCCGGTGACTTCTTCCCTCTTTTGAAGTCTTTTTTTCCAGCGCCGTACGGTCCCCCACCGAACTTACTCACCTCTTCCCTTCCCTCATGTTGGTTCCTTAGCTTCGCGTCTTTTCTGTAGACCCTTTACCATCCTACCTAACCTCCTCTTCCTTCTGACAAACGAGAGTGACCTCTAATCCCTTTTTGTCCCCTCTTTTACACAAAGCGTTTTTTCTTTTTTGTACTGACACGACTTGATTACGACAGACGGTTGCTGTCTGAAAGAGATTTCTGGATTTTTCCCCAATTTTCCCCTGTCTGATTCGTTCGCTTATTTCGTAGTGTTGGTATATGTGGTGGAGCTCCTTTCTTTTTTATCCTTGAACTGTCTTTTCAAAGTTTCCCTTCCAGGGATCTTTGACCTGACTTTCTCCCATGTTTTAAGATTCTTTCCCGTCTGTATGCTCCCCTTTATTTTTTCTTCGTATTTTTCTTTTCTCCTCCCGTGTGTGAGAGTCGATTGTCCTTTTCTGAAGGTCGACAAGCGACGCGTCGTTTTTTTCTTACCAGGTGCCTCCCCCCACTGCACTTTTGCACACCCCCCCGGTCAGCTGTCGGGGCTCATTTTTTTTTTCCCCTCAGTACAACTTGACTATTTCAGGCCTCCACACAACATTCAGTCTTTTCCAAGCCCCCCTTCTTTTCCATTGTTTAGCAGCTGCGCTCCCTTTTCCTGCGTCAATCAAGGCTTTCCCCCCCGAGCTTTCTAACCTTTCCCCCCCGAGCGATAGGAATGTGCCTCTAGTTGTCTGCTGAGTACGTGTTTTTTTTGGTATTGAATCATTACACCTTGTCACAGCCCCCTACCCCCCATCGGCCAGCGAGGTTTTTTCTGTGCCCCGTCCTTTTTTACTTGTCGCCTGCGACCAATCTGGTTCCCCAATATTTTCCTTTTTTAGTAGTTACCCGATTTTTGGTTCCCTGGGTTCTTTTCTTATTCTCACCAAGTCCTGGCGTTATTTACTCCACCCTGCCGGCGCCTGGCTTCTCAGTAATAGTGCCCCAACACGATTCCCCCCTTTGAAAGCATCCCTGTGATCGACTTTTTTTTCTTGTTGAGGACAAGGTCACATGGCCACTAGACCGTTTTGCCCATTAACCCCTGATTTGTATGACACAAGTGCGCCTTTTAACTTTCTTCTATTATTCCCCCTTCCCCCTTTTGGCATCGGAAGGCTCGCGTTTTGCTTACACTGTCGTTGACTCTTGACCCATTTTTCCTTTCCGTTTTAACGTATGGACGCCTGAAGACCAATCCTTTCCCCTTTCCCCTTTTTCCCAGACCCTTCGACATCGTTTTTGTATGCCTCGTTTTGCTTTCCTCCCCCCAATCCTTTCTCCCCTTTTTATTGGTCCCTCTGATGTTACCACCGTAAGTCTGGTGCGTCTTGGGCATACATGATCAAGTTCACCCCCCCTCTTTGGCCAGAGTTTGGACCGATTAATGGGTGTTCTTTGGTAGCATTTTTTTGTTTTTTTTTTCTCTTTGCGCCGGTTTCCTCAAGATAGGTTTGAGGTCATACCGTGACTTTTTTTTACCTCCTCTTGGATTGCCTCATTTTTTTCCCCCCCCTCTCTCTGGTTACGGATCGAGAATCTAGTTAACCCCATTTAGCGGTTTACTTTTAGGCCTGCATGGTTCTTTTTTTTCCCCAGTAGACATTTACCCCTTCGCCGATGCATTTCCCCTCCTGACCCTTCTTACTAGTGGCCATCGTGAGGCCGTGACACCTTTTCCAGACACTTAGATATTTTTGCTGTTTCTTCTGTCCCCCTAGTAGAGTCTTCTGAGGGAGTTTTTTACTTTTTTTTCCCTCGTTTTCAAGATCCTTAACCCACCCAGAGAACTTTTTCTAGACCCCTTGTTTCCCCCGACCAGTTGCGTTTTCCAATTTCTTCCCGTCTGCTTTAGTTTAAAGGGCCCTTTTCGTGGTTCCGAAGGTGAACACTTTTTTTTTTAACCCCTCGCGACAGCACCGGGTTGTTTTTCAATTTTTTTTCAGGAGTTTGTTCTGGGGTTTTACTCCTGCAAATACTTTTTTTGGTGAAGGCCTTGGCAGCGTCTTATACTATTCTTTTCCCTCCCTACAAGGACCCGACATACGTCAATGAATTTTCTTTGTTCTTGATCCCCCCACTGATTAATCGTTTGCGGGCTCATGCTTCGCTGATTCTGGGTTTTTCTCCCCTCGTTTTCCTTCCCCATACACCAACCCCCCTGGTCTCCCGTACCCTTTTGCCAGTCTTTAGACCCCCTCCTTGCGAATCATTCGCAGTTCCTCATTTTGTGCAGTTCAATTCCCGTTTCAGGACTCACATTTTTTTGCGTCTTTTTTTACACCCTTAGCATTTTCCAATGTTTCCCCCCCCGGACTCGTACCCCCTCGCCCCCCTTCCACTGAAATCAAGGCCCCGTGTTTCCATTAGGTTTTTTCGTGGGATTTCCTTTTCCATCATTCCCCCCCAATGGCCAATGGGCGTTCCTTCGATCCCTCTACGTCCATGTTTTTACGGCCAATTTTTTCCCCCTGCTGACCGCTTCCTTCTTCTTTCCTCATTAGTTTTTTTTTTCCCCCCCAATACGAGTGGTCTTTTTACCCATGTTGCCACAGAAGATCTTTTGCATCCTGTGTTTCCCACCCACACAGCAGCTTTAAGTGTCATTCCCCCCCGGTGTCCGCGTCACCTTTTTTTTGGTTTCTCCACTCCTTACGCCCGACCCCTACCGTTCACCCAGATGTCTCAATGAAGCTCAATTTTCCGGTTGTTGTCCCAGGATACGGTCCCCTTTTTTCTGGCTTTTTCATTTTTGCAAAACCTTACTTTGCGGCTCCAGGGTTTCGTAACCCCCAGCCCCTTTCTTTCGTGCACCGTCCCTTGGCGTATTTGTCCCATGCTTTCCCCTTTGGACTTTCCCCATGTTTTTTTTCCAAGTCCTGCTGATACCCCCCACCATCCGCTTACGTCTGGTTTTTTTGATCCACTTTTTAATTTTCGTGACCTCACACTTGACCTGCCCCCATAGGTTTTTACTGCTTTTTTCTGGCGAACGTTGCGCCGCCCTCGCCCCTCCCCTGCGTATCCGTCCGAATGTGAATCGATGTTTTCTTTTATATTTCTGCCCCCCCCTAACCACTGGATCACGTTTTTATTAGGCATTCATCTCATCCCACCGAGTTTTCCCCACGACCATAACGCCGCGGATTTTGTTTTACTTCGTTCGCTAGGCTTTCTTTAGATACAATTCTTAACTTCGAGGTTGTCCCCCTAATTTCGCGTCATCGGAGTTGCGTTTGATATTCTTGTATGCATCATTCCGTGTCGCATTCCCCCCTCCCCTCTTCATGTCCGAACAATCTTTCCCCCAGTCTATTTTTTCCCGTCTTTCTTCAGATCATCACCAGTCATTTTTTTTTTTGATGACCTTTTCATTTTATCTCCCGCTGCTGCCATCTTTTACGTCCCCATTTTTTCCCTCCCACGGCTGTATGATCGTCGTCCCCAGAATTATCACCCTTTCCTTTTATCCTTTTTTTTTTTTTTTTTTACAAAATCCCCAGTTTTTTTTTTTCCCCCCGCCGCAGACCATTCGTTGTTTTCTGTACCCCTCTTTTTTGAAACATTTGGCCATAGGTGATGAGCAACATTCTTTCTTGTGACGTACGTTTCTTCTCGTGTACCGTTTGCGGAATTTTCCTCCCCCCCCCTGCCGTTTTGATTGAACCCCCCACGTGGCACCCCATCCTATGCACTCGTTCCCTGCCGCAGTTTTCTTGCCTGCCTTCCCTTTCATGTTACGCCTCTTTTGTCATTTTTGACGGGCGTTCCCTTTCTTTCCCCTCCATGAAAAGAAGTCACCTTTATCCCCGTGTCCACCAACTTTAATTCCATATCTCCGTGAAGCCGCTGTTCCTTTCCCCCCCCTCTTACCCCCTCCTAGACGCTGTTCATCCTTTTTCCCCTCTGTACTTGCCCAGTTGACTTGTTCCTTTCGTTGCTTAGTGTGGCTTTCACCCCGTTTCCCTTTAATGAGCCCGCGTTTTATACTTGTACTCTTTTTGTGTATTTTCCCCTTGGCACCCTTTCTTTTCTTCCGCACGAGTTTCTGTCTAAACCGTTCCTTTGTATTTTGAACCTCTTGTTTCCTTGCCGTTCACTTCCTTCACCGACTTTTTGCCTGGACTTTTTCCAGGGAAGGTAAGCACGGTACTTCATTCCCCACAGAACCTTTACCTCAAGATTCCGATCTATATTGGGTATGGTTTTCTCTATGCCGATTGTGTCGATTCTTTAGTTAATCCCTGCTATCCCTTTCGTTCGGAGTTTTTTTTTACGAAAAAATGTTCCCCTTATCTTACCATGTCCTGTCCCGAAACCCGTTTGCTTACCTTTTCGTCTCCGTCCCAAAACTTTTTATTTCGCCGACGTACCTAGAACCACAGTTCCTGTTTTCAGTTTTAAGCATTCTCATATTTTTCTCACCTGAATGTTTGTGGGCTTTAATTGTTGATACTCGTAAAGGTTTCGCTTGCTTTGTTTGAGCTCTTTTTTCCTTCTTTCAATATTCTATATTTTTTCTTTCCCCCCCCCTCCGTTTTTGTTTTTATGTTTTCATTTTTTCTTTCTCAGATCTGAAGCATAGGTCCAAAACCCCGTCGAGCCCCTGCATTCGGACTTCGTCTTTGACCTAGTTTTTCATAGATCCCTCCCCCCCCCAATTTGTGTTCTCCACGATCGTCTTTCCCCCTTTTTTTTTTGTCCTGTTGTGTGTTCCATCCTATACTCCAATGTGGTTTCCCACTGTTTTCATTTACCTGTTGTAGACGTCCATTTCCTCTGATTGTACAACCCTTTTTTCCCCCCAACCACGTCCTCATATCCCCCCCAAGGCTCCGCCATCTGCATTAGACATCCATTATACCCCTCCAATCTCGGACTGCTGAACCGTTTTTCGTATCCCCCCTGTTTTGCTTTTTATGACTTCTTTTTGTCCTGCCTTCACTACATGACACTCTGATGTAACTTTTTTTCCCCAAACTGAACCCCCCCAGTCCTTTTTTTTTTCCCACCGTTTGCTCGTTCCTTAGCGATTTCACAAGTAACTTGTTTTGCCGTAAATATGCTGTTATCCCACCTTCCCACCATCTTTTTTTGCATCGCTCCTGTCTTCCTGTTTGACGTCAAGGGTTTAACTCTCCCCGTGATCGTTTACCCCATGTATGAAAGCTTCCCCCCCTCTTAGTTGCCCCCCCCCCTCGTGATCCCGCTCCCCGCATTTTTCTTTTTGCAAGGTATTTTTTCCTAACACTCTTTTTTTTCCTCTACCGACGCCCCGTCCATCTTTTCATGACTGCGATGCCAGTTCATCCCTGTGCTCTTATATGGTGTTTCTTGATTGGTTTTTCCAGAACACTTTGGATACACCCCCCCCTTTTTTTTCCCCTTTCACGACCCGAACTCCCTCCCCCCACAGCCGTCATTTTCCCCTTACACAGACATCTTTTTTGTCCTGGTCCCCCCCTTCGGCCTCGCAGGTGGCAGCCCCACCTTGATCTTTGCCTAACCCCCCCTGCTGCCCTCCCTTAGTCCCGTTATGCTGTGTTTTTCATCCCTCTCCATGTTTTTTTTCAATCGACCCACGTTGACCAACTCCCCCCCCCACCCAGACTCCAAGCCCCCCGTTTTTGGTTTTTCCTGACCAGAGTCCTGACTCTTCCCTCAACAACCCATTACCTTTTTTCTTCCTTAGTTTCACCCCTCCCCCCCCCCTATTAACTCCCCCTGGGTTCACGCTTTTGTCTTTTTTGATTTTTTTTTTGGCACTGATGTTCCGACCCTCCACATTGATCGTTTTTTTTAAAGCATTCTTTGCACTTTCCATCCCAGTTTACCTCTCCCGATGAACCTGAGTCCGCCTCTCGGTTACCCCCTTTTTCTTCTACTCCTTGTGATTTTTTTCCCCCCTCCCACCCCCGACAGCCCCGCCCGTTTTGAGAAACCCCCCCACCCCCCCAGGATTCATGGTTTTTGTCTTTCGGTGTGTCTGCCCTGAATAATTCCCCCGAAATGACCATGGTTTTTTTTTCCATCCCCCCCACATGTAATCTCTCCCCGAACTCTTTGAGTTGGCCCTTGCAGGCACCCCACTTTTTTCCCACCGCTTTATGCCACTCTTCTCCCAACCATTGATCTGACTACCCCTGGAGGTTCGAACCCTTAACCTCTTTTGGTGCGAGCCACGATAACCCCGTTTACGCTGGAAATTTTTTCACTTTTCTTTTTTTTTTTTTTCCCCCCCGTTTTTGTTTTTCTTTGAAAATCTTAGTTGACCCACCCTTCATTAACAGTTTCGAATCTTTCATCGTCCTTTTGATCCTGTTTCCGAGGCGTCTGTTTGCATTTTTTCGCTCTTTACGTGACCGTTGCCGACCCTGAGTATCTTGCCTTAAATCCCCCCCCGATCGCTTTTTTACTCCTTCGCTTACTTCTTTATTGATAGTTTTTCATACCCGCTTGTCCCCCCCCCCCCGTGCCCGGCAACCATAAGCATAGCAACAAACAGAAAGCCTTCCCTGCTATTTTTTTTTGAGATAAACTCAATGGAACTTGTTTTTTTCTGGATGCTCTTCTATTCTTTTATTTTTTTCCCCAGTGATACACCTCGCTGTAACGTAGATGCATGTTACGTTCCAGCTTGTAATTTTTGGGAGTTCTTCTTTACATAGTCCATGGTTGACTTTCTTTCAGTTTTTTTTCGCTCCTTTCTCCCACCATTCACAATGTTACTTCCTCCCCGTGAAAACCCAGTATACCCGTCATAGCCACCTTTCCCTGTTCATGATCCGGCTTGGCTCAATTTTGTTTTTTGTTCCCTTCCGAGCGTTTCGGTCCTTTTTTTCATCCACCCCCCCCCTTTACATGAAAGGGAGATGTTCCTGACTTCCCCCATTATTTTCAGGTACCGGTGTCGTCATGATTTTTTCCACCGTGCTTTCCTTTCCGTGACATTTTTGTTTTGCTGCTTGTTTCTCCTAATAGTACCCCGGTTGTCCACCGACTTGTCAGTTATTGATTTTTTTTTTTTTTTTTTCCCGAACTTCTGTTTCCCTTCGTAAACGGCATACATCCCACACGCCCCCCTGTTTTTTTTTCGCTTTCCGCCGTCAACCCCGTTGCAGTTTCTACTTTTTTTTAAAATCCAACAATAGTCCAGGGTTTACGGTCTTGTTCTGTATCTTCCTTCCTGCTAACCACCACCCGGGACGCTCTTCACTTCCAACCCGGGTGTTTTTTTGCGTGTGAGAGTCTCCACCCCTCCACCCAACGCCCCCCTGGTGAGAGGTCCTCCTTGTGATTGACGTTTAGAGCTGAAAACAATCTTCCTCCACATACGCTCATTATTTTCCCACTTTAAACATTTTTTGTCCTAGCTTAGCCAACCCCCCTCATTCATTCTTTTTTCCTGTCGAAAGAACTTGAGATGTCTCTGGCCGCGCCCCCTTTTCCCCCCCCTTTTTTCGCCATGTCCTCTTTTTTCCCGCGAACCTACCATGAGTTTTTTTGGATTTTCACGTTGTCTTTTATTCTGTGCGCCTTTTTTGCCGCCGCTTTCGCCTGTCACACCCTTCCACCTGATTGTTGCACTTCATCGGCGTGCGACACGAAAATCTAACACAGGCCGAACCTGATTAGTTTCCAATGACCCCCCCCCCAAATGGATTGTAACTTACCCCCTTTGCTTGCTCGTATCGGAGCACCCTCTTTTTTTTTTTTTTTTTTTTTTTTTTTGGCGTTGGTGAAACCCCCCGCATCCCCCTTCCTTTGCTGACACCACCTTAGGTGATTGCCCCCCCGTGTTTTCGCCGCGGGCAATCGCCCGTTCTACCCTTCCCAGCCCACCCACTTTTCCGGCCATATTACAAGCACGTTCACGTTTCGAAATTGTCAATTACAAATGAATTGTTCTTTCAACGTGGCCGCACCAGATTTTTTTATACGTCAGCAACGATGTCCCCTGTTTTTCGGATTGGCGTACACCCCCCCCCCACCCGGCTCACCACGAACCATACCCCCCCTCGTCGAGGTTGGATAATCTTTTTTTTCTTTTATACGTCCCCCGTTCCCCCTTTCATGCAGTTCGCTTGATTCAGGTACGTTCATTCTCGTGACTTCTCCACCCCCCTCCCTGGTACCAGTTCGATCATTTTTTTTTTTAGACCAGTCACTTCCACGCACTTTGATAGCCCCCATTATTTTTTTTACCCCCCGCAGCATTTCCTTTTTTCCCAAGATACATTTCCCCCCCCCCGCTTTTTTAATGCCGAACTTTTAGAATTCTTAACCTCATGCGTCACCCACTTTCCCCCTTCGTCAACCCACATTTTTTTTTCCCCTCCCAGAAGTCATCTATTAACCGTGCAATCGGCCGCGTTTCTTTCCCAGCTTTGTAACCCTTCCCTTGACTGACTTTGCTCGCGATTGAAACTTCCCTCTCCCATACTTTATCATAGGAATCCCCCCGTTTATTACGCTCCCCTAGGAGATTTTAGAACCCCCTTTTCCCCTTTTTTTTTTTTTGTCCCCAGCGCCGCGACTGTCGCCACCACTCCAGATCCTTTTCTTTTTGTAGGCCTGAGATGGTTTCTGCCTTACGGTCCTTTTTCTTTCCACCCCGCCGTGGACAATTCATTCTTTCCCCCCCAGCTTTTTCCGCCCACTTTTCCCTCTGGCCTTTGACCCTTCCGACTCTTTTCGGTTTTGCTTGGAATGTTTCAGACGTGACACTTAGGTTCTTTTCAAAGTCTTGGTTTTCCAGTCTGGCCCCCCACCAAAATTGTCAGTTTCTAGTGGTCTTTTTCTTTTCGTTCAGTGTATGTGTTATGTGTTTTGATTTGCAATCCTTTTTTTTTTTTTTCCCCGGTCCTTGAATTCTGACCCCCCTTTCAGTTTGACTCCACTCGGCTTGGTTCAATTTTCACCTCTCCCATTGGCGCTTTTTCCTTTGACTCCGCCTGTTCAATCGTATTGTTAGGGTTTTTCTTGTTTTTTTGTTGAGAGAGCCCTTGCCGAAATGTGGAGTCCCCTTTCGTTCCATGGATGTTAGCGTGATTACCCCTTCTTATAAAGTGTCAGTCCGGGCGTTCAGCTACACTACAAGGTCTTCCCCCCCCAATTTTCCGCCCCCAGTACGGCCATTTTTTTGTTTTTTTTTCTCCGTTCACCTCTTTTCCCGCCCGACCACTCCTGATTCCTCTTACGTCTTCTTTCTACCCGCAGGCGGCGAGATCGAAAGGTATTATTGGACTTTTTTGCTGTTTCTACTATGCATTCTTTTTTCTGAGAACCGTATGTGGCTCCTAAACCCCTTACCGTAATCCTCCCCAATCTTTCGTCGGATTTTCCTGCGCTTTGTCTTGCCCGATCTCGGCGCTTTTTCCCCCCCCCCCTGTTTCCCCTTTTCTTTGCTAGGCGAAAAGTACGCGTTTGCCCCTCTATTTTACTATGCTTATTTTCCCTGCTTTTAAATTTCCTCCAAGGAGCCCTGTCGGCCAGTTCATCTTTTATAAACCGATGCCGCGTTTTGTCATCTCTGTCTTTTTCTCTTTTGTTTTTTTCCCAGGATTTCATTTTTGTCGACTTCCCCGTCTCGACCTGTTGCTTCCACTGTGCGACACCTCTCTAAAACGACAGGTTTTGACATTGACCTCCCTTCTTTTTCCTCGATGAGTGGACCGACCAAACATGATTTCTTGATTGACTTGTCCTTTCGCTTTTGGTCAAGACCCTCTTTGAACCACCCACATCACCCTGATGTCAGAACAACTCCCAGTTTTTCCTTTTTGCCCGTTTTTTTTCATGTTTATCGGTCTTTCCGTTTCGCTTCAACATCCGCCCCTTCTTTTTTCGTAATTTCTGATTGCCCCTTTTTTCTTGGTGAGATGATTTTTTTTTTTTGTGCAAGTTACCATCACCTTTTTCCACCCCCTTACTCTTCGGCCTGGGCGAGATGGTTATGTCTGTATCTTTTTTTTCTGTTGCTAGTAACGTACTATGTGCGCGTTTGGAATCCGTTTTTAGTATTTCTCTATTTTTCAAACCCTTCCGATAATTCTGAGTCTCATGTCTCCATCCCCTGAGGTACAAATTGGTTGACCCTTTTACCCCTTCTTTCTTTAGTTTTTTGTCCGTACGGTCCCGGTCCTCCCCCTCCTCCCCTCTCCTCCTCCCGCTCCTCTCTTTCCCCTCTCCCATTATTTCATCTTCCTCCTCCTCTTTTCTTCTTTATATTCTTTCGCTCCCCGTCCTCTCCCTTCCACCTCTCTCTTCTCCCTCAACCCCCTCCCTCTTCCGCCCCCTTTTCTTTCCTATCCTCCTCTTATACCTTCCCCCCTTCCCTTTCTTTCTCTTCTTCCTTCTTTCTATCCCCTTTCCCTCCCTTCCCTCCCTTCCCTTCCTTCCCCTCTGCCTCCCTATTTCTTCATTAATCCCTGTCCCCCCTGGTCACTTAAACAGAAGAAGTCCCGATCAGTTTCCCCTTTTCAGCGAGGACCCCACCCCCTCGCAAAATGCATTTTCCCATAAGTTCGCAACACCCCCCTGTTGGTCGCGTCCGATTCAGGAAGTCCGCTGGAGTGCTGGTCTTTACTTTTTCCCTTTGACTACGACCTCCGTTGAGAGAGAATGAAGAAACTTTTCCCTGGTTGGGGTGGTCACCCCTTTCCCCCTGATGCTTGGTCTACCAGTGGTTCCTGGCAGTATTAGGACCTTAACTTTTTTCAGCAAGAGGCAGTCACGTGCCCTTGTGAACCTAAGGTTGTGGGTAAGCCCAGCCTGGGAATGGGCGCATGCAGGCTTTTCTTTTTTTCCCTCTCAAGCCTCCTTCAATGACGATTGTTTATCCTTTCCAACCGGTCCCCCCTTTTTAATTCTCGCTCTTGCTGCTGATTTGGAACGAAGTTTGTATATCACCCCTTTCCCCCAGCGTTTTCCCCGTAAAGATCCATTGTTTCCAGCCACACAATTACGATCTCTCATCTCTTTTACATTCCTACTCCCGCCTTTTTTTCCTTCCCCATGGTTTTTGATCGGCCTTCTTTCGCTTCAGGGGCACTCAAGGTGCAACCGCCACCCTTTTTACCAGAGACCCGTTTGACACATTCAAAGAGTGTCATCTTATCACATTGTACATTTGCACTGCGTTTTCTATCCCGGACCCATGGCCCTTTGTCCTATCGAAGTGTCATCTGACTATTCCCTTTCCAATGCGGACACTCCAGTCCAGGAAGACCCTTTTTTTCTTTCCCTCCCTCAGATGGCAACATCAGTTTAATTTTTATCCCTTTTTTGTCCCCAAGAAGATCCGCTTAACAACATGTCCTCTACGTGCTCTCTTGCAGCCATTTTTCCCCCAGCCTTACACTTTCCTGTTTAATCCGCCGTATTTCGATCAATGCTCATCTCGTACCTAGGATGTTTGACATCCCCCGCCCCCGGTTTTTTTTTCCCTATTTTATCCCGCGCGAATGCACCCTGCATATGCTTTTACTGTCAAAAGTCGTGGAATCCCGAATCTCCCCCGTTGCACGGGAAGTTTTGATCGCTATTAAAAACTTTTGCTTGTCAACCTCCTCCCCTTTGTCCCCCAAAATCCGCTTCGCGGTTTGTTTGATGACCCCCCAAAGTCTTTCTTTTTTTTGAGCTCGGGTTTTTTACTACGATTGTTTCCTGCCGGTTTTTTTTTAAGTGGGGTCCCTTTTTTCTCCTCCAGTCGTGTGCAGAAATGATTACTTGAGCTGGCGTTTTCTGAACCCATCCCAAGGGTTTAACGTTTCGATATCATGCTACCCGTAGAACGACACGACATCTTTCTTTTTTTTTCTGTTGCTCTATACCCCCACCCCACACGGATATAGTTTCAACCTCTCTCGTACAATGAGCGTCCTTTGTTTCCTACTGTATCAGTTGACCCAGGGCGCATCTTCTTCCCCACCCCCCCCCCCCAAACCAGACCCCCCACCCCTTGTGGAACCGAGGTCATGGATGTGTGTTCCCCTTTCACTGATCCTCCCAAATCCCCCTGGTTAGTGTGATGTGATCTTTTCTTTTTATACTTTCCCTGCCTTGACCCGCTGCTCGTTTTGGCGTTGCAAAATGTTCATCCTTGAGTTCCCCCCCTGACCAGTTTTTTTGCGCCGGACATTTCTTTCCTAGAAAGTGCGTTTGATACCAACAACAGTTTCTTGTGCTGCTGCCTTTCATTACTTGCTCTCTGCTCCCGCGCCTGTGTGATGTGCGACTACGGGTAAGTTCTTTCCCTTCCTAAAAGTCCGATTTGCACCCTACACAACTATTACCCTCCCTGGTCCATGGGAATGTTTGACTGAACGCTTAGCAATGTTTCGTTCAGAGGGGACGTTCCGTCATGCTTGGTCTTTATGAATTTCAATTAGACCCCCCCCCCCCACCCAATTTCCTTCTCCCTTAGTGCTTGTGCGACTGGCCATCACGGAAATGAACCCGCTTTCAGTCGCTTAATATGGCTACAGGAAGCTGGCATTTTCTCTTTTCCGGTCTTTAATTTTGCTGTGTTGGAGGTAACCCTCCTTGCTGGGGACGAATCTTCTCCCTGACGGGATTTGAGACCCACCGTGGGGGGGTTCGTTTTCTTCTTTGGTCTTTGGTGTTTTTTTTTTGGGTTCTGCGTTCTGTTTTTTTTTCTGGTTGGTTTATGTTTTTGTTGACCGCACATGTCTACCCCTTTCCCCGACCTTCTTTTTCCCCGTGGGACATCGTGGAACAGAGCTGCTTTGTTCCGCACACCTTTTTCTTGGTTTCTTGTTGTCACCCTGACTTTCCATCATGATCAGTAACCTTTCCTTTCTACCTAAAGCCCGTGACTTCACATCTCATTTTTCACAAACTTTTGTGTCCTGCCGCCTCTTGGAGCTTGAGGGCTTAATTTTTTCTGCTATTTCGACCCGCAGGTGTTTTCTTTAAGATGTTTGTGGGCAGTGCAGACCCACAATGCCATTTTCTCCATCCCTGTTCACTTTCGACCCCCCCCCGTTCGTAACATCCTTTTCCCTACCCAAACAATATGCGCTCCATGAGTTTTGTAGGGGTCCCCCTTTTGTGAAGATCTTTCGTGGCGTCTTCCGACCCATGTTTCAGGGCGGAGCTTTTTTTTTTGCATCGCGTAGGCCAACTGCACCTACGAATTTTTGGGCGATAGACTTGATTTACTTTTTGGCCA
>Ga0179591_1377640_pt1 | contig 16914 bp, 19 predicted proteins | sample CZOMad2_1_08_16f_FD_182891 | JGI IMG/M metagenome (GOLD analysis project Ga0179591, IMG submission 182891) | Vadose zone soil fungal communities from Angelo Coast Range Reserve, California, USA - CZOMad2_1_08_16fungal (PacBio error correction) | ecosystem: Environmental > Terrestrial > Soil >... | reverse complement strand
ACTTTTTAGGTTTTCTTTCTTTCACCTCGAACCATTCGCCCTTTTTATCCCCATAGACCCCTGTTGATATAGCTCCCGAAACCCACCCATTGCCCTTACTAACATGAAAGCAGCTTGGCCCATTAGTGATCCTAGCCCCAGATGATAGGTGGTGACGGTTGTGTACACTACGGACACAGAAACACCCACTACCAACTAGCAGCCGAAATCACTGCCCATCCCAGCACCCCGCACCACCCAGACCCTTAAGCACCACCCCCAAAAATTCTCAATCTAGTCAGTGCTCGGCCCCCAACCCTCGTCACGTGATTTTGTCCCCCGCCAACTGACAAGACCTTCTTCTAAGACTGGCCCCCCCCCCCCCCACTCCCCTTCCTGGTTGACCCCCGCCACCGGGTGGAATGTGTTCAGCCGAAGGATACCCCCCCAACCCCACAAGGACCAATTCGAAGTCGCCCCCGGGCGTTCCAGTCAATGTATTTGTCGCGACGGGCCACGGACCACGGCCCCCCCCCCCCCCCCCCCGTCCTGGCTAGTTCCGCTTTTTTTTTTTTTTCCCCCCCCCCCGTCTGCGTTCCCCGTTACGGAATCCCCTTTGTCAAGCACCAATGACCGTCCGTTTTTGTACCCCAGTTCGCTTTTGAATTCGTTTTACCGTCTGTTCCACGCCTGATTTTATACACCCTCCCTCCTGCCCCCCCGACCCCCCCTGGGGGTCTTTTTCCTGGAATGAGTAGTTCCTTCACGTCAGGGTGGTCGTTTTTTCTTGGACCTGTTAACGTGAATACGAACCATACCTCGCGAGTATCCCCATTGTTCCCCCCTGCCGGTCTTCCACGCTGGATCTCCCACTCTGTTTGTTGGGCCACAACATGTGTTTGTTTTTTCTGAAACTATGGGGGCTCACCCCCCTTTCTTCGTGAAATCCAAAAATTCTAACGGGTGCCATTTCCCCCCCCCCCCCCTTATGCAACTCGCCGGTTTTAGGTGAACGGACTACTGTGAAGGACCTGTTTTGTTGGAGTCAAGTGGTACCCCCCCCCTTTTTTTTTAAACCTTTTGTCTTTGGGTGTTGTCTGGCCAACTTCCCCATTTTTCCCCCCCCCCCCCCATACTTTTCCGCGGGCTCAACACTGCCTTGTTGGGTTTTTGGTTTTGCCACCCCCCGAGTATTTTTCTTTTTCCCCGTTCCGTATGCATCACCTTGTTGCCCCCCTCATCGTCTCATTTTCCCCCCCCCCCCCTTTTATGACTTCCGATACTTATAACCTCCCAGGCGTAACTTATTTTTTCCCCGGGGGTTTTTCAACCTAAGTATATCCAGGGTTCCTGCGTCCAGTAACGTTTTAACCCCCCTTGTGCAATTGCCATTCGAAACAACACCCCGCCCAATTCTGTGGTTATAACACCGCTCTACTTGGTGCAAAGATTCCCCCCAGTGGGCCAAGCTGACACGCCTGTTTTCTTTCTAAACCTGCTCTTTGTCCCCCCCACACCCCCCTTTTTCCCCTGTTTACATCTTTAACTGTTTTTTTCCCTCCCACACCCTGCTTAAGGGCCCCCCACCCCCTTTATCTTGACTCTCTTCCTTTGGAGCACCCAAAAATTCTTTTACATCCCATCCTCCCCTCTCCCGGAGCCACTTTGCATTTAGGCTTGTGTCTCCCGATTATTTTGGCTTTTTTTTTTTTTTCTTTTTGCACCCGTATGTATTGGCTGAGAGTGTAGTTTTAATTTTGCCGCATACCACAATTGTACAAACTTTTCCCCCAAAAGGAACCTGGTGGGCGGACTCGACTCTCTTTTACAAATCCCCGTATGTATTCTGCTTTTCCTGCCGAACTTTTTTTTAATTTATTCAACGGTTGTTTTTGTTGTATCCAAGAACCCACCCCCCTTCTAAATTTCGTTTTTTGGACACCCTTGCACCGGTTGTTTTTTTCGTTTTCACTGTCCCTGCTAGTCTCTCAACATGCTTTAACCCAGGAATTGGAAACCATCTGGCTTCAAACTGGTTATGACTAATCCACCTTTAGCCCCTTGCTTTATAGAACCCCACACAAGGTGTTCTTTATTTTGTGAACGTTTTTGGGGCCTACCCTCCTTTTTTTTTTTTGCCCCAGGTGTCTCGGCCCGTTTTTTTAGGCATTACTAGCCTTTCCGTCCCTGCGTTATGGGTTTTCGGTCCTATTCTATTGACTTTGGTGTGGGACTGTGTTAGTTTAGTTCGAGACGTTATAAAACCCCTTCAAAGTTCTTTTGCTACCTGCAAGTGTGCCCTTATTGGGACGTTCTTTGTTTTCGTTTTCGGACTCCCCTCCAACCCTCTTCTTTTTTCCGAATTTGTTACAAATTTCTCTCTGTTTCTGCTTTTTTTTTGAATTTTTTTCCTTCCCTCCCCTTTTCCAGTCTCCCCCTTGGCCACTACCGAATATGTCTTTCTTGTTTCTGTGTTGGAGGCATTGTGCCCCCTAACGTTTAGAGTTTTCCCCGTTGGTGTGTTGTTGGTTCCTTTCCGGGTGCTTAACCCATGCTGGTCAGCGATTTCCAGGGTTTCCCTTTTTTTTCTTTTCTTTCATTGTACACCCTCACCTGTACTTTTTTAGGCCCGTTGCCCAGACCCGTGTTTGAGTCACTACCCCCCAGTGGTCCACCCCCCCCCCCGTTCTTCCCTTTTTTTCGACCTCCACAAACATACCCCCATTCCACTATCCCCACCTCCAACGACCGGTCTTTCTGAACGGTACGTAAGGTCCAACCCCCCCCACCCCCCCCATTTCGGTAGTGCCCTACCCAAATCTACCCCACCCCAACAAAACCCCCCTTTCTTTCCATGTGGAGATTTAACAAACCAACCTGTCCCCCTTTCCCCCCCGTTACTTCTTGGGCGCTTGAGCCCGCTGGCGAGCAAACTAGTCACCCCCTAGATTACTTGGCAGCTCTCCCCCCCCCCAGTGAACCCCTCGTCTTCCGTTTTGGGTATAAACGTTGCGCCCCCCCCCCCCCTTTGGCCACATCGGGATTCCCGAGTTGGTGTTTGGTCGTCTTCTGCTTTGACCCTCTTGATTTTCTTTTGCTTTAGGTTTAGAATGAATTTTTTGCGCGTGTTGGGCCGGCCACGGGCAGCTCTCTCTCCTGTCCTTCCCATTATCCTTCGTCACCTGTGTTTTTCCCCAAAAGTGGATGCGTGCCTTTCTTGGTTCGCTTTCGTCTTTGATTTTTTTTTACCTCAACGGGTCCCCCTTTTTGCCCGCGGTGGCCATCGATCCCCCCCCACTAGGTGCCGCAAAAGTCCATGTGGCCATATATATCTCGTTTTATTCTTGATTTCACCCCGTCCAATCCAGCTTTAATTATAGTGCCTAATCCACGCCCCCCCACGCTGCATCCACTTTTTTTTCGCCCGCTGCCCCCCTTTGTTTTTTTTGTTTTTCCCCCCCCCCAGTTTTTTTTTTCCTGTTTGCACCGACCCTGCTAACGCCCTATATTTTTCCCCCCCCCCCCTAACCCCAGTTTTTTAGACCACATCTTCGCATTCCCACCTGTTATAGGACAGTCCCCACCCGTCATTTGACGTTTACTTTTTATTTCCCTTTATGGCCTGTGTCAGCCTAATACCGAGTTTCAGAAAACTTTTTCACCCCCTAAATTCCCTGAAGTGGTTATTGCCCCAACCTTCACTTTTCTTTAGATCCCCCCCTCATGATAGCCCCCCGAAGTACGAATGAACTGCCGGGCAGTTAGCCCCCTTTCCTTTCACCCCACCGTTCGGGTTCTAATGATGGAATTCACTTGCCAGCTGAATCTGTTCACCCTCCTTGTCCCTGTGGAGATAAAACATCCGTTCTTCTGGTAACCGCTCTTTCTCTTCCCCCTAACTTCCGGTCCGTTTGCTTGTTTTTTCTGTCTGTTATTGTTTTTTTTTTTTTTCCTCCCTTCAGTTTTACACCCCCTGATATCTTGTTTTTAGTACTTTTTTCCCCGGGGCGATTTTACTGCTGCATTTCCCGCCTTTTCCCCCTCCTTTTTTTTAGGCTGCCCTCCGCCCCGTATTCACTCGCAACCTAGGTGGTTCCCCCACTCCACCCCCTTTCCTGTTTACGTTAGGGTTCTTTTTGCCACTCACGTTTTCCCTTCCACATTTTTTGTCCCCCCCTATTTCCCGTCCCATTAGTCAAATTCTTTTCCTTTCCAGAACTTGAGTGGAAACGTCCCTACTTGGATGACATTCTTCGATCTTGGGCTTGCCCGAATACACATTTTTGCTCCGCCCGTCCCTTATGACCCCTTTTCTGTGCTGCCCGTGTTCTACGATTCAGTACCGCCGTATAATGGCTCCTTCTCCACCGAGATCTTTTTTACCAATTTTTTTCATTTGCTTCGCATAAGAACCTACTGTCCGTGATTTTTCTCCTACCCTCACCCCTACTAGCTTCACTTTGCTCCTCCACACTGTATCCTCATGTGAGACCTGTCCGAAATACCCCCCGCACGGGTTCGTCCACGTTTTTTGCCCCTTGGTCCGAAGTTCTTTATTTCGTGGCACCGTCCGTAAAGCCAATCCCCCCGCGGTGCCCCCCCCGAAAACTTTTTACCATCCACCGTAAATCCGAAGTCAAGGATCCGAATCAACGTTAACTATCCGCGAGAGACCTCAACCCCCCCCTTTGCACCAGACTGACTACTAGTGCATTTCGGTTTTCCTTTTTAGAACCCAACGTGCAAATTCGATGCAACTTAAGCAGACTGCCCCCCCCCCTTTTAAAAGAATTGTGGTGAAAAAAAAGTACCCCCCCGTTCCGGCCTTGTCGTTTAGACTGCTTTTTTTGGGTCCCATAATGACTTCCCCGTTAACTTACTTCTCCCAACGCGTTCTTTAGTGTTTTTTACTCCCCGTCCCGCCTAGTTATCCAGTTCCCCACGAATGTATGTCTTTTTTCGTTTTTGTTTTCAACATGTACGTCACCCGCTGGAGTTAACGTGTTCTCTTCTGATCTGGTGTTTCAAAAGGCTGTGGCAAGGTTTTAGTTGGCTGCAGCGTTGAGTGCTTTTTTTTTACCCAAGCCCAAACTTTTTTTTTTCCCAGGTGTCCCCACGTTCCAGACGTCGCAACCCCCCCCCCCCCCCCACAGTCTTGCAAAGAACTGGAGAGGCGACCGCCTCTCAGGAATGTCTTGGTCCCCCTTTTTTCTTTTTGATCTATTTTTGTTTGTGAGCATTTTTCCCCTCCTTTTTTTTAGGCTTTTTCCGCCAAGATCCCTTCTCTGTGCTTGTCGCTTATGGGCCCTTGGCCCCCCCTTCAGACCCCCCTTTTTGTTTTCCCCTTGAGAACCCTCCTTCTAAGCATGAAGAAGACCACAGCCTTTCGTGTAAAACGCTCCCCCTTTCCCCTTCTGTTACACCTTTTTTTTCCCATATTTTATTTCACCCCGTTTAAGGTTTCTTTTTTTTTTTAAACCTCTAAATATCTTTTTTTCCTTTAGGGGGCATTTTTGTCATCATTTTTTTTTTACACCACTCCCCCCCGTACCTCTACACAACCTTCGCCCTCCCTTAGTGACCTTCTTTGAGTGGTTTTGACCATTATCCCTAGTTTGCATTTCCCCCAGTTGTCTCTTTTTCCCAAGGTCGCCCCCCTGACAGACCCCATACCGTACAGATTCATTATGTTCCTCTTGCAGCGCCGTTTTTTATGTATGCTTAGAAGGTCCGATGAAAACAAGGTCCCTACACCATCCCCCTGTCCTTTCTATTTTCCTGCTGCGTTGACCTTTCCACGGTTTCACGACACCGGACCTTTTTTTTTTTTTTGAATCTCTTTGCTTCTTTTTTCTTCTCTATCTTTCTCTCCCCCACCTCCTCCTTCACGTAGGTACTCATAGTCCTCACTACGCAACGATTAGAACGCCCTCAAAGTGACAACTAACAACCATCTCCTGTTCCCACACCCCTAGATTTGACCCCCCGTTCTGACCACTTGTGAGCTTTTTTTTTTCCCCTTTTTTGTTTTTTCCCAGGTCCCCCCCCTGATTGGTCATGTCCCTTAGTCACATTCACCCTCCACACGAGCTCGCCGACCCTTGGGTTTCTTTCGCCCCACTACTCCCCGTTTTTCCCCCAATCTCTCCTGTTTACCCCCCTTTTTTCATGCGTAGCCAAAATTTTCTTACCCCCCCCTTTTACCCTTCCCCCAGTGTCCTCGTGTATTTACCTTGATCGACTTGTTGGTTCACAAATTTAGCTGCATTCACCTTCCCCGGCGTGCAGGGAGGGTAACGTCCCAGATCTTCCTCCCCCTTTTGTATCCGCCCGATCTAACGTTTTTTTGCTAGTTAATGCAGATTTGATCGCCCTTGAAGATGTTTTTTTTCTTGCGTTGCTGATCTTCGTTTGCCCCCCTTTTTCAGATCTGAACAGCTGATTATTCCTCTTTTTTTTGTTCTCTCTGACTTATTTTTCTGGTCCCATCATTTCGTCCGTCTTAATTTGTTTTTTAGTACCAATGTGACGAGGTATATTTTTTAGCTTTAGCATTGCCCCCCTCCCCTGTTAGTACCTGTCCACCCGGCCTTTGGACCGCCCCCTCCTCCATTTACCACCCCTCATTTTTTATGTCCTTTTTCTTTTTTCGATCGCTAACTTGTATCCCCATTTACTTTGGTCATTCTCGTACCTTTTTCCTGCCCCCCCCCCCCCCTTTCCCCTTTTTTGCAGTAGGGCCACCGAGTATCACCGCCCCCTGCCGGATTTGCTTGCGCATTCCCCTCTCCTCCAGAACAACACCCCTCGTGCCAAGTAATTTCTGATCGCGTCGGCCTGTTTCCCCCAAATTCCTTCTGTGTTACTTTTTTCAAGTTTTTCCAAGTGTGTTTTTTGAACCGTTTTTTGCGCATGCTTCACAATTTGTTAGTCCTCCCGTTGATTTTTTCTTCCTCGTGCTTGTTTTCCTCCCCTGTACGCTTGTCCCCTGCTCTTTCTGGAATATTGTTTTTTTTCAGCGTATAGGTCGAATTCAGAAGCTTTGCCACCGCTGGTTCCCTGTGATGCAGCATTCCCCCACCCGACGCCCCTTCGGTTTAATCCGTCCCCCTATTTCCCAAAAAGTGGTCAGGAACTAGATGACCTCCCCCATTCTCCCCCTTCTACCCCCCTTGTGCCGCAGAGGGATGCCGACCAGCTGGTACCACTAGCTGACAAACACCCCAACACCACCAACCACACAACAACCCGCCCCTCCCCAGGTTGTCCCCCCCCCCCCCCCCCCCCCCCCCAACCATGCCCTACACAACCAATGTTTCTCCCTTTTTCCCACTTTCCCTCGCCCCCCCCCCCGAGGTTGGCTGGGTCCCCCCCCCCCGCCAGCCTTGGTCCCCCCCCCCCCCCCCCCCGGTGACGCTGTGTCACCCAACCCGTTGAAACTGACCCCCACACACCCCCCCTACCATTTCTCTTATTCTTTAAGGCCTATCTTTCCAGCATTTTGTCAGGCCTCCTGATTGTCTCCGCCTGCCTGGTGGTAGGGGACTTTCTCCTCGCCCTATTTTTCCCCCTCCCACACCCTGACCATTATTAAACTTTATTACCACTCAAACCATTTTCCTTCTTTATTCCCACCTTGTGGAATAGACCACCGTGTTTGTCCTGAGAGGCTTCTTTTTTGTGTCCCGTTCCTGTAAGAATGTTGCGGCGCTTCTTGCTTTCACTCTATGATCCTCTTCTCTTTATAAGGCCCCTTTGAAATAGGAAGCTTTGATGTTTTTTTTCTTTTTAAGGTACAGGGTGGTTCCTGGTATCGCTGGTTCCCTCTTTGTCTTTTTTGTGGTTGTTATCGTGTTCACGTAGGGGATGTTCCTTTCCTTGTTAATTATTCGTATTTACCGTTTTTGTGTTACTCTGGCCTTTTTTTTTTTTGTTTTGATTTATTGTTTGTTTTGATTTTTGGTTTTTTTTGCCGTTCTTTCTCTTTTCCCGCTTGTCTTCTCGTAATGGTCTTTTTCTTAGTTCTTGTGTTGTGTTTTCTTTTGTGGGTTTTGTTTTTTTTTTATTGTTGCCTAGCCTGAATTCTATACTTCTGTGGCTGATCTTCTTGGGTCCCGCTTGCAACGGGGCTTTTTTTTTTCCTTCCTTTTTTCACTTGTTTGGGCATTTGTGTAGGTTTTTTTTTTTTTTTCTTTTGTTTATTGTGTACCCGTTTTGTCCATCTGATGTTCCTCTCGTGTCGTTTTCTTTTTCCTCCCCCCCCCCCCCCTTCCGTTTTTGTTGTTTTGCGGTGAAAACATCTTTAAGGAATGTGGCCCCCATTTTCGTCTTTGGTTTTGCCGTTTCTCTTGCCCCTTTACCTGAACCCTCTATCTTATCGTTTGTTTCGGAGCATTTAGGGGGGCGACCCCACGTTAGTGTATGCAAACTCCAAGCATTTGTGTGACTCGTATTTCAGTTTGACTTTTCATTTGTTTAGTGGCCCTAGTTTTTTTGTTCTGCCCCCCCCTGTCCGTGCCTTCCATGTCCTATTTTCTTACCTTATTGTCCGCCTTCGTGTAATCTTTTTTTTTTGTTTTCTCTTCCTCTTTTTTTCCACCTACCCCATATAAGTTTGTTTCAAAACCCCAGATTCTTATTATTTCAAGGTATCTTCTTGACTATATACTTTGGTGAAATCTGTCTCCTTTGTACTGTTTTTTTTTATGTATTTTTTTTTCTTCGTTTCTCTTTTTCTTCGTTTTTTCACTTTTATATGGCGCGTAGCTGTTTTGTTAGGTTCTTATTTTTTCCTATTTACCGATATTTTGTCGATTATCCCCCCTCTTTTCCTCTTTTCTTTCCCATTGTTTTTTACGTACGACCCTTTATCTTCTTTGTTTTCCTCCCTTTTCGTGACTGCTTTTCGTTCTTATTCCCTTCCTACCGTTCCTCTAGATAATTTTCTTTTCTTTCCCTTCGCTTTGGGCGTAGGCTGTTTTTACCCCACTGGTTTTGTTTTTCCCCCTGCTTTTTCTCAACTGACGTTTTCCCCTTTACCCCCGACCGCACGAACGCGTTACTGAACTGCATTTACTGTCCTTTTTGGACCCCTGTTGGTTTCCTTTCGCTGGCCCTCTAGTGATTGTTTTTGTTTTCTCCCTTAAGTAACTTTTTTAGAGCGACTCGCTTTCCTCTACTGTATACCCTAGTGCTTGTCGTTTCCCCCCTTATTCTTTTTTTTTATCGGATTCCTTTGTTTTAATGTTCTTTTCTTTGGCCCCGGCTTTTTCTTTTTTTGGCATGAGTCCAGTTACAGTCTATCTTTCCGGTGGGTGGGCATTGTATGTCTTTTTTTACGCTTTCCTAGTTCTTCCCTTTGGCGTTAATGTCGTTTCTTTCCTATTTATGATAAGTGTGTTTTTACCCAACCATTGTTAAGTCCCGCCCCAGGCAGCTAACTCTTTTCCTTTTAGCCTTCTCTTTTCCTGTTTTTTTTTTTGTTATTTTTTTTTATCTGAGTTTGTTGGTTGGTTTTTTTTTTTTTTGGGTTTGGCTTTTTCCCCCCCCCCCACTTTTCTACTTCTTTGACCCCTTACTCGTCCTTTTTTTGTTCAGCAACTTTTTTCAAGCGTCTTAACCACCGTTGCTACCAATAAATTTTTGTTTTATCTTTCACGGTTTCCTACCTCATTCCCTGTGCCACTGCTCCCGGCCCCTGAGGAACCTCTGTCCAGCCTTTACTGATTCTTCCAAACTTGTCTTTTTTTCAACCACCCTACCATCCGACTTTTAGGACCGCACCGAGAATCGTTTTGACCTAAATTTTTTCCTCGTCTCCCACGTCTTATTGGCTTTTACTTCTGTTTGCCAACTGAACCCACCTGCTTTCCAGTTTCCCATTCGTCTCCCCTTTTCCCCCCCCCAGCGAAGCTTTTTTTTCTTTTTTTTTTTTTTTTTTCGTCCCGGAACCAGGTAAGATCTCAACGTGAGACCAGGTCTTTCCCTTCCCCGTCCCCCCTTTCTTTTTCGTTTCAAGTTGGACAGATCCGAAACGATAGAAAATGAAACCCCACTGAACACACCAAATAATAGTTCCCAGAAACCCAAAGCCCATCGTCCCCCCCGCGGCCTGCTGGCTTCCCTGCCGGATAGGTGTATGGCGGGACGTGTTAATCCTTAACGATTCTTTTTTCCCTTTGTTCGATGGTACCCGCGGCTCCCGTTTTCCGAAGGCTTGGAAGTTCATCTATATGTGACCCCTCTGTGATCCTAGATTTGTATCCCCGCCCCGGTGACTTTGATGGTGTCACTGTTTTTTTTTCTTGTCCCTTTCTTTTTTATTATTTTACGCGTTTTTGACAGGCCTTTTCGCCCACACGATCACCGTTCTTTTTTCCTGGGCTGTGTGGGTATTCGACGTGTTCCCTTGGGCATGATGGTGTTTTCGTTGTGAGGTTCGTTAATCTGCTTAGTTCGTTCCCAGAGGGATGTGTTTTGACGGAGTCGTCGTTCCCTTTCCCGTCTTTGCGATCCTCATGGTTCCTATTTGCTGGACACCTTGGGACGGTATTGCCTGTTTTACCTCCCCTTTTCTGTGTCCCCCAATTAGTTTTTTTGTCTGTGGCTCCACCTTTTTTGCGGGTGCCCCTCCCCCCCCGTTTTACAAACAACTTTATGGGTCCCAAGTGTCGCTGGCGTCCCCCCCATTATTCTTGTGATTGTTTTTTTGACGTTCGAACGTGTTGGCTACCTCCCCGGTTTGTTTTTTGTTTGTCCCTTTCCATCTTTCCAATTGCACGCGTGACCAACCTGCTTTTCTGTTGCCCCTGATTGTGGTGCACGACTCTGTTTCTTTCATGCTTTTTTCTCCCCCCTGGCTCATTTCGATGGCTCCCCCTGCCCTGAGACCTGCGCTTTACTTTTTTTTTTCTCCCTCTTGACACCTCACACCTTCTGTATTTTTCCAAAAACCGGTTTTCCCTCCTATTTTGTTCGCGTTTTCCTTTGACTAATGCACGTTTCCATTTACCGCCTTGCCCTGAGTAACCGTGGAACCCCCCCCCCCCTCCCAGTCAGATCCTTTCTTGCCATTACTTGCTGGTCCACGTGACCCCCACACCAGGCCTTTGCGGTTCCACCGCTGGTGCATCTGGTTGGTTTTTTCTTTTACGTGGTATCCCTAAGCTTCTTAGTAATCTTTTTGTTCCCGACGTTTTTCGGTGTCTCACCGTTTACATCTTTGGCCCTGTTATTACTATACTCTCGTTCCCACAGTACACCCAGATTAGCCCCACCAATCGCATTTGAGCTGCCTCTGCATTCCCCCCCCCCACAGGGCTTTTTTCCCCTTCCCCGAACGACGTCTGCCACGTCCTTTCCTGGTCCTTTTCTTCGTGATATTACTCTATTGCACTGGCATTGTGGAATCCTCATCATTTTTTTTATCTTCTCCTTATGAGTTGCCGCTTCTTTTTTTTTCTTTTTTTTTTTCTCTTTTGTTTTTTTTTGGTTTTTTTTTTTTTTTTATTTTGTTTTTTTTTTTTTTTTGTTTTTTTTTTCTTTTTTTTTTTCCTTTTTTTTTTGTCTGGTACCATTGCAGTTGTTCAACAATTTACACGGTACTGAACGACACCCTGTTTTTGCCCCTTTTTTCCTGCCCCACCGTTTTTCTTAAACCGTCTTCCATTGATTGTTTTTCTGATGTACCCCCTCCCTTTTTTTTTGCACCTACGAACTTTTTTTGTTGAGCTTTCCCTTCCCCCCCACGAACATGAGAAATTTAACCCACGCTCCAAACTACTTCCGCTACTTCTTTCGACATTTGGACGTACCTTCTTGTGTCCCGCTGTTACCCGTTCGCCCCTTTACTACAATGTGACTTTCTAGCCACCCCCTGTTTATTCCCTCTCCGAATGATCCTCCGAGCTCTTTTCCTTACGTCATGCTGCCCCACTTTTTTACCCCCACATCCCTTACCCGTTGTTTGGATAACCCCCGCTTCGTTCTACCCCTTCTGGGAGGATATTACGTGCTCCCCGTCCGCTTTATTGTGCGATATTCCCCCCTTCCAACTTCGCGTATAGTCTGACAGAAACGATTTGGTGGGTGTTAATCCCCCATCTCTTTTTTTTGACCGTTTTTCCCTTCAAAGATTGCCTCCGGACTCCCGGCCCCCCCCCTGGGATGCTTTGTATTTTGAGGTAACGACGATGTTCTTTTTTCAGTCTCTCTATAGCCCTGTCCCTTTTGACTTTTTCTCGTGAGTCCTTTTCCCTACCTACAATTCAAGTTTCTTTTTCCAGTTGGAGCCTGTCGTAGGAGTGTTGAGTTTTTTTCTGGTTCAATCTTTTGCCTTACTTTCTTTGCACTAAGTCGTCATCCAGAATTCCTTTGCCGGCTAAATCTTTTCATCCTTTTCTGTCCCTTTTTCGTTCCCTTTTCCACTACTTCTTCCTCTATTGTCTGAGTGCCTACCCCGTTTTGAACCTTTACCTTTTCCCTTTTCTTCTTTCCGGCGGTGCCTTATCTGTTCTTTCTCCTCTTTCTTTAGTTTTTTTTTTCCACTTTTCTCGGGACAGCCCCATCTTTTCCAGATGATTACTTTTCCCCATTTCCCTCCATTTTTTACAGGGACTCCGCAACTTTCTCTCTGTTTCTATTTCCCATTTTTTTCCACCTGGCCAAATGAACAAACGCACTTGACAGTATTCTCCCCAAAATGCTGACCTGTCCCCCATGTATCTTGTGTTTAAGGACTCTTTAGTCTGGCGCCAGCCCCCTCACCCCCCTAGCCCAAGACTTTTTTTATAACTGCGCCCCCAGCCCCTTTCCCCGGCGCTTTTACAGAGTTGTGTCTTTTTTTTTTTCACCTTTTAGTTAAGACACTTTGTGGCGCTAGGCCTGCCTTCCCTGTCTTGTTCGGTAACCGCCATTACAGAGGTGATTTTGCACGTATATGTTCCCTGTTTCTTTCCTTTTCCTGTGGTACCCAACGAGCTGAACTTTTGACCGTTTTTTCACGCCCCTTCCCCCTCTTGGTCAGATGAAACTTCTATGCTGCCCCCCCCTGCATTGTCTTAGCTGGATCGTTTTTCTTGCCAACCCCCTATTACTTTTCTTTCTTTTGCTTTGTAAGAAGTTTTGGTTTGTATCTTCTATGCCGTTTGTGCCACGCCTGTGTCTCCTGATTCTGTGTTTGGTGTTTTTAAGTCCCTCCACGGGGGGAGACTTGTCGATTCATGCCATCCCCCCTCGGTTTTTTTCTTTCCCCCCCGGTTTCTGTTCCCTATGGATTCCAATTTAACCCTCTGTTCACCTTTAGTCTTGACTATCCGATATGACTAGCCCATTCGTTTTTGCGTCCTTATAGTTTACTCGGCCCAACCCAGGCTTCTTTTCCTTTCCCTCGTCACTTTTTTTAGAAAGGGTTACGCCTATCAATCCCCATTTCTTCTTTGCGATGACGAGTCTTCCCCCTGTCGGTGCTTTTTCCCCCCCTTTTCACAGTTTTCCCTTCCCAATATGTCCCTGGTTTCGTTTGCCACACGACCGTATTACACTATCGGATTCTTACGGGCGCTTTTTGTCGGCTGCCCTTAATTGATACCTAGAGTATGCCCCCCGAGTAGATGTGCACAGAACTGCCTTTTCATCAATTGGTGTCCACCCGGATTACTCTTATTTTCGCCCTAAATCCTTTGCTCGACGATGAGTGTCAGTCATTCCCCTTTAACCCCCCTGGTTAGCTCCCCACTTCCCGTTTCCCTGCGATGTCTTCACGAAGCCCCTCGACTTGTATCTATGTCCCGGTAGTTTGACAAACTTCACCAGTGCCACGTCTTGTTTCACCCATTATACCAGTACCGCCACCGTCATTGTATTTTGTGCAGAGACCTAGTGCTCGTTCATTCGCGCACACGTCCGGGCTTTCCCACGGCGAATCTCCTCCCCCTCGGCCCGATCACTTCCGACAGGAGAAACGGTCGTGGACAAGGCCAAAATGAACTTATGTTCTAGATAGACTCCCTTGCATGCAGTCATGTGAGTGAGGTGGTTTTCGACAGCGACGAACCCCAACCATTTAGTGATGATGATTAGAGTCTTGTTCCTCCTTTCGTCAACGGTGTTTTTTTTTTTTTTTTTTTTTTTTTTTTTTTTTTTTTTTTTGTTTTTTGAGTCTAATGGTCGAGGATCGTACCCCCCCTCTTCCTGGTTTGTCTCGATAGTCATGCTTTCTTTTTGTATATTATAATGTTTCTTTCGGGAACTGAATTTATGACTCGGAGCCCCGTGGTTCTCCCATGCACCTAGTCCCCCACGCACCGCTATTTCAGTCCGTCTTTTTTGGCCAGCCCCTATTATACACGAAGAGGACGAATTTCGGTTTTTTACCACCCCACAACAACAGACACCCCCCACCAACGTCGCGTTTCCCACCGTAGTTGGGGCTCGTGGACCTTCCGCTGACGGAGCTCCTCCCGTTTGACGTCCTTTTCTCCCCTTGCAAAGTCTGGTACACTCCCTCCAGAAATCCCACTGATGTTTGCACCGTTTGGCTTTGCAAGCCGAGGTTGCGATAGCCCCATGAGTAGTTATTCTTCCGTCTTGGTGTTCATTGACCGTTTTGTGCGCACCCGTACCACCACCCAAAATTGGGTGCGGTCCCATTTATGACTTTCACCGCTTTCGCTGTCTTTGATTACCCCAACCGCCTAATGATCCCCTCCCTTCCGTTTTTTGCTTTCCAAAAATAGGCCCCTTTCCCACTTTTTTCTTGTCAACTCTGTACCCTTTCTTCTCCTCCGCCCCTATCAACCCGTTTAGTTTTTTTAATGGTGTTCCCGCATGTTACCCCAGTCCGTCTGCACAGGTCCCGCTGTTCCGGTGTGGGGCGCCCCCATGCAAACTATCGATTTCCCCCACATACCCTGCTTAACTCCCCACCCCCTTTTCCCCCTAAAATTTGATTTTTTTTTTTTTTCCCCCACTCTCCCCTTTCGGCATTTTTAGCAGAAATACTTCCTTTTGTCTGTTGTTCCCCCCACTCCGCGCGGGATCCCCTCCTTCACCGGAATTTGTATAGATTCGACGATGGAGTTTCTGAATTATTCTTGAATTTTTCTTGTCTCTTAACTTTTTTTGTTTCTCTTCTGTCTCTCGAGCTGAAGCCACCTTTGCAGTCTATGGGTAATGTGAACCCTTCTTTTTTTTTACTGCATTTCCGGCGCTTAATTGACGTTTCCTGTCTTGGTTGTGCGACTTTTCTCTTGATGTTTCCTCTTTTATCTTTGGTCTATTGGATAATTTTGTTCCCTTTCCTGTTTCGGAGCCTGTGCCTATTCCTCAGCCGGGCCCAATGTTGCTTGCTTTTCAGGGCCGTACCTTTATTCTTTTACTTTTCCGTTTCGGCCTTTTGTTTACATCGGTAAGATTAGTCCATCCCCAGCTTTAGCCCCCCCCCCCTACCCCTGTCTTACCATTTTGATTAACCAACTCGCGACCATGCTGGCTTGTGACTCTACCTTCACTCTCTCCCCTTTCCTCTTCCCCCTTCGTCCGTCAACCCCCTTGAAAGATTTATCCCGTGCATTTTTGGCATGCTATTAATCCCCTCCCTTTCTCATTCTTTTTTCTTCTTCCTTTTCTTTTTTCGCGTTTGTACTTATGCCTGGGAAGATGTTCAGTTTATCCGCAGACTCTTTTTTTTCTTTTTTCTTTTCTCTCCCCTCTTTGCCCCGCGCATAGACCTTATCTGATTTCTTTACCGACCATCGCGCCCAATGAAGATTTTTTTACGTCCCTTTGGCACCGAATCCCATTTCTTTCCCCATTTCGTGCTTTGGTGATCCGGTTGACAAATCCACTGCCATCCCTCCTCTTGAGACCATTGTCCCCCTTCCCCGTTACTGCTGCCTTCAGTGGCCTACCATCGATCTGGGCTTTCCAGTGACAGCATTACCCCGAATCCCCTTTTGCCTACTACGGGTCCCTTGGTTTTCCGTGGTGTTTTCCCAAACTCCTAGGGTATTTGCTTGCCCAAAGCTTTTTTTTGACTAGTTTCTGCAATCGGAAGCCTACGTGTTCTTTTCCCAATAGGTTTCATGGTGCTCAACCCAGGTTCTGTGTGTGTGGAGCGGATTTCTGGGGAACGCCATTGACGAATTCCCCATTCTGTTGACTACACTGTACGTTGTAGCCGTTTTGGGTTTCTCTAAAACTATTTAGTGTCGGTGTTTTGTGACCCACTGGCCTTTTCCCGAATTGTATTGTTTCCCTGTTTATTCGGTGTTCTTTATAAAGTAACCTCCCATCGTGTGCCCCCATTTCTCCCCCCCCAGATCTCTCACACACTTACTAGCTCTTGCATTTGATTGCCTACCCCTTTTTGGTGCTTTACATGTGTTTCCCTTCACTAAGTTGTTTCAAGACAAGTCTGCCAAGTTTCCCCCTCAGACTCCGGAGTAGATCTTCATGTTTCCCTGAGTGGTTGTTTCCGTCCCGCTTTTCCCCCTTTGGTCTCTGACGCACCTGTGTTTTTTCCTTTCTCTGCAAATTCTGTTCCCCCTATTCCTACCTCTTTCGCGCTTGTCCTTGCGGTTTTTGTACACTTAACCGTACCCAAGTGATGCTCTCACACTACCGGCATGTCCTACTAGTACATGCATTATTCTTGTGTTTTCCCCCCCTCTGTTTCTTTTTCTTCCTCCTGGTATGTCCCCTTCCTTCTTGTCCGTCCGCAGATACAGTTCGCTTTTTTTTTCTGCGTTCTGGTCATGTCGTCTGCCCTTCCACTCGACATTCCGGTACGCGGCTGTGTTTGTGTCTTGTTTTCTTGCGGGTGTGTTCTTCTCATATTACTTAACATCCCCCTGAGACTTTTTTCCCTACTTTCTTGCACGTCTCTGTGACACTGCATCTCTTTTTCAGCTTTCTTTTTTTGACCCTCTGCGGTGA
>Ga0179591_1373799_pt1 | contig 16914 bp, 25 predicted proteins | sample CZOMad2_1_08_16f_FD_182891 | JGI IMG/M metagenome (GOLD analysis project Ga0179591, IMG submission 182891) | Vadose zone soil fungal communities from Angelo Coast Range Reserve, California, USA - CZOMad2_1_08_16fungal (PacBio error correction) | ecosystem: Environmental > Terrestrial > Soil >... | reverse complement strand
TTGCGATTCCTTTCTCTCCCATGATTGCTTGTGACCTTTTCTTTGGACCGTTGTTTCCTCTATCCGGTTTCTCTTGAAATCAGTTTAGTCCCACTCTATCGTGCTCTTTTTTGTTTATAGTTCCATTTTCCTTTTGGAGTCAGGTCTAGCCTTTTCTAGTGTTTCCTTTGTTCCCTTTATGTTTCTTGTCTTTCCCCCCCACAAATTGACCTCCGGTATGTTTATTCTTCCTACGCCCAGCATTTTTGGATGATGTTTATTAGGTATCATCTTTACTTCGTCACTATTACAGAGTCTTCTTTTCATCCGCGTGGGTTTTGGTTTTTCTGGGTCGTGAATTTTTATTAAATTCCTTCCCTTTTCCCTTGTAGCTTCCTTTAGGTAGTATATGTTCTTTCTCTCACTTTTGTTGGTTTTTTTTTTCTTGGCTCTGTTTTCTTTTTTTTTGGTTTTTGCGTGTTTTTTTCTTTTTGTGGTTTTTTTTCGCTTGGATTGTGTAGCGTCTAGGTCGCAGATTTTTTTTATTCGTTGCACGGCCCTACTTTTCATGGAACAGTACCGGGTTCAGTACCGCGGTTGTCCGATAGTGCCCACAATGTCTGGTTTCCCTTTCTTCACCCTGCTTTTTTAAAACCCCCTCCCCCTTTTAAACTTCCTCCTCCTTTTTTTTTTCAATGAATCGTTTTGATTCTTTACAAATGTGTTTTCCAATTGGCTTGCCCTCTTTCCTCTTTTCTTTCCCTTTCCCCCCTTCTAACCTTGTGTATTCGATACTCGACCGACGGGCGTTTCCCCCCCATTCTAATTCCTCCACTTTTCCTGTTCCCACTTTTGGTGAGTGTTTACAATATGTGTTTTCCCCACGTTCCCCATGAAGAATACTTGTTGGTTTCCCGATTTTTCCCACCCCCCCTTGTTATTTTTTAAATTTAAGACCAACTCCCCTCCCGTGCCGGCTTTTCCACCACTTTACGCTACCTTTTTTACGACAACCACTAAACAGATGCGTTTTCCACACCCCCCCTGCCTCCGGGCCTCCACACGTGGCACTCCTTCGTCAATTCTAATGAAGGCTTGCATCCTTCTTTCTAATAAGTGTTTTGCGTTTCCCCCCCTCGGCCTTTCTCTTTACTCGCGTTTCCGATCACTCTCATTATACAATGTGTCCCTCCCCTTCACTCTCCCCTTGGGCTTCACTCCCCGCCTTTAGACACCGTTTGGGTCCCTCCATTTAGTGTTCTACCTTCCTTTTCCCCCCGTGACCCCCTTCCCTTTTTTTTCCCCCGATGCTCTTCACAGTTTTGCTACACCTGAAGACTGCTCACTCTTTGCTTTTTTATGTTTCTGATCTCTCCCCACTGACTTCCCTCCTCCCCCCCCCCGTCTTTCCGATCTAACGCTTCTATCATCTGCCTTTACCCCCTGTAGGTCCAAATAGTTTTTCAAATTCCCCTCGGGCCCCTCTATTCCTTCGGGGTCTTTCTTCCGATTTTAGACCCTCCCTATCGAGGACGTCCCCTCACTCTACAATAGAATTTCTTGGTCAGTTCGTCCCACTCCGCGTCTCTTGCCCTCCCTTTAGTTTTCGTTTTTTTTTATTACTTTTCAGTCCCGCTTTTTTTTTTATGCAGCTTTTGATTTTCTTCTTCTGTCCCCCTTCCCCTTTTCAGTTATTCTCCAAGTCTACGCCTCGTTTTTGCTCTGTTTATTTCAAAAACCGTCAATTTTCTGTTTTTTTTTGAGCTCTCTTCCTTTTCGATTCTGCCATCTTTCCAACCCCCCCAACCTTTTTTTCCCCCCCAACCTTTCCTTAGTTTATTTTTGAAAGTTTCCATACTCTCCCTTGGTCGTTTTTTTCCTTTCTTTCCAGGGCGAGTCACCTTTACGGCCCCATCCTTGGTCTTTTAATTCCCCCTTCTCGATTGTTTTTTTTTTTTTTTCAACCCGCACTTACGTCTTTTTTCCTGCAAAGTGCCAGTTGTTTGGTCTCCGTTGTTCCGTCGTTTTTCCTGGACCTCTCTTCCCCCTTCGTCCCGTTCTTTCCTGCAAAAGGCTAACGGTAAATTTGGTTCCTTTCCTTCCCCCTCCTTTGACGTCCCACTGAGTTACTTTTGAAATTCGTCCTCTCTTTTCCGCTTATCACTTTTTCAGATCTATGACCTTTACCCACCCTTCACCTTCCCTTTTTAGTTTTCTCTCTCCCCCTTCTTCGAGGTTTTTCGACCCCCGTTTTTATGCTTTCTTCCTTTTCTTTCCTGCGCCATCCGTGGAGAGGTTTCCGTTCTGTTACGCAAGTTCACCAAGTCCCGTGCCTGCTGTTTTGTGTTGGGTTTTGTTCCATTTGGCTCGTTTATTTTTCTCTTTTTTTGCTCTCCCCCCCCCTCGCCCTTTAAACCCGTTTTGTTTCTGGATACTTGTTCCCCCTCGCTGGGTTTCCCCCTGCCCCCCTTACTGCTTCCGTTCGCAAATTCTCTCTTTTCCTCCCGTTTTCTTCCTTCCCCCCACCAAGTCGGCTCGTCTTTTGGATACACTCGAAGAATGGTTATCTGCAGGGCTCTTTTTCTTTACAACATGACTTGGTTTGCTTCCTCCTTGACTCACTGCTCACCGTTTTGGGGGACGTTGTTGACTTCAACAACTGTCTCATTTTCCTGTTCTCATTTTTGTAGAAAGCTTAATTTTCACGTTCAAGAGTTTTTTTCTCCCACACCTTACTTTTTTTTTGAATTACCGTGCCCCCTCCGCCCTTGTTTGACGACGACCAATAGCATTTCTATCCCCTTATTTTTTTTCTATTACCTCCCTTCCAGTCTCTTGCAACAGCGGAACCTCTGCCTGCTCCCCCGTCCCCTTTCTCTCTTCCCTTGATTTGACCCCTCCTCTCTGACTCCGACGGGTCCAGTTGCAGCCGTTGAGTTATTGATTTCATGCGCTTGTGTTTGATTTGGACTATTCTTTCTTGCTCGCCGCCCCCTTCTGTTCCACCCCCCAGTATGATCTTCTCTTCAGCTAAGGTTATTGACCGTGGAGGCTTCTCCCTTTTCCTTGTCTAGGTTCATTTCGTGGTTTTCAACATCCCGTTTTTTTCTTTTCCCCACTTTTATTTTTTTTTTAGGTAGTGCTCCCCCTCCTCCGGGATGCGTTGCGACTTTTTTCGCTTAACGTTTCGCCTGTTTCTTTCCTCCCGCCCCTTCTTGTGCGTTTGTTCGTGTTGACAGGCTGGCAATTCTCTCATTTTTTTGCTTTTTCTTTCTGCTTTTCGCCTTCCCTCTTGTATTTTTGCCCCTTGGCTGTGTTGTATGATAGTACCCTTTCTTTTTCTCCCCCCCCCTCCCCCCAATGTTTATCCTCTCACGCCTACAAGACCGGGTTTCTCGTGCGTCCCATCTGGCTTTTTGGACACACGTGCTTTCCCCCACCCATCCCCCTCTTGTTACTCCCATCAGAGTGCGTTCACACGTAGGTTTTTTTCCTCCCAGTTGTTGTTCCCCTCTCGGCTTTCCCTTTTCTTTCCCCTCCTCTTTTATTTCGGAAGATCATATACCTCCGGGGAGTATTTTTCTCCCCCCTAGCCCACGACCCTCCGTTCCGGGCCCGCTTTTCTTTCTTGTTTCCCATTTGGCCTGCACCGTTGACTCCAGACGCTGCCTTTCTTTTCACCCTTTATTTTTTTCATTCGGGTCCGGATCGTCCCTTCCCTTCCTGAGGCAGGTTTTCAATGGCCAATTCCCTACTTCTTCCTCTTGACCACCCCTCCTCCGTCTGTTTTCCCACAAACTCACCCAAAACAATATTTCCGCCTACCCGTCCCTTTTCCGTTTAATCCCTACCTCTGACCTTCGTTTCTTTTACCTCTCTCCCCTGCGACGCAAGAGTGGCCATAAATCCCTCTTTATTTCCCGAGGATTTTCCGAATATCTTAGCCTCAGACATATTCCCTTTGCCGGCTCACCTCCCGTTCTCCCCCCGTTTGTCTCTCCACAATTTCTGATCTTGATCCCCCCCCCCCCTTTACCAGGACCCCCTGCCCCGTGCCTCCATGAGATGAGCATATTCTTGAATAAACCGAAAGGCACTGCTGGTTGTGTTCCTTTTTTTCCCTCTTTTCTTCACCCGGTTCTCTGATTCGACCTCCTCTCACCAAGCACTTCCCCGTCTCCTCCCCTGTTTCTCCAATTCTAGTTGCCCTCCCTCCCAAGTTGTCCTTTTTTTAACCTTTCCTAGTTTGCCCAGGAACTGCTTTTTGGTTTTTTTTTTTCTTACTATTTTTTAATCTTCTTTTTCCGCTCCTCCCCCCCCCCCTCCTTCACTTCAGCTATGGTCAGTACGTTTTACCCGAATGCTTTACTTTTTCTTATCTCTTTGCGGTGATGTTCCTCCTGTTTGTGTTTTTTTTTTCTGCTTCTCCTTGGTTTTCTGTTGGGGTGTGTTTTTTTGTTTTTCTTTTTGTTGTGTTGTTTTTTTCTTTGTTTTTTTTTTTCCTCTTGTCTGTGCTTTTCTTCTTTGTAGCACATAGTGTTCCTCGCGGAATTACTCCCTTTCGGACCCTTCTTTTCTTTTATTCCCAGTACAGACAGTTTCCCTTTTTCCCTTCCCCATTTTTTTCTTTATGGTCCATTTATTTTTTTTCCCACACCGACCGGTTCTTCGTTTTTGTTTCCGTTCCTTCTTTCCCTCTCGCTTCTTCTCCCGCATCTCTCTAAGTCCCGACTGGAAAGTTTTGGATTGTACTTTCGGCGATTTTGATCTTTTTTTCAAGACTCTTTTTTCTTACGAAATTCCCCTCCTTCTTTAGTGTTCGCCCCGTAGTTCTTCCAGGAAAATTTCCCCGTCTTTTTCAGTTGTATGGCCTTTTTTTTGTTCTTTTCCCCCCTTTTACCCTTCTTTCCCGTATCGCCCTTTTTTGACAGGCACCCCCCCCTTCTACCGGTCTACTTTTTGTACCGTAGCGGTTCCACGAGTCCGGTTTTTTTTCCATGCTCCTGTTTTTTTTTTACTCCCCTTCATTTACGGTTGATCGCGTCCACACCCGAGGACCTAGCTCTTTTCTATAATCTAAGTGGTGGTTTCTTCTATATCGCGGTTTTTTCCTACATCCGGGATTTTTTTTCGTCCTTTTATCACGACTTCACCGGTTTCGTTTTCTTTCCCCTCTTGGTCACCTCCCCCCAAATCCCCTTTCGGGTGGTCTTATGCCGGGGAATAGTCTCTCGGTCCTTTTGCTTTTCTCGCCTTCCCCAACGCTGTATCCCCCCCCCTTTTTGCCCCTCGTTTCTTTGCCTGGAATATTAGTTCACGATTGCTTTTTGAACCCAAGCGACAGTTTTTTTTTTTTCACCTGGCCGTTTAGCCACCTTACCCGCCTCCCTCTCCACCTCTCTCCCCCTCAGTTTTCTATCTGCGCTTTTTCTGTTCGTTTGCGAATGTTGCATTCCCCGTCCGGTTTCCTTTCTTGTGAACCCCCCCCAGCTTAGTTTTTTTTTTTCCTGCGTTCGTTTCCCTACTAAGCTCTCTGTACTGGCATTCCTGAAATGGCTTTATTTTCCTTCCGAGATCCCTCCCTTTTCTTGCTCGTTATTTTTCCCGCATTCTTTTTTCTTTAACCCCCCCTCCACCTACTTCACAGTGGCCCCCGTCCCACTTCGGTTTGATACAATATGTTGTCATTTCTCTTCCTGTCTTGTTCTTAGTCCTTTTGTGCTTTGCTTCTTCGCACAGCCTTTTTTCAGCAGCTTATTTTTACCTTCATTCCGCTTCTGGCCCGAGACCTTTTCCCCCCTTCTCCTTATTCCTCCGCCCCTTTGGCTTTTTGACCAGGTTGAGAAGTTCTTGAATTGATTGTTTTCAGTTTTTTCTCTGGGCGATCAGGTCTGACTTTCTTCTGGCTACAATCTTCTCCCTTACCGTCCGTTCTGGGACTCCTTTTCTTCCATCTCCCTTCTTTCTGTAGAGGGCGGTTTCTTGCTGGTGGCGCCTTAGCCCCCCTTACCTTTGTCCTTCCGGTCTGCGTTCCCCTCTAATCTAATTTTCTCCCTTTTTCTAGCCCCTTTTCCAGAATAGATCCGCCTCGTCTACAGCGTGTATGCTCCCCGCCGCGTTTCCCTTTGCCCTGTGGTACTGTTCACTACGCTACCTTTTTTTTTTTCTCCCGTCGTCCATGTGTATCTAACGAGACTGCGGCTTGTAGTTTGCCTGCCTTTGTTAGTGTCTTTTTTTCTTTTTTTCGTCTTTCCCCCAATCTGTTACCAGTTTATATTCCGTCATTGACCAGCTTTGTATCTTTCCACCCACATTTCCCGGCACTGGTCCTTTTCTTGTTCCCTTTTTTTTCAACCACGATCCTTGTGTCCACCCTTCCCCATCATCGGGCATTTAACACGTAGGTCTCCCTTCTTCCCCCTTTTCCCTCTTTTCCCTGGGATATCTCTTTCCTCCATCGTTTTTGTGTCTTCTCTCTCTCACATCCTTGCCTTTATGCAGCGTTCCTTTTTGCCACGGGCCCTTTTTTGAGTTGTTTCACCCCAACTTTTTGTTTTGACCCCGTTAAGATCCCCCCTTCCTGCTCGCCTTTTGATCTTTTGCTTTAACTGGAACGACTGTCCCCGCCTTGCGGCAGTGGTCCCTTTCCTGTACCGTCGAAGTTTACCACTACACCCTCACTTGCTTTCTCCCCCCACCCCACCCCCAAATAGAAGTCCCGATCACAATTTACCTATTTCGACCCCTCCTTTACTTCACCTTTTACGCGGCTTCTCGCCTTTCTTCAGACCACCCCCCCCCCCTGAAGAAGACTTTTGCTTCAACAATGCTTTTTCCTATTTGAGTTTCCCCGAGTTGCCTCGACGGACGTCCGCAGAGGGCTAGTGGTCCTCCTTGACTCTTTTCAAAACCTTTGTGCCCCCTTTTCTTTCGCACCACTTCCCTACAAGTTTGACCGCTATTCAGCCTCCAGTTTGCCTATAACTCCCTTATTGATTCCGAGTGGTTCGTCTGATTTTTTGGCGACCTCCTTCTCTCCAATAAGTCCCTCACCTGTCTTCCAACCCCTTGTCCCTGCTGTCTTTAACTTTTGTCGTTCACGTTTTTTTTTCTACTGCTTCCCTTTTTTTCGCAGTGAATATTATTCTTCTTTTTGCGCCGCTGACCGGCCCTCGTGAAGCTGTCTTTACCCCCCCTCTCCTTCCTCTCGTGCGGCATTTTACAACCCCCTTCTGTTTGTTCGCAGCTTTGTTTTTGTGATAGCCCTGGTCCCGCGGTCCGTTTGCCGCCTCCTTTTCGACGAGTAAGGTGTTTCCACGATTCCCTTCCTTCCCCCTACACGTCCTCGTCTGTCACGTTTTTTTTGAGCGAACACCCCCTTTTGACTTTTTTTGTTTGGTTTTCGCCCCTCATCTTTTTTGAGCCCCCCCCGAAGTGGATCTTTTTTCCTCAGGCCTTTCGCTTTCCTCCCTCCTTTTCATTCCTTCACGGCTAAAGTGTGACCATCGCCCAGAGTCATTTCCACTTTCTCCCTCTTGGTTTTCTCCCCCTCCCTTTGACGTTTTTCAAAGACGTGGGTCCTGACGGGTCGTTCGCGGTCGTAGGCGCAAGCCCCCTCCTTTTTTCTCTCTTTTCTGCCAGATACTTCTCCTTGTTCCCTTTTTGGTTCTTCTGAACGGTCCTCTTTGTTAGCCATGTTAAGGGTCCCTTTTTTGTTCCACAGTTGATCGGCCGTGTTTCGTCCTCCCCCTAGATTTTCTCCTCTTTCTTTTTTTATCCCTCTTATTCCTTTTCTTTCTCCGTTTTCTCGAAGCGACAGTCTCCTGTTCCTTTAAGCCATGGACTGCCTTTTTCCTCTCTGCGCGTTCTGTTCCACGACTCCCACCTTGAGCATTTGGTTGGTCAGGTTTTTTTTTACTCAGCTTCTTTCCTTCTTTTCTGTTATTCCCGCAGGAAAGTAGGCACTACGTTTGTCTTTGCCGTTTTCCCTCGTTTCCCTGAGTCGGTTGTTTCTCCTTCTACCTGATTGTCTCATACATTTTTCGCTCCTTTTTTTTAGCACCCTTTCCCTCGCCCGCCTACCCCCCACTTTCGGACATTGGATTCTTTTTACCCGCCTTAGACCTAATTCGCCGCCGTCCCTTCTTTTCGCTCCCCCCTTTAGTGGTTTTTCGCGTCAGCCTCCAATTCTTTCTTTTTCTTCAGGTTCCCCCGCCTGGCACATTGTTTAGTTTTCTGATCCGCTTCGAATCCGATTGTCCTCCTTTTCCCTCGGTCTCACCACTCCACCGCCTCCAATTACCTTTGTCCCCCTTTCGGTTTGCGTTAAACTATGTCGGTAGTCGCTTTCTTCTGCCCATCCTTTTCTTAGCGTTCCCCTTTGAACTCCTATGTGCCTTCAAGTTATGACCCTACCCCGTGGTTTTCCCCCCTGGACCCATTCGGCATCCAGAGGGCTGTCGTTTCCTTCCCCTTTTGTCCTATTTTACTGATTTTTTCTTTTGTGTTTCTTTTATTTTCCTTTTTTCCTTTTCATCGTTCTTCTCCCTTCCAACCTGTTTCCCTTAGCGTTAAGAACGGGCGGCCATCCTGTTTTTCCTGTCTAGGTAAGCCTTTGTGGTGGTTCCTTCCCAGGACTGCTTTTTCCCAATTTTTGTCTCCTCTTTAGTTCTTTACAAGCATTTGAATGAGTTTTTTGATCGGTCCCTTCATCATGTTTCCTTACCAAGAGTTTTTTTTTTTAGTTTTGTCCCCTTCTTTTAGTGATTCATGTCTTATGCGCTGTCGGAGCCACGAGACATTTTGTTATCTTGCGTGTGTTTGGTGCATTCTTTTTCTTTGTTTTATTCCTAAGGTTTTTTTAGGGGTAGTGATCTCTTAAATTTATATTCCCCAATCCTGACTCCCAACCTTGAGGGAAGATACCTCCGTACATAAGCGGTTCAAATTTACCCCCGGTTTGTTCTAAGGGACCCCCACCCCCCTCCTCAATGGTTTCTCTCTCCTGAACTTTTGCTCAACTACAAAGTTACACCTCAACCTTGTTTTTTTCCCTATTTTGATATCTGGTTACCTATCGTTTCTCCGAGTATCTCTTTAACTTCGTGTTTTTTTTGCGAGTAGCTTGACTTTTGGTAACCCCTTCTGAGTCCCGAGTCCCCTCTCCCCCCGTTCACGCTGATGATTTTCCACACTTTTTGCGCTGTTCCATAATCCTATTTTGCAGCTTTCTGGCAACTTGTGTTTTCCTTGTTTTTTCCTTTTTGAATCTCCCCATTTACTTTCCGTCATGGATTCCCCCCCTTGTAGATCTACGCTCAGCTTACCACTAACCCCTCCTTTTTTGCGTCAACAACCAACCACCCTCCATCTTGGCGCGCTTTTTAGAACGCTACTCCCCCCTTAGCTCTTATGTTAGATCCTCCCCCAGTTCTCCCCTCTCCACTTTGCCCCCTCCCTCTGGAACGTTCGGGAAGTCTTCGACAGATGATTTTCCTTCTTTGAACTCACGACATTTTCTTTTCTGATGATCCCTCCTAAAGGTGGGAACTCACCTGCTGGATGGTTCACCCCCCCACTTCCATGCCTTCCACCTTCCCCCCAAGTTTCCGACTAACCCCCGTTTGATACCTCAGTAGACTTTATTCTGACTTTTTTGAGGTTGATGTCTCTTTCCATCCCTGATAGCACGTCAAGCCCCCTCTTCCTTCTTCTTTTTTCTTCCTGGTTTCCCTCCCGTTTATATGTGTCCTGGCTCGGCCAGAGAAGGACGTGTTTTTGACCTGATTTTTTCTCTTCCTGTGTGAGCTCGACTCCCTCGTGGTACTCCTTTTACCCCCCTCTCCCCCAATGTCATGAATTTTTCCCATTATGCGTTTCCCTTTCTTGAATCTTTTTTTTCCTTTTGGCTTTCTGCTGATATTTCTATTTTCCCTTTGCCCCGTCCTTTAGAGCGAATTCCGTAGGATACCCGAGCCTTTTGCCCCCTATCAAACTCTTTTATTTAAAAGTCTCTTTTTCTTTCCACACCCACAGCCTTCTTCTTTTTTTCTATTTTTGATTCCTTTTCGCACGCGATGTTAGTAGTTAGCAAGAGCCCTGAGAATTTTTTCCGAGCAGGCGTGTCTTCTCTGAGCTTCCTTTCTTCCCCTTACCTTTCTCCTGTTCGAAGACAATCGTATTGATTGGTTTCTTCCAACGCAATCGTCGGTATTCCATCTTCCCCCCTCTTTGTTTTTTTTTCGAAGTCTTGACATTTTTTTGTCTCTCTCTGCCCCTGCCTTTTTCCCAACCTTCTAACCTTTTTCCCAGGGTCCACACCCCCCTTCGCACTTTTCATTTTTGGACATGAGTTCCAATTTCATGGCCGTTTTTCCAGATTACCCCCCGTTGGAGCACCTTGGACAGGTAAGTTAGACAGTTTCTCGTCCGGCTCTGAACCCCCCCACGATACGATCTCCTCCGTTGTTGTTTTGACTTTCTTCCTTTTTGTATTCTTTTTCCTCTTCCCTAGTTGTTAGGCTTTAAGTACTTTGCACGTAAATCGGTTCTTGTTCCCCCGTTCGGGCCTGCCCGGTTACTTACCGTGGAATGTTTTTTGTGGCATTTCGTCGCCCCCTGCTTTCCCCGTTTTCTTCTCTTATTGCGATAAGACAACCGCGCTCACGTCGGCCCACCTACCCCTTTCTTTTCTGAACCTTTCCGTTCCGTCTTGGGTTCCCACCCTTCACTCCCCCCCTTTTTTTTCCTGCGTCTTTTCCCCCTCGCCGTACCTTCCAAGCTCGGACACTTAGTTTTTGTCTATTTTTTTCGCCTTTTCACTGAATGGCCTACGAAGTTTGCTTATCTTTCACCCCCCCTCTTCTCCCCTTTCCCCGGTTGTGGTTTCTAAGCAAGGTTCTCAACCGACGCTATGGGTCTGTGTCCGCAACTCTGTCTTTTTTATTGACGAGATATTCTCGTCTTAAAGTCCTTTGAGCATCCTCCTTTTCTTCTTCCATCACCCCTTACACGATTTTCGCACCGCTTCTGTTTTGACTCTTCCCCCCCCCCCTCCTTTTTAGTTTTCTGGATTCTTTTAATCATTACTCCTTTAAGTCTATTAACCATCCTTCATAGCTGAATTGCTAAGGTCCTTCAGATGAGAGAGGTAGGGAAAACCCCCTTTTCCCGATCGTAGTGCCTTTCTTTTTCCTTCCATTGACCTTCTATCCTTCTGTATGTTTGGTTTTTGATTTCGCTCAGTTTCTTTTTCTTCCCGCCCCTCAGTCTTCTCCGTTTTTCTTCTTTATCGGCACCGAACTTTTCATTCCTTTTCGGTGCTTACCCTTTTTTAAGGAACCTTTTGTGTGCGTTTCCCTATTGTCTGAGGGCCCCCCTTTCCCTTTTGTTTGTTTTTTTTCGCGATTCCAATAGACTCTGGGTTTGTTCCTGTCCTCCTAGCCTTTGCGTTGAGCCGTCCCCTGTTTCACTCGCTGAGACCGCTTGGCGGCTTTTCCCCCCACTTTTCTTTAGAACGTCCTCACGCCCGTCCTCTTTTTTTTCTCGATTTGCCTTCTTTATCGGCCCTGCGATGGTGGTTTTTTTTCGCACCTCTTTTTTTTTTTGGCTGGCTTTCCGTCACCCTCTTCTTCGTTCTTTTGCCCTCGCTCCGGAACTTCTTATCCTTATTCCCCAGTGCCCCGTGTCCAGATCGGTCCCAAGTTAAGTCTTCTTGCGTCTGCTTGCCCCGCCAGGGTTACACACACACCATGACCTTTACTTTTCCGTATAGTATCACTTTCTCCACTTTATATGTTGTAGGATCTCTCCTAATCCTAGTTTGTTGTTTGATCTTATCCCTATCCTCCCTTTTCTGAGTATGTCCCCACACTTTTATCCGCTGAATAGTGGGTTCACCCTTTTCTTTTTCTCCACTATGGTGTTTCCTAATTCCTCAATCCATCCTCTATTTGACGAGTTGGAGTTGTCTTTCCCGCGTTTTTTTTTCCCCCTTGAGTCACTTTTTCTTAAGGGATTCCTGTCCCATTTCAGATATTTCTAGAAGTCATGACCGACCTCACCCTCCCGTTCGGTTTAAAGCCCCTCCATCCTCTTTCCCTTTTCCCTTGATCCCAACCTTATCCGATGTGCTCCGTCTCTCAGGACCCCCGGCCCTCATCTGAAAAAAGTTTTTTTCCTACACGCGTTTTAGACTTTTGTGTAGATGGCGGACTGACTGCTCCCTTCTTTTTCTCGGGATTTTCGAAAGAACGTTCCCCCCGTTTGTTTTACCCCCCCTTCCCTTTTTTTTTCAACATCTCACTGACGAAAAGTCCGACCCTCTGATGCCTCCTTTTAACCTTTTTCAAAGACCTTCGGTTTTGAGCATTCGCTTCTTCCTTTCTCCTCCCCCATGCACGACAAACACTCCTCAGTATCCGTTTTCCCACTTCCCTCCTTTAGTTTCCCCCCTCCTTTCCTCCCCCTCTTTTTTGTTTTCCACGGAATCCCAGAGTTTTTTCCTTCATGGAGAGGCCTCCTTGCTACTCCCTGCCAACTTTTTATCTTCTTCCCAGACTTAAATCCCAATTGCTTGGTCAGTAGTCCCACGCGTGGTTTTTGCCCCTTTTTTTCTAAGGGTCGTGGGTCTTGTGGTTTGTCTTACGAGTCGTTTCATTCTTTCCCCTTTCCCGCTTTTTTTCTCGCGCCACCGAGCCAGGCGTTGCCGTTCCCGAGAGCGTGGCGTCCCCCGTTTTTTTTTGCTGCCTTAAATTTGACTCCCTTTGTTTCTCTCCCCACTCCCCTCTTCCCTGACCGGTTCGCGTGTGATCTAGCCTCGCAGTATTCCCTCCTTCCAGTTTGTTCGATTTTTTCTTTTTTTTCGTTCCTTTTTTGTTCTGCCAGTAATCTCCCTGTGCGATCCTCCCCCCCCCCTTTCCTTTTTCAGCATTTACGTGTGTATCTTCCAATCCACCTCTGCTTTTTTCTATTTTTGGTGTGTTCCTCACTTCGCGCCTCTCATCCTGCCCGCCTTCCCGGCCATCACTTTCACAGGACATTTGGGTGTTTGCTTAGTTACACCTCCAATTAATGGGCGCGCCCCCTATTCCCTTTTATGTCTTTTCTTCTGGCCCCCTTCTTTTACTGTCCGGTCCTTTTTCCCTAAATTTTTTTATCTTCCATCAGTGTTGTTGATTTTTAGAAATCTTTTTCTTTTTCTTTTTGCTTCTCCATCCTTCTTTTCCTTCATTCTCATGGCCTTCTTTTCGCGGAGAAGTTTGGCTTCCCCCCCCCCCCCCATGTTATATCGTGCTTTCTCTCTAGGAGCGCCCTTTCGCTACCTACAACCCCCGTTAGGTTAACAACAATTTTCATGGAATAACGCCCCCCCCTTCTTCGGGTTTTTTCCAACCCTTCCCTACTTTTAGGCGATAAGAAAGTTCCCTGCTCCTCGCCAGACATTCACCCCTTCTTCCTTCTTTTTTTAGAGGGTTCCCCGACTTTTCCTACTGTCGAATCCTTTCTTCCCCCTGATATGTTAGAGTTTCGAAAGATTTTTTTTCCCCTTTTTCCGTGCTGCCGCACCGACTATTTTTTGGTTAGGCATACCTTGATAAATTGTTACGGCTATCATACGTCTTTTTCCTCCCTCCCTTAGAGGGCGACTTTAAGGTGAAAAAATCCGAACTGATGATTTACCCGTCTTAGTTATTAGATTCTATTCTTTACGATTCCTCTTCCCCGATGTTTTTTCTCCCTTGACTCCCTTGATTTCAGATTCTTTATATTGGTCCCCATATGATCTCCCTCCCGGGATTTTCCCCCTTTCCTCTTTGTTTTTTGATCCGGTTTAGACTTGCGTTTTTCTTCTGATCGGGACTCCAGTTGATCAGCCATCAGTCCGACTCCCCCCTACTATTTTTCTTTTATAAAGAACTGTGCTGTTCTCCCCCTTTAGTCCCACGGAATCTGTTTTCTGCCCATCCATTATTCCCCCAAACTGTTTGTCGGTAGTCGCGCCCCCCCCTTTCTGCCCCCTGGCTCTATTCTTCCTTAGAGCAGTCCTTGTTGCCCCCGCTATTTTCTAATTATTTTTCGGATTTCTTTTCTTAGATTCCTTTTCTCCAGCATATTCAAGTTTCGATTGTTCGAGTAGTTTGTTGATTCCTCTGGGATTTGTTTATGTTTTTTTTCCCCTCCCCTTCGGGGTATGGTAGTGATAGGCTTGTTATTCCCTTTTCCACATTGGTCCACCTTAGTGGTCCTAGTTGGCATGGTATTTTTGGTCCCTCTAGGACTTTTGATTACTTCAAAAAAAAGCTTTTAAAAACTCCTCCTCTTTCTTTTGAACCCGTATGTCTCTTGGAAACTATTTTTGTTTTGTCCCCCTTGATGATATTTTTTTTCCTCGTTGTTGTGTGAGAAATTAGAGTCCCTTGAGATTTAATATCCCTTTCCCTTTTTCTTGGCTTGTTTTTACCCCAAATTGGTCGTTGCTTCCCCTTTCGTTTAAAAGTTGTCCTTCTTTTGACCCCATTTTGGCTGCATTTATTATTTGACAAGAGGAGGGTCACCCTGACCTCCCCTTTGTTTCGTCCTCACAGTTTACTCTCCCTCGCTGCCCACCCGCCCTGGCGTAAAAACCACAAAATCCCTCGGTCGACTTCCAAACTGAATTATAACCATCCCCCTAAAAATCGATTGTCTATTTCTGTAGATACCCAGGTGTCGTTCAAGCTTCGCTGTCTCATATTTCTCACTTTTCGAGTGTGACATCCCATTTGTACGCTCAGAGTGCTCTTTTTTCTTTGTACCCCTTTGAATGGATTGGATCACCCCCCTTCCTGTCCTGCTGGACGGATTCTCCTCCCACGTTCTCTTTTTTTCCCACTTCCCCTATGTTACGATCTCGTGTGGGAGAGCCCGTTTCCTGTTTTTCTTTTTTCAACTTTCAATCCCTCCCTTTTCCTCTTTCTGTTTAGGATGAAGTTTGAACCCCCCGTCGGCCTCTCTCTGATTTTTTTGCATCGGTCCTAGTTTCGGGGATGTCCTTCCCCCCCGCTTTGTCCTCGTAACGGCTTCACTACTTAAACGCGAAATGCTATTGCCAGTCGTCCCCAACCTTTTTGCTTATCAGGTATGTGTTCTTTTTTTTTCTTTTAGTACCCGACCGCGTTTAGTTTTGTTTTTTCTGAATGCGAAGGTCTCTACTGCCCGCCCCACTTATCAATTTTTTTTTACATTCTGTGGCTCTTTTCCTTTCTCGTGCAACCCCCCCCACTTTCTTTTTTCTTTTGACCGTCTCCTGCCGGCCCCGATTTCCCCATTTCGAAGTTTAGTGATCGCCGGAGCATATCCCCTTCCTCAGTTGGTCGTCTTTTTTCTTTTCCTTTTCCTAGGTGCTTTCCCTCCCTCTTCGGCCTCACCTGATGTTGTCCGCCCCCCCCCGACCTCCTGTCCTATTGGCCCATTCGCAACTTACTGTCGGGAGGTTTTTTTCGTTCTAGACCCCTTCCGAAGCGTAGCTCTAGCCCATTTTACTCCCCCCCTTCTTCTTCATTGCTAAGCTTAACGTTCTGTCGCCGATACCGGTTTCGCTTGAGATTCAGACCTTCCTATAGTTTGTTTTTCTCCCTACCACGTTTTTCTCCGCAGTGAGAGATCTTCGCTGTTGTTGACTCATCGGCATTTTTTCGGAATGACTGTGACATTTATTTATAGTTTGTTCTTCTCCCTTTTGTTAAACTTTTCCCCCCTCTTTGCCGTTGGTCAGTGTGTAGTGTTTTGCTAAGTGCTCGGATGCTTTCGTTTTTCTGCTACGACAACCCCTCGTTTCGCTACCCCCCGAAACGTTTTTTTTTTTGGAATTTCCTCTTCTTTTGCGGTTTTTTTAAAAAATTCTTTGTCTTCTTTAGTACAGGCGATGTTTCAACCTCCCTTTTTCGCCTCCCCCCCTCCATATACCCTTCTATCTGCTCTTTCAGATTAGTCTCTGTCTCTCTTTCTTGTCTTGATATATGTTGTCCCCCACAAACTCCATAAATTTGGTGGTGTGAGCTCCGCCCTTGGTGAAGCACATTGGATCCTTCCAGCATGTCTTTACTTCTTCCCATATATATTTTTTTACTGTAGTGGCGCGCTCCTCCCGGTCGGTTATAACCCACGCCAATCAAATCATTTAACCATTTCCTTCCCTCTTGTTTACGATTCACCATCGCTTTAGTGGTAATTTTTTTTGTTAATCTGCCAACGGGCAGGCCCCTTGCTCCAGCGGACTCTTACTCTCCCCCTCATCTAACTCTTTTCTTCTGAGGCTTTGAAACCATCCTACTGATAGGATTTGACTTTGCTTTTTTTCCGGGTCCATTGCCTTTCCACGTGTCTTTAATGAGTGTGGATTGATCGTTACTCTACGTTATGTAATCACAGAGGACTAACCCCCTAAGATAGCTTATTCCTTTAGGTCACCCTGAAGTGGAACTTTTGTCTTCTTCGTTTTACGAGGGTCTGTTCATTCCGGGTGTCTTGTCTGAGTGTCAATTTTTTGCATTTCTTTAGAGCTAATTGGTTGTCTTCCCCTTTCCATCTTCTCTTTCATTCTATGCTTCGTTCCTTTTTTCCCCCTCTCTTGATCCCCTTCGTTGCAGTGACCAGGTTTTGTTTTCTGGCCCATTCTTTTTCATGGTGAGGTGTCTAAAGTCTTGTGTTCGTCCCTTCCCGAGGTTTTTTTGGTCTTTCAGCTTCTTGTTTGTTTTATGTAGTCTTCCCTTTATCGGCCATTTTTGACTTCTTGCTTGCAAGGTCCGCCTTTCGTCCGCGTTCCAGGATTTTGTTCACTTTGATCTCTCTCTTGTCCCCTTTGTCTTTCTTTTCCCCTTTTTTTTGTCAACCCCTTTGACTGGGAACACCTCCATCGGTCCCCCCGTGCGTAGGTCCCCCCACTTCATCCAACTT
>Ga0179591_1311251_pt1 | contig 16916 bp, 18 predicted proteins | sample CZOMad2_1_08_16f_FD_182891 | JGI IMG/M metagenome (GOLD analysis project Ga0179591, IMG submission 182891) | Vadose zone soil fungal communities from Angelo Coast Range Reserve, California, USA - CZOMad2_1_08_16fungal (PacBio error correction) | ecosystem: Environmental > Terrestrial > Soil >... | reverse complement strand
TTCCTTCCCATTTAATTCCGGAAGAAGGTTTTTGCTTTTGCCCCTTGGAGGATTATATTGCTTCCCTGATCTGTAATGGACTGGTGCGCGCTACGCTTTTTTGTATTAGGTGTTTGTCTTCTTCTCTTCTCCCCCCCCGGCCCGGGAGATTCCAGCATTAGAGGTTTTTATTCGACTTTGTAGTTTTTCGGTAGGCGCGTGTAATTCTTCTGATGTAGTTAATTTTACCTTTTTTTTTTTCCCTCTTAGAGGGGTAGGTTCCTGAGCCCCCTTTCTGTGAGGAGATTCGATCCTTTTCTGATCTTAGAGGATGATTTTACTCTTTGGTCCCCAGGTCTGCTGTGATGTCCCACGCTGGGAGGGAAAGTGAGTGACCTTTCCCTCCCCTTCAAGCCCTATAGTGACCCTTCTGACTTATCCTTTACCCGCCCCAGGCACCCCACTTCTTACTCCAGTCTCCCCCCCGACGACCTTTCCAACGTTCTGATTTCTTTGCGGAGGAAGGCAACTTCCCTGTCCTCTAATCCCTGACATTAGCTTCCGAAGATCCCAAAGAGTCGTAGTTCCTTTTTCTCTTCTGTGATGGTGGTGAGTGGAGGGCCCTCCTCTCTCCCGAGCAGTCGTAAGGCTCAGAGCCCCCTTTCACATTCTGAGGGAAGAGACACGATTTTCTTCAGCCTGATGGGAAAGGACGTTTCCTCATCGAAATTGTTTAGTGGAACAGTTTCCTGTTTCCATCCTAAGAGGGTGCCTATTCCCCCCCCATCATTGGAAGGTGTAATGTTTCCTGTTGATTTTTGTTAAGCAAACTTTCGTTCCCCCAGGGAGGGTCTGAAGAACATCGGGCCCTCTATTTTTTGAGAGGATCATGACAATCCGCCTACCCCGTACAACCCTTTTCCTTGCCATTCGGGTCCTTCAATTCATGAGAGTAGTCCCCTCCTTCCGGTCCTGAGATGAACGGACTTTAGTAGGCTTTCCTTATGAGGCGCAGCTCCCCGAGAAAAGGACTTTCTGCTTTCTCCCTCCTCTTTTTGGAGACTTGACTCGGGTGTTCTTTTTCTGCGGTAGCCGAAGGGCTTCTCCGTTCCGTTCCCAGATGCAGTCTTTTGGACGTTGGCCTTGAGCTTTAGTCTGATCTTTCTTTTGTTTACTAGTCACACATTTCCCCCCCTTTCAACTTCATGAAAAAAGAAACTGGTGGCGGGATGGAGCCATCTTCCCCTTAAAAACTGACATTTCCCCCAGACTTGGGAGAGATCCCTTTCCTCTACCTTTTGAGAATTTCTTTTTCAGCCGCGTACTTTTTGGCCCAGCACGTTAAGGAGCACTTTGCTAAGGTGATCATCTCACTTCCCCCAGGCCAAGGGAGGCGCCCGACAGTGAGGCAATCTTTTTACCTTCGACACCCGGAATCCTTGAGGAAAGCCCCCGGGCTGATAGGAGTGGTCTAGAAGAGATCGACTGCTGTTAAGAAAGACTTTTTCCTTTTGCCATAGACTTTTTCAGTTCAGCTTTCCCCCCACGGTGTAGACCCCCATCGCTATTCATTCCGCAGTAGAACCCTCCCCAAGACCCTCTTTTTCTTCCATGGCCGAAGCTGGCCACCAAATCCCGTCGTGATTTTGACGTTCATTTTCATTTTTTTCACCCCTTGCTCCTGTATCAAAAAGAAGTATACCCCCTTTTTGTTTTTTTCGAGATTTTTTTAAGAGGACCCCCTTTCCTTTCCCCGTTGGACAGAGGCCGCCGGACGCCTTCTTATCCATTGAAAGAAGGTCATTCCTCCGTTTTAAGAAGTTTTGAACCACCGTCCCCTCTCCCTTTCTTGTACCCAGTTTTACATTCCGCGCTCCTAGGTCCGTTAAGCTTTCTCCACGGCAACATTCCCCCCCGTAAATTAAAAGTGTACTCCTCCCTCCCGACCCTGAAAAAAGCCCAAATCCCGTTTGCAGCAGTTTACCCCTTAGACGGTCCGGCCAGCATTCCCCGCACTGAGGCACCCCCCTATGACAGTGAACTTCCTACAACCTCCTATAGATGAAGGAGACCCATCCCTACCCTCTACTTATAATCAGTTGTTGTTGTTGAGCGTCTCTCTGGGTGATACCTGTTTCAGGATATTTCCATTTTAGATTAAGTCACTGAGGTGCCTTTCTCCCCTGAGGGCAGATTAATCCCGCTCTGAATTGCCCAAAAGAGTCCCGCCTCCGCACACGGGCTTCTTGCTTCGCAGTCGTGTCCCCCAAGGAATGATAGCTGGGTGTCCAAGGGAGGTTTATCCTCTTCGAGAGAGGATGGCCCCCTAGCCCAAGATACTTGAGTAAGGAAGCTGGAATTTTTTTTAACTACGTCCCTGTCCCATTTAAAGTTATTTCCTTGAGTCCGGATCAACCCCCAGTTATGGAAAGAATACTTCGGATCATGACCCCCTCAGTGAGACGTCATCAGTCTCCTTCCCCTGAACCCCTTTAGGAGGTAACTTTCCGCCCTCTCCGGGGCCCCCCCCAGAAAGGTTTTTTTAGTTTTTTTGTTTGTTTTTTTTTTTTTTTTTTTTTGTCTGGTGTTTCTTTCGAAGGAGACACTTTTTTTTTTCCTCCTTTTTCATGAAGCCCACGAAATTGTCGTGGACCGGTACATTTCCCAGCAGAGGGGAACTTTGGACCCACGCACCTTTTGAGCTGGCACAGGGACACGTGACGTCCATGAGCATCACGACCTGTTCCCATTAGTTCTTTTACTGGACAGGAGAATAGCAAAAGACATTGGCGAGCAAGTGTAAGCGCAGGTTCTCCGATCCACCAAAAGTAAAGATAACCCAATCCGGCGGGAAGGTCCCACCCGGAGAGTGGGCGCCGTCAGGTCCCCAGAACTCGAAAGACTCTGAACTAGGGGAGAAGTGGACCTGAAATTGACTCTAGTAGATGAGATAGACATAAATTTATTTTATGGACCAACTGGGTGTATGGTTATACAATTCACTGGAAGATTTCCCTTCCCCCCTCGAGCGATGACCTCTTCTACTTCAAAAAGTAGTCGGGGGAAGCGTTGGCTCTTAGGGCCTTGAACTCATTTCCCCGACAATAATATGAACCCAGGAGTCGACGAAGTACCCCCCCGGTTTGTAGTATCTATCTTCTCTAAAAGCCCCCACCGGACCGGTTATGTTGAGCTCGGCTTCCCCGAGACAAGGGATGATCGGGAACTTTCAGTTTTTTCTTTCACCAAAGTTACCGATCACTCTACATAAGCACAACCCGATTAGCTCCCTCCCCCAAGAGGTCTCCGCCCCCTTTTCCTCTTTGAGCTTTATTGATGTTAAGATCTTCCTCCTCCTCCTGTCTAAGAAATTTGGCTCCTGGCCGCCTTGCATAACAGGCTTTCCCCCTTGACAGGGACGTCCTTCTTAAAGTCCCCAGAGTTATCTTGGAATGATTTCTCCCAAGTCGTTCGGGCACCCGAGGTGTTCGCTTTTCCCTCCCCCCGTAGTCCGTGAAAGCCTGACCCCTCCCTTTCTAACTCCCTCTGCTGGACTTGACAGCACCCCACTCTTCCCGCGTTCTTTGAAGAAAGGTCCCCCCTCATCTTCATGGAATTCCCCACCCCCTTCTCTCTGTTCGATGATTTACAACTTTCTCCCAAAGCAGCCGGCGGGAAGACCAACCCAAGAGGTTTTCGCTTCCCAGAGACACAAAGGTCCCCGTACCTTTGCCCTTGCAGGGAAGATGCCCCTGCGTTCTATACGGATCCCCCTCCCTCAACCCCCACCTCTTTTCTTCTCTAATACACCAGGTTATCCCTTCTACGCTGATAAGACTTTCGGTCTCTCCCCCCTTTGAACAAAGCCCTCTAAGAATACTGTAGAAAAGTCTGGGTCCCTTCCCAAAGTCATGCCGACCACCTTCCTTCCTCCCCTAAGAATCTTCCCCGCGTCTGACGGGAACTTAAAATATTACACTTCACCCCCCTACTCTGCTTTTTACCGCTCCAGGAAGGACGCGAACAAGTCGTCCATACGACCATCATGCCCCTGATAGTTAAAGAGAATGACCCCAAAATTTGAAGAGATAGATCCCCCCAGCCGACGACTCTTCCCCCCGAGACATCTAAAAATTTACGCCCCAGACAGATAGAGCCCCCCTTACACCCTTCCTGTACTAGAAAGCATACCTAAAGCCCGACACATTTTCTAAGTACTTCCCCCCCATTCCCCTTTCCTAAGGAAGTAGATACTCCCCCTCCCCAACCCCCTTTCCAGGTCCTTTGAGAGTACCCCTGCCCCCTTCCCCGAACTCCCATAGGACCGAAAAAAAGATACAAATAAGAAAAAGTTTCCCAACCGAAAGCCCCCTTCGGCCCTTCCTTGTTACAGGACTGGAAAAAATACAGTTCCTTCCATAAGTTGTTTTTTTTTTTTTTCTGAGATCTTGGAAAGAATTCGTGGCCCTCTTTCGGCGGCTTCTAGGGGATCTGTTTTTGGGTATATTTCTTGCACTCTGATGCCGAAGAGGTTTTTCGCCTTACCCAGCTTGTATTAGGGTCTTGGAGTGAAGCTATGTAAGCGACCTCCTTCGAGTGCCATTTCTCTTTTTTTTTTTTTAGAGGAAGGTCTCTCTTCTCTTTTGAATGTTCTCCCTCGGGCGGAGATTTTGTTATTAGTGACGCTTGTAGTCGTGATTACGTGAGACCCGTAGCTGGTGAGGAGATGCCGTCTCTGCTGCCCCTAGGAGATTCCGCCGTGTCTCCCTATGCTGGTGGCAGACTGGGTTTTCCCCCTGGTAAGATTAGTTCCTTTTTTTTCCATTCCATCCATAGGATATGATTTAAGGGATTGCAGGGTTCCCTCTCAGTTTCCCCAAGACAGCATTGTTTAATTAGTCGGAGTCTTTCTTTGTTCTTCTGGCCCTTGACGCCTTACCTTTCTTACTGAGACTACACCGGCTAGTAGATCTTCCGGGACCCGTTTTTTTGTTTTGTGAGTTCCCCCGAAGTAGACCTCTGATTCTCCTGTCCCCCGGCCAACGTAGATCTGCCTTTACGCGGGCGGCGGTTTAAGCAGTTTGTTTCGACTGGATATGTTCTCTTAGGACTGCCTTCCTTTACCCGGGAGGGTCGTGCGTCCCATTAATTCGTTTGCAGTAGGCACCTGACTTATAGGTAAAGGTTGCCTACCATCTTTTTCGTTCTGTTAAGTCAAGCTTTCTGCAAACTGAGATTGGGTATTTCCTACCCAATCGTTTGGTCCCGGGGGGCCTGTTTTCGTGAATGAAACCAAGAATATATACCCAGCAGGCCCTTGCGAGACCTCCCCATGTTTTAGGCCACTCTTCCCCTGGGCTTATGGGGGAGCATGTTTCCTTCGTCTAGCAGGCAAGTTTCTTTTTTTTACCCCTACTGGCAATATTTCCTTAAGTTTAGCTCTAGGAAGGCAGTTTTCTTGGTATGTAGAGGGTTGCCCCCCACGAAAAGTTGTGTAGAGACGCACTTCCACGCTCAGGCTTTTGCGCATTTCCGCTCCGGCTAGTACATTGCTCTTTTAGTAATCCGGCGAACATGCTTTATGAGAAGATGTTCTCGTGGATTAGACCTCTCTTCCCTTGACCGTGAAAGACTTCACCATTAGATACGGACCCGCTCCATACGGTTCAAGCGTCGAATTTTTGAGAGAAATTTCTTCCGGGCTTCTTTTCTAAGAACCTATTCCCCCCCCTTTGTGTCAGCCACTTTTTTCCCTTTGTCGTCTTAGAAAGATAAAGCCCCGGGCGAGAATAGGCCATCGTGCCCAGTCTTCGGGACCACCCCCTGTGAAGTCAACAAGGAATGGTAGACCTTTGGTTCATCTCTCATTAAAGGGAGCATTCTGTTTTTTACCCTCGAATGAATGTGATATGCGACAAAGGTCAAATATCCGATGACCTTTTCCCAGGTATAATAATCCCCCCGCCTCCCTTTCCGCGGTAAGGGCCGCCTGCGGCATACCGCTTCCCCCCCCTTTTTCAATTTAGGATTTCTATTCCTAAGGCTTCTCTCCGTTTAATGATATATCCCCCCTTTCCGATAAATAGAGGAGCTCCCCCCTTTCGAGGAGTACCCTCCCCTCCTCTAGGAGAAATATACTCTCCAGCCCCACGAGATGCATGATCCCGGTCCCTGGAGGAACTCTTCCTTTCGCCTTTCATTTGACCCCTCAATGAAAGGGGAAGTGACCTTCACCTTTTCCCCTCGGACTTTTGAGAAGTCCGTCCTCCTTTTCCTTCAGAAGCAATCCCCCCTACTTGAAGCACCAGCCCCAAAGATACCCCAAGCTCCGAGTGTTAGCCTTTCTTGAATTCGAAAGTGCCTCCCTCTGTCCCTGAAACTTCCCTTATAAAAAGTCATTCCATTCTATACTCCTATCCTTATCAATGGAATTCTCTCCCCGACAATTTAAATATCTCCCCCCTTTCTCTTCCCCCCCCCCCTACGTTCGTTAGTTCGACTATTTCTTTGGCCCTCCATGATTAAGGAAATATTTCGTCTAGCCCAATGTCCCTATGTGTTCTGAACAGGGTTCCCATACTCGTGTCGTTAAGAGATTAATTTTCTCCTCGTGGGTTTGTTAAGAGTCTTCGGATGGACAGTTTTCTCCCGCGGATGCTGTTGCCGATTCCAGGAGAGCCCAACACGTCGCCAAGAAGGACGACGGTACCCTGTCTCTTCAAATTTAAAGGCTCGTCAAGGTTATTCAAGTGCCTCACAGCAGTTTTTCCTCCTCATTGAGGAGCTTGCCCCTGGATAAGGGGCCTACGATATAGCCGTTCCTAGTCGCTTGACTGGATTTCGGCCCTTCTGGGACAATGCCAGGTTTATTTCCTTTTTGGCCTCGACGGATCACTTCCTAATCCCCCTTCTTCCGCCCCCCCCCCTTTCGAAATGTCAATTTTCTACTTTTCTTGTGTTGCAGCCAGCGGAATTACCCCTCCCTCAACCGAGGCGGAATTGTATGGAGGGCCCGAGGACCGCCCGTCGAGAATAAAGACCTTGCCCCGAGGACCGTCCTCGTCCTTCCCCCCGATAGCTGTCCCCCCAGAGGTAAACTGCCGCTTCAGATATGCGCCCAAGCGATCCCCTCCTTTTAGGGACTTCCTTAGGCCTTGGCTCATTTATTCGCCCTACGACCTTTTTCACCGTTCCTTTTTGGAAGACATTGCCTTAGGAGCTGATCGTCTACCCGTTCCTCAAAGTTGCCTCGCCTGGGACCCTTTGTGATTCGCACCTTTCCATCGAAAGAAGTCGCCCCCTTGCTTGATGCTCCGGATCGAGCTACGCCCCCTCTGTGGTGGGTCCTTTCTAATTTTTGGCTGAGGAGAACCCCCTAATGACAAGCTACAATACCCTTTTTTTTCATCTTTAATCTCCGCCCGAGCGTCTCCTACTAAATGGCGTCTCCAGTCTTTTTCCAAAAGGAGCCCCCACGCGAAATCCTTCCCGTTTAAAGTGCTGTAGGCCCGCCTTAGGCTCGCTCCTTTTCCAATACCCAGATACTTCCACTTTCTACCGTTTCTCCTAGATTCAGTAATGTCCAGTATCTTTTTCAATATAAGCGAAGAAGGTCTCATACAGAAGTCCTCTTTAAAGAGAAGTTCTTCTCCCTTTTAAAGGAAGGCATCCGTACTAATTTAGTGAGGGGCCCTACTAACCCCTCCTAAGCTGGCAGCATTTTTAACCCAACACGAGACAGTGTCCCCCAAGCTGACCAGGTATGCACAGCCTGCCGGACTCACTTCCGTTTAATTAGGGGCCTTACCTTAAAATCTTTCGGAATCTTGAAGATCATACCCTCACCAAGCCTTTCGATGATGGACCTTAGAAAGTGTTTCACCTCCACCCCAGGTCCGGGCTACCCCAAACCTTAGCACACCCAATTTCTTTAATTATGAATTTCTGGCCTCTTAGACAAATGGGCCGGATACTACGCCCCACCCCCCACAACGAACAATCCTCCCCTAATACCGTGACTGATCCCTCAGTATACCACAGCGGAAGAGTTTCCGTAAAATCCACGAGCAGCCCCTTACCCGGTAGTATGGTCCCCTCCCCTGATGAACTTCCAAAAACTAATAGAGCCTCTAGGACCACTAGGTTAAGGGCACTCACCTTTTGAAACCTGTAAACCCTTCCACTTGCTAAGCTCCGAATTCCCCCTGTAGAAAACCCCCAAGCGTAACACTCCCCTACTTGCGAATAGAAGATCAAAAATCCCACTCCAAATTCGAACAGAATGACCCTAACATACTCTCCCATCTAAAACCGGAAATTGGAAGACCCCCTTTCTCACCTCTCCACTCCGGACGAAAGATCAAGACCTCCCAAGCTGACAAATATTACAGACCCCTTTCCCCTTCAGATATACGAACCACCCCCCACCGAAAATTCCCCGCAGTCATGAGCAAATAGGTTCAGTCCGTTCTAAAATATAACCGAAAATTCCAAAAGAACCTCCCTGACGTCTTAAAGAGACCTTCCTCCCAATTATTTTACAATAATCATAAGTTGTTTTTGATTCGATAGAAGCCTTTAAAGATGGGAAGGATGGCGGTTTTCTTTTTCTATGAGTGTTTTGGAGGGTATCTTTCGTTTCTAGGATCTTGCGAGGCCATGAGCAGTCCTCCCTCTTCCTCTACTTTGGTTGAGGTGTACATCCCCGGACTTTTTTTTTTGAAGACCCCTCTTGTGGCCCGTCCTGAGCTTGATTTTTCTGTTTTCCGGCCGAATGTGGTTTCTTGAGAGATTCTTATTTTAGTACCCCCGAAGGGACTCTTAGGATAGGTAATCTTTCCCTTATGAATCTATATGGTGAGGGATTCTTCTTATGCAGATGATAAGCTTAGACTTCTCCCTGTCCTTTTAGAACCCAGAATTCTTATGGACCAGTGAGGTGTCTTCCTGAGGGCATTTTCAACCTTAGCCAGGCCCATTTCTTCAGGTTGGTTCACGCAGTATCTCGGATGTCCCCCCTTTGACTAATGGTAGTAGGAGGAGCGCGATCTCGGAGGTGGAGGGAATACTAATCGAGTTCCCCCGGGAGTCGGAGGCAGCAGATGGAAACGCTCGGATTCGACCCTGGGGATGGTGGTTTGGCGTGTGCCCCGGAGGTTAGAAGTAGCGACTTGATTGAAGGCCTTGAAAGGCCCCTAGGGAGGGAATTTTGTGCGGTTTCCCTCTCGAACAATAAGTGTTTTCTTCCCGCCTTCTGCTCTCTGACCGGTCTAATCTATCTGGGAAAAGGGCTTAGGATTTCTTGGTCCCAATTACTCGTTGCCCCTCCTGGAAAAGAGAAATTCGTTACTTTCTTGAATTTCCAGAAGGCTTTCGTTCCCCCGACCGGAGTCGCTTCTTAACAGTCTCGGTATTGCCTACCTCTTTGAAGCCGTAGCTTTTTGCCTTAGACTTCCCCCTACCCCCGCACCCGCAGTAATCAACGGTCCTGTTTTGACACCGAACCCTTATCTTCTAGGAAGGCCGTATGCTCCAGTGTAGGAAAGTCCCTGCTTCCAAGCATACTACCATCTGGTATGATCGGAATGACCCCTTCTTCCCTGGCCCTGAAGTAGGGCTTATTTGTTTTAGGGAGCGTGAGACCTTTTAGACTTGAAAGCCATTAACCATCACTTCCCTGCGAGAGGTTCTCTAAATGCCGCTCCGGTAGAGCGAAATATATGCTCGTCTGTGAAAGTAGAACCTCTGAGGAACTGGATTGTGATCGAGGATAGCCGCGAGGACAGAAAGAAATCTACCCGGAAACCGCTTTTCTTTTTCACGATTAAAGGGCATCAGCCTCGGAGAAAATTGGCGCCCGCCGTCTCCGGGGTTTTGCGTACCCCCGCATGTCCATTAGAACTGGGAGATTTTTGTCGCTTTGAAAGACCACAGGCACGTTTGAACTTTCGGCACAGGATACTTTTCTGGAGAACAACATACTAGGGCTTCCGACTTATTTAGAGGATGGTGCCGATCATTGGGCCTCTCTCCGAAGAGTATGTTAATTGACTTTAAAAGGGGCGCCCTTTCCAGCAGATTTTTAAAGAGTCCCACCGAAGAGCTGTCTTTCCTCTTTGAAGTCCGGAGGTCACCATATCACTCTCATACTTTAGAGAGGCCGATGAAGAATTTTTTCCAGCAGCTACAAATGACTGATGGTCCGGAGAGGGGCATCTTACCTCCACTAAAGGGATGGCCTATTATAAGGCCTAACCCGGACTGAGCCTTAGTTGCCGGAAGAGCTCGTCCTTCGACTTGAGTTCAAACCTTCCCTACCTTTCCCGGAACCCCAACGTAAAGCTTCCGATTCTTATACACCTCTCTAGAGCATGAAGCGGAGCACCAAAGCGCCGGACCACCCGGGACTTCCCCCAGAGCCGACCCCCCAAGGTTTAATACCCTCATCCCCGCCCCCCTCCCCCTCTTGATTCACTCCACCCGAACTCTATCCACAGTCTTCTTACTACTACTACCCCTATAGAACATTTGGGGGTTCGAGGCCGGGGGGCAAAAAAAAAAAAAAAAAAAAAAAAACCAAAAAAAATACCAAAAAAAAAAAAACCAACCAACACAAAAAAAAACCACCAAAAAAAAAAAAAAAAAAAAACCAACAACAAAAAAAACCCCCCACACAAAAAAAATAAAAACAAAACCACACCCACAAAAACACAACACCCAAAAAAAACAACCAACCAAAAAACAAAAACAACTGGGGGGGGTTGGGGTGTTTTGTTGGGGGGGGGGTGGGGGTTTGGGGGGGGGTGGGGGTTTGGCTGGGACTTTCCAAGCCCATCTCTTTTAATAATCCTTGTGTCTGTCTCTCCCTCGAGTGTCGGTGTCACCCCTGCTATAGCGCCCTTAATGGCATTAATGTCATATTGTGATCTCTTTTGAGGGGTTCCCCTGATACTCTCCGAATTTTTAAAAGAGGCATGCCGAATTATTAGGTTTCCTTCCTTATTTTTCTTTTCTAAAGGTGGCTTTAGGGAGGATGGCTTCTAAATTTCTTTCTGTAGTTCAGGAGATCCCTTGTCTTACCGGGAAGATGAATAACTAAAGGCGAGGCCCATTGGGTTGTGAACAGTCCTTTTAACATTGACTTGCGCCCGAAGCAGTTTTAATTTAGCCTGCACCCTTCCCCTAAGTCCGTTCTCACTCCTAGGTAGAAGACCTAATTTTTGATCTTTTTCTCCTAGGCACACTGTTCTTTTCCCCCCACTGGAGCGCGTGAGGGCTTTCTTTTTGAAGGCCTTTTCACGTCTTAAAGCCTTCCAAGCGACCATTTAATGGGCCCTTGATATTGGTGGAAGCCTCTCTGATTTCAAACCAACAAGCAGAGGAGGTCAGGTCTGGCTTACTTCGTCGCTATATACGTTTTTTAGAAAGTGCAGGAGACTTCGATCCTGAACCCCGCCTTGCTCGACAAGAGCAGACCGCCGACTTCTTCCCTTGTGGTGTGTTCCCTACGGCACTCGCGGAGAATTAACGTTTTATGAGATCTCTGATAACTGGAAGCAAGTTCCTTACTTACTGGTGCTGGTTTATAATCAAGGAGTTTCTGGAACTCCAGTTATAACCCCTTCTTGCAACGCGACCTTCCCTGAGGGGTAAGGTTCACCCGTTCCCTTTTAATTAGGCAGCGACGAAAGAACGAAGACCGTATTCTATAATCCACGCTTTTTTAATCTATAAGATTACTATAATCATAATGCAGTCAGGATTAAAGGCAATCAAAGGACCTCAAGTAAAGTGATGTAAATTCACCCTTTCGAAAATCAAGACACCCACCCGAGTCCTTAAAGAGGTCTTCCGAATTCTTCATTCGTTGTTCGCTCCTTCACCCCTTAAGATACTAGACGTTTTCACCGCAATTTTCCTCCGGACGTGCCGCTCTCACCTGGCGTTTTTTTTCTGTGAGCCCCCCGTAACTTAAGGACTGTGTGGCCGCCTTTGATTAGTTCTGTTCTCCTCCCATCAATTCAGGGAAACCCGTCCCTTTCTGAACGATCCCGTCAAGGCACTACGGGATGCCCAGTAACACCCTTAGATTTTTTTACCGTCACTAGGCCTGTCCTTTTTCCGAAAGGACCATAGGGGCTCGTAACAGCCCACGTAACTGTTAGGAAAAATTACCTGAGCAGGATGAAGAAAATCTTTAGCCTCCTCCAACCCGTCTGCGCAGGGCTGGCCGTCTGCATCCTTGCTCCCGGTATAGCAACTAAAAACCAACCCGCCGCAGAAGATCTTACTACTTGGTGTTTCCTCTGACGAATCCGACGAAGGCCCCCCCACGCTTCTTATTTTAGCAACTGTAGCCACTACGTTCCAAGTCTTATTCAACGTAACGGTTAGTAATAAACCAGAGCTACTGACACTCTATGGCCTTCACCTTAAATAAAGGTTTCAAACAGAAATCGGTGCCAGCTAACTGATGCGACCCCCACACCAAGAGTCTCCCATACTCCTTCTTACCATTCTAGAGACTCTTCAATTTTTCCCCTTCTCAGTCTAACGTGCTCCCGAGACACCCTAAACCCCTTTATTGTGGCAAAGACCAATTTCATCTAAATCGACAAGGCCGTTTTCAACGCGAATCCCTACCTCACTCTGAACCCCCCCAATCTGAAGCTACTAGCCGGCTCCGGCATTAAGTAAAATGAAACACCACAGCAGAAAGGAAAGCGATCCCCACACCTTTCAGCCTCCTAGGAAAATACACGACCCCACTCCAAAGACCACCCGACATCGGAGGAAAGAGACTGTCTTGCCCTCATAATAATAAGTCTTCCGGTTGTATAGGCTTCCCCTATGAGAAGGTCTGCTGGATTGGATGTCCTTGGTCGGTCGGTACTTTCTTTTCGATGAGTTACGATTCTTTGAGTCCATCCGCTTTTAATGTAGAGTTTTTTCAGGGTCCGTACTGCCCCTTTGAGCCAAGAATTCTATGTCTTTCCGACCCGTATGTTATCAGGTAGGAGGAGGTTGGTTCGGATATTTTCTAAGGAACGGTTTCTCCGCTCAGGGGAGGGCTCGGGCTCTGAGACATTCTCTGTTTATTTTACTGAGAACGCGATGAAATCGCTCTGATTGACTCCCTTTGTTTAGAGGGATGCTTTGGACGAAGAGTTCGGTTTGACCTGTTTCATCGTTCCTAATTTGACTCTTTCCGATATCGGTGCTTAGGAGGGTTAGGCCCGAGAAGCGGTAATTTTTTATTTGTCGACTCGTGAGGAGCGGCCTTGCTTGTTCTGCTACGGGCATTCGTATTTTATTCCAGGATTCAGCGGACCTTAGTAGATATTCTTGAGGCCAGCGGTGTGTCCGTGGTGAGTAGTCAGTCTCCAAGCTGCGACGAAGGCCCTGAATCAGGGCGCTGACCTTGATGCAAGAGGAAAGAGTGCTGAGTCCTAGATGATGTTACAGAAGCCTTGAATAGCGAAAAGCCCCCCCGGCCAAGGGCCAGAGGATAACTCGCGGAGACGCGTTCTACCCCTAAACCCCGAAAGGAAAGAGGCGAAGGAGGAGAGCAAAAAGAACGGGCCCGAGGTAGGGCGAAGAAACGTGACGTCCAATGGACTCACCCGGCCCCAGGGAAAGAACAAAGCGGGGAAACAGGAGGGTCAGGAACCAAAAAGATGCCAATCTGAGGACCCCGGAAAAGAACGCCTCAAGGGCGGGGAAAATGGTCGGAGAAAGAAAAGATTCAACACGGACAAGGAAGACCTTGGCGGTAGGAATGTATCGCTCTAGAGGAAAACGATTCAAATCAAGGAAGAGTGAGGGCAGAAAGACGTAGGTGGCCCCTTACGAGGACCTAGGCAGCGGTAACCGTGGAGAAGTAAGACGTTTTACTTTGCGGACCTAGAGGTGCCATTTTTTCGCCGGTATTTATACTTATATTGGCGTAATCGAGAACCTCCCCTGGACCTTGCATCCAGCGGTCATCGGGGATTAGCATAAAAAAGCAAGAAGGACAGGAAGAAAGGGAGAGAATAGGATCCTCCCATTGGTCAGTGAATGGGACCCCGAACGTCGGGGAGTAGGACCAAAGAACCTGTCCATTCCGACATGGTCTCTCAATTCCCGGAACCCCTCAGAAGGGTCTGCCAGCTGTCCCGGTTCCCCCCCCCGTAGCGCGACCATACTCCAGGTAAGTCAGCGTCCGGTGGTAGCTCAGCGTTCAAAGCTTTCGCCTCGTCGTTAGCCTGCGTGGACAGAGTCGTATCGACGTTCCGTTTCTCTAATTCCGCGCGGGATCGTTTTCCTGCGGACCCACGGATCGGGAACTTTAGGAGGCTTAAACTGAATGACGGGCCTCCCTGTCTCCACTCATCGCAACCCTAATGCCGAGTAGTGAAACGTGATCCCCTCTTAAGAGAGAAAGAATACAAGGGGAGAGACAAGCAGGGTACTCTGCGAAAGGAAAGGTTAACCCCCAAGAAAGAGGAGTACAGCGGAAGTACGAGAACCTTAGTGCACACTTTCTACATTCACATTTTAACCTGTCAAGGGTTTACTTAGTCGGGCGTACGATTCAGATCATCCAAGCCGCGCCCCGAAAAGGGAATAGAAGTTTTAAAACCCCCTAAGCCAAGAAGGAACTAAGCTGTTAGAAGTCTTCTACATTGGCCCAAGCAACACTCTGCATCCACAGAATGACATGTACCTAATTTACGAGCAGGACTCCAGAAGAATCTGCTTTCTAAGTTTTTTTGTTGAAGGATGATGGCTTCCTGCTGTCGAGATGGCACATTTATCGAGTTTATGTCATTCGCTCGCAGTGCGGTTCGTTGCCACGCCTTCCTTTCAAACGACTCTCATGGGTTGATGGAGCTGCCGGCTGCAGGGCTGCAGGACTTCTGGTCCAAATGGGGGGGGGATGCGAGGGTGCGGAGAGACTGTCATTATAGTAATAGGAAAGCAAGGAGGAAAGTTCGCGGAAACTGCTGTACAAACACGTGAGACGGGGCACCCCTTTCCCCGCCTGTATTCAATGCATGTCCCCCGCATTGCCCTTTCCGTCAGGTAATCATATAATCTGTTTGGTAAGGCCAAGGGATTCGAATCCCTAGGCCTAGCTCACGGTTTTCGTGTTGAGCAGTCCATATATCCAGTTCCCCACCGCATGAATCACTAATCAATGTGTTTCTACCTGCCTCTCTTTTTGCCCCTGAGGGACGTCAGCCCCAACTCCTAGAGGACCTCTAAAGCCTCCAGGAGCTCTCGACACTCGGACTATGCCCTCCTGGGTAAAGAAAGTCAAAGAGTCAGAATGACCAACCTAGTCTCAACATGGTACGACGATAAAAACGAAGAGAAACGCAGGCCACAAGGATGGTTGTTGCTCTCCAGTAAATAAGTGCTTGAAGATGTGCCCCATTCTAGGGCTCCTGGCAAGGAACCCCGGACCTGGCCAAAGTTTGTCGAGGTATTAAAGCAAAGGATGGACAGCAGTCCCAATTCGATGATACGTTCTCCCACGATGAGTTTGTCAGGAGGGAGAGGTCCTGCGACGGGGGGCCTCGAGCTTCTGAAACCAATGAAACAGTGTTCCCCTCAGCTTCCAGTCCTGGTTCCGACTGATGAGGACCTAAGATCCGGAGGTAACTTCCGGCAGATTAAATCGCCCCACGGAGGACATCACCCTTTTGACTAACGGAGCCAAGTTATGACCTAAGCATCCTAAGCAAGTTCGAATCATTCTTTCCTTTAAAGACAGGACGCATTGTCTCCCGGAGCATGAAGATTCATGACAGGCTTTAAGAAATCATCCTGGGCCGGTGGCTCAAAAATCCTTTCCTTTTTTTCTTCCGGAAAGGGACTTCCCGGTCCTTCTTTGGATCCCTTTTTTCTTTTTTTTGATGATAAAGACACTTTTACGGGTCAAGAGGTTTCCCGGCACCCAACGACAAAGAGACCCCGGGTCACTGAAACAGAAGTTTCCCAAGCACCCAGTCCGCATGGATCCCCCCTCCCCCCCCTCGTGGTTAAGGGTGCAGACACCCAATTTCCCCATGTATCTGATTCCGTAAACCTCCCTTCCCCACGCAAAATTGAAAGGTTGCTTGGGTCCTCCCCCAAGTTTCTAGACGTCAAAATGGTAAAGTAATCTTCTAAGGGGTCAATAAGCCAGACTCACAGTTCTCCCGCAATAAACACCCACCCCAAAAAGAATTATCTTCTCTCGGAGAAGGCCCTACACACCTTGAGGATTTTGGAGTATGACAAAGACCCCCCCGTCGCGCCGCCTAACAGACTTTTGAAAAGTCACCCTACTGCTTCTCTCCCCCCCACCTCGCTAAGAGCTCGTCAATATGAACCCCCACTCTGAAAGGTCAAACGAACTCCTTTCCGCCTCCTGAAGTCCATGTCTACCCCCACCCAAAGACCGATTGCTTCTCTTATCCAGAGCAGCTTAAAATCGACCTCCTTTGCCCGCATGACGACGTGATGCGAAACTTCCTTAAGACCCAACCCGCCCCCCCCTACAAAGGAAGATATCTACCCTACCTGCAATCTATCTAACCTCGACTTTTCTAGCCCGAAGATATCCGGAAAAACCACAACCGGATGACATGCCCTTCGAACAAAGTAAAGGCCCACCTCCGAACGCTACTAAGAAAATTCAATCCCCAAGAATCCCTACGCGTCAATTCAAGTCTTCCTTCATATCTCTCCCTCACTGAAGAATTTTTTTTTCGCTCTATTTTCCGAGGGAAAGACTGCAGTTTTTTGGCGGCTGTATGGTTATCGTCGGGTACGGATTCGTAATGGATTGAAATTTTCCGGCATGTCCTCAGGTGGTGCTGTGGCGGACTTCCATCTGAGCCTGTTGTCTGAGAATAGTGTGTTTTCTAGGTTTCAGTCAGAGTGTAGGAGAATGGTTTTCTTGTCTT
>Ga0179591_1252578_pt1 | contig 16916 bp, 17 predicted proteins | sample CZOMad2_1_08_16f_FD_182891 | JGI IMG/M metagenome (GOLD analysis project Ga0179591, IMG submission 182891) | Vadose zone soil fungal communities from Angelo Coast Range Reserve, California, USA - CZOMad2_1_08_16fungal (PacBio error correction) | ecosystem: Environmental > Terrestrial > Soil >... | reverse complement strand
GCTTTTGTTCATCTCATATTAAGCTTCGCGTTCCGCACTCTTGGGACCCACCTTCAAACGAGCTGAAGCTTCTCCCACCCTTTCCCTTTTTGTTCAGGTTAGGACATGAAAACATCTAGTCTTCCCTCTCCCATGGCAACTATTTTTCTAGAGCCCAAAAAATGACCGAGATGATGAAGACCCTTAGCTGACTGTCATAATCCGCCCTGCGTCCAGTCCCAAAGAGGACGTTGGATTTTCAATCTGAAGATGAAGACCAGAAGTTTCTCCAAATCCCGCTCTCTATAATTCCTACAGCTTGTCCCTGTACAAACCAAGCTTTGTTATTTCTTGATTTGTGCCTCCCCTTTCTGCCAAGACCCCTTCATGGGGAAACTTCTTCCCCATCGATTTAGGAGGCCCCCATGGCCCCTCTGGCATATGGAACGAACCCCGATGCTATCCACGCCTCACTTTTCTTATATCCCACCCTGCCACCGCCTTCCCACTCCGCCCATCGCGAAAGTTCTTGACTTCTCTGACGCTCCACGACTGCAAGCAAGGGCTCGCCCCGGCTGCGATGACACCTTTTCCTTTCAAGCTTCCGATGGAGTGACCAGTTGAACCCTTCCCCCACAGTTCTCCTGGAGTTCCTACGTTTTTTTTTTTTTTTTGTTTGTTTTTCTTCCCTTTCGCGGAATGGTTTTCCAGCTCTCCCATAGACTGTGAGCGATCCCGGCTCCCCCCCTTGTTAGATAGAACTGAGCACCCATTTCACTTGCCCGGTTTTTTTTGTTTTTTTGTGACTGTTTCCCATCCCCTCCTACCTGAGGGGCATCTGGCTTCCTCCCCCTTCTCCGTTAAGACCTTGAGAAGGAAAAGTCTTGTCTCTCCTCTCCAACGTCGCAGTCCCTCGTTCAGTCCAAGAGCGGTCGAGGCTATCGAGGCCCCCTGCGGCGTGCTAATCCTTTTTGACTTCTTTCCCAGAGATAAGTTTCCTTCACCCCCCTTCAAACTGATGTCGAGTCAACTCTTTATCCTGCAGTCTTTTGAAATAGAGTTTTTCCTTTTCGAATAACTCGGCATATCGACCTCCCTCTGGCGGACGCTTTTAATAGTCCTCCCTTTGAACCCATTTCCCCTCCACTCGTCCTGCCAGACCTTTGTAGCCCACGGGTCGTACACACGGCAACCACGGCCCCCATTGATTTATTTCAACTTAGTGTTGACCCCTCTCGGCCGCCTGCGTGGAAAGAAACCCCCCGTTTCTTCTTTCATTTCCACCCAGCACGTAGCCTACCGGCGGACAGTTTGTCCCTCTTTTTGGACCTTGACTGGTTGGGGGTCCCTCCCTTGGAATTAAACTTGTTGCGGTTGGTTTACCGCTTTTGCAACCCGCGACCAGGTTTGATTGATCCTGCCCTCGGAAAATTTTAAGCTTCAATTCAGGGTTTCTTCCCAAGCCACGAGCACGGCTTTTCTGTTTTGACAATTGAAAATCGGAGGATCCCCCCCCCTACCCGTTCATGGACGTTCCCTGGCCCAACCCTCGGCAGCGATAACACGGACCATGCGACCTCGGCATCTCCCCCCTCCCACGGTCCGATCCCGGATGCGGCCCCCCGGTACATTCTCCCACTCCACAAGCAACGGAACTCACAAGCACAAGTACTCTAGAGATAGCAGCAGTCCCTAGCCCAATCCCCCTTCAGCGAATGTCATCTCTCTTAGGTTTAGAACCTGGTCTGGACCCAATCTCATGCTTCACGGAGCATTACATACTCCCCTCCTCATTCAGATACTTAGCTCCTTCCCTCTTGGTAAGGATAAATGGAGACACGTCTCCCAAAGGAGTCTGGTTGAATTACCAATTCTCCTAGCAGCCGGCGCCCCACCCCAATGTAACGCGTTCTGTACGTCCCCTACATGCCTTTGTGGTAGAAAACTGGAAAACATGGAATAGCATAACTTGTGCGTCCCCTGTTGCATGAGCATGGGCGTCTCACCCCTCTCCTTATCCACGAGACCTACCCCCTCCGGTATTGAACCTCAAAGCAAAAGCCTGCGGTTTTTCCCCTTGGCGCGTCGATACGGATGCTTACCTCCTATTCATCCCCCCCTTCTTGAGGCCCTTCCCCCCGTCAGGTTGTTCCCCTCCGATTATACCGCGCCGTTTTCTCCCTGGCGTTCTAGTAGAGAAAGTTGAGGCCCACTGACTGACCACGTTTTTTCCGCTTTTTCCCACACAACAACTTCCTCCTCCCCCTCTTCCGCAGCGTCTTTGGACCGCGTTTTGTCGAAGTGCCCGCCAGATCCTTTGTCGTAGTCCATGAACACGCTGCTTTCTTTTTGACGACCCGGACCCAATCAAGCCTGGCCCATCTCTCGAACTGGCAGTTTTCCCCATGGTTCTGACGTCCAGCGGTTTTCGGCCGAATTGTGGAACGACCTGCCTTTGCCCTGCTTCGTGCCTGCCCCTACTTTTTTCGAAGAAACGAAACTCAACCCCTATACTCCCCCCCTGCTTCGCCAATGTTGACATATAGACAGGGACATTTTGTTATTACAGCCCACCACAGCCCGGCTGAAACTGACTCGGAATAGGCCCCATCATTTTTTGGACCCATTGTGTCCGTTTTTTTGGTTAGATTACGTTGACCCCCCGCGATCCCGCGTTCCGGCTAACTCCCACACACCGCCCCCCTACCGCGTTAGTCGCATGAGTGATTGTCCCTGATTTACCCATCTCTGCCTTTCCAGGAAGAAACCGGTGTCCTGCACAAAAGAGGAATGAACTACCCCTTCCACGGCATCCATCAGCCCAGGCGCCGCGTGGGGTTTGCACCGCGAATATGGTAGAAGATAAGATACGTCTGTCCCCCTTCCCCCACCCGTCCTGCACCCTCGCTGTCTGAAAAGAAGAGGTCCTTTTTCAGATCTCTCTTTTCTCCTCAGTGTTGTTGATCTCTCTTTGACTCTCCTACCTGCTGTTCCGATTGCTGCTGCGAGGGAAGCCGTGATTTTTTTCGGTGGAACTGCGTCCTCCTTTGACCCCCCCACGGCGAAATTGAGGGTAAAGCCCCCCCCACTCTTCACTGGAGTGACCTGTGGGAGGCTTTTTCGGGGCGTTCCCGTCCCTGTTGGGCCTGCACCTTTCGCTGCATGAAAGGAACGATCGGAGCCCGTCGTACCCCATTTCGGACTCCTGGAGGTGCACGCGTATGCTTTTTCTTTTTCCCTCTGTGACCATCTTGTCTGCTGGTCACCAGAACTAGTGGCCGCAATATTTCCTGCCCACAATTGTGAACCCTTTAGGTCTTTCCTGCCACAAAGTAAGGTTTAGCGTGCTGTTGACTTCCTCGGCCCTCTTCCAGTTAAGATTATAGATGGAAAGGCGACTCATTTTTGGTGATCTGTTTTCTCCTTTTTTTTCTTTTTTTCTTCTCTACCCACGTTTGGAGGAAGGAATTCCTCCATGGTCTGAATTCCTGATGGGAAAACTTTCATTTCTGCCCCATCGTTGACTCAGAGGGACTTGAGATGCACATTAGTTTGGATGAGAGTGAAAGGATTGACTTTTTTTTCCTTCCTCCTCCGTACTCGATTCGAGATTTTTCTTTTCCTTTCTACACTGCTGCGTATGCGCCGGAGACATCTCTAGTCTCAGTCCCTCCATTGTCCAGATCTATTGTTTAGTTTTTCTAGGAAAAGAAATAGGTCTTGTTTTCCTCCCCCCCTCCCCCTTTTTGCTCCGTTTCTCTCCTTAGCCCCAGTCCCTCGTGACGCTCTTCGATGTCTGTCCTTGGAGAATCCAGGTATGTTATGAGGATGATGTTTTCCCTCGTCGCCACGGTGCGCTTGAGCGGTCCGGTAGTTGTTTCTTTTAGGCATAATGTAGATAGGGACCGTGTTTTTTATCTCCCCAGATTTTCAACTCAATGGACCCAATTTTCCAACCCCTTCTCCGCACGTCTCTTGCTACCATGTTCCATTATACCCCAATGCATGACCGAGTCCCCTCCCCCCTAGCCAAATGTTGTGAGGCCTGCTTGCTTTCTCAGACAGGAGATGGTTCTCTTTTTGTCGACAATTCTTATCAGGCTTCTCCCGCAACTGCCGATAAGAGAGGGAGAAGGGCGACTGTCCCTCTTTCCCACTCCAGAAGCCATCTTCCTTCCCTGTGTCATCCCACTCTTCTCCCCCGCATAAGCAGGGTCCCCACCCTATTTTTTCGCGGGGGCGAGGGATTTTGGCCATGACCCTTTGAGGACCCGTCTTCCCCCTTTGTCATCGAGTTTTTCTGTCTCGGCCGTGCGTTAGTCGGGTGGTCCTTCTTGCAGCCCCCTTTACCGACGAGATCTTCTTCCGTCTGGACAGAAGCTGATTGCCCCCCTTTCGGCAGGTGGTCGCATCATTCCTGCCGATTTCTAGGAGAGGTCTGTCTTGCTCCGCCAGACGTCATTGTCCCCCCACATTGCAGGGCCTTTGCTTCTTGATCCATCAGAGACCCTGTCTGACGATGAACTTTTTTTTTTAGACTCATGACAATCCCCCTGGCTCCCTTTCCTTCATAGATTGCACCCACACTGCTCTTCAATGTCTCACCAAGAGGCTTGTGTCCCCCACCCTTCACGTTGAAAACATCATAACCGCCTGTCCCCCTACGTCCCTTGATGAAGTGGATGGGGCCCCCTTCAACTACTATCACAGGATTGAAGAAGAGTCTTATTTGCTCAAGGTCCCCTGCCTAGGAAGACCGCTCGCGATCGTTTTCTTTTGTTTCCCGTTTGGAAGAAAAGTGATGTTTTTCCCCCCCCCCCTCCTTTTGGATCTGTCTCTTGCTTGATGACATGTTTACGGTTCGTTCCGATATTCCATCGTCCAGCAACTCGAATGCAGTTTGATGAAAGCTCTCATGCAGTCTCTTTTCAGTCCTTCTTCTCTGACCATTTTGATAGAAACTGGTAAAGGAGCAGTGGTGGAGAGAGCTTGTTAGAGGGAGTTCGGTCCCCTCTCGTCCTCAATGTTCCTGGATCACTCCCTCCTTGGTCAAGAGAGGCTCAGAACTTTCTTCCCAATTGCGTCTTTTTTTTAGGAGTGCCTCCTCCCTTCCTGGGCTTTAAATGTATTTTTTCCAGGGATTGATCCCGCCCCACCCCTCTTGCCTTCGGTTAAACAGGGGGTTAGTTGGATTAGGATCACCAGGTGCTGGTCCCTTTTTCCCCTCCTCTGCCTGGCGAGTTCATCCCCCCGCTCCCCGGTAGACTTTGACGACGGCCCTCAGATTGTTCGTCTCTGGACTTCTTAATAAGAGAGCCGTCACGTTCAGGTTTGTTTATCTTCTGCTTTCGATGCTAGGCCGGAATTAATTTTAATACGTAATTCCGCCTTCTCTTGAAGGCTTTCTTTTTCAGTTCACGCACACGCTGTTTCGCTCTCGGGAGTTGTCTTTTTCTCCCTTATGCCTGGAAATAGTAAGTGTCGTTCAGCTTGTCCAGTGGCGTGAGTTAAGATTTCCCGGCCATCTTCTTGACGGCCCCCTCTTCTCGGTGCTTAGCATAATTGACAAAGGATGTTCGTAGGTCATCTGACCCCAGCTGTTTCTCCCTCCAACGACTCTCTGATTGTTTTACCAGTTCCGCCCTCCTCCCGGCCCATGTCGTCTCGGCTCGTTTTTGCATGATATTTCCAAGCCTGCTTCTTTCTCTTCTCCTGTGGGAGAAACAAACGATGTGAGCTGGTTTCCTTTTTTGTCGTCCTGGTCAGGTCGAACTCTTCTATCATAACTTGCTCGTTTTTTTCCCTTATCGTTCCCTGTGTATCGGTCATCGCTTTGATGGGGCGAACCCCTCTCCCCGCGTGCTGCCTTTTTTTAGGAGAAAGAATGGCTCGTTTCGGGGGTATGTTACGTCCTTTTCCTCTTCAAGGCGTGTGAAAATATTTTTCCCTTTTCTCCTTCCCCCCCTTTTTTTTGAGCTCAGATGTCTATTTCCCAAAGAATTTACGTTTCCTCGTCCCTCCCCCCCTCATGACCCCTCCCCTCTACGACCCAGGGCTGAAGAGAAAATTTTTTTGTTTCACCGTTCTGCCGCCACATCCATGTGTCGCTTTCCCACTCGCAAAACAAGAAAGTTCATGATTCTCCTAGTATTACCGGGATGGGACCACCGCCAAACCTACGCGCTTGCCAGGCCCCCAGAGTTTCCTATGTTCCACATGAGCTCCTCCTCCTTCTTTTTTTGCAAGTTAGGCTTCCCATCCCCGATCTCTAAGACCAGAGCTCCTTTCCACAAGCCAGATAGCGGTTTTTGCAGAGGGGTTCTGCCTACTTCGCTTCTTCCAAGACTTGCCCCCAGAGCCGATATCACCCAGTCGGATCTTTGGCCGGCCAGTCCCGTCGAGAGTATCTTTCACGAAAGACGTTGGCGATCCACGCCACCCCCGACGATTTTTCTTCTCTAAGCAGCATGAAAACGTTCGGGACCAATCCGCACTGAGGATCCCCTGAGATGAATCAAGCCCGTCCAGCTGCTGAAGTCCTTCCTGCTTCCGTCCGGCCTTCTTTTTTCCCCCCAAGGCCAGATCAGCCGGCCGTGTTTGCCCGTTAAGAAACCAAAAGTTGACTGTTCTCTCTACGTTCACGTTCAGTTTCTTTTTTGACCACACTTTGGTTAAGTGATACATCCGCCGTTTTGAGAGCTGAGTTCCGCATCCCCATATTTTCGGATCCGAAGCCCTCATAAATGGGCACCTCCCCCTTTGTATGTTCTAATAACTTCCGAACAGGGCCGCTTCCTCTTTGGCCCAATTGCCGAAGACAGTGTTACGGCCCCGGGCCTCCTATGACCCCCCCCCTCTTTCACCCTTTCGACCTCATTTGCCCCCGAAAGGAGTCTTTTGTAGCTGGCCATAGATGGCAGACCACTGCTTGAGTGCTCACTGGTTCTCTCCCCTCTTTGCCCGATTTCCCTCCTCCCTCTTAAAAGATTTGATGAGGAACCCGATAGCGGCACTTCCCTGCTAGCGATGACCCTGCCGATAAAGTGAGATTGGCATTTTCTCTCCTTTCATCACCGCAGCCTTCGCTGGTCCTTCTCCCTGACTAGTACACCTGTCCACGCGCTGCAGATCATTCGTTTCCAGCATCCCTTCGGCCACCCCCCCGGCAACACGATCGCGAGCCTCTTCAACGTGCATGTACTTAGACTATCATCGCTGCAAGAACCCGTGTCCTGTTAATCCCCAGTCCCCTCTCCCTTCAGTCGGCGGACAGCTTCGTTTTGTCAAACTTGAAGTTTTTTTAGAAGCGGTTGAATTTACACGTCCTCGCGGTGGGGCTACTGCAAAAGCGAAAGGGGGTAGTTATTCATCCTTTCTAAACCCCATTGGTCAGCGTCAATTCGGATGTTTTATTCAAGTCACGTTCGCACGCACAGGCGGGGACACTGCCTCTTCGGAGCCCAGACCCTTCTTTACACTTGACAGACCCCGTCCCCCCCTTCCCTCCGCGCATGCACGCGGCCAGCACCCTTGCGTCAAAGCGAGTGAGCTCAATGGTATGCCATCCGCGCCTCATACAAGCATATCAAAACGCCTCGACTCCGATCTGCCTCCAATAAGAAGCCCATCCCGACTCCGCTCAATATTTTTCCCCCTGCTAGTTCTCCTACTATGGAGGAACACCTACCCCTTACGCCTCTTATTAGTTTTCCCTCTTTGTCCACCGCGCAATACTTGCGCTTCTCCCTTTGCAGTTTCTTTCTGTGACTTATCATGTGCGAAGTTCCCCAGGCGCCTGGCTAAGTGAGGACAGTTCTAGGTTCCCCACCCTGTCTTCTCCTCTCCTCTGGAATCTTCCCCTTCTTTTTCGATGGTAACAGTTCTTCCAGAAGAACTTTTTTATCGGCCCGTTTTGGGGAGGCGTTATGAAGATACTGTTGCCGTCTCCCTTCCTCCCTTTACCCATATCCAGCGTTTGCCCCTCCTTCTAGGGGTCCCTGGGAGAACTTTTTCAGTAATTTTAATCTTCCTTCGCCGACCCTCTGGTCATTAAACAGGCCCAGAATGGACGCCCTTTTTCCCCGCGCCCGCTTTCGACGCCCTTTTTGCTCTAGGTACCTCTCACCTTTGCCCCGTTTGTTAACCCCCCGTTCCTTTTTTTTTCCCCCCTCCCAACACCCAAGATCGAAATCTCTGTATTTCTTCTTGTCTCAAGTGCATTTTCAGTTACGCTCCTTTTCCGCGGAATTCCAAGCTTCCCCGCCTTCGATGCTCCCCGAAACCGGCAAAATCTTTCCCCTCTCGCCGTCCCATGGCAAGCGACTGGCGTGACTTCACTCTGTGGTCCCCCCCGATGTTGTCGGCAGCCCTTCAGAATTCCAGCCCTGGAGTTCGGGCCTTCCTCCCCCTTCAACGACCGTCCCCACCTCAACCCCCCTCCACCCACAGGCTTTCCGCCATGGACCTTTCTCCAGTCGAAAGGGAGATTCCTCCAGTCACCGCCCCCGGTGCACCTGATGTTTCGCCGGCATGGGGGTTGAAAATTGTGCTCGCCATCTTTTCGCCACTCCGTTTGAGCCTGCAGATCTCTGGTTCCCCCCCTGCGGTCCACTCACACTAACAGCTCACATACATTTTTTTTCCTCGTGCTAATTTTACCTGAAAAGCTAGTTGAGTTCACTGTCTCCTCCCTTTTTGCTGCCACCTGATGTCCGTGCAGCCCTCGTCGCCCCCCGCCCTCCTCCCCTCTACGCCAGGCTGAACGGTTTTGGGGATTGAAAGCTACTGTTTTCGCCGTTCGACATCACTTCTAGCTTCACTAAATAAGCGAGGGAACCCTATCTCTTCTCGCAACGATGCCCCCAACTTTCTAGCTCTATTAACTAATAATAAGTGTGCGCTTAGCTCCTGATTGTAGACTAGGCCGTGATATCGGACTGACGGTTGCCCCTCCCCGCAGTCTTTTGAAAATGATTGATCTTACCCTGGCGACATACCTTCTTGTCAAGCCCCCACGGGAATAAGGCGGTCGACTTTTCTAAGAGTTTTTGGTTTAAGTTCACCGTGAAAGTTTCAAGATTGACCAAGTTGCGGCAATTGATTGAACTTCATTCAGCTGTGTCTAAGTAGTAACATTGATCATTCCTCCTCTGTAGGTGACGCGGGAGGAGGGGGTTTTGCTCCTTTTTCCCCCTAGGGCTTTAAAAGCAGCGCGCCCATCCTTCTTACCGTTGTGGGGCCCTGTTCACCCCTATGGCCCCTGCAATTCCGGCCCCCCCTTTAAGGTTCAGTTTTTTTTTTTTCCATGGGAATATCGTACAGCCTTTCTTCTGTACTATTCCATTTTCTAGTGGTGGGCCCGGGGTTTACTTCGTTTAAAAAAGTTCGGTCTTATTCGCGTCAAAGGGACAATTTTGCTTTTTGCCCCTCCTGCTTTTCCTGACACCCTCTTTCAACTTAATCGGTCTTTTACCTGCTCCCTTTCGCGCGGCTCTTTCCGTATGTTTTTTCAGGAAGGCGAGAAATCTCCGGCGTTCTCAATGTCCACTCGAAAAATCGTTCTGTCTTCCTTGCCATATGCGACAGAATCTTTTCCAGACTGCCTCAGCTTTTCGTGCGTGAGTTTTGGTTGATTCTGGAAAAACTCGATCTTTTCAGCAGCTTTGATTCATCGTGATTGTAACAGGCCCCTTTCTTCTCGCGGTTCTCCCTTTTCTCTTAACTGAAGGGTTGTTCATCCGCCCTGTAGTCTTCGGATTTCGCGGTCAATGCGACGCGCAGGTGAACAGCGATCCTTTAGGGATGATTTTTCTGTCCTCGTTCCTTCATAGGTTAGGGGATGAGTCTGGCGATCGGCAACCGAGCTCACAATGAAAGTCAGGGAGAGAAACAATTCCTGTCCTTTTTTCATTTTCCCCAAGGCATTAAGTTCCATATCATCCCTCCCGGGGTTGAAGGTGATCGGGCTCCCCCTTTGTCCTCCCTTTGTCCAGGTTCCTTATTGTGTCGCGATCTTCTACCGGCGCCTCTAAGCGACTCTGATCTTTGATGTTCACTTACCGAAGCCATTCGTGTCAGTGTAAGCAATTTTTAACTCCAAGCCCTTCCACCTTTAGAGGAGTATCTCTGATTTTTTTTGATTCGGCCCCCTATCGGCTATCGGGATTGGATTATAGGAAGGGCTTCCGTTTTCTGAGGGCAGAGGGGCCCACTTCCCTAATCCCCTTTTTAGGGCCTCGTGCTGGGACTCCTCGGGCTTTTTGAAATTTTCTCTTCTATTTTTCCTCCTTTCTTTCCCGTTTGGATAACTGCTCTTTTGGCTGTCCCCACTTGATTTTGCCCCAATATCGGGATGAACTTGCCTGGGGTTTAGTTTCTGCTTTCTGATGTCTCGTAGTTTGCCGCTCGGAGGTCCCCCCCCTCAGTCCCTTCCCTTGGACCCTCCCTCGCTTGCTCCCCCCCTTCAAGTTGGAACCGGCGATAAAAGATTCGCAGTCTTTTTTATGCGTCTTGAAAGAACTTAAGGTTTTTCTTTCCGAAGTTTTTCTGGATGGTTCCAGGTCTTCCTTTTCCCTACTTCGAGGTGTGACGGGCAGCCAATATTCTTCCACCTCCTTTCTGCAGTAGGCCTTTTTTCTTTGTTTTCCTCTTTTTCCAGCGGTCTCCTCGGCTGTCCAGGGTATGCCTCTATCTCGCCTCTCATTTTTTCGCTAACGCCAAATGAAGGTCTCCCTGTGCGAGAGAATCTTTGATTTCTTTTCCCTTTCTTATGTTTCCCTTCCCAAGTAGGGTTTTCTCCCAAGTTTGTCATTCCATCATAGTCCGCCCCCGACATACTCCCTTGGCGATTCACCTTTTGGCGACGTTTTCCTGGTCATAGAAGGGTGGGGCTTCTTCATTTCTTCTTGAAGCGTTCTCCTCTATCCCCAAGTCTGGGCCCTTTTATGTTTCTTATTACTTCCACTTGGGAAATTTAGCGGCTCCGATCTCGTCTCCTGTCTTCCCCTCTTCTACCCCTTTTTTCTGACCCGACTTAAAGCAGCCTCTTTGTCGCTGACCCAAGATATGAGCGCCATCTGACTTTTTTCTTAGCTTAACCCAAGAAAGCCTTCCTTATTCCTTACTTTCTTACCCTTCTGAACTACCATGATTTCAAGGAATTTACCTTCCTTTTATCCTCGTCCTCCAAGTTTAGAGTTTCCTGGAGTTCCTAAACTGTTTATGATTGTGCTACTCCCTCTTTGCTAGTTCCCAGGAAAGTCTCTCCCAGCCCATGCGTTCCCTACGGAGACCATCTCGCTGTGATTCGCTGCCACTATGTTAGTAGCCGCTGTTCTCTTCACCTTCCCTCAAGATCCCAGAGAGAAGGTCTTGTTTTACCTTCCGACGCCGTAGGCAATGTCGTAATATGGGGCAGGGACCTTCTCCTCTTGCGCTGCCCTTTCTCCGGGGTTTTGGCAAAGACCCCAGATGCCCCAGAGGGGTTGGTTCGTCCTCTTTCTCGTTCGGTCTGGCCGGTAACTATGTCGCATCATATAGGCCTTTTTGCGTTGTGTGAGATAGTTACAATGATCGCGACGCTGCTTTTCTTTCTTCTCCCTTTCCTTCCCTTACAATTGTTAGGTTACTGGTAGTTTCCGTGGTCAGTGCGCCTCAAGAGGATTACCTGCTTTTCCTTCCCCTCTCTCTTCTTTCATCAATAATAAGTTGTGTTGTGAGAGCTATGTTCCCCTCCCCCAAGCATCCGCGGGGGTCTGGTTTTTTTTTTTTTTGTTGTGGGGGTTTTTGGTCCCATCTTTTTCACTCTTCACCTCCACTCTCTACCTTTTCTCGAAACTCGCTTCCCCCTTCCTGACACGCCTCATCTTCGATTTTTCGGTATTGACACACCGAACGCGCATGAGTAGTTTTGACCTAGTCTCCGTTCCTTTCATACGGAAAGATCAAGTCTCTCTCCATTCCCCAGTGTGCCAGGCGTGTTCAACATGCGCGCTTTGCATTTCTCTGCAGCGAAAACTGCCCCAGCTCCCTTCCGCCTCTCTAGGAGTCCTAAACCCGCAGACCGTTTTTTTTGACCGTTCAGACCCTCGTTTCTCTGCTTCCCCTCCATTAATTTTTAATAGCCCCCCCTCTCGCTCTTTCCTGATTAAAGTAGCGGAATCTGAGAAAAGGGCCTCTCCCCCTACCGACGATTGCATTTTTATGCGAGCTCCAGCCATGCCCTTTCGTCCCCCAAGAACTTGAGAAATGTGGGAGAAATTGTCCTGATGACCTCTATCCTGACCCGTGAAAGGCCCAGGTCTTGCAGTATTAGTCCAAAATTTTCCGCAGATCGAGGAAGCTCGTTCCCCTTAAGCTCCCCCCCCCTTCCTACGACTGGAGTCATCTTATTTTACTTTCCCTCTTTCCATCTGTGGCCGTACTCAAGCCCCGTGCGCTCTTTCGTTCCACGCCACTCGAATACTTGGTAACCCGACTCCGTACCCTTTCCGCCAGGAGTAATAATCCCCGTTTTTGTTTTCCGAACCTGTTGAAGACGGCGTTGCTCTGCTACCTTCCGTCAGTCAAAGGTTCTTAAGTTTTGAGATGACAAGATCAAAACTCTCCCTCCCCCCCTTTTCCCTCCACCCTTCTAGCTGGCGGCTATCGCTTTCCTCCCCTTCGTTTCCCTTCATGGGGAAGCATTTCCTAGACGATCCTTTCCCGGAACCTTACCTGATGCTTACTCGGTAGGCTCGTTCTTTTTCTCTATTTTCCCTCCGAGAGAAAGCACTTTGTCCGACTGATTAACTCCTGCCCCCCGAGGAAATAGGACCCTCCCCCCTGGGATCACCCCATCATGCCATCCTTGCACCTTCCCTTTCCCAACGGCAACTTTGATTGCTCTTGAGTCTTCCTTTTTCTTTGCCAATCAGCACGGCGTCAAGCCATTTTTGAAGTGTTTTCCCTCCCACCCTGCACTTATCCATCCAGTTTGATTCAGTCGCTGGTGTCCACGTGCCTTGGCGCCAAGAGGGTGTCTTCCAAGACTTTTGAGGGTGGGGACTATAGAAAACCTTCTCCCCCCCCCCTGGTGAGCCCCCGTTCCCTCCCCCATGTTTCCAGTTCCTCTCCCGTGCTGCGTATGCTTCAAGTACGGCAGTCCCCGACCTGCTGTTCAAAATGGCACCTTCTTAGGATCCCCTCCCGTGATGGACGCGCCAAACGGTTTTTGCCCCCTTCTCCTAATGCACGGTTTCCCCCCTTTCCTAATGTCCAGTTGGGTCATTGGCCCAATCTCTTCCTGCTCCCTTTTCCATAACCTACCTCGCTTCGCCTCTCCGACCATTCTTAGTTTTGCAAAAATCCACCTCGTCCCTTGGACCCTGTCCTTCAGTCTTTTGGGTTTTTTCCTTGACCCGGTCATAATTGCTCGAGCGTGACCATTAACCCGCGCCTTTTACCGATTTCGAAGTTTGATGAGTTCGTAGAACAAATTCCAAACAAGTCCCTCCCCCTTTTTTTACACTTTCTCCCTTCCCGCTAGCGGAGACCACCCCACCATGAGTAGTTGCTGGCCATTCATGCGTTCCAATCCAGTCTCAGATCAATTTCTCTTTTTTCATGGTTTTATTTTTTTTCTTTTTGAAGCCGGTTTTTTTTCCCGCTTCCCGTCTGCAATTAGTTCCAAACTGCCTACTCAAGCCCCCATTTTTCTGGCGACTTAGGCAAGTTCTCCGCTCGCCGAACCCCCATACTCGGCATTCTGCCTTCCCCATTTTCATGGGCAAGATATCCCTTCCCTCTCTACCTTTTATCTCTTTCTGACCGATGACGTCACCTTTTTCACTACGAGTGTTCGGGTACATGATCCCCAAAACTTCTCCTCCCACCGCTCCAGCCTTGCTGGAACCTATTTCTTGACTTCGTCGCGACGTATCTCTCAACGAAGCAGCTTTGGCTTCCTGACATTCCCCCATCCCCTTTCTTCCCCGCCTGCAGGCCCCCACAACAGACCCCCCCTTTCTGCAGCCTAAGTCCTTCGACTAACTTGATTTCGGAAATAGGTTGCCCCCGCCATGAGGGGAAGTTTTCCACCTAGCCCCTTAGTTCTGTTTCCTCAAGTCATTGTAACTCAATCGCCCCCTCAAAAAATAGATCAAACTTGGCGGACTCCCACAAATGTGACATCTCCCCTCTAACTTTTTCTGCGTTCTCCCACGCCCTACCCTAAGTGGCGTAGAACGCCCAGTCGTTTTTACCCCTTGTGGTCTTCCCCTGTGTATGTGGATGAAAATTCAGGTTCGTTGACCATCTAGTAATTGGTTGTGTAAAAATCAACACGCTCACTCCCCTTTTTCGCGCGCCAAGTGTTACGAGTGCCTGGCAATCTTCTTCCCTGATCGACCTTTTGGCAACCTTCCCTGTGACAGCGGAGCACAAGCCTCTCTTACTTCCCCCCTCGTGGTGGGACTTTCATCGAATATGTTATTTCGGTGGTGTGATACTTCCTAACCGTAACCTAACCACCGCGGTTTGGCACCTCTCTGACCAGTATCTGATGATTCTCAATCCTCCCTCTTTCACCAGTTGTGGTTGTTTGACTTTAGAGATCAGACTTCTTATTTGTTTTCTAAGTTTACCCGGTTGGCCCTCCCGCTTTGTTTACAGAGGCCATATTCGACCTTCCTGACACCTATTAGAGGGAATCAACACGGTCCTGCTTTCTCTTTGCTATTTTGTTGGGGATAACTTCTCCCCAGTTTTGGTGAAAGCACGTTCTCGTCTTCACTTTTTACTTTTGTCCATTCGTCTTACCCTTTCTTTGGCTTCCACGGCTTTCCCCGTGTTCGGAGGGGATGCCGCCTTTCCCGAGGTCTTGTTGGTCACAGTTTAAGCTCTTCTTTCCCTGACCCTCCCCCCCCCCCTTTTGTTCCCCTTTTTTACACACTGTTTCGCAATTCCTCCGTTCAGGTGCATCAGCTTTCTGATCTCTTTCCATTGATTTTATAGATGTATTTTTTCTCATCTTTTTTTTTTCTTCTTGTGTTTGAGTTCGTTTCTTCGTTTCCCCCGTCCTTTAGGACGACCGTTTCTCATTCTTCCCCCTATTTTCTTCCTCCCACAACGGGAAGTAAGAGGGAAATTTCTCTGTCCGTTCTTCGATTCCTTATTTCTTGCCATTATGGTTTTGGGTTGAGTCCAACCGCTTGGCAACTTCCTCTACCTTCTTTTGGGGCATGTCAACTTCTCGACTAATCCTTTCTCCTTTTTCAGCTAGGTCCCTTTTTTTCAGTTGCTGATTCATGGACACGTTTTTTCTCACCCCAGGTTTGTAATGTGTGATTCAATTTTTTTTCCCCTAAGTTCGAGCTTTGAGTAGATCCGCGTCCCCTCGTGGTTTTTTTAATATTCGAGATGTTCTTTTTGTCTGTAAATTTAAGGACGGCGCCCTCTACCGGTAGTTTGCTTCGAAATAAGCGTTCCGTCTTGGGCGCGTCGTGACCCTGCCCCCTATTCACCTTCGACTCCCTGCTCTCCGTCTCTTCTATCCCCCCTGGTTTTCCCTGGCAGGCATGCTGCCCATATTCCCCCAGCACTCTCCTGTCGTTCTTTCAGGGCTGCTGAAGTTTTTCCTTTCCAGTTCTTTTTGGATCTTTGTTCATTTGTAACCAGCATCCCCGCCCTTTCCTTCTTTTTCTCCCCTCCCCCGGTGCGGTTCGACTGCTTTTAAGCAACAGAGGCAGTCAAGTTCTCCATAGTTCCCCACAATAGCGGCCCTGAGGAGCGACTTCTTGTATTCCTTTTTTCGGTGATCGGCTATATGAGTTTTCTTTTTCTACGGTCTTCTGTCAAGTAGGCGATTCTGTCGCATGTCCGGGAGTTCGTGTGGTTGTTTCCAGTTAACTTAGTCCCTGTCCCTTGCCTTTGGCGCTTTATTTTTTTTCGGCGTAACTCCCGTGATTGGTAGCGTTTGGTGCTTAATTTTCCGTTTCTTGAGTGATTGAGCAAGCCGTTTTTATTCTTTACTCTTAACCCTTTTGTTTAGACTGATCTAACTCCTTTCTTTTAGCCTCCGAGACCACCCTCGAGTGCGCAGGAAATTAATTCGCCCCAACCCTTGGCTGTCAAGTGGCCCCCCCCTCCTTCCCCCGATGGTCAGTGTGGTTGAACTCAAGTCCCCGGTTTGCTTTTTTCAATTTAGGCTGTATAGAAGGTCCGCCCCCCCTCCCCCCCTAGTTGATCCTTTTAGTACGACTTTTCCCCATAATGGATCTGTCATTTCCTCTTTTCTCTTAGGAGGTTCCTGATCCCCCTCATTACTCCCCGGCATGGAAGGTCTGCATTGCCTTTTATGCAGTCTTTCTCCGGCTGACTCACCACTTCCCTTCTCCGCGATGGTGCTCTTCATCCCCATTTAGGATATCGTATACAGGCCAGTCCCGTAAACGGCTTATCACTCCAGCATTGGAGGCCCTCTCAGCGTCTTCCCCTCCCCCGTGGCTTTTCCACCAGGTCTTTCCGTTTTCAGTGTAATCCTTTCCGGTGGGGCCGTTATGCGGTTTAGGCTTTTGCCGTCAGTTAGCGGGAAGCGCCCCCTCTTCCAGTCCTTCCCCAGTCTTCTGGGATGGCCCTTCCCCCACGGTTTTCCCCACCAATTGTAGGCGTCTTGCATCTTTATGCGACTTTAGCGCACTTGTTTCTTTTCCTATTTTTCCGACTGATGCGCTCTTCTAGTGATTAGTAGGCAAGTCCACGCACGTTTTTTTGATGTCGGTAAGCAGCTTTTTCAGTTTGATCGTCGGCCTTAACTCTACGCCTTATGCTCTTTGCACTGTCTTCTTCCTTCTTAGATTTGTCATCGCCCGCTTTAGCTTTTCGGGTGTTGTCCGCACCTTTTCCTTCTGCTTTGTCTCACTGCCGAATCTCCATCTGTGTATCTTCGTGCTTCTAGATGA
>Ga0179591_1324150_pt1 | contig 16919 bp, 21 predicted proteins | sample CZOMad2_1_08_16f_FD_182891 | JGI IMG/M metagenome (GOLD analysis project Ga0179591, IMG submission 182891) | Vadose zone soil fungal communities from Angelo Coast Range Reserve, California, USA - CZOMad2_1_08_16fungal (PacBio error correction) | ecosystem: Environmental > Terrestrial > Soil >... | reverse complement strand
CTTCCTTCCTTCTCCTTTCCTTCGAAAGAAGAAAAGAAGAGAATCTTTCCCATTTCGTTGAGACTGTGTAACTGGGGCTGGGGACGTTATCCCCCTTGTCCTTCAAGGTTCGTTTTTTCCCAGATAAGAGTGTTGCGTTTTATTCGATCCTCCAGGAGTAGGGAAAATCAAAATCATGCATTGTTTTCCCTCTCGTAGGAGAAGACCTCCCCCCCCCCTTCGGAAGAAGAAGGAAGATGGAAGGTCAAGACGGCCCTCCCCCTGTTCCTGATGTGTTTTCTTCCGGCTAGTGTCGAGTCATGTTTGCCCTTTTTCCGAGTGTCTCATTTTATGGGAGTCGTGCTAGAGGGTCTTTTGAAGAAATACTCGGCTTCTTTTGTCCCGCATACCCTTTTCCCAAGGAGGGCACGGGTCCCCCACCTGCCCCATCATGTTCCGGAAGAGAAAGGGGCATCCCCCTCCCCCCCCAAAATGTCGTCTCCTCTTTCCGTTGAAGGACGTTCCGCCTTTTCCCTTTTGGCAATAGAGTTTTCTCTTTTTTATGCTGTGAGCCAGATCTTTCTTGCTACTTGAAATCGGACACCCCCCTTCCCGTAACTCTTTTTTGAGAGGACGATTCTCTTCCTCCTTTTCTGTGATCCCGAAGAGCACTTCTTTTTTACTGACGTTGATGGAGCAGTCCCCTCTCCTGAAAGGTTTTCTTCTCCCCCCTTTCATGGTTTTCTCGGCATGCGATTTTTTTGTGATGATCGACGACCCTCGTGACGTCGGAGAGCCCCTCCCAAGCATCTTCCCCTCGTAAATGGGCAGGGTGGTTTTTGCTCTGGTCTCCTTAGCAGTTTGTGCGTGACGCAGAATTAAATTCGGGGGAGGCCTCCTCCTTAGAACCCCCCTTCTTCTTGTTTTTTTTTGTTGGCCCTCCCCAGTACAGAAGGAGGTCGTCTTCCGGCTCGGATTGAAGATAGAAGTGATGCTCTTTCCCTCCCCGGCACCCCTTCTCTCGTAGGTCCGGAAGGATCTTGCCCCCTCTCTCATCTTCGCCCCCCCCCCCTTTGCCAGTGCGCCGCCCTTTCTCTGGTACGAGGAATTATGAGCGGGCCCTTCCTTTTCGGTCGACCGCTCTTTTTTCTTTTTGCATAAAATCAATCCCTGGCCCCTTCCTTGAATTACGGCGCGTTTGGTGTCAACGAGCTTTCCCTCTTCTCAATCGACAGCCTCAAAGGCTATTTTCCCCCTTTCTGAAACGCGTTCTTTCTTCCCCCCCTCATTCCTAACTGAACCCTTTCGTTTTTGGACTCTTCTTTTATGGGAGCAGCATGCTTTTTACCCCCCCCCCTCCTGAACTCAACCTCACGAGCCTTGTTTTTTTCGACTGCCCACTTCACTTTCTCCCCTCCCTTCTGAAGAAGCGCGTCGGCACTCTTACACGCTGAGAGAGTTTTTTTACTAAGGCCTGCATAGTAGGCGTCCTTACTGCCATCATGTCCGGCATTACGACCCCCTTTCTTCACAACCTCCTCCTCGAAGTGAAGATGTCCACCCGATGCGGTGTTCTCTTCTTTTCCTGATTTTTTTCCCCTCGCTGAATGTCGGCTAATAGAAAGAGCGGTTCTTTTTCCCCCAATATCGTCCTCCTTTCCCTCACTAAAGAGGGCTCCCCCCCTTTCCTCCTTCCTCACCCCACCCCCCCCCCCTGAAGAAGAGCTGATCCCCCCCCAAACGGGCTTGTAGAGTGGGTGCTTCTGGTCGGACCCTTTCCTGTTGGAGAAGGGCTCCTTCAGGAATATCGGCTTTTTTTTTCCCTCCTGAGCAAGTAGGGTAATTGACCTTCCCGTTCATTTTTGGAACAGAACCACTGGTTCCTTTTTGCGCGCCCTTTTTTCTCTTACATAAGAAGGAAATGACGTGCTCTCCTCCTTACTGCCCCATCGAGGCGGCGCTATCTTCCTTCAGAAAATGGTATGGGACGATCCCCCTTCTTTCTTATTCAGTCTTTCACCTTTGAATCGAATACACAGGTATACCTGAGTCCTCCCCCGGGCTCGCTGGCCCCCCTCCTCTTCTCTCTCCGGCTGGATAGGGAGCGCTGGATGGCGCCTCTCTTTTCCACTAATCCTTTTTTTTTCCTTACCGAAGCAAATACCCTCCCTTCCCTCTTCTCGATACCTCTTCATGCCCCCTGAATCTGTCGAGCCATTCTCTTCTTCTTCCCCCTCAGTGATAACGGTCTTTCTTTTTCCCTTGAATGAAATAATCCCGACTGGCCGCGTTCCCCCCTGGTTTCGGACATTGCTCCTCCCCTTGGTAGACGACTCTTCTTTCGACTCTGTCATTCTTCGTATTGGCGACGCGGGCCCCCTTTTTCGCCACCTCCCCTTCCTGGTCGCTGTTACAACCCTGGTCAGCTCCCCTCTCTCTCCGTAGAGTTCATGGCGAGATTCTTCTCTTCTCCCTTTTCCTCCGATGAAACGGAAGTCAGACCCTTTTCGATCCACTGACAAAGCACGCTTTTCCCCCCCCCTCCCCCTTTTTTTTTCTTCATCTCTTCTCGGCGAAATAGAGGAGGTTCTTCTTTCTCGAGATTTTTCTTTCGGGTTTAGACCCCCTGTCTAGAACGACCGGGCCCCCTTTCTCGGCGACCTACTTTGCCTCCCCCCTTCAGGAAACGGCGAGTTCCCCTCATCCCCCGTTGGACACTATCGGTTGTGATCCAAGTAGGCTTTTCATTTGCCCTGGAAGGAGGTGAGCTTCTCTCAGTCCTTCTCCTCCCTTTTTTAAATAGAGACTTTCCTCTGATTGCAGAACGCTCCTTTTTTTCCGCCTTGGCGACTTTCCGCCTCTAAACCGAAGAAGAAGAACCTTTTTTTCTTTCGCGGGTTCCCCGAGGAAATGCTCGCCCCCCTATCGTCAAACCCCCTTTTTTTTTCAAGCAGCTGGTGTATCCTCCCCCCCCCCGCTTCCCCGGAATGGATGAAGATAGCCCTCCTCTCCGAGCACTTCTTCTCTCCCTAGGAAGAAGGGAGCTTGCTTTTTCCCCTCTCTGCTTTCCCCATTAACCGGACGCGATCAGTGTTTCCTGCTGCCCTATACTTTCGTTACCCTCGTCAAAAGCGTAGTCTTTTCTTTTCCCCCTGTCTGGACGATTTTCCCCTCCCCCCTTCGAGATAGAGGAATTCCCGGATACGGCCCGTACCCTCAGCGAGCTTTTTTTTCCCGGCCGAATAGAAGAACGTCGTCACTGCTCTCTGCGACGAATCTTCGGGAGGGTTCACGATGATGGGCACTCCCCCCTCTCCCCCAATCCCTCCGTTCTACTCTCGGATAGCAGCCCAGAAATTCTTTTCCCCCTTCGTCACGCAAAATTTTAGTCTCGCAAAACTCCTTTGCACCTCTCAGTGCCGATCTGGGACTGAAATCGTGGCTCTTCCCTTCTCCTTTTCTCATCAGCCCCCCTTCTTCCCCGAAACAAAGAGTGCTTCAACTCCTTCTCCGAAGCGTTCCTTTTTAGAAGAAGCATCTCTTCCGATTATGCGGTTGGGTACGATGAGGCTCGACCTCACAGCATCCTCCCCCTAGAAAAGCTAGAATTCATTCTCTGAACCTTTTCCCGATTGTAGTCGCCCTATAGGCGGAAAAAGATCTCTTCCCCCCCCTTTCCCCGTGAGTTGCCACCCCTTTGAGAAAGAGCCTGTCCCAACCTCGTTGAGATCCCCTCTTTTTGAATTTTGTATATCCCCCGGTCGCGGGAAGGAAAGGATGACTCCTCCCCCCCCCCCCTTTTTTTTGAAGGTGAAGCACTTCTACTCTGGTGGTATTTCTTTCGAAGAGTTGTAGTCCACCCCTCTTCTCGGCTTTTGCTAAAATAAAAGTTCCCCCCTCTGTTCTGGGCCCCTTTTCCACCCTTTTCTCCATAGAATGGTAGGGCGGGTAGATTCCTCTTTCCCCTTAGGACCAAGGAGTTTCTTCCCCCGTCAAATTCGGGGCCGGAGGTTCCTCTTTTCCTTTTTTTCGACGCCATCCGAGCGATCCGTCCAAATCATTCTTTCTAAGGAGATAGTTGACAGAAAAAGCACCCCCCCCTCAAGTGATGTCTTCTGGAACGTAAAAAAGACACCCATCCCCGTCGAACCAGGCTTTCCTTGAAAAAGATTCCCCTCCTCGACGGAATCCGCCCTCCATCCCTTCCCTCTCTCTTTTAACTTTTCTCGAATAAGGAGGATTTGGATCCTGATTGATTTAGTGCGAAGAGCCCTCTTTCATCTGAGTGAGTCCTACATTGGGGGAGGTGGGGGTCACTTCAGAATCACATTGCCTTTCCCCCGTCTCTTCGATTTCTTCACCTTTTCTGGAAAAAGTAGGAGGAACTCCCCCCCTCTCCCCCCTCATTGGAGCGATAGAACCCGTTCCCATTCCTCCGGTAGCTTTGCTGTGCCGCCGGACAGTGACTCCCTTTTTTTCATGAAATTCTCTCTCCCCTCCCCCTTTAAAAGGATGTGTCGCGTTCCCCTGTCCTTACAGGGGCTTTCCAATGGGAGCACGGGCTAGTCCGGGGGCCCGGGATTGGACGACCTCCCTTGCTCTTCGTCCCCCCCCCCTTCCTCGTTAGAAGGCCTTTTGGCCATGACACCCCCCCTTTCTTTTCATACTGGCCGGCCGCGCCGGGTCTCTCACTCCCCAATGTCGGAGACGTCTCAAAGTTGCAGTCCCTTTTCCCCGCCCAGGTGGTCACTCTTCCTTTCTATATTATTCTCTCCTTTTTCCGATATGGCGGGGGCCTCTACAATAGTCCAACAACCCTTCTCGGACTCCTCTCCTTTCTTCCGATGCTTTCTTGAGCCCCCAGAGAATCTCTCTTTCGATGCGGCTGCTGGCCATCCCCCGAAAGTTTTTTCTTCTCTTCCTGGGGTTCCCTTTTTCTTTTGTTGATTTGATCGCTTGACGTCGGAGACTCTCTTTTTCCCTTCACAGCATCCGGAGTCGTCATTTTTCTTTTTTTTTTCTATGTTTCCCTTCTCCTTTTTGTGAGTGAAGAAGATGCTCTTCCCCATTTGGGGGAGGCCTCACGATGACTCAATTTCGAACCGCGGTCTTTTCCCCGGTTGCTTGTCCAGCATTCGGGAACCCTCCTCATTTTCCCTCGCAGAGGCTTCTCCCTTGCTGCTAGGAGGAGGGAATGTCGGCAACATTTTCTTTTCGGCCGGATACGGGAAGTCCTTCCCCCCTCTCCAAATTCCGAACTCCAGGGCCAGTGCGCCGCCCTTCTTCCCTCTTCTTTCTGGGCATATTGTATCTGTCCATCTGGATAGGAAGGAATTCCCGCTTCCGGATGATATCTAATAAAGAAGAGATCGCCCCCCTTCTTGCCGCGTGTACACGAGGTTGTCCCCCTTCCTCCTCGCCCTCCCCCCAAAGGATATAGAAGGACATTCTACCTTCCTTTCATGGTCCCTTGATTTCATACCTGAACCCCCTCTTTAAATATTCTTGTTTTATGGGAGCCCTTCCCCCTGGTCTCCCTTACCAATAGACCTTACCTCCCTCCCTCTCCTCCGTTGGTTCTCAAAGGGAAAGTTCGGACTTTCGGTCCTTCATAAGCGCGTTAGGCACTCCTTCTCTCTATTTTCCCTTTTAGCCGCGGACTGCTAGTAGGCGTGCTCCCTCCTTTCTTTCTCATGTACCTTTTTCCTTAACAACCGATATTGAGCCTCTTTTCTTCATGTCCCCCCCTCTGAGGGGTGTCTCCCCTTTTTTCCCCCTTGGGCCTTTTTTTTCGGTCGAGATACAGCGCTGTCCCCCTATCCGAGCGCTTTGTGCTCAATCTCGCCCTCATGAAAATCCTTAGGGAGCAGTGCAGCCTCCCCTTCTCTCGGATCTCCCCTTCCTTGATTGTAGATTAAGACCTCTTTTTTCACTTCAAGGTAATTAGTCATGTTGGCTTGGGCCTCAGTTCTGGCAAGGAAACGCGCCGAGTTTTCCTCTGCCATGCTTCTTTCCCCACGAGAACATGGTGAGCGCGTTTTTCTCCCGGCCTCGGGAGACACCCTCCTTTTCTTTTTCGAAATGACGGCAAGCGATCTTTTGCTCCCTCCCTTATCCCCATGCCCTTCCCCCCTTTTTTTCCCTTCTCTTAAAGCGGGATTATTTAAGTCGAAAATGGCTCGTAAATTCATGCTCCCTTCTTCCGAGCAATAGTTTTTTTCTTTAGTTCATAACGAGGATCGCGATCTTCTCTTTCTTCTTACTTCTGTCCTCTAATAGGTTTTGTTGCTTTTTCCGAAGCTACCCCCCTCTCCTTTCTTCCCTCCTTTTTGGATGAAGAATATGTCGCTTCTCCCTATTCTCTTATCAGGCCGAGACATTGTCGACTGAAATAATCCCGCTTGCTTTTTTCCCCTGACCTGATCCGTGACTTCGGCCAGCGTGCTTTTTTTTTTCCCCCGTCAGGGCCTCCCCCCCCTCTCTCCCTTGGAGAAGAGGGCCCGAAGGCCTTTCCCCCGAGAAATACCCTTGGTCTTTCAGATCGAGCAAGGTCTCCTTCCTTCGGAACCGACTCTCTTCTGGAAGAGAGACTCGGCCTTCTTTTTTTTCTTTTTCTCCCACAGGATCTCCCCTTTCCTTTTCGGGAGATGAGAGTAACCCATTTTTTTTCCTTTTTTCTGTCACTTTCTTGGAAAAGGCAGCCTCCTCTTCAGGTCTTGGAAGCAACGAGGGTTCCCCTTTTCCTTCGTTTTCTCGACATTTTCATCTCTTTTCCCCTTTTAATGGAATCTTTTTCCTACACGATTTCCCAGACTCATCCTTAACTTGAGCATAAATAGAGGTTGTGATCCACCCCTTCTTTTCCCCTTTTACATGCTTTCCCCTTCCTATAGGATAGAGAATAGCCTGTCCCCCTTCCCCCTTAACTCGTCCCTCCCTCGTGAAGACGAGATCTTCTCCTGAGAACCTCCCCTTGGGCCTAGAACCCCCTTTCCCCTCCGCACTCCCCTTTGAGGTAGCTGATTTGACTCAACTTCTTCTTTTTTCGTAAAGATGCCGCCATTCCCCCCCTTCCAAACACATTCTTCTTCTTCTTTCTAGAGAGCCAGAACTCCTTTCCTGTTCCTGAATTCCTCTCGATGACGACTCTTCCGTTCTTCGTGGAAAACGAAGACGTCTTTTTCTTTCCACGGGCGACTCCTCTTCTTCCTTGATGAAGGCTCCCGGAAGAGATAAGCGGCCGACCTTCCCCTTTCCCCGATCCTATGACGTACACTAGTAAAAAAGCTCTTTTTCCCCCTTTTTCCTTCCCCTGTATTTCCTTCTTTCTCCTTTATAGGAAGGGAAAGGATACGTCCGTTCCTTCCCTCGCTGAGTCCCCTTTTCCCTCCGACTAGAAGAAAGTCGGTGTTCGAGTCCCTCCTAATTAGGGAGGGTGCAACGAATCCTCTTTTTCACCCGAGGAATCCCTCCCTTTTTCGAATGGGTAAATAGTGATTTACCCCTGCCCAATTTAATCCCCCCTTCCTTTTTTTTACAACAGTAGCAGATTCAGCTTTCCCAAACCTGCCAGTGACGACTCTTTTGTTTTTTTTGTTGTTAAGGTTGGTGCACTTTTTCTACGACTTCCTTTTTATCATCCGCACCGTCTCCTTTCCCTCTCCCCCCCAGTTACTCAAGGCGAAACAATTTTCCCTTTTTTGCAGCGGGTTCTTCTCTTTCCCGAAGCAGCCTTTCCCCCTCTCGTCGATTCTTTTGATGGATAGATCTCACCTCCCTCCGGAAGCCGTCGCAAGATAGACTATCCTCCTTTTTTCCTTGTTTGTCCCCTCTTTCTTTTCCCCGGGGAACAATCTCCCCCTCTTGCCTCGTCTTTCCCCAAAATGGCAGAACGGCTCCCCTTTCGTTGTCGTCAGACATTGGTGATGTCTAGTCCCTTTTGTGAAGTCCCCTTCTTTCAAAAAGTGGTTTGACTCTACGAGGGGTACTTTCTTTTTCACGCAGAGGATGTCGTCCCCCCCCCCATAGCCAGTCCGAGGTCCCCCATGTTGATACAATTCAAATTTATCTCCTTCCCCATTGCAAAGCTCCTCCCCCCCTTTTCTTTCCGTGATTCTCTCCGTCAGGAAAACTTTCCCCATTTTTTTCGTTCCCTTGCTTTTTTTTTCGGAGGCTTAAGTGGCCCGTTTTTCTTTTCTCACGATTTCTTCGCAGCATTCATTTTTTTTTCCCTAATTGTCCTTCTCCCCTACCAAGAAAAAGCGGCTTTCCCTTGATGTCCCCTTCCTAAAACCGAAACCAATTTCCCCTTCCTTTGAACCCCCCCTCTTCCCCCAGGAGAACTAATATCTTTCCCGCATTAGATCTATCTCTTTTCCGTTGTTTTGAGAGGATATAAGCGGATTTTTATAGTCGTCTCCCCTCCAAAAAGCGAATCCTCCGGTTTTCTCCATTGGGGACGTTAAGCCCCTCATTTTCTGTACCCCTCTCTCCCCCTCTCGGAAAGATATCAGTTCCCCCAAGTCTTTTCCCTCAGGATTGAGGGCGTATAGCGCTTTCTTTACTCCCCCGGGCCCTTCCTTCCAGTGATGGCCAGGTTGCCCTTCCCTTCACCTCACCGGGTCCTTTTTTCTTTTGATAGAAGCAGACACGCCGACCCCTTTCGTTGTCCCCTTGGCGGACCTAGGGTTTTCCCTTTTTTAAAGGCAACAGGGCCTATTTTGCGCGGGATTTCCCTTCCTTCCCTTTGTACTCGACCTCCAACTCTCTTGCACCCCTCTCGGCAAAACCCACTTTCCATTTCTTCATAATTCTTTCGCGAACGGGGCGACTTCAATCAACATGCGGGACGCCCTCAAGGAAGTCGCCTTTCCTATCAGAGATTGAGAGCTTTTGTTCCCTTTATGGAGGAGGGAGACTCCTCTCTCCTCGCTTTCTTCTCTTTCGAGAAGATGCGTATTCTTTTCTTTCTAGTAGCATCTCCCTTTTCCTTTTTTAATCGAATAGAAATTTTCGTCTCTTCTTGTCCCCGCAGAACACGCGGTCCCCTCCTTTCCCTTCTTCCATTGAAGCACTTCCTTGGTAGAGGCATGAGACTTTCTCTCCGTGAACTTCACTATTTTCAGCTACACAGCATCGTACACGGCCGTAACTTTGGCCTTATGTGGCTCGACTCTTCCCTTTCCTTTTTTCTTCCTCATTTGGGATTAAATTTCTTTCCACTATTCATACATCCTTTTTTGAGGGTCTTTACCGCGGTTTCCCTTCTCCCTCGGGTGACCCCCTACAGAAGGAGGTAGTTCGCCCCTCTTTTTTTTTTTCTTCTCGGACTTCTTTCTATCTTCCGAGGAAAAAGGCGCTGCTTCCTATCCGGGACTATTCCCTCCCTCTATCAGCTTCGCGTAAAAACCCCCCTTTCCGGGACCCGTTAAAATATACGCTTTTGACTATCTGACGAGAATTCTTTTCTTTTTCTGGATCGGATGGATTCTCTTTTAGCTTCCTTTTCTGAGCATCAAATTCCCCCCAGAGCTGTGCCCGGTGAATTCACGGCCTCTCCTTGGGTTCCCCTCCGCAGCAGTCTTCGTCTCATCCTTTCAATCTCTTTCAGGCGGTGCATTCCTCTCAATTCTCGCTTTTTCTTCAAAGGAAAAGAATGGTGGTTTTTCCGTCCAATCCTTTTTTTTTTGAGTAACAACTAGACCTTCCCCCCCAGCTCACACGTTGCTGCTTTTTTTTTTTCTCTTCCCCCACTCGAAAGAGATCTCGTCCTTCCTCTCTTCCGTCAACTCCCTTGAATTCGTCTGCTGGCCTGGCCTGCTAGTCGGCGAGCCCTTCCTTTTTTTTTCTCATAAGCCTTCCCTTTCCTCCATTGGATCACCACAGTCCTCTTTTCCAAAGATGAGGCGGTGTTTTTCTTTTTTGTCATGATTGCGACGTCTTTTCGATAAAGCGATTTCCGGTCTCCCTTTCCCGGTTGTAGTACCCCCTTGGTCTCCAATATCGAAGACATTCCTTTCTTTTCTTTCGACTTTTCCCCCTCCTTTCCCTAGAGATGATAGAAAGTGAAACCTTTTTTTCTGTTGTGACGAAGCAGCCTTAAGTTTATTTTTAGTCAGTTGGAGCAGGGCCCTTCCCTTCAAACGCTTCCGCTTCTTTCTTGTAATATGAAATTGCCTTTCGGTTGGACCCTCCCTACCTCTCGGTGAGCGCGGAGCTGCTTTCAATACAAAGTAAATGACGATATAGTCGCCCCTTTTTCCGCTTCCTCCACTTTCTGAAGAAACTGGTATGGACGCTCCTCTTCCTCTTTCGCTTATTACACTGACAATGGATTCGAATACAAGGTATTCCCCTTTTCCTCTCCAAATAGGTTGCCCGAAGAGTAGTTAATCCGAGGATCTTTTCCTGTATTTTTCTCTTTCCCCCTATATTTACTAATAATCCGTTTTTTCCTCCTCCCTGACGAAATCCCCCCTTCTCCCTTCCTCGGATGAAACGATTCTCTCCCAGGCGCATCCCGGTTGATCTCCTAAGGGAGAAAGGTTTTTTTCCCCCTCCCGCTTCCTCCTTCCCTCTTTCTTCCCCAGTGGAGGCAGTGCTTCGGCCATCTTTTTCGCGCAGGCTCTTTCTCTCTTTTGTAATGGATTAGTATTGGCTCTCTCCAGCTCCGCGCACGCGCTTTCCAAACCTTCCTCCCTCTGTCAGATTACCAGACTGCTGCCCTTTCTTTCTGGCAGATTCCCCCCCGGAATAAAAAAGGACTTCCCGGGACCCGACCCTGAGGGATGTGCGTCCCTTTCCCTCTTTTTTTCACGTTCTCCTTTTTCTATTATTAAGTGATGCCTTTTCCCCTGCTCCTTTCGTAGTAGAGAGTGGAGCACCGATTTCCCTCTCGCTAGCTCGAGGGTCAGCGCGGTATCCTTCCCCCAAATCCTTCCCCTCCTTTCCCTGAATAATAGGTGGACCCTTTTTTTTTCCATATAGGTTGTGACCCCCCCTCTTTGCCGGACATGATTGGCCTGGAGTCTTTTTCTCCAGACCCTTATCAGTCCTGCGACAGTCAACGGCCCTTTTCTTCCCTCATGAGTGAAGAAGCGATCTCTCTTTGAACGTTACCCTTTTTCCCCCCCCGAAGAAGGACATCCCTTTATCTGTCGGTCTGAGGGTGCCCCCGACTATTCCTCCTTAAACCAAGATAGTCCCCCCCCCCTTGTGTTTCCGGGTAGGGTCAGCAGCCTGCGACAGAAAGCGTTTCCTTCACTTGCATAGCGTTGAGGCTTCTCCTCCGGCGGTCTTTTCGGTGAAATCTGTACGAGCCTCTTTTCCTCTCGAAATCTTCCTGGTTGATTTGATGGCCCCTTTACGCGATCCTCTTTCCTGAAATAAATTAAGATCACGCTTGCCTCTCCTTCTTCCTCAAAGCTTATGAGGGAGGAGAACCTTCCCCTTTTCTCTTCCTTCAGAGAAGCTGACCTCCCTCACGTCCACCCACCCTCCCCCCACTCAACCCTCCCCCCCTCCCCCACCATCCCACCCCACCACCCCCCCCTCCCACACCCCCACTATCGGTGTTTTTGTTTTTGGTGTGGTTTTTTTTTTTTTTTTTTTGGTTTTTTTTTTGGTGGGGGGGGGGGGTTTTTTTTGTTTTGTTGTTTTTTTTTCTTTTTTTTTTTTTTTTTTTTTTTTTTTTTTTTTTTTTTTTTTTTTTTTTTTTTTTTTTTTTGTTTGAGAGATAGAGGACTTCCGTACCCTTCCGGTACCCCTACTGAGCAGCGCGCTGGTGCTTTCTCCAGCGCAGTTCATTTCCGATCCGAATGAGAACTTCTTTTCAAGACCTTTTTCCCCCCTTTCCCCGCGGAAAGAACTCAAATATCCTTTCTTTGTAGTCTTCCCGTTTATAGCCGCCACAAAATTGATCCCTCCCAACGTCTTTCCTACATAAATAGTCGAGAACCAACCTCCCCTTCTCGTGTACTCTTTTTCTCTCTTGAAAATAGTGTCCCTCCTTCAATCTGCGTCCCAGAAACGTCTTAAGTGCTTCAAGTCGCCAATGGAAGCGGACTCTGGTTTCTTTCCCCTTTTAAGAATATAGGAACCCCTATGACTATCGCGAGAGTAGATTCTTCCCCGCGACGCATCTTCCCCCTAAAGATAGACTTTTTTTTTTTCCATTTTTTTTCTAGTAGAACTAAGCCATACTTTGCACCAAGCTCGCGAATATCGATTCCCCCCAATTTCTACCGCCTGCAAATAGTTTATGCCCTGGTGATGTCTAGAACACTTTTGCAAAGGTCTCACACTGCATGCCCATTTGAAGGGGACGAATTGTCCCTTCGGTGGAGTCTTCTATCTTTTTCCCCCCTCCGAGGATGTAGTCCAATCCCTGCCCGTACTGTTCTGTTGCTGCCTTCAAAGTTACCCCTGTCCCAAACATGACGCGACCCCCTTTTTAGGAGTGTCGGATTCTAATCCTTTCCCCTCCTTGACCAAGTTTCTTTTCTCTAGGGAAAAGGAACATTTTTTTTTTGCATTACTCCTATGGCAGGGGTTCTTCCCTCTTCGCCCGCATTATGGCTTCTGGAAGGAGATACGTTGCCCCCAGAAACCATGTCCTTCCTAAGGACATTGATGGCAAGTTTATGAAAGTAACCCCCCCCCCCCAAAGTATCCACTCCTCGATTAAGGAGGGTTTAGGAGCAGAAATCCACAACCCGCCTCCAAATAGATATAGATCTTTTTGTTTGTTGAGATATCCCGGAGGCTTTGAGTCGTCTGTGCGCGAGACCCGTTTCCCCCTGGTTTTTTTTCAGCCGGGGGAGATTTTCGGTTTTGGTGACGTTCAGCCATCACCTTTTCCCTCAATTTCCTTCCCGGTTTTCCGGAAAAGATCTCGGCTTTCCCTCAAAATCTCCTTTCCTTTTTTCTCCGGTAGGAGACGTCGAACACTTCCCTCTGGAAGCCGTTTTGCCCGATGGCGGTGCCCGCCACGAAACCCTGGGTCCCTTGTCATGGACAGGAGAGAATTCCTTTTTTCCTTTAGTTGTCGCGTCATTTTTTTTCTTTTGGAACTAGGGAGTGAGAATCCTTTTGAGCCCCTGGCCGTCCGGGGCTTCCTCCCCCTCATAGGCGGCTTTCTTCTGTCCCCCTCAAAATAGTCGAAGGTCTTCCCAAAGGAAAAAACCCTTTTTGCCCCAGTCCATCTGGCCGGCCGACACCCTGTTCTCTACATCCCCACCACTGAGGAGAAGCCCGTTGGCAGGCCTTGTGAACCATGGTTCACTCGATTTGGCATGAGATTACTATCCGCAAGATATGGAGGTTTTGAAGAACATCGGACAACCTTTTCCTTAAGTCGAGCTTCCCCCTCCAAGTGAGTATGATGTGAGGTTTTGGTTCGAGAGCATAGAACCGACCCGACCTCGCTTTCCAGTCTGGCAGGATGGAGAGAACTCTGGCGACAGGTGTTCCCTTCTTTCCTGGGGTAGAGTTCCCTCCGGCTGATTTTATAACGGAACTCGTCGCGAGAGCCCACGCACAGCATCTCCCTCTTTGCATTTCTTTCTTGCGCGGAGAGGCGTCTTTGCCTTGACAAAAGATGCGCGGGATTTAAATTTCCCCTATTACTCCATTCGACTTCGGACTCTTTTCGGGGCCCAGCCTCTGCCCCTGCCCGAAGGATTTAGTCGACCGGCTCGGAGCAGAAGACCTGCGGCGGCCTTGCGCCCTCCCTTCCTTGCTCGTCGGTCCTTTTTGGGAAGTAATACGATACGTTCAGCTTAGATCACCCCCCTGCAAGACAGGGCCAGGTGCGCTGGTTAACGAGTGCATTCTCTTAGGTGAAATCGGGATCGGAATGAGATTTTCGCGTTCCGGTGATATCGTCTTTCCTTCGATCCCGCAGAGATGCTCTTTGCATTAACGTCGCTTCGCCGATCTTTGAACGCCGCCTCGTCGTCCTCGAAAGGTCGGCCAGTCCCTCCAGGAAAGATTTCTGGCGCTCGAGATCAACTGCTGCTTCTTACCTGACTGGTTTGACGATCTGGTTATTTTTCCGCAATGGTCTTTTCAGTCACAAATCCTCTTACGCCTGCTGCTTGCTTCCCGGTTTTTCGAGGCAACAACCTGCGATTCGTTGAAGAGAGTCCTCCCTTTGAGGACCCAAGATTAGCGACAGGTTGAATGAGAAGTTTCCTTCCGAGAGTATCACCCCCCCCAGGGAATAATGTAAGGCATTCTCCCTCCCCATTGGACCACAACGATGAGCAGCCCTCTGAGGGCGTGTTTACTCTTCTTTTTCCTGATTTTGGAGAAGTATTCCCTCCGCTGAAAAGGTTCCTCCCCCCCCGAGGAACGTGTCGAAACCCTCCCCTGTTGCCTCTACTTACGACCTGCAGCCCTCGAGGGAGCCCTGTCCCCCCTCCCATACATGACCTTCTCGAAAGGGACACCATCTTCTTGTCGATTGGTGACCGCCGCAGCACTCCCCTTCCGTTCTCGTCATGTTGGTTGGCGCCTAGGCCAGGGATCTCCCGCGGTTGCAGCAGTAGGTTTTAACCCTTGAGGAGCGGACCCGTTGGTCACCCCAGCGACCCTGGTGTATCCTTCTTCCCGCTGCGGGCCCGCGGGCCTCCCTCAGGCCATGACCGATATCTTCTCGCAGCGGCGTACCTCCCTCTTTTTCAGCACTGCAGAAACTGGTATTTTTAAGTCTCGGGACCGGCCCCGCGGGGATTATTCCCCCCCGATCCATGAGGAAGAGGTTCCCTGATCGCCTGGCTCGACAGAGCTTCTTTCCTTCATCGCGAGCTTTCTTTGATATTTCTTTCGTAAAAGAATATATAATTTTAATCCTCCCCTTCCTTTTGTTGTTGTTCTTAGAATCTTTTTACCTAGCCATCAAGCGACTAACGTTCTTATGAACGACTCTTTTTTTTCTGGCGAGCCCGAGTTGCTATTCATCGGTCTTTTCGACTGACTACTCCCTCTCTTACGGCTCGTCCAGACAGTTGAGGCATCTTCGGCCAGCTTGTTTTCCTCGCCAGGTCCCTGGCGACGAGCTGCTTAATTTCCGAGAAAGAGGGAAAGCACTCCCCCCCATCCTCTAACCCTTCTCTGTTCCAAAAAGGTCCGATAGAGTAGTTTCATATTACCAGACTTCTCGCGTTACTTTCCCCGCTCTTCCGAGGCGAACGGATTACAACCCCCCGGGAAGTCCTCACCTTCTGCTGCGTTAAACAACTCCCGACAAGCCAGCTGTACCGCCGATCCTCTCATTCTTCCATTTTGAACCGGCGCCCTCGATTTCGCTGCAGGTCGTCGAGATGCCTGCTCGGGCTAGGAGCCGACCTTTGCGGTATTCGCGACAGACTTCTCCAACTCAGGACGTCTCTCTTCCCACACCGGGACCTCCCCCTGCGAGTCAATCTCTGTTTTTCCGGTCTTAATCCGGACATGAGGCCCTTTCTTCCCTCGCAGGACCTGCGCCTTCACCCCACTCGCGAAATAGTGTATCATGCTTGCAGTCCCGCGCATTCTTCAGTTGAGAACTTCCCTTCGAAAAAACCGCAGCATCTTCGGTAGCTGAGGTCTACTTTCCCGAAGAAGAAGATGATGCTGTCCTCACCAAGATAGTTTTCTTAGGAAAGAAGATGGTGTATCTCTGCCAGAAATCTCGAATGGACTGCATTAGCAGTTGAGGAGTAGATTAGACGAAGGTCGGAGGTTTTAGGTTCCCCCCCCACCTTTTTTTTTTTCCATCCCCTTTTTTTTTTGATTTTCTCGTCAGTGTCAATTCCTACCTCTTTTCTGCGGGATTGATCCCACCGGAAGCGATCAATTCCGACTCCATTAACATCACGATTGCCCCCTTTCCCTGACTCCCCCCTTTCCCCCCCCCTAGTCAAAGTCCTTTCTTCCCTGTATTGAAGTATGTATCGCTCCTCTTTTCTCTCCTAAGGACTTCCAGGATACTCCGAAAGAGCGCTTTTCCGCGCTGCAGGCAGCCGATAGCATGAAAGTTAGAACCCTTGCCTCTGAAGAACTTCCTTGGGTTAAAGAATGCGTTTCCCCCCCCTCTGCACAAGCTTCCCCCCTTTCCTCCGGTTAGAATGGAGTACTGATAGCAGAAAAGAAATTTACCTCCCCTCTATCCTTTCGTAAGCCCCCCTTCCTCTAGAGAAATTCTCCTTCCCCCAACCTCCTGCAAACTTTCCGATTGGATGTGGAGATGCACCTTGGCTCTCCCGACGTAAAGTAGTAGATCCAGCCGTCTCCCTCCGCGACCCCCCCCTCTTTTAGAAACACCACTCCTCTAGCTTGAGAAGAAGCGCACTCCCTTCTCTCGATGACAGATGCGCGTCGGTACCTTTATCTCCCCCTTTCCCCCCCTGAACAGCAGCTTCCCTCCAAGAATAGACTCCTGAGCGGCCCTGCCGATTGTTAGTCGCCCCTCCCCAGCAATATCGGGCGGACACCTAGAGATAATCCCCCCCTAGTGAACCAAAATTTTCTACCCCTTCTATGAAAACTTTTTTCTCGGTCTTAATGGTGATGATACCCTTTTCTAAAAGGTCCGGAGCCTTATGAATGTCCTCCCCTTGAAGGTGCCGCCTTCCTTCGACGAGTTTCCCGAGAAGAAGACCGAATCCGAATGTCGTCCCCATACGCTCTGTCCAGGAACTATTCCATGTTGATAAAACTCCAATTTCAATACCCTCCTCCACAATTGAAAAAATGACCCACTCTCAACACTTTTCAGGAGTTGTGGGATCCCCATCTCAATGACCGTCCCCACAAGGGCCTCTGAAGGAAGGTGTTGGTTTTGTCGGGAAAAGGCCATCTCCTGATTCCTCTTTTTCCCCTATTAGGCTAATAGGCGCGCTCCCTCCCTCAGGAGGTGGAGTTGCACCTTTGGCCTGAGACGTCCATATTGCATAACC